>Ga0265797_10003879_pt1 | contig 23432 bp, 24 predicted proteins | sample P2T30metagenome_FD_192433 | JGI IMG/M metagenome (GOLD analysis project Ga0265797, IMG submission 192433) | Plant litter microbial communities from East Loma Ridge, Irvine, California - P2 T30 | ecosystem: Environmental > Terrestrial > Plant litter > Unclassified | place: USA: California... | reverse complement strand
CCTGATCGTCGATGCCACCGGCAAGGCCTGGTTCCTCGAGGTGAACGTGCTGCCGGGGCTGACGGAGACCTCGCTCGTACCGATGGCCCTCGATGCCGCCGGATACGAACTCGGCTTGGTCTATGCAGCCCTGGCCGAGAAGGCCGTCCGCGACCACCAGTAGACCCACCGGCCTCCGGGCCCTCGTTTCACGTGAAACCTCGCCCGCATGCTGTCGAGGATGCCGTGGTCGTGACGGACTGAAGCTGCCTCCACACCGTGACCGACGCCGGCCTCATCGAGGCTCGTGCTCGGTCGGTCTCTCCGGCCTAGGCATGCCCTGCAGTCACCAGTGATGAGACACCGGCTGCGATCGCTCGATTTCGTCGGGAGGTGCTCCTCTCGAAGGGAGTGTCGCCTTCCTGCCTGCTCATGGTGCGTGACCAGAACTGACAGTCGAGGGGGACGAAGCCTCGAGAAGTTCAGCCGGGAAGCATCGCGAGTAGCGCCATATCGCTGCAGGGCAGGCGGTGTCGTAACTCGGCAGGGCAGGCCGTCTCGTAACGAGACAGGGCAGGCGGTGTCGTAACGCGGCAGCGCAGGCGGTGTCGTATTGCAGAGTCGCAGTGGAAGATCGCGTGAGGTCCGAGAGCGTCGCGGACGACTCGCCGCCAGTACCGGCGCTACATATGGCGCGGTCATGGGCTTCTTCGTCGTCGCTCCGATCACGGCGTGCTGTGCGATCGGATTCACGGACTCGTGATCCGCCCCACCCGGCGAGACCCGACCACCCGGAGTCTTCAGCCGATCGAGAAGATCCTCTCGACATCGATCGCCCGATGACGGCAGGTACAGCGAGGCGCACGGACTCAGACCTGCCCTCGGAGGACGACAGGCCAAATGCAGCACGACGTCGAAGCTCTCGGGGGCAGGGACAGGCTCTCTCGTCGTTTGACGTGAAACACACCCAGTGCGGGCACGGTCACGATGGGATGAGTAGCTGCACCGGCGACCCTCCTACCGGGTCCGAAAATCCACCAGTTCCTGGCGATGTCGACTTGCAGGACGTACGACCTGTTCAGCAGGAGGTATCTACAAGAAGTGAGGTCCAAATCGGCACACCGGCATTCAAAAATCCGCACGTTGCAATGCGCCAAGGCGCCGAGGTGCTGAGGTGCCGCGTTCCACGCTGCCACCGTGCCACGGTGCCACGGTGCCGCGGTGCCGCGGTGCCACCCCGCGACCCCGCCACGCTGCCACGCTGCCACGCTGCCACGCTGCCACGCTGCCACGCTGCCACGCTGCCACGCTGCCACGCTGCCACGCTGCCACGCTGCCACGGTGCCCCGGTCAGCTCAAACTCACGCGACAGGGGGACACGTTTCACGTGAAACAGCCGCTGTTGACTTAATAAGCGCTCGATCGTACCTGCGAGATGATCCCGTAGCCGCAAATCATCCTTATGCCACCGTCGAGGCCACGTGGACCGGTGTCGCCCCGTTTCTTCGCTCCATACATGTATCCATGGGACGGCAACCAAGAGAAGTCGCATGCTCGCCAACCCGAAGAACCCTCTCTACCGGGTGCAAAGATGCTCCTAGACGCCTATTTGACGCAGAACGACGAAACGCCCCCGTAAGTGGGGGCGTTTCACGTGAAACAACAGTCGACATGACCGCAGACGATCAGCCGACGGGATCCTGGCCCAACTCCCCGAGAATGCGGTTGAGATCATCGATCGATGCGAAGTCGATCGTGATCGAGCCCTTCCGCGCTCCGAGGTTCACCTTGACCCGCGTCTCGAGCCGGTCACCGAGACCCTCGGCGATCTCATCGAGATGCGCCTGGTGACGACCAGCAGCCTTCGTGGTCTTCGCCTTGGCAGGGGAGCCCGCCGCGATGGCCTCCGCCTGACGCACGGACAGGTCTTCGTTGACGATCTTGTCGGCCAGGCGCTCCATGAGGACGGGATCACCGGTCGACAGGATCGCACGAGCATGACCGGCCGACAGCACGCCGGCGGCGACCCGCCGCTGCACGCTCGCCGGCAGCCGGAGCAGACGAAGCGTGTTCGTGATCTGAGGACGGCTTCGACCGATGCGAGTCGCCAGCTCGTCCTGCGTGATGCCGAAGTCGGCGAGAAGTTGCTGATAGGCCGACGCTTCTTCGAGAGGGTTGAGCTCCGCACGGTGCAGGTTCTCGAGAAGGGCGTCGCGCAGCATGGCGTCATCGGCCGTGTCCTTGACTATGGCCGGAATCGTGGCCAGCCCCAACTCCTTGGTGGCCCGCAGTCGACGCTCTCCCATGACGAGTTCGTACTGCACAGGCGTCGACGCCTTCTTGCCCTTCGAGGGGAGGGGCCGAACGACGATCGGCTGCAGCACGCCCACCTCACGGATCGACGAGACGAGCTCGGCGAGCTCCTCATCGCGGAACTCCGTGCGCGGCTGCTTCGCATTGGGGACGACATCGAGGGGGTTCAGGTTCGCCAGTCGCGCACCCGGGACCGCGACGAGATCCTCGGCCGTCTGCTGCGCCGTCGGGAAGAACACGTCGACAGGGCGACCCTGCGTCTCGTCGTTGACGGGGATGAGGGCGCCGATGCCGCGCCCGAGTCCGGTTCTCTTCGTAGCCACTACTGGGGTGCTCCTCGACGTGCAAGTTCGGCGGCCGCCTCGAGGTACGAGATCGACCCGGGCGAGTTCTGGTCATAGCTGATCACGGTCTGCCCGTAACCGGGAGCCTCGCTGATCCGTACGGACCGCGGGATCAACGTTTGCAGCGCCTCCTTGGGGAAGTGCTCGCGGACATCGGCGACGACCTGCTGAGCGAGGTTCGTCCGGCCGTCGTACATCGTCAACAGGATGCTCGAGACGGCCAGACGGGGGTTGAGGTGCTTCTCGATCAGCTGGATGTTGCGCAGGAGCTGGCTGAGGCCCTCAAGCGCGTAGTACTCGCACTGGATCGGGATCAGCACTTCTCCTGCAGCGACGAACGCGTTGATGGTCAGCAGCCCCAACGACGGCGGGCAGTCGATGAACACGTAGTCGTACCGCTCACCAGCAGCCTCAGTCCGTTCGAGGTGCGCTTCGAGCGCCGTCCGGAGTCGCTGCTCGCGAGCGACCAGCGAGACCAGCTCGATCTCGGCGCCGGCGAGGTGGATGGTGGCCGGGATGCAGAAGAGGGTGTCGAACTCCGGACTCTGCTGGACGACATCGTCCATGTTCCCGTCATTGACGATGACGTCGTACACGCTCGGTGTATCGGCGCGGTGGTCGACCCCCAATGCCGTCGAGGCATTGCCCTGCGGGTCGAGATCGATGACCAGCACCCGTGCCCCGCTGCGCGCCAGGGCTGCAGCCAGGTTGACGGTGGTCGTCGTCTTGCCGACGCCGCCCTTCTGGTTCGACACGGTGAGCACGCGTGTCTGCGCCGGCGGCGGCAGGGGCTCCCGCGACAGCGCACGCTTGCGCCGATTCAGGTCGGCGAGCTCCCGGGCCAGGGGAGTGGTGCCGTCGTAGTCAGTGGAGGAACTCACCGGATGGATTCTCCGAATCGCCATGTTTCACGTGGAACAACGTGGATGCAGCTCGACGGGCGAGGTCGCACGCCGAGGAGGCGCGGCGACCGGTCGAGCACTGGCTCAACTTTAGCCTGCAGCACCGACAATGCCGGGAGAACAGCGACTCGAGCCGACGTTCTCTCATAACCCCTGATCAAGCCCTGGATGCGGACCTGCTCGAGTGTCGTCTGGTCAGGCTGCGATCTGAGGGGCCCAGATCACGACAGGATAGGCCGGACGGCGACCATCTCGCTCAGATCGGCTCCTGTGGAGCCGGATCGCGCCTCCTCGGCGGTCACCAACGGCGTCGAGACGAGCCGGCCACGAGACGTGCCGGCGACGAGTCGTCAACCCAAGGTGGCGCGGAAGACGCGGGTGGTCTCGGCCGGGTCGACGACGCCGACCCCGAGCTCGAGCACCTCGACATCGACCAGGTGGTTCTTGGCGATGACCTTCCGAGCCGCGTCCACCTCGGCGTCGACTCGGGCCCCCTTCATCAGCAGCAGCTGTCCGCCGGTCTTCACCAGGGGAGCCGTCAGGGGGATCAGCTTCGACAGCGCCGACACTGCACGCGCCGTGACCTGATCGAGCCAGCCGTCGAGCTCGACCTCCTCGGCGCGAGCGCGCACGACCTCGACGTTGGTGAGGCCCATGCGATCGGCCTCGGCCCGGAGCCAGTCGGTGCGACGCTCCATGGGCTCGATGAGGACGAGCGTGGCCCCGGGTCGTGCCGCGGCGAGGACGAGACCCGGCAGTCCGGCGCCCGAGCCGACGTCGCCCACGCGACCGTCGACGAGCAGCGGCGCCAGCAATCCCGAGTTGACGATGTGCCGAGTCCACAGGCGGGGGAGTTCGAGCGGGCCGATGAGACCGAGCTCCTCGCCGTACTGCGCGAGGTCTGCGGCGTACTGCCGCACCACGTCGAGACGGTCGCCGAAGATGTCGGCCGCGACGGCGGGCTCGGGCTCGAGAGTGCTCAGGTCAGGCATCGGCGGCTCGGGGTGTGCGGGCTAGGCCCGGGTGATGACGGTGTGGCGGTCGCGGCCTTCGCCCTCGGACTCCGAGGTGAAGCCGCGAGCGGCCACGATGTCATGCACGAGCTTGCGCTCGTACGACGACATGGGAGGCAGCGACGCTGCGGTGCCGCCCTCCTCGAGCTTCTCGACGGCACGGTCGACGAGCGCGCCGAGCTCGGCCTCGCGGATCGCCCTCGACCCGCCGATGTCGAGGATCAGGCGCGAGAACTCGCCCGTCTTGGTCTGCACCGCGATGCGCGTGAGCTCCTGCAGGGCGTTGACCGTGTCCGGCTTCGACAGCACGCGGAGGTTGCCCTCGCCGGTCGAGTCGACCGAGATGTACGACCGGCCGGCCCGCACCTCGATGTCGATGTCGCCGTCGAAGTCGCAGATGTCGAGGAGCTCCTCGATGTAGTCCGCGGCGATCTCACCCTCGTCGAGATCGGTGGTCGAGGAGGCGCCGGTCGCGTCGTCGTCGGAGGTGACGGCACCGGTCGGCTCGACCCGCGCCTCCTCGGGGGAGGCGTCTGCGGGTGCTGCGGGCTCGGCCGCCGCGTCCCGCGTGGTCGCCGTCTCGCTGTCGATGGGCTGCGGGTTCGTCACGTCGTGGTCATCCGTCTCGCTCGTCACTTCTTGTTGCCGTTCTGCTTCTTCGCCCGGTTCTTCCCCACCGGCTGCGTGCGCTGCGTGGTCTTCGGAACGGGAGGGGCCGACTCGATCTCGGTCACCGTGATGGTCGGCAGACCCTTGCGCTGCTGCTTGCGGGCGAGGCGCTCCTCACGGGCGAGAGCCGCCTCGCTGCCCGGGGTGGGCATGTTCCGGATGACGATGAACTGCTGCGCCATCGTCCAGATGTTCGAGGTCAGCCAGTAGAACATGACGCCGAGCGGGAACGACAGACCCGAGAAGACGAAGACGAGGGGCAGCACGTAGAGGAGCATGCGCTGCTGCTTGAACATGGGGCTCGCCTTGGTCTCGGGCGACATGTTCTTCGAGACGATCTGCAGCTGGGTGATGAACTGCGACGCGGTCATGACGACGACCATGCCGGCGGCGATGAGCCGGACCTCCCAGGTGGTGGCGCTGAGGAAGGTCTCCTTCAGCGGTGCGCCCCACAGCGTGGCCTCGCCGAACGAGGTGGACAGCGCCTGGTTGAGCAGGCCGACGCCGACGCCCTCGCGCTGGGCGTTCTGCAGCACCGAGAACAGGCTGAAGAAGATCGGCATCTGGATGAGCAGCGGCAGGCACGAGCTCAGCGGGTTGGTGCCCGTGTCTTTGTAGAGCGCCATGGTCTCGCGCGACATGGCCTCGCGGCTGAACTGGTCGCGCTTGCCCTTGTACTTGTCCTGGATCTTCTTGAGCTTGGGAGCGATCTCCATCATGCGTCGCTGGCTCTTGATCTGCCGGACGAAGATGGGGATCAGCAGGGCCCGGACCACGAGCACGAGACCCACGATCGACAGCACCCAGGTTCCACCCCAGTCGAAGCCCATCCCGGCGCTGGTCAGCAGCTCGTGGAATCCGACGAGGATCGCCTCGACGACCCACTTGAGGGGCCAGAGGATGGTGTCGATGAAGCCCATGGTGTTCGGGTCAGCCCTTTCCGTGGCTCTGTACGAGGAGACCGTTCGAACCGACGGGAGCGGAGGCTCGAGCCGGGCGACGGGGGATCACGAAGCCGAAGCCCGTGATCGTGATGTTCTGGGCCGGTCGTTCGGGGACGTCGTCGATCCCGCCCGCCGACCAGGGGTTGCAGCGGGCGATGCGCCAGGCGCCCCGCGCGGAGCCTGCTACGACGCCGTACCGCTGGATCGCCTCGAGCGCGTATCGCGAGCAGGAGGGATGGTATCGGCAGACCTCGCCGTACAGAGGCGAGATGACCGCCCGATAGGCGCGGAGCACGACGATCGCCGCGTTGCGGGGAAGCAACGCCACGAACAGTACGAGTTCTCTCACGCTTTCACGACCTTGTCGACGACCCCTGAGATGTCCTTCAGCAGGGTAGACCACGGAACGGAGTCGCTGCCTGGCAAAGAGCGGATGACGATGTCGGTCCCCGGGGGCATCGACGGCAGCAGCTCATGGCAGACGTGCTTCAACCGCCGACGGACCGTGTTGCGGACGACGGCGTTGCCGACGGTCTTGGCCACGATGAACCCGAACCGGACTCCGGCGTCGTCATGACGACGCACGTAGACGACCGAGTGCGCCGTGGCCGACTTGCGGCCACGGCGCACGGTGTTTCGGTAGTCGTCTGCGCGGACGATCCGGTTGGCTCTGGCCAACACCGGGTGCGACTACGCGGAGAGTTCGGTGCGACCCTTGCCACGACGGGCGGCGAGGATGGCGCGACCCGCACGGGTGCGCATGCGGGCACGGAAACCGTGCTTCTTGGCGCGGCGGCGGTTGTTCGGCTGGAACGTTCTCTTGCTCATGGTGTTTTCTCCAGGGATGCGGACCTGGCCTGCTGCCATGATCCGAGAAGTCTTGTACAGCCCAACTGGCTGAAATCAACTGATTAAAAGTACGCGGCATCCGCCCTGCGGTCAAACGGCAGCCTCGGAGGAGTTTATCCACAGTGTTGAAAACTCCGATTGCGGCAGACATACTCATCCGAACTAGGGTGGGTACCTCCCGCTCAAGATCCGCGTAAATCCGGGGAACGAGCACCACTCACGGACGATCCGGCCACCGCCGACCCGTGGAGAAAGCTGTGCATAAGTCGGTCCGCCGAGATGCCGAGGCCCCCCACCGGGCACGGCGCGCCCAGCACGCAGATCACCGGCAGAAAGAGAAACCCCCGTGGCGAACACCGTCGATCCGGTCCAGGACCTCTGGCGGTCCGTGCTCGCGAGCCTGACCACCGACGACCGCATCACGCCTCAGCTGCACGGCTTCATCAGCCTCGTCGAGCCGAAGGGCGTGCTCGGCGGCACCCTCTACCTCGAGGTGCCCAACGACCTGACCCGCGGGATGCTCGAGCAGCGCATCCGCGGTCCTCTGCTCGAGTCCATCGCCGCCCTCGGCGACGACTCGGTCGCCAGCTTCGCGATCACGGTCAACCCCGACATCACCCCCGACACCCTCACGCAGCAGCCCGAGCAGACCGAGCCGGCCCACTACATCGAGGCCCCCTTCGTCCCGACGCCCGTCGAGTCGCCGACGACGGGCAAGCGCAACGACTCGCGGCTGAACCCGAAGTACAGCTTCGACAACTTCGTCATCGGCGCCTCGAACCGCTTCGCGCACGCGGCCGCCGTCGCCGTCGCCGAGGCGCCGGCCAAGGCCTACAACCCGCTCTTCATCTACGGGTCGTCCGGGCTCGGCAAGACGCACCTCCTCCACGCCATCGGCCACTACGCCGAGACGATGTACCCGGGCATCCGCGTCCGCTACGTCAGCAGCGAGGAGTTCACGAACGACTTCATCAACTCGATCGCCAACAACCGCTCGAACCTGTTCCAGCAGCGGTACCGCGAGATCGACATCCTCCTGATCGACGACATCCAGTTCCTGCAGGGGAAGGACAGCACGCAGGAGGCGTTCTTCCACACGTTCAACACCCTGCACGATCACGACAAGCAGCTGGTCATCACCAGCGACCTGCCCCCGAAGCACCTCACGGGGTTCGAGGACCGCATGCGCTCGCGCTTCGAGTGGGGTCTGATCACCGACGTGCAGGCGCCCGACCTCGAGACGCGCATCGCGATCCTCCGCAAGAAGGCGCAGAGCGAGAAGCTGCAGATCCGCGACGAGGTGCTCGAGTTCATCGCCACGAAGGTGTCGAGCAACATCCGCGAGCTCGAGGGCACGCTCATCCGGGTGACGGCGTTCGCCAGCCTCAACCGCACGGCGGTGGACCTCGCGCTCGTGCAGACCGTGCTGAAGGACCTCATCACGCTCGACGAGGACAACATCATCGCGCCGGTCGACATCATCAACCACACCGCGGACTACTTCAAGCTCTCGGTCGACGACCTCTACGGCTCGTCGCGGTCGCAGGCGATCGCGACCGCCCGGCAGATCGCGATGTACCTGTGCCGTGAGCTGACGAGCCTGTCGCTGCCGAAGATCGGTCAGCTGTTCGGCAACCGCGACCACACCACGGTCATGTACGCGAACAAGAAGATCAGCGAGCTCATGAAGGAGCGCCGCTCCATCTACAACCAGGTGACCGAGCTGACGAGCCGCATCAAGCAGGACACCCGCTACAAATAAGGGCCTGGTCGAGGGGCTGTCCCCACCCCTCCCGGCAGCACCGTCCGTTCGGGCGTCGACATCATGTCGGCGCCCGTTCGTCGTCTCCGGAGCCATCAGGAGGCGCACAGCAGGTCCCTAGACGACCGAACGATCCCACAGTGTGGATAACCTGTGGAAACTCGTGGATAACTTGGGGGACGGTTGTTCACGAATGACATGACCCTGTGGGAACGGCTCGAGGCCGACCCGTGGGTCGTCCGAGGTTTCGGGGGTGACGTCCACATCGAGTGCACAAGTCACACGGTTGTAGTTCCCTGTCGCCGTGGGGTTTTAAACAGGTTATCCACACTGTGCACAACGGTTAAGACTGTTAATCCTGATTACAAGAAATTGATGGAGAGACAACCTTGTGGACAGCTCGAGGGCGGTCGGGACCCCGGGACCGGGGCTCCGAATGCTGTGCCAGTATTAACCGGCCATCCACGAGCAGGTAGTCGATAGGGGTCCCCCGCGTGAAGTTCCAGGTCAACCGTGACGTCTTCAGCGATGCCGTCTCGTTCGCGGTGAAGCTCCTTCCGCAGCGCACGACCCTCCCGATCCTCAGCGGAGTGCTGATCGAGGCCGACGCCGACGGGCTCACGCTCTCGTCGTTCGACTACGAGGTCTCTGCCCAGACGCAGATCCCCGCGGAGGTCGACGAGCCCGGCACGATCCTCGTCTCGGGTCGTCTGCTCGCCGACATCGCGAGCCGCCTGCCGAACGCCCCCGTCACCTTCTCCACCGACGAGAACCGGATCGCCGTCAGCTGCGGCTCCGCGAACTTCTCGCTCCTGAGCATGCCCGTCGAGGAGTACCCGACGCTGCCCACCGTCGGGGAGCGCTCAGGCGTCGTCCCCGGCGATCGCTTCGCCCTCGCCGTCTCGCAGGTCGCCGTCGCCGCGTCCCGCGACGACGTCACGCCCGTCATCACCGGCGTCCAGCTCGAGGTCACCGAGAACGCGCTCTCGCTCGTGGCCACCGACCGCTACCGCGTCGCCGTCCGCGGCATCGACTTCGACCCCGGCACCGCCGCCAGCGCCGAGACCACCACCGCGCTCGTCCCGGCCCGCACGCTCCAGGAGGTCGGCAAGACCTTCGGCAACGCGACCACGGTGTCCGTGTCCATCACCGGTTCCGACGACCGTGAGCTCATCGCCTTCCAGGCGGGCAACAAGACCGTCACGTCGCTGCTGATCAAGGGCAACTTCCCGCCCGTCAAGCGGCTCTTCCCCGAGACCGTCGAGAACTACGCCGTGATCAACACGGCCGAGCTCGTCGAGTCCGTCCGCCGCGTCTCGCTCGTGCTCGAGCGCGAGGCGGCCCTCAGGTTCACGTTCACCATCGACGGCCTCACGCTCGAGGCCATCGGTAGCGAGCAGGCGCAGGCGTCAGAGTCGATCGATGCGTTGTTGACAGGAGAGGACACGGTCGTCTCGTTGAAGCCGCAGTTCCTCCTCGACGGTCTCGGAGCGGTCCACTCCGAGTTCGTCCGCATCTCCTTCACGAAGACGGAGAACCCGAACAAGCCCGGTCCGGTGCTGATCACCAGTCAGTCCTCCAAAGACCAGGCCGGCGCTGACAGCTACAAGTACCTGCTGCAGCCCAACCTCCTCCTGCGCTAGACGCATCTCACGAATCGGGCGCCCACCCGCGCCTCCCCGAACAAAGGAATCACATGCACATCGGTCTCGTCGGTCTCGGCAAAATGGGCAACAACATGCGTGCCCGCCTCCGCGACAACGGCATCGAGGTGACGGGTTACGACGCCAACCCCGCCGTCTCCGACGTCGCCACGCTGTCCGACCTCGCCGCCGGCCTCCCCAGCCCCCGCATCGTCTGGGTCATGGTCCCGGCCGGTGACATCACCGCCGCCGTCATCGAGGACCTCTCCAACGAGCTCTCCGAGGGCGATCTGGTCATCGACGGCGGCAACAGCAAGTTCACGAGCGACTTCGCGAACGAGAAGCTGCTCGGCGACAAGGGCATCAAGTACATCGACGCCGGCGTCTCGGGCGGCGTCTGGGGCAAGGACAACGGCTACGGCCTGATGGTCGGCGGCTCGACCGAGAACGTCGCCATGGCTCAGCCGATCTTCGACGCGCTGCGCCCCGAGGGCCCCCGCGAAGAGGGCTTCGTCCACGCGGGCGACACCGGCGCGGGTCACTACGCCAAGATGGTCCACAACGGCATCGAGTACGCGATCATGCAGGCCTACGGCGAGGGCTACGAGCTTCTCGAGGCCCGCTCCGACCTGATCAAGAACGTGCCCGGCACCTTCAAGGCCTGGCAGCGCGGCACCGTCGTGCGCTCCTGGCTGCTCGAGCTCATGGTCCTGGCCCTCGAGGCCGACCCGAAGCTCGCCGAGATCTCGGGCTACGTCGAGGACAGCGGCGAGGGCCGCTGGACCCTCGAAGAGGCGATCAACCACGCCGTGCCGATGCCGACGATCAGCGCGTCGATCTTCGCGCGCTTCGTCTCGCGTCAGGGCGAGGGCTCGCCGACCATGAAGGCCGTCGCCGCTCTGCGCAACCAGTTCGGCGGCCACGCGGTCAAGAAGGCCTAGCGCCTCACCGGCCCGCGTGCGAGTACTGCATCTCAGCCTGACCGACTTCCGCAACTACACCACTGCAGAAGTCGGCCTCGCGCGCGGGCCGAACCTCTTCGTCGGCAGCAACGGCCAGGGCAAGACGAACCTCGTCGAGTCGCTCGGGTACCTGTCGAGTCTCGGCTCGCACCGGGTGTCGAGCGACTCGGCCCTGATCAGACAGGGCGCCGACTCGGCCATCGTCCGGGCGCGACTCGAGGCCGACGGCCGCGAGCTGCTCGCCGAGGTGCAGATCAACCGGTCGTCCGCCAACCGGGCGCAGATCAACCGGGGCGCCATCAAGCCGCGTGAACTCCCGCGGTACTTCACGAGCGTCCTGTTCGCCCCCGAAGACCTCGCGCTCGTCCGGGGCGAGCCCTCCGGCCGCCGGAGGTTCCTCGACGAACTGCTCGTCGCCCGCTCGCCTCGGTTCGCCGGCGTGCAGACGGACTACGACCGCGTGCTCAAGCAGCGCAACACCCTGCTGAAGTCGGCCAGGGCCAGCGGGGTCAAGGCCGGTCAGCTCGGCACCCTCGACATCTGGGACGAGCGCCTGGTCGCCCTGGGCAGCGAGCTGATCGTCGCCCGCGACCGACTCGTCGCGGACCTCGCCCCCGAGGTCGCCCGCGCCTACGCCGCCGTCGCCGGCGAAGACCACCGGGCCCGACTCGCCACCGTGCTGAGCATCCGCGGCTCGGTGCCCGACGACGAGACCGCGGCCGCCGCCGAGGCCCCCGACGAGACCATCCCCGCGGACTCCGTCGCCGACGTCTTCCGCGAGGCGCTCGCCCGGGTCCGCCCGTCCGAGCTCGATCGCGGTCTCACTCTCGTCGGGCCGCATCGTGACGATCTCTTCCTCTCGCTGAACGGGCTGCCGGCGCGCGGTTACGCCAGCCATGGCGAGTCATGGTCGTTCGCGCTCGCTCTCAAGCTCGCCTCGGCGGCCGTCGTCCGCAGCGAGTCGGCCACGGGCGACCCGGTCATCGTGCTCGACGACGTCTTCGCCGAGCTCGACGGATCCCGTCGCGAACGTCTCGCCGACGAGGTCGCCGGCTACGAGCAGGTGCTCATCACCGCGGCGGTCGAGGGCGACGTCCCCCAACGGCTGAAGGCCCACACCGTGCGGATCTCAGCCGGCACCATCGTCGACGAGGTCGCGCCGTGAGCGACGACCGGGTCGACCGGAGCGACCGGGTCGATGGGGGAGCCGCGGCCGATGCGTCCGCCCGGCCCGCGCCTCCTTCGCTCCCTGCGGTCGAGACGCCGCCCGACGACGAGGCGCAGCGGGTCTATCTGCGGTTCCGCCGCGTGTTCGGCGATGCGACGAGTCGCTCGCGCGACGGCCGGCGCCGCAAGGCCATCAAGCTCGGGTCGCCGAGTCAGCCGTTCGGCACGGGCCGGGAGCCCCGCGGCATCGCCGACGTCCTCGCGAGCGTCACCACCGAGATGGGCTGGAACTCGCCTCTCGCGCAGTCCGAGCTCATGGAGGCCTGGCCCGCGCTGGTCGGCGACGAGCTCTCCGGGCACTCGCATCCCGTCTCGATCGACGACGGCACGCTGACCGTCCAATGCGACTCGACGGCGTGGGCCACGCAGCTGAGATTGATGCGCGGACAGGTCACGACGACCATCGTCCAGAGGTACCCCGACGCGGGCATCCAGTCGGTGCGATTCTTGGCACCCAACGCCCCGACCTGGAAACGCGGTCCCAGATCGGTTCCAGGGCGTGGTCCTCGCGATACCTACGGGTGACGAGGGTGAATCGTCCAAGGCGACGGAGAAAATCGCTCTGAGGGCGGATTTCGCCCCGTCGCAGGCGGGGCTGCGGTAGACTCGGAAGGTCGTCCGTGGGCCCCTTGGGGGGTTCGAGACCGGGCGTTCCACCCTCGTCCGATCCGGCAGGAGCTCCACGCACATGTCACCTGACACCCCCGACGCCCGAAACGACCACTCCTACGGCGCCGGCGACATTCAGGTGCTCGAGGGGCTCGAGGCGGTCCGCAAGCGACCCGGCATGTACATCGGGTCCACCGGCCCGCGCGGTCTGCACCACCTCGTGTACGAGATCGTCGACAACTCGGTCGACGAGGCCCTGGCCGGTCACTGCGACCACATCGAGATCACCATGCGCGAAGACGGCGGCGTGCGCGTCGTCGACAACGGCCGCGGCATCCCGGTCGACGTGCACCCCATCGAGGGTCGCTCGACCGTCGAGGTCGTCCTGACCGTGCTCCACGCCGGCGGCAAGTTCGGCGGCGGCGGATACGCCGTCTCGGGTGGTCTGCACGGCGTGGGCAGCTCCGTCGTCAACGCCCTGTCGAGCGAGCTCGACGTCGAGGTCCGCCGTCAGGGCAACGTCTACCGGCAGAGCTTCACCGACGGCGTCCCCGTCGCGCCGCTCGCCAAGGGCGAGGCCGACGACACGACCGGCACCACCATCACCTTCTGGCCCAACGCCGAGATCTTCGAGACGGTCGACTTCGACTACGAGACCCTCCGCACGCGATTCCAGCAGATGGCGTTCCTGAACAAGGGCCTCCGCATCGAGCTCAGCGACGAGCGCGTGCAAGAAGAGGATGCCGAGCCGCGTCACGACGTCTTCCACTACGAGAAGGGGCTCGTCGACTACGTCGAGTACCTGAACACGGTGAAGAAGGTCGAGACCGTCCACGACGACATCATCGCCTTCGAGCAGGAGGACACCGAGAAGAAGATCTCGCTCGAGGTCGCCATGCAGTGGAACACCTCGTATCAGGAGAGCGTCCACACCTACGCGAACACGATCAACACTCACGAGGGCGGCACGCACGAGGAGGGGTTCCGCGCCGCGCTGACGACGCTGGTCAACCGCTACGCCAAAGACCCCAAGAACAAGCTGCTGAAGGAGAAGGACGACAACCTCACGGGCGACGACGTCCGCGAGGGTCTGACCGCCGTCATCTCCATCAAGCTCGGCGAACCGCAGTTCGAGGGTCAGACGAAGACCAAGCTCGGCAACACCGAGGCCAAGTCGTTCGTGCAGAAGGTCGCCTTCGACCAGATCACCGACTGGTTCGACCGCAATCCCCGACAGGCCGCCGAGATCGTCCGCAAGGGGATCCTCGCGTCGCAGGCCCGAATGGCCGCCCGCAAGGCCCGTGAGCAGACCCGTCGCAAGGGCGTGCTCGAGTCGAACGGCATGCCCGGCAAGCTCAAGGACTGCCAGAGCAAGGACCCTTCGCTCAGCGAGATCTTCATCGTCGAGGGCGATTCCGCCGGCGGTTCCGCCGTGCAGGGGCGCAACCCCGAGACCCAGGCGATCCTGCCCCTCCGCGGCAAGATCCTCAACGTCGAGAAGGCGCGGCTCGACCGCGCCCTCGGCAACAACGAGGTGCAGGCCATGATCAAGGCCTTCGGCGCCGACATCGGCGAGGACTTCGACGCCGACAAGGCCCGGTACCACAAGATCGTGCTGATGGCCGATGCCGACGTCGACGGGCAGCACATCACCACGCTGCTGCTGACGCTGCTGTTCCGCTACATGCGGCCGCTGATCGACCTCGGCTACGTCTACCTCGCCCAGCCGCCGCTGTACAAGCTCAAGTGGAGCAACGCCCCGCACGAGTACGTCTACAGCGACGCCGAGCGCGACGCCGTGCTGGTGTCGGGCAAGGCCGCCGGCAAGCGGATCCCCAAGGAGAACGCCATCCAGCGCTACAAGGGCCTCGGCGAGATGGATTACAAGGAGCTCTGGGAGACCACCATGGACCCGGAGACCCGCACGCTCCTGCAGGTGACCCTCGAGGACGCCGCCGCCGCCGACACGATCTTCGACACCCTCATGGGCGAGAACGTCGAGTCGCGACGCAACTTCATCCAGCAGAACGCGAAAGACGTCCGCTTCCTCGACATCTGACACGCGCCTCCGGTGATCCGGAGGACATCCGCGCCCCGCGGAGCAGACCGGGGCCGACGACGACAAACGGAGAATCATGGCCGACGAGCCGACAGACACCCCCGAGGGCACCGACCCCGAGGTCACGCCCACCTTCGCGGCGGCGCTCAAGCGGGACAGCATCGAGCAGGTCGACCTGCAGCTCGAGATGCAGCGCTCGTACCTCGACTACGCGATGAGCGTCATCGTCGGGCGCGCGCTCCCCGAGGTCCGCGACGGTCTCAAGCCCGTCCACCGCCGCGTGATCTACGCGATGTACGACGGCGGCTACCGCCCCGACCGTGCGTTCTCGAAGTGCTCCCGCGTCGTCGGCGACGTCATGGGCCAGTTCCACCCGCACGGCGACTCGGCCATCTACGACGCGCTGGTGCGTCTGGTCCAGCCGTGGAGCCTGCGCTACCCGCTCGCGCTCGGGCAGGGCAACTTCGGCTCGCCCGGCAACGACGGCGCCGCGGCCCCGCGGTACACCGAGACCAAGATGGCTCCCCTCGCGCTCGAGATGGTCCGCGACATCGACGAGGACACCGTCGACTTCCAGGACAACTACGACGGTCGCACGCAGGAGCCCGCCATCCTGCCGAGCCGGTTCCCGAACCTCCTCGTCAACGGCTCGGTCGGAATCGCCGTCGGCATGGCGACGAACATCCCGCCGCACAACCTGCGCGAGGTCGCATCGGGTGCGCAGTGGTTCCTCGAGAACCCCGAGGCCTCGCGCGAGGAGCTCCTCGAGGCGCTCATGCAGCGCATCAAGGGACCTGACTTCCCGACCGGCGCGCAGATCCTCGGCGTCAAGGGCATCCAGGACGCGTACCGCACGGGTCGCGGCTCGATCACGATGCGCGCCGTCGTCAACGTCGAAGAGATCCAGGGCCGCACCTGCCTCGTCGTCACCGAGCTGCCGTACCAGGTCAACCCCGACAACCTGGCGATCAAGATCGCCGAGCTCGTCAAAGACGGTCGCGTCGGCGGCATCGCCGACATCCGCGACGAGACCTCCGGTCGCACCGGTCAGCGACTCGTCATCGTGCTCAAGCGCGACGCGGTCGCGAAGGTCGTGCTGAACAACCTCTACAAGCACACGTCGCTCCAAGAGAACTTCGGCGCGAACATGCTGGCGATCGTCGACGGGATCCCGCGCACGCTGGCCCTCGACGGGTTCATCTCGGCCTGGGTCGACCACCAGATCGACGTCATCCAGCGCCGCACCCGGTTCCGTCTCAAGAAGGCCGAAGCCGACGTGCACATCCTGCGCGGCTACCTCAAGGCGCTCGACGCCCTCGACGAGGTCATCGCGCTCATCCGCCGGTCGCCCACCGTCGAGGAGGCGCGGGTCGGCCTGATGGAGCTCCTGGCCGTCGACGAGATCCAGGCCTCGGCCATCCTCAACCTCCAGCTGCGCCGGCTGGCGGCCCTCGAGCGCCAGAAGATCCAGGACGACGCCGACAAGCTCGAGCGCGAGATCGCCGATTACAAGGACATCCTCGCCCGGCCCGAGCGTCAGCGCACGATCGTCAGCGACGAGCTCGCCGAGATCACCGACAAGTTCGGCGACGACCGCCGTACCGAGATCATGTTCGGCTTCGACGGCGACATGAGCGTCGAGGACCTCATCCCCGAAGAGGAGATGGTCGTCACCATCACCCGCGGCGGCTACGTCAAGCGGACGCGCAGCGACAACTACCGCAGCCAGCACCGCGGCGGCAAGGGCGTGCGCGGCGCCCAGCTGCGTGCGGACGACGTCGTCGACCACTTCTTCGTCACCACGACGCACCACTGGCTGCTGTTCCTCACGAACAAGGGCCGCGTCTACCGGGCCAAGACGTACGAGCTGCAGGAGGCCGGTCGCGACGCGAAGGGCCAGCACGTCGCCAACCTGCTCGCGATGCAGCCCGACGAGCAGATCTCGCAGGTGCTCGACATCCGCGACTACGAGGTGGCGCAGTACCTCGTGCTGGCCACCCGCGAGGGCCTCATCAAGAAGACGGCCCTGACCGAGTACGACACGAACCGCACCGGCGGCATCATCGCCATCAACCTGCGCGACGACGACGAGCTCGTCTCGGCGCTGCTGGTCGACGAGCACGACGACCTCCTGCTCGTGTCGCGCCACGGCATGTCGCTGCGCTTCACCGCCACCAACGACTCGCTGCGACCCATGGGCCGCTCGACCTCCGGTGTGAAGGGCATGACCTTCCGCGAGGGCGACACGCTCCTGTCGGCCTCCGTGTCGAACGACGAGGGCTACGTCTTCGTCGTCACCGAGGGCGGCTACGCCAAGCGCACGGCCGCCGACCAGTACCGCGTGCAGAACCGCGGCGGTCTCGGCATCAAGGTCGCCAAGCTCGCGGAGGCGCGGGGCGACCTCGCCGGAGCGCTCATCGTCGGCGAGGACGACGAGGTGCTCGTGGTGCTGTCGAGCGGCAAGGTGGTACGGTCTGCCGTGGCCGAGGTGCCCGCCAAGGGCCGCGACACGATGGGTGTCGTGTTCGCACGGTTCGCCGCAGATGATCGGATCATCGCCGTGGCGCGCAACACCGAGCGCAACCTCGTGGCACAGTCCGACGAGGCCGTCATCGACGCAGTCGGTGACAACGAGGCCGTGCCGGCCGTCAGTCCCGGAGACGTGATCGACGCCGTCGAGACAGACGACACCACGCCCGACGTGCCGAACGCCGGCACCACCGAAGAGGAACCGATCAATGAGTAGTGTCGCCGAGCGACTCCAGAGCAAGGCCAAGCGACCCGCCGGCACCAAGCAGGTGCGGCTGAAGCTCGTCTACATCGACTTCTGGTCGGTCGTGAAGCTGTCGTTCCTCATCGCCGTCGCCCTGGGCATCATCACCGTGGTCGCCACGTTCCTGATCTGGCTGATCCTCAACCAGACCGGCATCTTCAACGACCTCGACCAGCTGCTGCGCGACATCCTCGGCGACCAGGACTTCTCCATCCAGGAGTCCTTCAACGTCGGTCAGGTGATGCTCTTCGCCATCGTGGTCGCCGTGCTCAACGTCGTCATCGGCACCGTCATCGGCGCGATCGTGGCCGTGCTGTACAACCTCAGCGTGCGTGTCACCGGCGGCCTGCTCGTCGGTTTCACCAACAACTGAGTCGATCTGACGGATCGTCGACGCGGCCGCCGCGTCGACGATTCGGAAACTCCGTCGTGGTGTTGTAGGCTTTACGACGGTTCGGGGGCTATAGCTCAGGCGGTTAGAGCGCTTCGCTGATAACGAAGAGGTCACAGGTTCAAGTCCTGTTAGCCCCACTCCCGTGAGGTCCACCAGCGGGTGGATCCCCAGCTCCACGGGGCCTTAGCTCAGTTGGTAGAGCGCCTGCTTTGCAAGCAGGATGTCAGGAGTTCGATTCTCCTAGGCTCCACAAGAAACAGGCCCTTCCCTGCTCCTCGACTTCGTCGGGTCGCGGGGATTTCTTGTTCGTGCTTGTGGCTGCGCCGCCGCTCCTGCGGCGCAGGCCAGCAGGCTTCGCCTGCCGCCGACGGGGTCCGGGCGATTGCGGGGGGCTGCCGACTTCGTCGGGTCGCGGGGCGCAGGCGCGCAGGCTTCGCCTGCCGCTGAGGGGGTCCGGGCGGTCGCGGGGGGCTGCCGACTTCGTCGGGTCGCGGGGGCTTCGAGGATCGGACGAGCATGGGGGCTGCTGACTTCGTCAGGTCGCTGGGGGTCTCGTTCAGGGCGTGTCGCGGCGGCGCGAGCAGCGCGAGTGCGCAGGAGCCCGCCGGAGCGGGCGTCGGACGACGAGAGGGCCCGCATCCGGGTGGATGCGGGCCCTCTCGGGTGGTTCGGGGGAGGACTACGCCTTGGTGTCGGCGTCGTCGTCGGCGACCCAGAGCTCGTCGTCGGCGCGCAGCGTCTGCACGGCGGCGAAGACGAGGGCTCCGAGGGCGACGACGCCCACGCCGATCAGCAGCACGCCGCCGACGCCGGGGCCGGACTTCTGCTTGGCCGGCGCGTACTTCTTCGCGACCTTGGCGCCCTGCTTCTTCGCGTTCTTGACGGCCTTCTTGACCTTGGGGTCGTTCGTGATGTCGAGGCCGTTGAGGTACGACTGCACGCTCGGGTAGACATCGTGCATCAGGCGGTCCTGAGCCTTGGTGGCGTACTTCGACCCGGCGGCGAGGCTGGTCGACACGGCGGGGCGCACGTTGTTGTCGACGGCATGACGGACGCGCGGCACGACCTCTTTGTTCGCGACCTTGACGCCGGCGTCGCGGGCATCCCCGAGGACCTTGCCGGCGTGACCGAAGACCTCGCGCTGCTCGGTCCACACGGCGGACGCGTGCTTCTTGAACTTGTTCAGTTCCTTCTTCTGCTTGCGTGACAAGGCCACAGTGTTCCTCCAACGAGTAGGCAACGGGGCCAGAGGGATACTGGCTCCTCCATCCTGGCACGAGGCAACCTGACAGGGAACACCACGAAGTCTGTACCCTCACTGAGGCCGAGGGGCCCCTGTGGGACAATGAGGCCTATGTCAAAGCACACTTCCGTTGCCACCGTGACGACCTCGCTCGGAACGATCAAGGTCAACCTGTTCGGCAACCACGCCCCCAAGACCGTCGCCAACTTCACCGGTCTCGCGACCGGCACCATCGAGTGGAAGCACCCCGCCACCGGCAAGGTCAGCACCGACAAGCTGTACGACGGCGTCGTCTTCCACCGCATCATCAAGGACTTCATGCTCCAGGGCGGCGACCCGCTCGGTCAGGGCATCGGCGGCCCCGGCTACCAGTTCGACGACGAGATCCACCCCGAGCTCGACTTCAGCAAGCCCTACGTCCTCGCCATGGCGAATGCCGGCACCCAGGGCGGCAAGGGCACGAACGGCTCGCAGTTCTTCATCACCACGGTGGCGACGCCGTGGCTGCAGGGTAAGCACACCATCTTCGGCGAGGTGGCCGACGACGAGTCCAAGAAGGTCGTCGACGCCATCGAGGCCGTGAAGACCGACGCCCGCGACAAGCCGCTCGAGGACGTCGTGATCCAGAGCGTCACCATCGACGAGGTCTAGGTGACGCAACCCTCTCCGTCGGATGCGGGCAACTACTGCTACCGACACCCCGATCGGCAGAGCTTCGTGCTCTGCCAGCGCTGCGGGCGGACCATCTGCGGGCAGTGCCAGACGCCGGCGGCCGTCGGCGTGCACTGCCCGGAGTGCGTCCGCGAGGCGCGCGCGAACGCACCGAGGGTGCAGCCTGCCGTCGTGACGCGCATGCGGAGCGCCTCGGCCAGCGGCGCACCGGTCGTCACGTACTCGTTGATCGGCACGAGCGTGCTCGTCTACCTGCTGCAGGTCGTGCTCGGATCGTCGTTCACGAGCCTGCTGTCGTTCTCGGCTCCGTTCGAGATCGTGCAGCCGTGGCGTCTCGTCACGTCGCTGTTCGCACATGCGGGCGTGTTCCACCTGCTCTTCAACATGTACGCGCTGTTCATCTTCGGCGGGCAGCTGGAGCGCACTCTGGGGCGGGGCCGGTTCGCCGCGCTCTACGCCATCAGCGGGGTGGGAGGCGCGGCAGCGGTCTCGCTGATCGCTCCCGTCTCGAGCGTGATCGGCGCCTCCGGGGCCATCTTCGGTCTCATGGCGGCGTTCTTCGTCATCGCCCGCAGCCTGGGCGGTTCGAACGGCGTGCAGCTGCTCGTGCTCGTGGGCATCAACCTCGTGATCGGGATCGTCCTGCCGAACGTGTCGTGGCAGGCCCACCTGGGCGGCCTCGTGGCCGGCGCGGCCGTCGCCTTCGTCTTCTCGAAGACGCGGCACCGCTCGAAGCGGGGTGCGCAGACCGCCGCGGTCGTCGGCATCGGCGTGCTCGTGCTCGCGATCGTGCTCTGGCGGTCGTACGAGCTCGCCAGCGCCTACGGCGTCATCTGAGGCGAGAGCGGGTTCGAACACCCGGACGACGGAAGAGGCGGCTCCCTGGGGAGCCGCCTCTTCTGTCGTTCCTGGCCGGGCCGGGAGTTTTCACACTCTTATCCACAGAAAGTTATCCACAGGTTTATTAACACTGGGGATAGTTACAGCGATGTAAGTCCGAAGGTGTGTTCTAGCGCCAGCGCGTGGTCATGAGGAACCCGATGAACATGATGCCGAAGCCCACGAGGATGTTCCACGAGCCGATCGAGGGCACGGGCAGCGTGCTCTGGCTGACGTAGAACACGACGATCCACGCCAGGCCGATCAGCATGAACCCGAACATGACCGGCTTGAACCAGACCGGGTTCGGGGCGTCTGCGGCCGTCCGCGTCTCGCGCGGGTCGGCGGGCTTCGAGGTGCGCTTCGTGTCTTTGGCCATGGCCGACATCATACCGGGAGGGGTTCCGGAGGCGCGGGGCGGCATCCCCGTCCACAGCCCGCCCCCGAGACGGCCGGCCCGCCGGGGCCTGCACCTAGAATCGAGGCCATGGACGACGACCGGCGCCGACCCCGCGAGGGGGCGAGGTCGCGTCGCCGCCCTCGCCGCACCTCCTTCGCGGGTGTGCTCGGAGAGCTGCTCATCACGGCCGGTGCGCTCGTGCTGCTGTTCATCGGATGGCAGCAGTGGTTCAACGACCTCGTCGTCGCGGGCGAGCATCGCGAGCAGGCGTCGAGCCTGAGCGATCGGTTCGAGCGCGAGGCCGGGCCCGAGGTCGAGCCCGGCGCCGACGGCTCGTACGGCGACCCGCCGGTGGGCGAGGCACCCGCGGAGGCCGAGGAGTTCGCGAACTTCTACGTCCCCCGCTTCGGCGCCGACTACGCCGTCCCGATCGCCGGCGGCACGAGCACCGTTCGGACTCTCAACGCGATCGGCATCGGCCACTACGACCAGACGCAGATGCCCGGCGAGGTCGGCAACTTCGGGATCGCCGCGCACCGCACGACCTACGGGGCGCCCTTCAACGCCATCGCCGATCTGCGGGAGGGCGACGAGATGTACGTCGAGACCGAGGACGGCTGGTTCACCTACGCGTTCCGCAACCTCCAGTACGTCCAGGCGTCGCAGGTGTCGGTGCTGCAGCCCGTCCCCGACGCACCCGACGTGTCGGCCGCCTCGGGCGAGAGGCTCATCACCCTGACGAGCTGCAACCCGATGTTCACGGCGCAGGAGCGCATCGTCGCCTACGGCGTCTTCGATTCGTGGCAGCCGCTCTCGGCCGGACCCCCGGCCGGGGTCACGGCCGCCGGTGGGGGGAGCTGACCGTGTACGCAGCCCTGTGGCGTATTCTTCCGGGACCGTGGTGGGTGCGACTGGTGATCCTGATCGTGCTGCTCGCGGCCGTCCTCTTCGCTCTCGTCGAGTGGGTGTTCCCCGCTGTGAACGAGATGCTGCCCACCCCCGACGTCACTGTGGAGAACCCATGACGCGCATCCTCGTCGTCGACAACTACGACAGCTTCGTCTACACGCTGAACGGCTACCTGCAGCAGCTCGGAGCCGAGACCGAGGTGGTCCGCAACGACTCGTTCGCCGGCCGCGACGCCGCCTCGCGCATCGCCGAGTACGACGCCGTGCTGCTCTCGCCGGGCCCCGGCACGCCCGCCGCGGCCGGGGTGTCGATCGACGTCGTCAACGCCGCCCTCGAGACCGACAAGCCCCTCCTCGGCGTCTGCCTCGGGCACCAGGCCATCGCGGAGGCGCTGGGTGCGACGGTCACCCACGCCGAGGAGCTCATGCACGGCAAGACCTCGGCCGTGACGCACGACGAGAGCCCCTTCTACGACGGGGTGCCGCAGCCCTTCACGGCGACGCGGTACCACTCGCTCGCCGTCGTCGACGAGACCGTGCCGGGAGCCCTCGAGGTGACCTCGCGCACCACCGGCGGCATCATCATGGGTCTGCGGCACCGCAGCGCTCCCCTGTACGGCGTGCAGTTCCACCCCGAGTCGGTCCTCACCGAGGGCGGCTATCAGATGATCGGCAACTGGCTCGGCGAGGCCGGTCTGCCCGAGGCACGGACGACCGCCCGAGGGCTGTCACCGCTGCTCGATCTGAGCTGAGCCCGCCCGCCGAGCCCGTCGGGTGCCGGGCGCGACCACCGGTCGCGAGAGTCGGCGGTGAAAGCCCGTCGGCTCTCCGCGCGACGGGTCGAGAGCTCCAGCCGCGCGAGCCGGTCGGGGGAGGTCGGCGGTGAAG
>Ga0265797_10003878_pt1 | contig 23432 bp, 16 predicted proteins | sample P2T30metagenome_FD_192433 | JGI IMG/M metagenome (GOLD analysis project Ga0265797, IMG submission 192433) | Plant litter microbial communities from East Loma Ridge, Irvine, California - P2 T30 | ecosystem: Environmental > Terrestrial > Plant litter > Unclassified | place: USA: California... | reverse complement strand
GCATTCGAGACCCAATGCGCTTGTCCAATCCAACGGCATAGGACACCTCATCGATGTCGGCGCCTACTGCCTCGCACATGGCACCCAGTGCATTGACACTGCTGATCCGCTGAGCGAGCAGTGCATTGGCAGCTAGCTTGGCCAGTTCGGAGCTAAACAAGTTGATCGTGATGATGCGATCTGGGCTGACCCAAGCTGAGTAGATTTGAGAAAGAGCTCGTGCAGCCGCCAACCCATGGGGAGTCTTGAGAGAGCCGATGAGAACGCGATCAGGGTTCGAGAGATTTTGGATAGCGGTTCCTTCGGCCAAGAACTCAGGGTTTGATAGGATCTCAAACTCGACGCCAGGTCTACTCGTTGCTCGCAGAACATCCCGCAGCGTATCTGCCGCCCGGCATGGCACAGTACTCTTCTCCACGATAATCTTGTTGTCTGTAGCAACAGCACCAATCTTCCGCACAGCAGACTCCAAATAGGAAAGTTCACTTGCATGTCCGGCACCCTGACCCAACGTCTTGGTGGGGGTATTGACGCTCAAGAGGATGAGTTCGGCTTCGGCAATGCCGCGGTCGACATCTGTTGAGAAAAAGAGGTTTGGCGTTCGCTTGTTGGGGATGCCGTCGCGGGCTGGCTTAACCACATCCATGAGGCCAGGTTCGTAGATGGGGAGTTCTTCAGATTGCCATGCAGCAATGCGCTTGCTGTCATAATCGACCACCGTCACCTGGATGTCGGGATTGGCGTTCGCCATGACTGCCGAAGTCGGTCCTCCCACGTATCCTGCACCGATACAACATATCTTGGTTATGCGTCCGAATAATTTGGACTCATGGGTGGAGCGGTATGAGGGCGCTGGGGTTGGCGCATCTTGCCGTGTGTGACTAGACATGAGGAGTGTGTGAAAGTTTGCCAAAGCGAGTGTACAATAGGGTGCCTGGTAATTGAGCGGGACAAGGACAAAGAAGTCTCTGTGGAAGTGAGCCGGATACCTATAGGTACACAAGGGTATCGAGATGTTGGATGAAGTATCCACCAGCCATAGTTACGGACCGAGCGGCCGAAGATCCTCATGGTCGCCTGGACGGCTATCGGCATCTTCTATTATCGTTTACACGATCTCATTTTGGCAACTACTGGTGCCGAGGATGGGCCTGAAAGTATCGGACGGTTAGGAAACGCTTGGTTGGGAGGTGAGCGCTAGCGTGACGGAAGTACCGGGGACGCCACAAGGATCAATTGATGGGGTGCCTGCCAAGTCAGCCGGGGCCTTTTTAGTAACGTCGCATGTTATCTTTGTGATGTAATCCTTAGCACGAGTACTCCACCACTCGGCGAGGCTTGACATCGATTTCGCATTTTGGCCACTATGGCTATGCGCATAGCTTTTCAGTTAGTTCTGTTGCAGGACTCCAAGCTCCGCCCCGAGTTACGCAGTTTTTCGCTCCGCCCCAGAGAACGCGCAGAGGAGCCAAGTGCCATAGGACACTAACCCATAGGGACTGTTCTTATTCTGCTAATATCGGAACCCGGCAACGCATGATTACAGCGGAAGAAGCCACTGTGCCTAAACTATGGCTTAGTTGGACTTCATGGCGCAGTCAATGGTCAGCACAGTTTCAGCGGGCCAGCGCACACGTGCAGCCACTACACATTATTCGCCCTTGCTTGAGATGCAGTGTTAACTCCGGTCCCCGACAGCCACACCTTACCCGGATCCATCGTGTGACACGGCACACACCGTTCTCAGCGGGTCCTGGGCAGACAGGCATGCGAAGGAGCTAAGGTGTCGGCCAACCGCAGCATTATCCGGTCGTGGTTGAGGATTAGACGCGAAGAGACTTTGTTGGCCCTAGCCACAGTGACGCTATAATCTCTTTCAACTAATACTTGTCGGATCAGATACCGGTTCAGCCACCTGAATTTGAACACCCCTTAGACTGTCGAAACGCCTCATCGCGAGGTAGCACACGACTCCTTCCTCACGTCGACCGACAAAGACAACAACATCATGGAGAAATTCGGGATGGCTCAGGCTGAGCCTGTACCCAAGCAAGTGGCCGAAACCGACGAGCAATATCCTGTTGAACTGGATTTCAAGGAGAATGAACCGCTACTGGACCTCGAAGGCCAACAAGATGGAAAGCATGTGCTTTCTCAGCGTCCTACAGAGCCAGCTGCCAGTAGCACGAAGACGTTCATATACCTGGCGACTTATTTCATAATGAACTTAAGTCTCACATTTTACAACAAAGCTGTTATGGGTTCGGTATGTAGCAGGAGCAGATACGAGGGGTCGATTTAGCTAACGAGATACCCAGTTTCCGTTCCCGTGGATTCTCACAGCGGTACATACCGGAAGTGCTGCTCTTGGAAGTTCAGTCTTCTTGATGTTCGGGCATTTCCAGCTAACGAGGCTGACGCCGCGCGAGCATCTGGTCCATTTCATGTTCTCGCTCTTGTTCACGCTGAACATTGCAATGTCAAATCTGTCGTTGTAAGTTTCCATTACCTTACATACATCTTCGTACGCTAATAACTTCGCAAAGAGCCATGGTTTCTGTTCCCTTCCACCAAATCATGCGAGCGACATGCCCGCTCTTTACCATTTTGATATACCGTGTTATTTTCTCCCGAAGATATGCACTGATCACGTATCTGTCCATCGTCCCGGTAATGCTAGGCGTCGGACTGGCTACCTTTGGTGACTACTACTTCACCGCCATTGGATTTACCCTGACACTCATCGGTGTGGTCCTCGCTGCCATAAAGGTAAGTAAGACCCGAAGGATTATGCACGTTCTCGTGAAGGATGCTAACAGCTCAAAATAGACCGTTGTTACCAACCGTTTGATGACGGGGCGCCTGCGACTACCCGCTCTGGAGCTGCTCCTCCGCATGGGGCCCCTGGCCGCAGTGCAATCTCTGCTGTACTCGGTGCTCATTGGCGAATTCTCGGAATTTATTGCTTTTGTGAATGCCGGACACTTTACAAGGGAAAGGATTCTGACAGTCTCGGGCAACGGCCTGCTCGCATTCGGCCTCAATGTCGCGTCTTTCGAGACGAACAAGCTGGCGGGCGCGTTGACCTTGACCATCTGTGCAAATCTCAAGCAATGTCTGACCATCGTATTGGGAGCCTTCTTGTGGGACGTGCCTGTCAGTCCGATGAACGGCGCGGGCATCCTGCTCGCTCTGGCAGGTGGAGCGTGGTACAGTAGTATAGAGCTTAAGTCAAAGGCGAGAGCAAGTGGATGAGCGAATGACACATGGCGTCGCGCTTTCTTAGCGTGACGCGCTACTCTAGCGAGAACAGAGTCCGTGCACATGTGATTCTTCTGTGACCCCAGACGTGCGTCCAACCGATCGCTTGGAGCCTGGATCCGAGTAAGACACTAGCATCCGTCTTTCCCGATATCCTGGTAGTATGCCTCGCTCTATCAACTTCTTTCGGAATCATGCCATTTATGCCAATCATGCAGCTCACCATACGAGATTGCCATGGGTGACGCCACGCTCCCGAGGTCTGCCTGGCCACGGGGCTGCACGGTATCAATGCCAAAGGAGAGTTTTGCTGGGCTATGGCTGGCCTAAGATTAGCGCTCTATTACCACTGATCATATCATAATCGCCTTCAGACGGCTGTGGCTCAATACACCTGCGCCATGCTTCGTCCTAGGACTCTCGTCTTCGGAACCCTGGTTTTCGCGACCCTGGTAGTTTTCTGGACTGCACTACATCTCAACTCCCTCGACACCATACGGCAAGCCGCGACACAAGATCCACTCACCACGAATATCCAAGAATCGCGTCTTCACCTGCTTATTGTAGCTACGAGTAGTGGCCTCGATTTGTGCCGCGTTCTTCTCTCCACGTCGGTGCTCTTGTACCCACCTCCTGTTCTCATCGACTGGGCAGGAGCGGGCGCCTTCAACGCTGCAGAAACTCACCTTGCGAAAATCGCGGGTCCTCTTCGCTACCTCGAGAGTCTGTCCCCCACGCAAGATACAGACATAGTCCTACTGGTGGATGGCTTCGATGTTACGTTTCAGCTCGGTCCAGATGTCTTGCTAAAGCGTTACTTCGAAGAAACGGCTGCCGCTAATGATCGGCTGGTCAACCGGTACGGAAAAAACCATGTGCGGAAACACAACATGTACAACAGCATCCTTTTCGGCCCTGACAAAGTATGCTGGCCAGAAGATGTTCTTCGTTTAGCGTGCTGGGTCGTTCCTGACTCACCTCTTCACCCAGACGCCTTTGGCCCTTATACCGATGGATGGGGTGATATGAATCACGCAAGACCGCGCTGGCTGAACTCAGGCACCATCATCGGGCCCGCTGGTGAAATGCGCGAGATGTTTCGTGCAACTCAAGAAAAGATCAAGCAGACGTACAATCCCGAAGACGTGCTGCGCAACTCCGATCAGAAGTACTTTGCAGACGTATGGGGTGATCAAGAGTATGCGCGCATACTATCGCATGGAGATAAGCCCTACGGGATGCCCGAAGGAGTTCAAGAAATTGACCTACCAACGCTCAAGGAAGGCGATGTGACTGAATATCACATCGGGCTGGACTATCGATCGAGCCTATTTCAAACAGCTGCGGGGTATAGGAACTACATTGCTTGGATGACGACAAACCGATCCTCGCTTCCTTCATCATCGAAATCCGTGGAGCCGTACATGGTTGATCTACAGGAGGACGTGCTGCAGTCAAGGAAGCCATTTGCTGCTATATCAGATGATCTGGCCTTGAAGGAAACTTCGTGGCGAGATGTGTCTCTGGGTTTCAACACAGTTACTGGTCAGCCTTTCCCAGTGCTCCACTTCACAGGCGACAAGTCATTTCGAGACACTTGGTGGCCCCGCATGTGGTACTCTGGAGAGGCTGAGCGCCTTCAACGCGCGGCATCTCAAGTAAACGACGAGAAGATTGGGTCAGATCCTATCAATGGAGTTCGGTGGACCAAGAACATGCCATACGATAGTAAAGTAGGCGAGCCAGAGGAGAAGTTGGGGGCTTGGAGTGACCAGGGGGAATCGCTCTCGTGGAAATCTCTTTGCGAGTCGCATGAGCCTGCTTTGTACAGTGGAGAGGCAGAGAAAGTCTCGTTTTGGGACACTATATACCATTGATCGCGAAGCATCAGGCGTTGAATTTACTAAATCTTAATACCAACATTGTGTTTTACACCAAACTGTACGATCACATGTAAAGTCTCTCATCGAACTCGCACCAAGAATGGAATGCATAAATCTTACTGCCTAATTTCGCTCCTGTTCACATAGCCACGCCGCCCCGGTCGTGGCAGTTTACCGAGCAGATGGTCCAAGCCACCAAAGAGATTAGTGGCATCTCGGCACACCTCTTCCGGACGGTGCCGGCAAGTAGACCCACTAGTGTACGCCCATCCGCCACCTCCCGGAGTTGACGCCGCACGGCTGGGATATCCGACTAGCTCAAGTGTAAGTTTAGATCCTAAGAAGGCGAACTGCCATCGGTGTCAGCTCATTACCAGCATGAATAATGCGCTCGGCCGGGTGCAGATGCACTGCCAACTACGGCGCTGTCGCAAGCATTATCTCGCAACGTGAGCTTCACAGTTCCGCCGTGTCAGCACGATTTTCTGGATGATGCGCGGGTACAAGCAACTCTCCAACGACGCGGTCGCGCGCCTACCTGGCTGGAGTCGCCGGCGTTGGATGCTTTTCGCAGCATCTTTTGTACTCGTTGTTATCTTCATTACTACCGTCAACAGCGACCGCCATCTTGTTCCCACTGCTTTCTCGTCGAGCAGCAAGAACAAGGCGAAACACTCCTCTATCCTCCACGTCCTCATCCCTGCGGACCACAAAGATGTCAATCTTTGCAAGACGATGCTCAGCGCTGCAGTGGCTGGGTACCCAACCCCTACGCTGATCAACTGGGGCGCCACATTCGACGATAAATCGCTAGTAGCTGGAGGTTCGCATATAGCCAAGATCAGCGGTGTGCTCGAATACCTGCGTAAACTTGGGCCGGAACGCGACGACGACTTGTTGCTGCTGGTGGATGGATACGACATCTGGTTTCAACTACGACCCAGCGCGTTGGTCTCGCGCTTCCACGCTATCAACAACGCGGCGAATGCGCGGATACGGAAGACTATGGGCTCCAGAGCGGCGGCCGCAGAAGGCATAAGTCAGGACATTGTATTCTCCGCACAGAAGCGGTGTTGGCCCTGGAAACCAGAGGATCCTCCTTGTTATGCTGTACCGCAGTCTTCGCTGCCTGGGAATATATACGGACCACAGACAGATACCGATATCGGCTGGGACAAGAATCCATACGTCAAGTTCCGACAACGGTACCTCAACTCCGGAGATGCCATGGGCCGCGTGGGCGCGATGAAAGCGCTCTTCGAACGCGCCATGGAAAAGGCGGACAAAGACCGAAATTTTGGCAGCGACCAGAAGATCTTCAGTGAGATTTTCGGAGACCAGGAATTCCAACGCGAGGTCATGAGACAACGGCACAGGTCTTTCTTCCAAAAGACAGGGGATTGGTTAACGGGGAGAAAGAGCATCCTTAGCCCGCAGTCTGAGCGGCACTTGCGCGAGCACAAGGTTGGCAAGCCAGATGAGTTTGGCATTGGACTGGATTATGCCAGTCTACTTGGGCACCCGACAGTTTTCGCAGAAGAAGACTCAGCATGGGTAACACACGGCGATTCCAAGTCCATCGCGCAAGCGTCTGCTGAATTCAACATCGCGCCAGTACGCGTCCACGACCTAGCCCAAGACATTACAGAGTCGCAACCGCCATTCCGCCCCGCAGTCGTCGCTCCGGGTGCCAAATTTCCCGATGAGAAGTCTTGGAACGATGTTCCTCTCTACACGAACATGTGGACGAGCGTCGTCCCTGGCCTGATCCACCACAATGCGCATCGGGATGGGCTCAAGTCACTTCGCGTCTCGGTCTGGGATCGCATGTGGTATTTCAACCATACCAGAGCATTGTACGAGTCGAATGCCATGGGACCGGTCGCGCCCGTTGCTGTAGTACACGATGATGCGGGCGTGGAGCAGGCGTGGTGGAGCCCAATCGCGGAGAAGGGCGGGGCAAAGTCAGATAAAGATGAATGGCTGCCATTCAATGATTTGTGCAAGGACTTTGAGAAAGAGGTGTTTAGAGATGTTTAGATTCCTCAGTGTCTTTCTAGTCATATTTCTACGACAACACCAATGACAACTACATACCAAGACAGCAGTGGCCTACGCGTGTGTTGAGAACGTGGCAAGATACCATTGCAATGTATTAGCCAACAGTAGTGACATCAGACGCACGATCAAATGTAAGCATTGTCATTATTCTAGGGATTTTAGAGACTAAAAGAGACAACACGATCCAAGCAGACCCATACGGAATCCCAAACTAACACTATCATAGCCGCAACACTCTCGAAGTCGACATCAACGAGACGCACTCATTATACAAGGCGTGCGACCTCACATGAACCAATCTGTAACACCGCCCCAATATTTACTCTCGTCGTCACCTTTCGCCGAACTTGAACCCTCGTCAACTCCCGTATGTCGCAATTTCATCGCCTCTTGCAAAGTAGGCCATTCCACTGCGCTCGTGCTGGCACCATCACTCGTCCATCGTGCAGTACTTGTAGGTGTGGCGGGTGTCTCCTCCTAGTGAGACTGGAAGTAAGACTCAGAGTAATACTCGTCATCTTCATCGTCGCAGTCGGAGTCGTCAATGGGTTCGACATCGACCTTAGTCTCGGGTGGTGTAGGTACTTCCTCCCAGGAATCCGCCATGGACTTCGTAGTTACCGGATCGATGATATCGTACTCGGAAAGAAGACTGACAGTGTCGAAGTCATCGGTGTCTGAATTGGAGACGCTTTCTTTATGTTCAGCTTCCAGGAGTGCAAGCACTTTGGAGATTGTGGCCCTGTGATTATCTTGCGCGGATGGTTTGGAGTTTACATGGCTGATGTCGAGGGTCGGTGAGCGCTGTGGGATACTGTCCTGCTCATTCCGCGTATTGGGCGATGTGAAAATATCTGAAAAGGACACGCTAGATACTGCAGGCTTGTCTGACAGCGCAATAGAACTATGATAAGCGTTCCACGGGTGTTCTGCCTCCAACGTTTTGAACGAGTCCTGAAAGGGTGGACGAGAAGAGCTTTCGTAAGCATGAGAAGTGGGTGAGCTTATTCTCGTAAATAGATTGTCATATCCAGACGACGGTGTTCCGAGGACGAGCTGCTGGGCCGTGGAGGTGCTCTCGCGCGCGATGAGTTTGCCGTCGGCGAAGAACTTAGACTTTCGACCGGGTTGCTGAGGAATATAGCAACGCGCGTTGAGCTTTGCTGGAGCAGTCACTTCTTGCAGTGACAACCTGATACGCGCATGACCCGAGCTCATCAGCGTATCCGACTGACGAACCTTTGCTGGAGTTGGTATTGAACGGCGTTGCCAACAGCCGTGAAAACGCGGATTGACTTTCATCTTTTCAGCGTCCAAGAATGGAGGTTCCCGCCCAAGGCCATGTGCAATGGATGGAGTTCCAGTTTTTCCATTCGCTGTCTCGGGTTCGGTGGATTGAGAAGCACCAGAAGGGCATACAAAGGTTGGCTCAATCATGGTGGAGGATATGTTGACAAGACTGAGGGGACAGGACGTACTCGGGGTATTCGCGACGGTTGGGAGAGGAGGTGGTCCCTTTTGCTGGATATGTGACTCGTCAGTGGATGTGGTAGGCTTGGCCTGTAGACTCCTTGAAGTGAGTGTACGATGTGCTGCTTTTCTTGCTGCGTATTGTGCGTGGGACGAAGATGTAGGAGGAGGGCCTGAAGACTCTGAGGGTTGCCGACCCTTTTCAGCAGCCTTTGGGTCTAGGAATTTAGACTTGGATGGAAACCGTCCCGATGGATCGGGACAGGCAAGAAAAGCGGAGATTGGGAAGAATTGCGAATTCTGCCGCTTAGTCGCTGCGCCATTAGAGGAAGTTTGAGATCGCAGTGCTTTGATCTGGGAGGACTGGGACTGGCTTGTTGCGGTGGCTTTTGAATCTGGAAGAAATTGCGGGGCCCAGGAAGGTCTGTCGATGTCGAAACACGGAGGATTGATAGGTGCGGCCTTTCGACTATGGCTAGAAGTGTCGTCCATCCCTGGTTTAATCGGCTCATCCTCGTCAAGACGCAACGCAGCCATGGTCTTGCACAACGCGCTAATGTTTGCATTTTCGCATCGTTCAGTATCCTTGGTAGATGAGTCTTTGCTTCTATGGCGCTTTCCTCCCCGTTTGCCTCGCCGTCTCGTGCTTCCGGTGGCGGTGGGCACAAAATCGAAACCCCACTTTGGTTCGGTGGGCGACTGTTGGAGCTCTGCTAGGATGCTGAATTTATTCGCTATAAATGTTAGAAGCCGTCAAAACGCATGCCATCTAGTGCCAACGTACGCGTAGGAGTAAAATCATGCTCATGAGGACAGGTAGTCAAGCAGTATTTAGCGGAAATGGCTCTGGTATCGCGTACTCGACAATCTGAGCAGCGACCGTCCTTCAACGGGCGCGCAGGCTTGGAGAATCGCGTCGAGGTTCGGTCATTGCGGATTGGTTGTGCCTGTCCTAGGATCATGCTAGAGGTGTAACGAAAGGCAATGTTGGACTAGGAAATATAGGGCAAACGAGAGAAGGTGACGGAGCTGTAGGTGCAGTATTTCGGTTTATCTTGCGATAGCAAAGAAGAAGACTGAGGTGTATTCGGAAGGACAGCCATGGCGATAAGAGTGCCATGTGGCTAAGAGGAGCGTTACTGCCCTGCAAAGGAGCGCCGTTCGCCCTGTCTTGAGGTCGTGCCTTCTCCATCAGCGGTCAGTCAGTGGCTCTTTCCAGTTCGAACGTTCTGTTTGATGTCTGGAGCTGGAAGGTACACCCGGTGGAGTCTAGGGTCGATGTGAATGTCATGATGCTCTGCATGGTTAGTCGCTTCGACTGGAGGAATGCACAGGTAGCCACCTAGATGGAGTGAGAACCAACGGATGAATAGTATTCGCTTGCAGTGCTAGTCAGCCGTTGTGCTGTATAATACAGAATACATCATTCTTGCGGAAGCTTGCCCTGCATCGCAGGGTCGCCGTCTGCAGACTCTCCTTGGATGTCACTGACCCATCAGCACGACATGTACTGGCGTAATTTCCGACGACCAGTAGTTTGCGTCTCTATGCAGCACGACGACACCGTGTATGTAGGGAAAAAGGAACAAAGAACGTTGTGGTGTTTCAGTGTGGGCGGCGGAGGATGACAAATGGAGCTTAAGCTATGGCCATGAGGTCAGAGGTGTGCAGCTAAAATTGGTGGGGAAGCCATGTCTCCATCTCTGCCTGGACTTCTCTGCTGTCGACTAACCCCACGTAGCAAATACCCTCGCCGCACACTTCTCCCGTCCCAGGGCGCTCCAGGATAATTGGCAACAAGCAGCAGGCCGCAATTACCTGGAGCCGCTTCCGAATCCTCAGTCGCACTTTCTTCCGCACGCCCCAGCAAACATGGCCGACACCGCACGCGCAGCCACCGCGCAGAAGCAGCACCGGCGCCCAGGCTCGCGCATCGTGCCTGCCATCCCCTACCGTCTGTCCAAGTCTCAACCATCAGCCAGACCCATCACACCAGACGGCTCCACCAAGGACAGCGTTGCCCAGCCAGCTAAGCCGCAGCCGGAGCCGCAATCCGCGCACAAGAGGCAGGAACAAGAGCAAACAGAAAATCAGCAGACCGAGGCGGCGCAGACTCCTCTTACGCCAGAGTCAAACACTTCGGGCGCAGAAAAGAGAGAGCCCGATGCCACCGCCGCGCCTGGCCCGTTGCAGAATGGCCACTCGGCACCGGCAGACACTCATGGTGAGCATTCACTATCGGCTCCTTCTTTGACGCAGCACGTACTAAACTCCCAAGATGCAGAGACCCACGTCAACGGCCATGCCGACGAGAAGCCTCCCGCGCCCGTGGCGCCCAGCGCTGAGCCCAAGCCTGCCACGAACGGAGTGCACCGCAAACTGACCATACCCGCTCACCTGCCCCCGCCCTTCTATCCCTCGAACAAGACGGACACACAGACACCACCCACAGAAGGCAGCGACAGCGCTCACACTTCCTCGCACCGCCACCAGCTCAGTGCTGGTGCTCTGGTCTTCCAGAGCGCGAATGAGTCACCGGCACCTCCTGCGGCTCCTCAAGAGCCAGAGCTGCACCAGCACGAACAGCACGCGCTGCCTCGTCCTCCGCCTGGATTCGGTCCCCAGCAATTTGCGCCCTTCTTCCCCGGCCACGCCCAGCATCCCTCAGAGGCAGGAGCACCCTGGCATGTGCCGCCACAAGCAGTCGCGCCGCCTGAAGCTGCCTACGCAAACGGCTCCGAGTTTAGACCCTCGCAGTTTCCCAGCGGCCCAGTCCTCTATCCGGGTCCTCCCAACGGTCACTTCTCGCCGGAACAGGCAGCTTTTGTCGCAAACGGTACCCGCACCTCTCACTCGCAGTCACCGAGCAAGGCACAATTTGGCGACACCGTACCCACGTCAGACCACGGGGACGAGCATCATGCTATGCCCTACCAGAATGGCACTGCCCCTCCTACCGAACGCCTCGAGGAGTCGCCGTTCGAACTTGCCAGCTATTTGTCAATCCAATTCGCCAACCCCGAATTCGCCGACTTCATCCTCCAAGTACGGTCGCCCGAGTCAATCCTAATGTCAGTGCCAGTGCACGGTATCGTAGTCGTGCGTAGCCCGGTCATAGCCGAAGCAGTTCGTCGCAGCCCGGCCCCAAGCCACCGCAGCAGAGACGCGCGCCGACTGGTCGATGTCCTTGCGCTCGACCCTTTCACCACCGGCGAATCCCTAGAGGAAGCTGTCAGGGTTCTGTATGGCGCCCCGCTCCTTTCTGCCCAGACCTTCCTGTACGGCCTTGCACCTTACATGTACGAGAACGACCAAGCGACCCCTTCCAATGACGCCCGTATGCGCATGCGACAAGTTCTGAGCTACGTTGCGGCAGCAAGGACTCTCCAGATGCCTAGCATGCAGGCGCGTGGTATCGAGATCGCAAGGATGCTTCTCCGATGGGATACTGTCGAGCAGGTACTGCAGTATACACTGCAGGCCAGCTCCGGGCCACGATCAAGAGGTGAAGGTCCCGATGCAGAAGACCCCTTTATTTCAATGCTTCTCAATCACGCTCTCGAGTTCATCGCATACACCTTCCCTGTCGACTTCAAATTGTACGCGATAGCCCCAGAGTTTTCAGATGCCCCACGTCTGCCAGCACTCGTTGAACCACGCAACGCCGCGCATAACCCAAGGCTAAGCAAGATTCGGTTCGGTGACGCGCCACCGGAAGATGATCACCGCCCTAGCCACGCGACCGTCGTGCTGTCGACTATCCTGCTATCTTTGCCACTTCCACTCGTGGAACGGCTCTTCAATCATCGGGCAACAGCGAATCAACTCGGATGGAGTGGTGCCACCAAGATCTTGCGCGAAGTAGTCAACGAGCGTGAGAATCGGCGCCAAAAAGCATCGGCGGGCCAGTTGAAGCCGGGCCAAGATGGCACCATTCCAGCCGGCCTCTTGAACAACGTGTATCTTGAAGAACGCGTGGAGCAAGTCGAGCCATCACCTCTTCACCCTTCCGGCCATCGCTTGGCGACGAAACGGGTCGCCAGCGACACATGAGGGGCCGTCCGAACAAGTGGAGCCTCGACGACGTTAGTTCTTTCTCATGTCAGCATTCGACGTTCGGCACGACTTTTCGGGCCGGCGACATACAAACCAGGTCGGTTCTTTCCTTAGGGTGTAAGCATAGTGAGCGTTCATGGGCGTTCACGCAGGCGTTGTGAGCGAGTCCTTCCACCAAAACCTTTCCTACGGTCACCAAAAGTACGTTACGATGTGACGAAGCATATTCCCCAAGATCATGACAGCATGCCAGCTTGACTTTGATTTGTACATCATTACGGCATAAATGTTTTCTTTTCTCTATGATGATGGCGGCGTCTTAGGCAAATGTGTCGGAATCAGACGCAGCGCGGTATACAAAGGTGGAGGATGAAATCTCACGGGTTAGATAGGCCGCGCTGGAGGGCGGAAAAATAGCATCAGGGTATTCAGCAGACTACATATGCGAAGCGCAGTGTTCTTGGAAGGTACGACGATGGGATACAGCCCTGTCTCGGCCGGAATTGCACGGCTGTAATGCGGAGATAACAATCAGGAAAGTTTCATGACGTGCCTGTTGCCGCGCACGTGGCGCGCCGTTGTCTACAAGGCTGTACCCCCTAAGGTTTTGACTAAAGCATGAAACCGAAACGTTCCTCATAACGAAATCCCCCGACTGGTTACGGTGTGTTGGACAAACTTTAGCAAGTACGTTTCGCCATGTCTTCCTCAGCCTCAACTTCCAAGGCTGGAGCGAGCTGTGGGTTGCTTGAGAATATGCCCGAAAGAGAAGGAAGTATAGCGCAGCCCAAGTCTGTGTTGCACCCTTTCTAGCCGATGCCCCCAGTCGACTCCGAAGCTTGATATATGGTCTCCTAGGGCTGCTTGTCTCTCATTCACGTCTCCTTTCGACGTCTTTCTAAGTCCGCGTTCCGCCAACTCTTTGATTCTTTTACTCGTTATTTCTTGCTTGTGTGCTTCTTAGCAAGCGTTGCTATTGGTAGTTTCCGTTTTTAAGGACCCCATTTCACCAACAAGAACCTCGTTGGACACTCACTGCCGGGCCACTGCTCCGTCTTGATACCTAGCGACAACACTTCCACTCGCGACAGCTACACTGGCAGCGGGAACAGGCCCAGTATGCCACCTACGAACGTATCGACGCTGGACCCCGGTAGACAGACTGGACCGGCTTCCTATGAGTTGACGAACTTTGGCGGACCTAGTCAACAGCCATCCCTTGCGACCTTGAATTCGCAGTACAGTGCGGAGTCGTCGAAGGATCCAAGACATCAGCCATCGTATGCGACTTTGGATTCGCTGCGCAGCACACACAAGGAGCGCGTGATAGAGGACAAGGACGATGAAAATACAGCCGAGAGCAGGCTGGAACCTGCGCGATCGAGTCAACCTAATGTGAATGACGCGTCCAAAATACCTAATGGTGGACTGTGGGCATGGCTGCAGGTCCTCGGGGCGTTTTTTCTGTTGTTTAACTCTTGGGGCGTAAGTCAAAACCACGTACAGACTTCATGTAAGACCTGAACTGACCCTACAGCACAGATTATCAACACATTCGGAACATTCCAAACATATTACGAAACGAATTTGCTCGCCAGCTCGAGTGCTTCAGCCATATCCTGGATCGGGTCTATACAGGCGTTCCTGCTCCTCTTGGTCGGCGCACTCACTGGTCCCATCTATGATGCAGGCTACTTTCGCGCACTGCTCATCGTGGGAAGCTTCATGTTGGTTTTGGGCCAGATGATGCTCAGTCTATGCCATACGTACTGGCAAGTCCTTCTCGCACAAGCGTTCTGCATCGGTATTGGCACTGGATGTCTGTTTATCCCTAGTGTGGCTATCCTTTCAACCTACTTTTCTACCCGAATCGGAACAGTAATTGGAATTGCCGCAGCTGGGTCATCGCTTGGCGGCGTCATCTATCCCATTGTATTCCACAAACTCATTTCTCAAATCGGATTCGCCTGGACGACACGGGTGCTCGGCTTCATTGTCCTCGCCACTATGACTGTACCCAATGTTTGCATGCGCGTCCGGGTTCTGCCGGCGGAATCGCGTTCTCTTCTCGACCTGCGCGCATTCCGGATGCCGTCATATAGTCTCATGGTCGCGGGATTCTTCCTTGGCTTCATGGGCTTATATATGCCGTTCTTCTATGCACAAACCTACGCTATCCAGGAACATATTACCAGTGAGAGTATGGCATTCTATCTCCTCGCCATCATGAATAGCACGAGTGTCTTTGGACGTATAGTACCGAACTTGGTAAGCTTTTCCGCCACCCTCTGGATACTACTTTTGTTTGGCCTGGAGTTACTAATTTCTCTCCGTAACAGTTCTCCGACAAACTCGGCCCTTTCAACGTCGTAATTCCCTGCTGCATCATCTCTGGCGTTCTCTGCATATGCTTCATGGGTGCCACCTCCTCCGCCGGCATTATAGTACTCATGGCATTCTACGGCTTCTTCTCTGGATCGTTCGTCTCGCTTCCACCCGCCATTGTAGTTCAGCTGAGTAGTGACGCGCGAGACAAGGTCGGCACAAGAATGGGTCAGGCCTTCGCTGTCGTGGGCGTGGGACTGCTTATTGGAACGCCGATCGGAGGTGCGATTCAAGAAAAGAGTGGTTTTGCTAGCTTGTGGGTGTTCGGAGGGTGTTTGTTATTCGGATGTGTGCTGTTGCTTATTGCTGCTCGGGTGGCGTTCAAAGGACGGAAAATCATGGTAAAAGCATGAAGCAGGAAACGTGAGCGCCAAAGAGAACGAACCGTTACGCATGGAAGTCTATGGCAGTCTATATCCTACTCAACATAAAGTGAATTCCCCAACTCCAGATACTCGAAACAATAAACATCGAACGGTTGCGTGCATCACTTCGCTTCACACCACGCCTTCAGGTCATTGTTGTAGCCCTCCCATCCTTTCTTCGTCTTTTCCGGGAAGCCGAACTTTCGTGCCACCGCGTTTTCACCCATGAGAAAGGACAGCGCGCCGCTGAAGACTTCTTCTTGCGTGAACTTTGTGCCACCTGGAATAGTAATACTTGGCTCAAAAGTGAACGAATGCGTACCTGTGAACAGAAGCGGTATAGACCCTGTCCACGCAAAAGAGGTTGGTGTGTTATGCTACAAACTCTATTAGACAATGTCGCGTCATAGTCAAGTACAGATATGACGTACTTCTATTGGAGCATCCATCTTTTGTCCCGATGAAAAGACAACGCGTATCTTGTTCTCGGGTTCGACGGGGCCGAGTGGGGTCAGAGAAGCGAAGAAGCCTTTGTGGTATTTGGGGAGGGATGCGAAGTCGAGAAACTGGGGATCTCGTAAGCATTGCAACTGATAAGCTTTGTATCAGGCCGGAAAAGGTGAAGCTCGTACTTTTGCGCGGACGGCTTCCGGTGAGGATGCGATGTCGATGCTTGCTGTGACTGTCATAGCTGTGAGGTGGCAGACGAAGAGCGACGATCACTTGGTAAGTTCAATGGATAGGATTTGTTCCGACGAAGACAAACTCGAACCTTAATGTGACGATAGGAGATGCAGTGATGATATTTATCGCAGATAGCGTGACGCCTTCGTACGAATCCATATCTACAGCTGGTGAGCGGACGAAAGATATCATGATATACCTATGCCTTTTGCGGCTCAATGCGCGCATACATATCAGTGTGGCTTTACACTGCAAGGGGGCCTGGGAGATTCTCTGCACGTTAGCGTTGGAAGGTTGATGGAAGAACGCAAGAAGGGGCGGTGCGGCACGTCTTAGGGGTCGAGGCATCTCGCCCAATGAGCCGCAAGCGGTTTAGCTTGACCCAGATTAGGCCGATGTCCCCCCATGTCAGCCCATGACCTCCCCGCCTGCCTCTTCAGCCACCTCGTCCAATGTACCGCATTCGTCTCATCCACATGCATCTCGCAAAAACAAAGTCTAGATCATGGTCAATGTAGCCGGCCGTTCGAAAGGATGCTCAACCTGCCGCAGGCGCCGTATCAAGTGCGGTAAGCGCCAACGTCGTGCACATTAGACCTCAGGCTGACCCTACTAAAGATGAGACTCGCCCAACATGTCAGAGATGCGAAAAGGCTGGCTTCAAATGCGATGGTCCACAGTCGATCGTCTTTGTGCAAGGCAAAATCGTCAAGTCTAGGAGGTCACAGAAGTTGAAGAGCAAGGCGGCGGACCCGCCTGTAACGACTGTCTGGAAGAGGCAAGAAGTAGAAGAGTCTACCTCGGAATCTCCTGAATACCGCTTCGACCTCCCTGAAATCAGGCCTAAATTCAACGACAAAGAAATTTGCATCTGTTATGCACGCCGCCATCTTCTACCCAACGGTCCCATAGACCTAGGGTTACAGGAGCTTCAGCCCTCAGACATTGTCACGGATAACTACGCCGCAAAAGGAGCAAGCGGCCCATTGTTTGTTCAAGCCGCACTCAGCTTTGCAACCCTCTTCTTCGGCGCGCAGCATCACCAGAGCGGTATCCTCACCGAAGGTTATGCCATACATGGTGTAGCTCTTAAGCGGTTAAACCAGGCTTTAAGCCAGCCAGAACGGCGTATGCATGACGACGTAATCGTTTCCGTCATTCTATTGGCTATGCTTGAACTCTTCATGCCCACTGGCCCTAGGAACTGGCTCAAGCACATGCTTGGATTGGAACAGCTTCTAGCACTACGTGACCCAGCATCCCTGGCTTATGCGTCGTTTCGCACACTAGAGCTGTACAAAGGTGTACGACACATGATACTGATAGCATCATTGAGGAACAGAACGCCATCAATCTTTGCGCGACCACAGTGGAAAGCTGTACTGAGAACAGCACTCTCGCTGGAAACTCCAGATGAACAAGACTTACACGATGTGCTCGCAGATTGCTCGGTGCTCATAGCTGCGAGTGACGAGCTCTTCAAGCTTCAGCATCCGTCTGGCTTAAGCTATATACAGCGGCGACAGGAGATGCAATGCAAGGCAGATGGGCTCTTAGTCTTTCTTCAAGCGTGGAAACAACGATGGGATAGCAATGAGGAGAATGTCCATATTGAAGAAGAGTCTCTCGATCTGACCACTACTGAGATGTCGCCACGCATCATCTACAGGTTCATGAGCGACTCTGTTGCGCGGATGCTGATGTTGTACAACACAGCGTTGATCTACACCCTCCGTGTCATGGCGACTTTAGAAATCAAAACCAACGGCCCACAAGAGAATCTGAGCGATCACATACAGGGCGACACAGGCGCGGATGTTACGAACGAGAGTTCTTACTATCCCGCCATCCGTGCAGCAGGGCTCAATATTGCCCGCTGTATCACTGATCATTTGCAACTTAAACGCGCGCGGGGAGAAACAGACTTTGTCTCACCCATTGTACAGTGGGCTGTGATCACCGCTGGGCAGGCATTAGGTGGCGAGGAGTCTCCGGATGATAAATGGATGGTCAGCCTGCTGAAAGGAGACGCTATGTATACGATTGCGAAGAGAGCTTGGGAAGTTTAAAGGTACTCATAGGTCACCGGCAACGTGTAAGTTGAGGAATGAATAGTTGCGCGGCTTTGTCGCAGCTGGCCCAGCGTTAACTAATGAGATGCAGTTGCTGTGCAGTCAAAGTACGAAGTCACTCTCGAAAGGTCTGATCATGGATGCGTTGTCGATTCTTCGTCATCAACACGTTCGAAGCCTTTGTTGGCAGTGCCGTGCCTAGGCACTTTATAGTGCTGCTTCTTTCGCAGCCCAGATCCCTACCTCCCAACAATCTTCTTCTCAAGATAGCGCGCAGGTATGTACACAAGGGCAGTTACAACGAATGTGAACTCATTCGCAACGTCACCACCATCAGCTCCGATGAGCCCACCTAGTGGACCGACATACCACGTTTCGACCATGCCAAGGATCCACGCGACGATCCCGACGGCGAAGGCGGTGCCAGCGGCGATACCCAACGGCAGGCGACTGGGGTCATTCCACGCATCCAGATCGTAGTTTTCGAAGTTCATACGGCGGAAGATGACATGCTCGCTGCAGAGAATGACAAAGTACTGAGTAGTCCAGTAGCCGAGCAGACTAAGGAAGTTCTGCAGGTAGACACTCAGTTGCTCACGGCCACCAATAGCGAGACCAAGGATGGCCGCGAAACAGACCAGGATCCAGATGAAGCGGGGAACGCGCGCAAAAGGACGGGAAAATTGCTGGCAAGAGATGGCGGCGCTGTAGATGGAGATGACATTTACGTTGATGCCGGAAAGAACCAGAAGAGTGAGAATCAGCTTCGCAAAACCGCGTGGGTAGAGCATGGTTTGGATGAGGAAGCCCAGGCCGTCGTTGTCGTACACTTCTTCCCAGTCTGGTCGGTTGTTCATGCCGAATGACACGACGCAGCCGGCCAGCATGCCGATCGAAGTAGGAATAGCGATACCAAAGGTGGTCATGAGGAAGACCTTCCAGCGGGAGACGTTGACGGGGTAATGAACGTAGTAGTCGGATGCCATGGTCTGCCACGATGCAGAACTACCGTAGACGATAGCAATCAAGCTCAAAACCTGTCCACTGAGGTCCGCTCCCTTCAGCTTAGGCGTATTGCTGTTGTCGGTATACTTGCCCGTCTCGGCAAAGAAGATGATGAAGATGATGAAAAAGACGAACCACGCGTAGCGCTCGTACACCAAAATAGCTCGAAGACCGACGAAGGAGATGAGCGTAGCCACCACTGCCAGGATGACGATACCGACAATCAGCGAGATATGGCCATCCGCCACAGCAGTCAGTGCCAAACCACCCGTGATGCAAGCCACAGACGCCCAGCCAATCTGCACAATAGTGTTAAGAGCAGCAATAACCTTGTTAGGCCACCACCCAAACGCATATCTCGACATGGAAATCTGCCTCAGCCCAGTCGGCGCACCGAAAGTGGCGGCGAACCCTGTCGCCGCGCCACCAAGGATAGACGCGAAGATGGTGATGACGATACTCTGGCGAAGCGCTGCAGGCACAAAACAATCAGTCAAGCTGTTGCAAGTGCACAGGGAAAGCAGTGGTCTTACTCAAACCAAATTCGTGCCCGAGGAACCCCGTCGCGAAACAAGACGTGTTCATTGTGCCCGAGGCCCAGAGGAAGAACATGTTGAGCTGGTGGTGCCATGGCACGTCGCCCTTGTCTTCTGGCAGTTTGCGACTGATGGCTTCGGATTCAATGCCTAGTTTCGCATCTAATCGCTCTTCGAATCGGCGTAGTTTGGCGAGGATTCCGGTTTCGCGTGGGACGGCTGTCGCAGCGCTGACTCCTCTGCCGCTGTCTGTCGAGAGACTGGCTTCGTCCTGGGCTTTTTCCGCTGACAACATCGTGGGCAGTACTCCTCAAACAGAAGGCGAAGTAACAATGACTAGAAAGGGTTGTAACAAACCAACCGAGGGTCAAACCAGGCGAAGCATGGTCGTTCTATAGTAAACTACCCCACCGCGCACACTCGGCTCCCAGCCGCGTCACGAAAAGCCGTTTTGACGCCGATGACAGGGTGCGAAGAAAAAAGAGTTGCCGTATGCCGCCTAGCCTGTGTGCTTGCGAAGAACTAGTAGCTCCACTCTTATCTTTGACAAGCACTTCTGGGCAAAGCTTAGCCTGTCGGCAATCATGGATCACTCCCTCGGTAAGGAGCGTTGCCTGTGAGCCCTGCATATGGCTTGATTCTTATCAGGAGTTGGTACGCTGATTAGGTGCGACTTCGGTCTGTGGCTGACTAGCGGGATGATTTCAGGCTTTCGAGCCGTTCACAGAGCGGCTGGATGATTTGCATTCTCGGAGCAGGCCGATGCGTACCTAGGTAAGCACACTATCCTACAGGCCACGTGCGAAGCAGCATTCCATCACGCGACCATTTAGCAGTCCGTGAAACATTATTGCCATTTGCATGAAGCAAGGCAGAGGGCATTCATTTGGCCCTCCAGCAGAAGGAAGCTATCAACTATGCCAGCTCTCCTAGTGTACATACTATACAATGTTTTGACCCGTTCAGATCATGGTTGGGCATAAGTCATGCATCGGATGCAAATGTATTCATGGTTCCAGGAACTGTCCGCTACACCGCTTTTGCGCGTGCTGATTGCAAGGTACCGCTCTTTCTGAGCAAGAAATCAGCGGCCTTGCTGGTTAAGGGGGTGACAGTTCCACGCTCGGGTTGTGCCTTCTTTGCTCCCCTCGATTGCTTCTGCTTCATCTGTTCAAGCCTAGCCGGTATACCTGAACCCAGACCACGCTCCCATAGAGCATAGCTGATGACCTTGTCTTGACCAGTCTTGCTGCGCTTCTCAACCTTGGTAGGCTTGACGCGACGCAATTCGACGTTGCCCAGATTAATCAAATCGCCCAGGTCGGCCCTCCTCTTGGCGTCGGCATCAGATGTGGCCTGCTGCTTCGCTCGCTGACGTGCCTTCTGCCCTTCTACATGCATAGCGCTGAAGAGACTGGTAGGCTGGGGTTTGGCGGCCTCTAATAGATGATTGTATAGATCGCCTAGGGTGTTCGTGGAAGAGAGGTGTGGATCGGAGATGCGGCAGCCGGTAAGTTGGTAAAGGCGTTTGTAAAGCTACAGAAGTCAGCAAAGGTAAAGTAAAAAGGGTCGATACACGTACAGCGAACTTGACGTTGATGTCAGTGACGGGAACGTGCCGCCATTTCGTCTCTTCGGGCTTGATAGCAGACGAATCTCTGCTGCTCTGCTGAACTGAGGTTTTTAGAGCCGCAAAGTCAGCCGCCAAACGCTTCGCTCTCTCTTCGAGGATAGCATGTCGTGACTCGCTCGCTGCAGCTGGAACGATTTGGTTAACGGGCTCCGGGTCGGCTGCATGGTCAACAAGCTCGGTTTGGGGTACGTCGTGAGCAACTTGAGGTGGCGTAGTTTCTTGAACGACCACTTCCTCAACAATTGCCTCATTGACGGGCGCTTCAACTGGCTTGGCGCGAGGGACGGGGCGGTTCGACATGAAGTCAAACGGCTTGTTCTCGCCATCCATCTTGACCACTGCTGCTCTCTTGTGTGCTGGTGTGTCGGGATCCATGGTCTGTACTTGCTCCTGTGCAAGGCCGGCATCCTCAAGTTCCTCAACGACCTCTTCAACGAGCAGCTCGTCCGATACCTCTGGCTCAGCCTCCCAAGCGGGTGCCGTTTGCATCGTCTCCAAGAGATCATCCAAGCTCTTGTGCTGGGGGAAGGCAAGGGTAAGCTCACCGCTTTCTGTCTTGACTAGCTTGATGTCCTTGACCCAGCGTGGCCGATCGTAAACACCTCGGTTGGCAAACTTGGATAGGTCCATATCTAAACCAGCCTGCTTCAGGGCATAAATCTCGGCGACAGCTTGTATGAAACTGGCACGCATATCGGTAATCCGGGTAGCTTTGGCGTGGAGGCCAAAGTTGTAGTCGGTATATGGGCGCTTGGTCTTCTCGTGTACAGTTTGCGCCATAAGCAGGTTCTCGTCCTTCAAAGTGTACGGAGTGCCCGTGAGCTCTTCGATCTCATTGGCCATGTCCAGTGTCAGTGGCGTGTACGTCCGTAGCGTGAGTTTCTCGAATTCCTTAGCCAAGTCCTTTTCGACCTTTTCCTGCAGCCATTCCTCCCCACCGACCCGATGCAGGCCGCGTAGATACTTCGCAGGCTTGTATTGGGGGAATCTTGAGGCTTCCTCGTCAAGGACCTCTTCGTATTCGCCCTGGTCTTCAGGCGCTATGCGGACCGGTGATGTGGGATCATAAGGGTCGACGTGTGCACCAATAGGCTCCGAGTCGCCAAGAAGACGCTTCTGCCATCTTCGCACGAACTGCTGGTGCTTTCTCTTGTCCTGTTTGCCCGGTAGCAGGAAGGACTGGGGTGCGGTTGTGGAGAAGGCGGCGGATGGGGTGCGGAGATGGGTGCAGGGCGACGGGGCGGGGCGGCAGGGCAATGGCGAGACTCGTTGCCGTATGCAAGCGGAGAGGGGATGTGAGGGATCAATTGCCCGCGAGGGGCGCGGTATTCGGCGCATTGGGTTCGAGATGCGGGTGATGCACGTCTGCTGGAAATTCCTTCGACATGTCGACGAGCACGCCAAGCCGCCGGACATCAGCCAATCAGCGCCCTAGCAGCCCCGAGCACTGGAGAAGCCCATGGTTTTGGGGACCATGCGTCGTCTGATCTCCGCCTGCACTTTGATTTTTGATTTAGAGATTTTGACATCAGGGAAGATACTTTTATGTTGAAGTGTCTATTATGTATATCATGAAAACTTCTTGACTAGCCACGTAGAGCCTCTCTCGTCATAGTCGGCTTTGGACACGAGCAACTCCTTCAACAAGTCGGGTTGGCTAGCGACGTTTGCTCCTCCTAGCCATGTATGTTTGATCGGGTCATCTGCCCTCGCCACGTTCAGCGTGTACTCGGCTGGTACCAGAGCCCTCAGCTCCGTCTGCATTCGTTCCATAAAGCCGGCAATCAACGAGTTCCCGCCCACCACGACAACATTCGCCAACAGGCCGATTCTTAGAGCTTCTGGCAGTGTACTCAGCGACTCCATGACGGCGCCAGGTATTCCAGCTTCCTGAATGCCAATATCGGAAGGGTTGAAGAGGAGCTCGGGCACGGCGAAGCGCTCATTGCCTAGAGGTAGCAGATCTTCTCTTGGTCCTTGTAGCGGTTGTAGCCCTCGGCGCATGCGTGATTTTGCAGGGT
>Ga0265797_10003877_pt1 | contig 23437 bp, 20 predicted proteins | sample P2T30metagenome_FD_192433 | JGI IMG/M metagenome (GOLD analysis project Ga0265797, IMG submission 192433) | Plant litter microbial communities from East Loma Ridge, Irvine, California - P2 T30 | ecosystem: Environmental > Terrestrial > Plant litter > Unclassified | place: USA: California... | reverse complement strand
GCTGATTGGAATGTATTTCCTGAAAGAACCATAAAAGTAAGCCTGATCAATATGGTCAGAAGGCAACAGCCCGATCTTGGAAAACTGGACTGCTCCGCTTTGTCCGAGTAAAGGATACTGCGTATTGTCGCGCTTGTCATAACTGAATGAATAAGTCAGCTGGAAATATTTCTGGACTGTTCTTCCCTTAAGAAGGTAATTTGGGTTTAAAACAGCGATGGTATCCGATATTTTTCCATAGCTGTACCGCAGGTCAACGCTGTGGAAAGTGTAGTATTTATTACGCCTGGTAAGCGTTACATAACTGTAAAAGCGTTCTTTATTTACAGATTCGCTGCTAAGGTAATCCAGTTTGTCATTCCAGGTACGGAAAGCCATGGTCTTATTGGTCGAGTAGGAACTTCCGACGGTAATCCCGGTTTTTTGTGCTTTATCAATATAAGGAAGCGAATAGGCCACTTCAAATTTTGGGATAAATCCGAATTCGGCAATAAACCTGAGCTTGTCGGCCCGGCCTGTTACATTGCCGTAGCTCAGGTAAACACCATAAATAGTTCTTTTCAGATCCCGGTTTCTGTCGTACCACCACTCATTAAAATTCCGGTCGGCAAGCTGAAAAACAGGCAGTACGATAAAATACCAACGTTCTTTTACGATCACACGGATGTCTGTACGCACCGAGTCCGGATTAGTGCCCGTAAGCATTTCAACAGTAACAAACAGGTTGGTATTGATAATCTTCCGGCGGTCAATTTCCAATGCTTTCTGAATAGTAGCGCCGGTAAGTGTATCTCCGGATTTCACAGCCATTTCCCGAAAAATGATCCCTGCCCGTGTTTTGTTATTCCCTTCAATAATAATATCACCGATCACAAGAGCGCTATCAGGCCTGACAGACAGGCTTTGGCCGGCAGCTTTTCCTGCAAGCGTAAGAAGTATTAAAACGAGAAAATAATTTGTGGACCGTAAGGGGTTACGCATTCTATATTGGCAATTTTGAATTCAGGCTTTTTGCGTAAAGCGGGTTTTGTTTATCAAAAATACGGTTAAATCAGGTTGATTATTATAAACGCAGCAAAATAAGCGGATTGCCGTTCACGCTTTCTAATTTATGTCAGCAATTTGTAAGTAGGAACACACCATTTTCTTGCCTCCAGCCGATTTATTTATAAATTGGAATTCGATCCTTTTTATATAATGAACTTCGATTACCAGATGTTAAATAAAATAATGCTTTCTTTTTGCCTGCTAAGTGTTGTAAATCAGTCTTTTGGGCAAGATGTTTCTGTAAAAACAAATTATGTAAACAGCCGTGCGCCGCTTCGCCAGAATGCTTATCTGGAATTGCCGCTTGGCGCTATTAAACCGCAGGGCTGGTTGAGGGAAATGCTTGTGCGCCAGAAAAACGGGGCAACCGGAAATCTGGATAAATTATATCCTTTGGTCATGAATGAGCGCAATGGCTGGCTTGGCGGTGACGGCGACCAGTGGGAGCGCGGACCCTACTGGATAGACGGACTTTTACCGCTTGCTTATATACTTGATGATGAGGAACTCATTGCCAAAACAAAACCCTGGGTAGAGTGGGCGATTAAGAGCCAGCAGCCGGACGGGTACTTTGGTCCTTCAACGGATTATCCGCATCAGCCTGGTTTACAGCGTGACAATAGTCGTGACTGGTGGCCGAAAATGGTGGTTCTTAAAATTTTAAAGCAGTATTATTCTGCAACCGGAGATCAGAGGGTGATTACTTTGATGACGAATTATTTTAAATACCAACTTAAAGAACTTCCGCAGAAACCGTTAAACAACTGGACGTTCTGGGCTAAATTCCGGGGCGGCGATAACCTGATGGTCGTTTACTGGCTTTATAATATCACCGGAGATAAATTTTTACTGGATTTGGGTGAACTGATTCACAAGCAGACCTTTGATTTTACAAATGCTTTCCTGAACACGAATATGCTTTCCACACAGGGAAGTATACATTGTGTAAATCTGGCGCAGGGAATGAAAGAACCGCTGATTTATTACCAGCATCATCCCGAACAAAAGTATCTGGATGCGATGCAGAAAGGTTTTCAGGATATCAGAAAATACAATGGACTGGCACACGGACTCTATGGCGGCGACGAAGCGCTTCACGGAAATATACCTACGCAGGGATCAGAATTGTGCAGCGCTGTGGAAATGATGTTTACACTGGAAAGCGGTTTGGAAATAACCGGAAATACCGGTTATGCAGATCATATTGAAAAGATTGCTTTTAATGCACTACCCGCACAAACAACTGATGATTACATGGGAAGACAATATTTTCAGCAGGCCAATCAGGTGATGGTTACCCGGCTGATGCGCAACTTTGCCGACAATCACGGAGGAACGGATGTATGTTTTGGCTTGCTCTCGGGGTATCCGTGCTGTACTTCCAACATGCATCAGGGCTGGCCGAAATTTACCCAGAACCTATGGTATGCCACCGCCGATAAAGGTTTGGCGGCACTGGTTTATGCATCAAGTGAAGTAAAGGCGCTGGTTGCAAACGGTACCGAAGTATCGTTTAAGGAAGAAACTAATTATCCTTTTGAAGAAAGTATCCGGTTTACGTTAAGTATAAATGCAAAAACAAAACAGGTCAGTTTTCCATTTCATCTGCGCATCCCGGCCTGGTGTAAGCAGGGAATTGTAAAAATTAACGGGCAGGAATTTCAAAAGGCAGACAGCAGCAGTATTGTAAAGATCGAACGTTCCTGGAAGTCGGGGGATGTGGTGGAACTGCTTTTACCCATGCATATTTTTAAAAACAAATGGTTTGAAAATTCAATGTCTGTAGAACGCGGGCCGATTACGTATGCACTGAAAATAGGGCAGGAATTTAAAACCGTGATCAATACAAAAGATCCTGTTGATTTTGGAAAAACATATATGGAGGTTAGGCCAACTACACCCTGGAACTTTGGTATTTTCGATGTATCAGATGTAAAAATGAACGACATCTATAAAGTTGAGAAAACGGGCGCTTCAACCAACTTTCCCTGGAACCTGGAAAACGCGCCGATACAATTGAGAACAAAGGCCAAACGTATTCCGTCCTGGCAGCTCTACAATGAATCAGCCGGTCCGCTTCCTTACAGCACGATCTATGGAATGGAAACAGCCAAAGAGGAGGAAGAAATTATTCTGGTTCCTTATGGTTCTACAAAACTTCGTATTTCACAATTTCCGGTGGTAGGAACAAAATAAATTCCGGAACGTGCCTGATTAACCTGACTTTCTTCTATTAAAAGATCGGTTACCTGTTTAAAATTCATAAACAGGTAACCGATTTGCGTATATTTATTAGCGTTTAGATTATTTTCAAGCCGCTAGACTATTACCAGATGAATGGGATCAATCCCTTAACTCTATTCCTGTAATTAATGTATTCCTCTCCAAATTGTTCCGTCAATACCTTTTCTTCTACTTTAATTCGCAATATAAATACGGTAACAATAGCAGCCACGACCAGGACGAGGCTTATCCAGTTGTTCAAAGACAAGCCGAAGCCAATAAAGGAAAGCAGTGAAGCGAAATAAGAAGGATGCCGCAGGAATGCGTAAAGACCGTCTTTTTTAAGTTGGTGTCCTTCCCGGATTGTAACATCAACGGTAAAGAACCTGCCAAGTGTGATGATGGATGCCAGTCTTAACAAAATACCGCCAAAAATTACAGCCAGCCCGATATATCTGATTACAGGGCCGGATACGATGGGCAGATAATACATCATTGATACCGTTACAGCTATGGATACAGCCAGTACGATTACGATCCAGATGATATTTAATGAGTTTTTGTCTGCATGCTGGCGGTCCGTGATTTTGGAATGAAGCATTCTGTTTAATGTAACTTCGGAAATAAGCCAGATCGCATAGGTTATGATAAAAATGATGTCCATAGTCAGGTTAAGATTGCCATTTAAGTTTCTGTTGAGACTAATTTAATGAAATTATTCTTTGTCTTTCTGCTGTGTGTACTAATCCTGTTTGAGTCAAAATGTAAAGTGCACAATTTCAGGTTCTTATTGTATTATAAAATCTATATACTTACAGTTACAAAATGTTATAAGTGTCTGTTTATTCAAAATATAATTTTCAAAAAATTATTAATGATAAAATATTCAATAATTTTTCTGGAAAAAATCAATATAAAATTTCATTTGGATAATTATGTTTAAAAACTGGTTAAAATAAGTTGACTTTAGCCTGGGCAAGTTGCTTATACTTGTAGAACGGTTACTTGTAGCCATAACCTAACTATTAAATATTATGAGAAAAAATCTACTGCTGAGCCTGCTCATGGTGTGCTCCTGCTGGCTGTCGGTGTATGCCCAGCAAAAAAAGATTACCGGTAAAATAACCACCGCCGATGGTGGAAGTGAACTTCCCGGTGTTTCTGTTATTGCAAAAGGAACCAGTATCGGAACAAATTCCGGCTCAGACGGAACGTATTCCATCAGCGTTCCAAGCGGAACCACTTCTTTGATTTACAGCTTTGTGGGAAGTGTCACACAGGAAATTGTCATTGGCAACCAATCCGTGATTGACGTAAAACTGGCTGATGATACCAAAAGTCTTCAGGAAGTTGTGGTTACGGCACAAGGTATCGCGCGTGAAAAACGGGCACTTGGTTATGCAGTAGCAAACATTGACAAGAAACTGATTGAAGACAGGCCACAGGCTGATATTGGCCGTACGCTACAGGGAAAAATTCCGGGTGTAAATATTACATCGACTTCCGGTGTATCAGGTACCGGTACCAACATCATCATTCGCGGGTATTCATCCATTACAGGTTCCAACCAGCCATTATTTGTTGTGGATGGTGTGCCTTTTAACTCCAACACCAACTCACGCGGCGGATTTACAGGCGGCGGGCAGTCGGCATCCAGTCGTTTTCTTGATCTTGATCCGAATGGAATTGAAAATATCAGTGTTTTGAAAGGTCTTGCTGCTACCGTATTATATGGTGACCAGGGCCGTAATGGTGTTATATTGGTGACTACTAAAAATGGAACACAGAAAAACAGACCTACTGAGGTTTCTGTTTCTCAGTCCATATTTACGAACCAGGTTCATTTGCCTGATTACACCAGTATTTATGCTGGAGGTTTTCAGCAGGCACCAGGCTATTTTTTTAGTAACTGGGGACCTAATTTTAACGAAGTTCCGGCCGGATCTCAGCTTCATCCTTTTACCTATTTAACGAATGCTTCCTTAAAAGCAGCTTTCCCTGAACTGGTTGGAACGGTCTATGATTTCCGCCCTTATTCGGACAACGTTGAAAAATTCTTTCGTAAAGGTATTATTTCCAACTCTTCCCTGAATATTTCAGGCGGAGGCGAAAAGGTGAGTTACAATGCTTCCGTGGGTTATAACAACGAGCAGGGATACATTCCGGGAAACAACCTTAAAAAATTGAACATCGGGATGGGAATTAATGCACAGTTGAGCAAAAAGGTTAGTTTGATTACGTCTTTCAACTTTGCCAATACAGACCAGGTTTCTCCGCCCTTGAGCGCCGGACAGGGAAACAATACGCTGGGCGGTTTTCCATCGATTCTTGCCAACGTCATGTACACGCCTTTAAGTGTTGACCTTTGGGGAATGCCTTTTGAAAGCCCTGTTGATAACCGCAGCGTTTACTTCCGCAGCGGAAACGATATTCCAAATCCACGGTGGATGCTGAAATATTACAGTAACACCGGTAAGGTTAACAGATTATTCAATTCCACTTCGTTACGTGCTGAGCTGGCAAAAGACCTGACATTACTTTACCGCGTCGGATTGGATACTTACACGGAGAATCAGGAGTATAAATATAATAAAGGAGGTGTCGATTTTGTAAACGGATGGTACAGTACCAACGATATTAGCAATACGATCTGGGATAATAGTCTTATTTTATCTTACAATAAAGTAGTAAGCGATAAACTGAGTTTCTCAGGGAAAGTCGGAGGTAACCTTCGTAATGACCGTTTTCGTTCTGTTACTACAACCAGTGATAACCAGCTTGCATTTGGTTTGATGCGTCATTCGAACTTTATCTCGACGGTTGCAACAAACTATGAGGAAGAACAAACCAGAATGGGTGTTTACGGAGAAATCACCGCAGACTTTGGTAATTACCTGTTTTTGAACGCAGCAGGCCGTAATGACTGGACTTCAACGGTTGAAAAAGACAACCGCAAAATTTTCTATCCGTCAGGAAGTGTTTCTTTTGTTCCAACTTCGGCTTTTCCGGGTCTTGAATCAGAGGTTATTAATTTCCTGAAGATCAGAGCAGGGCTTGGAACTTCCGCAGGTTTTCCTGGTCCGTATAATACAAGAAATATCCTGAATCAGGTGGCGCGTGGATTTGTAGATAAATCAGGAACGGTTTCGTCAACGCACTCTGTAAGCGATGTACTCGGTAACCCGAATCTCAAACCTGAGCTTTTGACAGAATATGAATTGGGTCTTGAATCAAAATTACTGAATAACAAAATTGGTGTAGACTTTACCGTCTATCGCCGCGATACAAGAGACCTGATCACAGCCACACCACTTGATCCGTCAACCGGTTACACTTCCACCACAATCAACGTGGGTAAGCTCCGCAATGAAGGCATTGAACTTGGGCTTACCATCAATCCCATTACCGGCGAACGTTTTAACTGGGAAATGAATCTGAACTATACCAGGAACGTTGCTTTGGTAAAAGAACTGGGAGGCGGACTTGAAGAAGTACAGGTTGCAGGTTTTGGCGGTGGTTTAGGAAACTATGCGATTCCTGGTAAGCCATTTAATATTATCAAAGGAACGGCAATTCGTCGTGATGCGAATGGAAATCCGATCATTGGCAGCAACGGTTATCTGCTTTCTGATGCTTCTCCTGCTATTCTTGGTGATCCGAATCCTGCTTTTACAAGTGCGTTGATCAACACATTCCGTTACAGAGGAATTACGCTTACTTTCATGATCGATTACCGCCACGGAGGAGCTATGTATTCCACAACTGCCGGCGCATTGCTGGGACGTGGTCTCACAAAAGATCTTGACTTTGATCGTGCACAGTCGCTGATTTTCCCAGGTGTGATGCAGGACGGACAGCCTAACACAACGCAGATTACGGCTTCTAACGTTTACTTTGATAACTACTATTTCTTTGGGGATGAAGGACGTATGTACGATGCTTCTACCATTCGTCTGCGTGAAGCATCTATTTCCTATTCAATTCCAAAAAAGATTTTAACCAAAATGCCTTTCAAAGGAATATCACTTTCTTTTTCGGGAAACAACATCTGGTATAAAGCACTGCATTTCGAAAAACACCTGAATTTCGATACGGACAACCTGGGTCTTGGGGTAGGGAACGGAATGGGCTTTGAGTTCCTGACCGGGCCAAGCTCAAGAAGAATGGGTGGAACCTTGAAATTGTCATTCTAACAGAATCATTAAGCATATTATTATGATCAGAAAAATCAAAATCATGTGGCTTGCAATATTTGCATTGTGCGTCACATCCTGTAAGCTTGAACTGCTGGACAATCCCAATGCAGTTACAACTAGCAATACCAACGTTAACTTTCTGCTGAACCGGATTCAGCTCAATTATGCTTCTTTTTTCAACAGTACTTCCGATATCGGGATGCGTCTGACGCGTATGTTAAACCAGGGATCTGCGCTTTATGAAAACGCTTATTCTCCATCGGGCGGTGACGGTTTGTGGACAAATTCCTATGCCAATATCCTGATTGATGTGCAAACATTAATTCCTTTGGCAGAAGCATCCAACCTGCAAATGCATGCGGGTATTGCACGTCTGTCGCGTGGTTATGTTCTGGCTACTCTGGTTGATTATTACGGAGATGTACCTTTGTCAGAAGCATTAAACTCTTCAAACTTCAATCCCGGCGTTGATCCGGCAACGACCGTGTACGCAGCAGCGATGAAGGATATTGATGATGCTATTTTAAACTTTGCAGCAACATCTTCAGCAGTTCCTGCGGATTTCTTTTATGCAGGAAATGCCGACAGCTGGACACGTGCGGCGAAAACAATGAAGCTTAAATTGCTGTTTACAAAAAGACTTTCGGATAACACGGCTGCAGCAGCTATCAATGCGCTGATCGCAGAAGATAAACTGATCAAAACAGGAACGCAGAACTTTACGTTTAAGTACGGAACTTCCCTTTCTAACCCCGACAGCCGTCATCCCAAATATGGCGGACAATATTCGCCTACGGGCGGTGGGGATTACCAGGCTAATTTTTACATGTGGCATTTATATGCAGGAAAAGGTTTTCCTGACCCGCGTATCCGTTTTTACATGTACCGTCAGACGCTTACCAATACAACCACAACCAATGAGTTGAGCTGTATCAACAACCAGAAACCTTCGCATTATGCAAGTGACATGGTGTTTTGTGTACCTACTTCAGTTGGTTACTGGGGACGTGACCACCTGAGCAACGAAGGTATTCCGCCAGATGGACTGCGCCGTACTGCATGGGGCTTGTACCCGGCCGGCGGATTGTATGACAACGATGCAGGAAAACCTGTTGCACAGGGAGTGGGTGCTGGTGGGGGCGGGATACTGCCAATCATGATGTCATCCTTTGTAGACTTCATGCTTGCAGAGTCGGCACTGACGATCAGCACAACCGGCGACCCACGTGTTTTGCTGGAATCTGCTGTTCGTAAATCCATGACGGATGTACGCAATTTCGCTACTTCAACCATTGAAAACGCCAGTATTACTTCGTTTGAAACCAACAAAGCGATTGTCTGGTCTCAGGAGGTAAACCAGTATGTTACCAAAGTGCTGGCGCTTTACGATGCCGCTGCTACAACGGATGCCAAACTGGACGTGATCGCAAGGGAGTACTGGCTGGCGCTTTATGGTAACGGAGTAGAGTCGTACAACATGTATCGCCGGACAGGCAAACCTTCCAAAATGCAGCCTGCGCTGGAAGTAAACCCGGGTGGATTTGTTCGCTCGCTTTACTATCCTGCGGCAGTTGTAAATAGAAACAGTGCGGTATTACAAAAGCCAAATGTTACGCAGCCTGTATTTTGGGACAAAAACCCGGCAACCCTGACTTTCTAACCAGTTAAAAGAATTTAATATGAAAAAAATAATCATAGCTTTTATGTTTCTGGCGATGGTTTCATGTGAAACAGAAATAATAGATAAAATCGACGTTTTCTCCTTGCAAACCGGCGCTTACATGAGAACCGTTGCTCCCTGGCCGCTGAATGTGGCGAACGGAATTGTTTTCTCCAAAGCAGGTTTGCCTGCGGCCAATGTGAAACTGACCATTGAAGCAGTTGATCCGGAGCAGGGGTCAACGCTGTCGTCCTACGATCTTACTGTTCGTTTTGTAGATAATACCCCGGCAAACGGAACCATGTCCAAAGCTTACACGGCTCTTGAATCTCTCCCTGCTTCAAGTTTTACAAAAGATGCAGTATCCGGTTATCCAAGAAGAGATCTGACTTTCACGGCGGCTAATCTGATGACCAAGCTCGGACTTACTGCTGCTGATATCAGTTCCGGGGATTCCTTCGAAGTACTTGCTGTAATGAGACTGACCGATGGCAGAAGTTTTACGGATGTTAATTCCGGTGCTGAAATTAAAGGTGGAGCTTATTACAAATCACCTTTCTTTTATCGTATTACGGTAAATCCATAGTTTTTTATTACCTCATACTCGTGTTGCTTAAACGTCCTGGTTTTACCGGGACGTTTTTTTAATTTATATAAACATCTTTAATTCTCCGGTAAAATAATTTCTGCGGCCAAAACAGAACGCTCATTAAGAACAGAATCAGGTTGTTCAGCCGGCAAAATTCAAATGACATTTTGTTCACAAAAAAAATTACATATAAGTAAATCGTCTTAGAATCAGTCAGGAATATAATGCACTAAATATTTTTAAAATTAAACTTTCACTTATGATTGAAAGTTTAAAAACTTCATTACATTTGTATATGGAACTAACAGAAGCAAAACAGAAATTTATTGAAGCCTGGGGCAAGCTGGGATCCGAATGGGGGATCAACAGGACTATGGCGCAGATACATGCTTTGCTTCTGATTTCACCAAATGCGCTGACAACCGAAGAAATTATGGAAACGCTGAGTATTTCCAGAGGGAACGCAAACATGACGCTGCGAGATCTGATTGGCTGGGGACTGATTGAAAAACAGCATCGGGCAGGAGAGCGGAAAGAATATTTTTATGCAGACAAAGACACCTGGAATATTGCCAGGCAGGTTGCCAAAGAAAGAAGAAAAAGGGAATTGGATCCGGTTTTAAAGGTATTGGATGAAATAAGCAAAGTAGAGGGAGATCCCAAAGATCCTGAATTTGCGACTTTTTATAAGTCTGTTACCGATATCAATAAACTGGCTAAAAATGTTGACAAAACCCTGGATACGATGCTGAAAGCAGAGGAAAGCTGGTTTTGGGGTTCTATTTTTAAAATATTCAAGTAAGCGCTATTTTTTTGAATACATGTTTCATTAATTACTGAAAGTTCAATACTTAAAATATGAAAACGTTATCCAATCATCAAATACTTTTTGATGCAGAATGTCCTATGTGCAAAATGTATACGAAAGCGATCGTCAGCGCCGGGATACTGGATCAGAATGGCCGCGCCGCCTACCAGGAAATAACAGAAGAAAGCTGTCCCATGCTTGACAGGCAACGGGCGGTGAATGAGATTGCGCTGGTAAATCAGGAAACAGGTGAGGTTACTTATGGAATTGAAAGCCTTTTTAAAGTAATGTCTGTTGCTTTTCCGGGTTTGAAGCGTCTGTTTTCTTTTAAACCGTTTGTCTGGCTAATGTCGAAAGTGTATGCTTTTATTTCTTACAACCGCAGAGTAATTGTTCCACCAGAAACTGCCACAGATCGTTTTCAATTACAGCCGACCTTTAAATTAAGTTATCGTATAAGCTATATCGTTATTTCATGGTTTGTTGTCAGTGTGATCCTTTCAGCTTATGTAAATCTGTTAGGTGCTGTACTGCCGGCAGGCGATGCTTATAGAGCGTATCTGATTTGTGGCGGTCAGGTTGTTTTTCAGGGACTGGTCATTTATGTTATGGATAAAAGTAAAACATGGAATTACCTGGGTAACATGATGACCGTCTCTCTTGCAGGAGCATTGCTTCTACTTCCTGTTCTGTTGCTTTCCGAATTGATAGTTCTTGGTCCTGTTTTCTGCGCTGCCTGGTTTCTGGCAATAACCGGCACCATGTTGCTGGAACATATTCGCAGATGTACACTTTTGGGATTGGGTTGGGGCATGACGGTTAGCTGGGTTTTGTACGTGCAGATTATTTCTGCAATCATTTTATATCAGTAGTTATGGCTTTCAATATCCAAACCTTCCTTTTCCTCGCCGGATTATCCCAAATCATATTGGTGATCGGCAGCCTTGCCATCCCCAAAGTACTCAACTGGAAAAGCGAACTGAAGAATGTACAGACTCTGATCAGACAAATGTTCTGGACGTATGCCGCTTATATTCTGGTAATTAATCTCTGCTTTGGTTTGCTGTCCGTTTTTGCACCTGCTGAACTAATTGACGGATCCTTTCTTGCCAAAGCGGTGACAGGTTTTATTGCTGTTTACTGGATTTCAAGGGTACTCATTCAATTTTTTTATTTTGACAGAGAAAGTTTTCCACCGGGTATTCTGAACAGAATTGCAGAAGTTTTACTTGTGACACTTTTTGTATCGCTGAGTGCTGTTTACAGCTGGGCACTTTATGTAAATTTTATTTAAAGTGCTCATGGAAACTACGCTTTTTTATTTTGTTCTGATCAACACTATCACCATTCTAGCCGGGTATGTTTTTGTGCAAAAATCCATGGTCTGGCAAAGCTGGCTTCTTCTTTTCCTATCGGTTTTGATTGTTTATTTTCTATTTATCGACACGCATGCTATTCTTCGTATGTTTGGCCTGATCACAACTGCTTTCACATGCATGAAGGTCGTTTCAGCAACGGTTGGTTATCAACGTAAAATCATAAAACTGACTTTTAAACAATGGTTGTTTTTCTCCCTAACCTGGGCGGGCATGAAGGCTGATCTGTTTGAAACTTTGGGAAATAAACCTTTACCTGACGGAAATCGTCTGATCAGGTTTGGGCTGAATAGAATTTTTTTCGGGCTGCTACTGGTTTTTGCAGCACATGGGATCGTGCTGCTTCATTTAAATCCGGATATGCGTTACGTTCTGGTGAGCATGATTCTGCTGACTGCATTTAGTTTGATCCTGCATTTTGGACTGTTGAATATCAGTGCGGGCATCTGGCGGTTTTTAGGTGTAAATACATATCCTTTATTTAACGAACCGCTGAAAGCGACAAGTCTTACGGAGTTCTGGAGCAAGCGCTGGAATGTAGCATTCAGCGAGATGACGTCCATCACGATCTTCCGGCCTTTGAAAGATAAAGCGGGAAGCGGACCTGCGCTAATGATTGCGTTCATGTTTTCCGGACTGTTGCACGAACTGGCGATCAGCGTTCCGGTAAAAAGCGGCTACGGTTTGCCCATGCTTTATTTTATGATCCACGGTTCTGTGGTTTTTGTTGAAAAAATGCTGTTTAGAAAAAACATTCTTTTCCTGCAAAACAAATTTTTTGCAAAACTTTGGGTAATTTTCTGGCTAATCGTACCGGTTCCATTACTGTTTCATGACCGGTTCCTACAAGAAATTATCTGGCCATTGGCTGGGTTGACTTTAAAGTAACTATGGGGAAATTTATTTTACATACAGAAATTAATGCTTCGGTTAATGTTTGCTTTGATCTATCAAGAAGCATTGATCTTCATTTGACTTCAATGGAAAAAACGAATGAAAAAGCAGTATCAGGAGTAACAGAAGGTTTGATCGGACTAAATGAACAGGTTACTTGGAAAGCAAGGCATTTTTTTATCTCTATGAAGCTTACCAGTAAAATAACTGAATTCTATTATCCATATATTTTTACTGATGAAATGGTTAAAGGGCCATTTCAAAAGATGAAACATAAACATTTATTTGAAGAAAGGAATGGCTATACAATTATGATCGATGAATTTGAATTCAGCTCACCACTTGGACTTTTAGGTAAGCTGATAGATTTCATTGTCTTAGAAAAATACATGATCGCTTTGCTTCGCAATAGAAACGAAGTAATAAAATTACATGCCGAGAGGGTTATTACAAACCACCCGAAGCCTGACTGAGCAGCTTTGCCAAAAGGTCATAATCAACTTCCTGGCCATTTTTAATGGTGGCCGTTTTACGTTCAGGGCTGGTGGTCGAGGTGAAAAAACCTTTAATGTCTTCCAATTTACCGGCATTGAAAATGCTGAAAGAAACTTTGTCTTTTGCCACAGAGATTACCGCGGCATAGTGACCGTTTTTAAGATAATGCGGTTTGCCATACTGTATCCGTTCTGCAATTTCCGGAACGGTTTCATAAACAACTTTCCGAAGGTTTTCACAAATCGCGGATTGCCACTGCGGCAGCTTTTGAATATATTCTGTAACTTCCTGATTCATTGTTTATGGGTTTAACAGTTGATTCTTTGTTTAGAACACAAATAAATGAATAGAATTTGAAATATGGAATTTGAAATCTAGCTTTTACGCATTGTCAAAGTGCTTGCATTGTCACCCTCTTTTTTGTGAATTAAGCCACACACAGTTTGTAAAGCATTTAATAACTCAGAAAGAAAAACCAGCCCGTAGCGTTAGGCGATTGAAGTCTTCCTTCTTTTCAATACCTTGTTGCTGCACAGATGACCGCTGAAACCGGTATCCGGCGGAAATGGTGAATCCGGTATTGTTACTAAAAAGAATTTTGAGCCCGATTCCGGCTGCCATTGTAGGGCCTCCTCCAAAACGGACACTATCTACATCATTGGAAGTTGCATTAAAGCCATGACCGCCCTCGATAAAATAAAAAGGTAACTTATCACCCCGTTTAATAAAGTCACCCCGAATACTGAGTACTACCGGAATAAAGGTCTGAACAGCGTACAGGTCTGCTCCAATCCCCAGCCCGGTATAAAACCACTGGTTAAATTTGTAGCCATTGGTGGTCTGAAAAGAAAAAGCCGAAGTAGTCACACCGTTTGACGCGCGGTTGCTCATTGCCAGCGGACCGAGTTCTGTATAGTGAACGAAGCCTTTTTGTTTATAATTGATATTGGGGTTGATGTACTTTTCATTTTCTATTTTTTCCACTTCTTCCGTCCGAAAGGAGAAAATGCTTTTGTCAAACATTTCCAGTTTCACCAAGGGTTGCTGTTCCAGCAGTCTTCCTTTTATGATTGAACCGTTCTTAAGTACAACTCGTACATATTGGCTATTCTAACCAAAAGACCCTGTGAAGAAATATAAGATAAAAAGAAATGTAAGTGTAAAGATGCTTTTCATTGGTAGAAGGTAGTATGTCAGTAATAATTAATTGTCCAGCCATAGTTTGAAATCCGGGCTTCTTTCCCTGCTCACATACGTTGCTTGTTCAAACGCAGGCGTAAGAAAAACCTGCAAACGACTTGAAAGAAGTGTTTTTACTTTTTGGATAGACTGTATTCTGGCAATAATCTTTCTGTTGATCCTGAAAAAGAAGTTTGGATCCAGTAATTCTTCAAGGCTTTCAAGATTATAATCAACCAGATACTTACGCGCTTCAGAAGTAACCAGAAACACAACCTTGTCATCTGCGTAAAAATAGGCTACTTCGTCCGCATTCTTATATAAAATGGTATCTGAGTATTTGACAAGAAACCGGTGTTTATATTTTTTACTTAGCGAAAGCATATTTTCTTCCAGTCGCCTGATATCGGATACCGAAATCCTGCCGCGGTTGTCATTCAGGCTGCGATGTTTAATTAAAGCATTGTGAAGTTCTGTTTTGTCCAGAGGTTTCAGCAGATAATCGATACTGTTTAGTTTGAAAGCCTGGAGCGCATACTGATCATATGCCGTCGTGAAAATGACCGGGCTGTTTACAGAGATTTGTTCAAAAAGCCGGAAACACAGCCCGTCCGATAAATGAATATCGAGCAGAAGCAAATCGGGCTCCGGATGGTCATTGAGCCAGTTTACTGCTTCTTCAATTGATTCCAAAGTTTCAACTACTTCAATGGACGAATCAAACTCCCGCAGGAGCTGAGAAGCTCTTTTGGCAGAAAGGGCTTCATCTTCCAGTATCAGAACTTTCATTATTTAAGCTTGTCATGTGTTGGGTAATGAAAAATATTCAGGCTTCAAAAAACGAGGCATGTGCAGGCCTGATTAAAGGTATCGTGACGCTGAAATGATCTTTCGTCTGCTTCACTTCAAGATTCTGCTGTCCCAGGAAAACATACCGCTGTGCAATGTTATTCAGGCCTAAACCCGTTGATTCCCGATCTTCTGCTTTTTTTACCTGAAGGTTGTTTCTGACCGTTATCGTTTCATTGTCCAGGCAAAGTATCTCTACGTGCAAAGGTTTGGTTTTACCTATAATATTATGCTTGACCGCATTTTCAACCAGCATCTGTAAGGACACAGGTACAATAAACGCAGATTGGCAATCCTTGCTAACATTTATCGTGATAATTAGTCCTGACTCAAAACGGGTTTTAAGAAGATAAAGGTAAGATTCAATAAAATCTAACTCTTCCTTTAATTCAATAATCTCCTTGTCGGGGCTTTTGAGTACATACCGGTAAACCCTGGAAAACTGCCGTACAAACTCGACGGAAGCATTTGCATCCATGGGAATCAGTGCACTCAGCACGCTGAGATTGTTGAATAAAAAATGAGGATTTACCTGGTTTTTAAGCGCCTGTAACTGCGCCTGACTGCTGATCCTTTTGTAATTTTCTACTTCCTGATTACTTTTTTCAAGTCGCTGGTGATAGATAAATATGATATTAATCGTATTAAGAAACAGGTTGATACGAAAAGAGAACATCATGAGCAGTTTCATCGGAAGAATCCAGTCCTGCCAATTTGGTGAAATCGTGTAGTAGGAGGTAATTCCTCCAAACAAAACGGTTGTAATAAATACAATTATCACACTACCACCGAAATTATAACTAATCCTTTTCCAGAATGATTTTATTTCAAGTGTAGAAAGAAAATTATCGAGTATCCGGTTCCCCTCCCAGATTGCTATTGTCAGAACAAGAAAAAGTAATAATATAACCAGTCTCGGTGTAATGATTGGATAATGCTCAAAAGATTCTACCAGCAGGGTATTCAAAAATGAATACCCTCCCAGTAAAATCATAAATAAGAACCGGTATCTGATCGAAAACATGAGTGACCTGGTTATAAAACAATAAACATTGGTAAAATACCGAATATACTGTCATTTACCAATGTTTATGACTAATCTATTATGGCATCAGAACTTTATCGATTATGTGAACAACACCATTGGTTGCCAGTATGTTAGCTGTCGTTATGTTTGATGAACCGCTTGTTTTACCTACAACCTTGGCCCCGCCTGAAAGATTAAAGGTAACTTTTCCACTTGGGTTTGCCGTAGCTACTTCACCCGATACGTTTGGAAGATCGGTAGAGAATACACGTCCTGGAACGACATGATAAAGCAAAACGTTTGTTAAAAGTGTTTTGTTGGCTGGTAGCAGTAAAGTTGCCTTCGGCATAGTTTTATACAATTCCGTAAAAGCTGCATTGGTAGGCGCAAAAACAGTTAATCCGTTTGCAGAAGCGGTAGAGAGTGCTGTGGCTACCGCAGGGTCAGCTGCTAAAACAAGTGAAACAAGTTCGGTAAAATTAGTATTGCCCTGGGCTACCTGTACCAGCGTTTGTGTTGGCGGTACAATTACATTGTCGATCACATGGATTACGCCATTCGAAGCGTCCACATCCGTTGCAATTACTTTGATGTTTCCATTAATAAAAACACCGTCCGCATTTTTAGACAGATAAATGTCATTGCCGGAATTAACTGTTTTTACCGTCCCGCTTTTTACATCAGCCGCTTTAACTTTGCCACTCACAACATGTGATATCAGAATGGGCGTTAATGCATCTTTAGTCAGTGTATTCAGACTTGTGATACCTGCTTTGGTAAAGGCTGCATTGTTGGGAGCAAATACAGTAAATGGCCCTGTTCCCTGAAGTGTAGTAACCAGTTCAGCCTTGGTAAGTGCCGCAACTAGGGTAGAGAACTGTGCATCAGCAGAAGCAACTGCCGCAATATTTCCAACAGCAGGCGTACTTGGCGTATCATCATCGTCTTTGCACGATACAATAGTAGTTGCAAAAGCAGCAGCCAGCAGATAGGTACTTAGTCTGTTTAATTTGCTTAATGATTTCATAATAAAATGATTAGATACTTGTGGACAAATTGTTTAGTTATAGCTAATAACCCACTTTGTCATTTTTCCATTTGCCCAAAGGTACCGAACCTCACAATAGCGGGAGTGAAACGCCAAAATTAAAGGAGTGAACAGGGTTTAAATAAATTATAAAAGCATGTTCTGATTTGTATCATATTGAAAGAAGGTGCCAAATAATAAACAGATATTAATCAATTGCGAAAGTAAAAAAGTAACCGGTTGCCGCTTTGTACAATATGAAGTATCTTTAAATAGCTCTTTTACATAAATGTAATTTATATAAATACAAATTGCACAGAAATTAGTTTTTAGCTTTATGCGTACAATATTGTTGATCGGTGTGTTGATTCTTGCCCTTGTGATCGGGAAACTTTTCGTTTTCTCAAAGCCCGGAGAAGCAAAGGAAACTGGTAAGGCTGCAGAGGGTAATAAAAGTGTGAAGTCCGGCAACGCCATTCCTGTGAATGTATATGTGATTGAAAGGCAATCTCTTGATAACCAAATATTTGCTTCCGGTACTGTTGTTCCAAATGAAGAGGTAAATCTGATGGCAGAAATATCGGGCCGTATCGTAAAGCTTGACATACGTGAAGGATCATTCGTGCAAAAAGGGCAGCTTATCGCCAAAATTAATGACCGTGAATTAAAAGCGCAGCTTCAGAAGATCGGTTACAATCAGGAACTGGCACAAAAAATAGAAACGCGCCAGAAGAAACTTCTGAATGTTGAAGCAATTAATCTGGAAGAATATGATATTACCAATAACAACATCCGGGTGCTGGAAGCAGACAAGGAAGTGATCGAATCGCAGCTGGAAAAAACAGAAATACGTGCTCCGTTTAGTGGTAGAATAGGATTGAAAAACATCAGTGTAGGTGCCTATGTAGCTCCCGGAACTTCAATTGTAACACTTGTGCAGAGCAATCCTGTCAAAATCGATTTTACGGTTCCGGAAAAGTATTCTCCTGATATCAGAAACGGGAATATGATCAGATTTACACTGGACAACGATCCGTCTACCTATCATGCAAAAGTAATTGCTATTGATCCGAAAGTGGATGAAAATTTGCGCACACTTCGTATACGTGCGTCGGCGTCAAATCCGGCCGGCAGATTTGTTCCCGGAATGTTTGTAAAAATTATGGCGAACCTGGAAGCGAACAAATCTGCGCTGATGATCCCGACAGAAGCGGTCGTTCCGGTTCTGAAAGGCAAAAAGGTATATGTGGTCAAAAATGGAAAAGCGCAGGAAACGATGGTCGTAACAGGTGTTCGTACAGATAAAAAAATACAGATAATAGAAGGTCTTCAGCCGGGAGATTCGCTCATTACATCAGGCATTATTGCGCTGAAAGCCAATGCAGCCGTAAAAGTGAAATAACTCTTTCCATAAGCACCGTATTAATTCCTGAAAAATGAGTATTTCAACACTCTCAATTAAACGTCCCGTTCTGGCTATTGTGATGAACCTGCTCATCATCCTGTTTGGCTGCCTGGGGTATACTTATCTGGGGATGAGAGAATTTCCGTCCATTGACCCGCCGGTAGTTACGATCAGAACAAATTATACCGGAGCCAATGCGGACATCATCGAATCGCAGATTACTGAGCCGCTTGAAAAACAGCTGAACAGTATTGAAGGTATCAAATCAATTAATTCGACCAGCAGCCAGGGCGTAAGCCAGATCACTGTGGAATTTGACATTGGTGTGGACATGGAGCGTGCTGCCAATGATGTTCGTGACAAAGTAGGCTCGTCTTCAAAAACGCTACCGCTGGATATCGACGGTCCTCCTTCCGTAAACAAGGCAGATGCCAATTCGGAACCGATCATCGTACTTACTTTTAAAAGTGATACCCGTTCACAGCTTGAGGTAAGTGATTATGCGGAAAATGTAATTGCACAGCGACTTCAGACGATCGAAGGCGTAAGTGAAATCAGGATTTTTGGCCAGAAGAAATATTCGATGCGGATCTGGATGGACCCGATCAGAATGGCTTCGCTTGGCATTACGACCCAGGATGTAAAGTCTGCCCTGGATAGGGAAAATGTGGAACTTCCCAGCGGAAAACTAGCCGGGGATAATACTGAACTTACTGTAAAAACGATAGGGCGTTTTCGTACCGAAGAGGATTTTAATGAGCTGATCGTTAAGAATTCTACTACGCAAACGATTCACCTGAAAGACATTGGTTTCGCACAGCTGGGTGCCGAAAATGAGGAAACGATATTAAGGCTGGATAACATACCGATGATCGGGCTGGCCATTGCTCCGATGCCGGGTGCCAACTACATCGCCATTGCAAAAGAGGTAAACAAGCGGATGGATGAGATCAAAAAAGACCTCCCCAAGGATTATAAGCTTGATACGCTGATTGACAATACTATTTTCGTAGAGCGCTCTATTGAAGAAGTAGGAGAAACGCTGCTGATTGCAATCATATTGGTTGTACTGATCATTTATCTGTTTTTCCGTGACTGGCTGATTGCGTTCAGGCCTTTGATTGATATACCGGTGTCGCTGATAGGGACTTTCTTTGTGATGTACATCATGGGTTTTTCGATCAATGTACTCACGTTGCTGGCTATTGTCCTGGCAACCGGGCTGGTGGTGGATGACGGTATTGTCGTCACGGAAAATATTTTCAAGAAAATAGAGCAGGGGATGAAACCGGTTGAAGCGGCTATCAAAGGGGCGAATGAGATTATTTTCGCAGTGCTTTCCACATCGATCACGTTGGCATCTGTTTTCCTTCCCGTAATTTTCATGCAGGGTTTTGTCGGAAAGCTATTCCGCGAATTTGGTATTGTAATCTCTGCCGCAGTACTGATCTCAGCATTTGTTTCGCTTACCCTTACGCCTATGCTGAATGCTTATCTAGTTCGTAAAACGCATAAGAAAAGCTGGTTTTATGAAAAAACAGAGCCTTTCTTTGAAAAAATTACAAACGACTATGGCAACGCGCTGGGCCGGTTTCTGAAAATGCGGTGGGTTGCCATTCCGCTGGTTGGTGTAACGCTGGCGATGATCTGGTTTTTTGGTAAAGACCTGCAATCCGAACTTGCTCCTCTTGACGACCGGAACTGGTTTCGTATCAACATGACGGCGCCGGAAGGTTCTTCCTATGAATTTACCGATAATTATGTTAAAAGCGTCAGTGACATGCTGATGGATTCTATGCCGGGCAGAAAGGGACTGATGTTGATCACTTCTTCTGCAAATACGAGTTTAGGCGCAGCAAACACAGGAGGTGGCCGTATTGCACTGGTTGATAAAAAAGAAAGAAAACAATCCCAGCAGGAAATTGCAGATTATGTTAATAAAAAGCTGAAACAACTGCCCGATGCCAAATCCTTTGTCGTGCAGCAGCAAACGATCGCTGTCGATTCACGCGGCGGGTTGCCTATTCAGTATGTCATCCAGGCTCCCGATTTTGAAAAACTTCGTGCATATCTTCCAAAGTTTATGGAGGAAGCTGCCAACGACCCGACTTTTTCGATCACGGATGTAAACCTGAAATTCAGTAAGCCTGAACTGCAAATCTCGATTGACCGGGAAAAAGCAAAATCACTGGGTATATCTGTCGAAGATGTAGCGCAAACCATGCAGCTGGCCTTTGCCGGACAGCGTTTTGGATATTTTACAATGAATGGCCGCCAGTATCAGGTAATCGGGCAGTATGACAGAATGAACCGAGACGAACCGTTGGATCTGAAAAGTATGTACGTCAGGACCAGTAACGGATCCCTTGTTCAGCTTGACAACATTGTAAAGGCAGAAGAAGAAAGCAGTCCTCCGCAGCTTTTTCACTTCAACCGTTATATGAGCGCAACAGTACAGGCCTCTCTGGCACCCGGAAAAACAATTGGAGACGGAATTGCTGCGATGGATAGGATCAGGGATGGCTTGAAAGACGAATCCATCCAAACAGCTTTAAGCGGATCTTCCAGGGATTTTGCGGAAAGTTCTTCCAACACCATGTTCTCCTTTTTTCTGGCATTAATACTGATTTACTTTATCCTGGCCGGGCAGTTTGAAAGTTTTATTGATCCGCTGATTATCATGTTTACGGTTCCGCTGGCAATTGGCGGTGCGGTATTCTCCCTCTGGCTGTTCGATCAGACATTGAATATATTCAGCCAAATCGGTATGATCATGCTTATCGGGCTGGTGACCAAAAACGGGATTCTTATTGTTGAATTTGCCAATCAGTTAAGGGAAAAGGGAATGGGGAAACTTGAAGCAGTACAAGAGGCTGCAACCTTACGGTTCAGACCCATTCTAATGACGAGTCTGGCAACAATCCTGGGTGCCTTACCCATTGCCATGGCGCTTGGATCTGCCGGCAGAAGCCGTATGTCGATGGGTATCGTTATCATGGGTGGTCTGCTTTTCTCATTGGTGCTGACACTTTACGTAATACCGGCCATCTATACTTTCCTGTCACGAGAAAAGAATTTTGATAACATGAGAATGATTGAAAAAATTGAACGGGAAAGTGAGTTTGAGGAAGAAACACATGTTTAGCAGCACGTCAATTAACAGATAACATGACTGGTATTTATAGTAGCTGCGATTCATTATAAAACAAAGCGCCCGAAACCACATTGGAAGTTTAGGGCGCTTTTATATTTAAAATTTTGTTTAGAATCAGGCAGTCTGCAATTCCTGTTTATTGATATGCAGCTCTGTTCCCATACTTCTCAGCATTCGTACATGTGAACCCAGTGCATGAATAAAATCTTTCTTTGCATTATAATCATAACCAAATTCCGCAGCAGTTGCTTTTACAATCGGAGACAGTGCATGATAATGGACGTGAGATATCGATGGAAATAAATGATGTTCGATCTGGTAGTCCAGTCCGCCGATGTACCAGGACAAAATACGGTTTTTGCCCGCAAAGTTTGATGTTGTCTGAAGCTGATGCACTGCCCAGGCATTTTCGATATTTCCGGAATTATCAGGCTCAGGCTGTTCAACGCCTTCCACTACATGCGCCATTTGAAATACCGTACTTAATATGATCCCGGCTGTGCAGTGCATGGCCAGAAATCCAAGAAACCACTGTCCGAATGTAATGGGTAAAAAATACAGCGGGATAACACAGATAAAAACAACATAAGCCAGTTTGCTTATAACCAATCTGATCAATTCCTTACGGGGAAAAGGTTTGGTCATTCCCGATTCTGACATTTTATTAAACAGTGAAATTTCTTTAAAATCTTTCCATAAGAAAGAAATTGTCATCAGGCTGTATAAAAAGAAAGCATAGATATGCTGAAAACGATGGATGTACTTCTTTTTTTCCTGGTAGGATAATCTTAAAAGGAACTTCCCGGTAATATCTTCATCCACCTCATGAATATTGGTAAAGGTATGGTGCAGCCTGTTATGCTGAACTTCCCAGTTATATGCATTGCCACCCAAAAGGTAAATCGAACCGCCCAGTATTTTATTCAGTATTTTGGAAGTTGCCAGCGAACCATGGATTGCATCATGCATGACTGACATACCCACACCTGCAACCCCAAAACCCATAATTACAGTCAAACCAAGCATTGCCATGCTGGAAAATGCACCGGATAAAATCAGTGCATAGGGAATAAGATAAAGGCTTAACATGAAAATAGCCTTATATAAAATACTGGAACCGCCTGATTTGCAAATATCGTTTGAAGAGAAATATTGATCAACGCGTTGTCGGAGTACAGGAAAAAAAGCTGACTTTTCCCGGTTTGTAAACTTTATTTTTTGGTATTGCATAAAAAGGCAATGTATGAAGGCCGTAAGAATATTTTCTTCTTCAACTAATATGGAACGGTGTTCGCTTCTAATTATTAGTTAAAAGTATATATAATTTAGCCGATTCAGAAAAATATTTTATAATAAACAGTTTGAACCCAATATTATTATGTGTTTCTACAATACATGATCAAAAAAAGAGGCCAACTGTTATGTTGGCCTAAATCATGTTATTGCAATGTTAATTTTAAAGAGCAAATTCCTGTTTGATCTTATCTACAAAATCCAGTTTCTCCCAG
>Ga0265797_10003875_pt1 | contig 23443 bp, 19 predicted proteins | sample P2T30metagenome_FD_192433 | JGI IMG/M metagenome (GOLD analysis project Ga0265797, IMG submission 192433) | Plant litter microbial communities from East Loma Ridge, Irvine, California - P2 T30 | ecosystem: Environmental > Terrestrial > Plant litter > Unclassified | place: USA: California... | reverse complement strand
CAGGATATTTTATGCGTCATCCTGTCCGGCATTAAAAAAACAGGCATGATTTTTCAGCAATCTCCGGGGACAGGGCATCAGAAATAAAACGGTTAACGAAAGCCGGCCAGATCTGTGACCAGATACGTGTAACAGCTCGCAATCGAAATCCCTCTGACTCGCCATCCATTTCACCGGGTGCACAATAACTGCAAATGAAATTTAACTGCCAGCGTATTTCTCCATTCTGCCCTGAAAGTTCCCATCCACGCGAAATTATCCTGATTGCAGTATGATTTTCTTTGCAGCCTGACCGGCTGCATAACATAAACAGGAGAACCTCATGAGCACATCACCGTTCAGCAACACCCCGACGGTCACGGTCCCCGATAACCGTGGCCTGACCGTGCGCAATATCGCGTACCACCGCCATCCCGACACCCCGGATGTCACCAGCATGCGCATCACCCGCCACCGGTACAACGCCCGCGGCTTTATGAAGCAGAGCGCCGACCCGCGCCTGTCTGAGGCCGGACGGGCGAACTTCACGTAATTTACGGACATGGCCTGCAGCATCCTGCGCTCTCAGGGCGTCGATAACGGCTCCACCGTCAGCCTGAATGACGCCGCAGGACGACCATTTACCTCTGTCAGCAACATCGGTACCGCAGACGACGGTACGGAGGACAGAAGCCAGACGGTGACCCGCACCTGGCAGTATGAGGACGCATCGCTGCCGGGGCGCCCGTTAAGCATCACGGAGCAGCTCACCGGCGAAGCCGCCCGCATCACGGAGCGCTTTGTCTATGCCGGCAACGCTGCGGATGAGAAAGCGCGGAACCTCGCCGGCGCCTGCATCTGCCACTACGACACCGCCGGCCTGACACGTACCGGCAGCGTGGCCCTGACCGGCGTCCCGCTCGCCGTGACCCGCCGCCTGCTGAAGGACGCGGATAACCCTGACGTCGTGGCCGACTGGCAGGACGGGGATACCCCGGCCTGGAATGACCTGCTCGCAGGGGAGAGCGAAGGGCATACCACCCTGGCCACCACCGACGCCACCGGGGCGGTGCTGACCACCACGGATGCACAGGGCAATATGCAGCGCGCGGCCTTTGACGTGGCTGGTCTGCTGTCGTACAGCCGGCTGACCCGGAAGGCTGGCACGGAGCAGGTTATCGTGGCCTCCCTGACGTACTCTGCCGCCGGGCAGAAGCTGCGCGAGGTGCACGGCAACGGCGTGGTGACCACGTACGCGTACGAGCCGCAGACGCAGCGCCTGACCGGGATTAAAACGGCGCGTCCGGCCGGACATGCCTCAGGAGCGGAGATACTGCAGGACCTGCGCTATGAGTACGACCCGGTGGGCAACGTATTAAAAATCACTAACGATGCGGAAGAGACCCGCTTCTGGCGCAATCAGAAAGTGGTGCCGGAGAACACGTACGTCTATGACAGCCTGTACCAGCTGGTCAGCGCCACCGGGCGCGAGATGGCGAATGCCGGCCAGCAACGCAGCAGCTTACCGCCCGCCACCGTCCCCCTTCCCGCCGACAGTTCCGCATATACCAGCTACACTCGCACTTACAGCTATGACAGCGCCGGCAACCTGACGCAGATACACCACAGCGCACTGGCGACAGACAATAGCTACATGACCAGAATCACCGTCAGCAACCGCAGCAACCGCGCCTTGCTGAACACGCTGACGGATAACCCGGCAGACGTGGACACGCTGTTCACCACGGGCGGACAGCAGAAACAGCTGATGCCGGGGCAGAACCTGGTCTGGACACCACGGAATGAGCTGCTGCAGGTGACGCCGGTGGTGCGGGATGGAAGCGCGGATGACCGGGAAAGTTACCGCTATGACGGTAGCAGCCAGAGACTTCTGAAGGTCAGCATGCAGAAAACCAACAGCAGCACGCAGACGCAGCGGGTGCTGTACCTGCCGGGGCTGGAGCTGCGCAGCACGCTGAACGGGAGCGCGGAGACGGAGGGCCTGCAGGTGATAACCGTGGGTAAGGCGGGCCGGGCGCAGGTGCGGGCGCTGCACTGGACAGCGGGCAGGCCGGCTGAAATCACCGGCGACCAGATACGCTATAGCTATGACAACCTGACGGGCAGCAGCGGGCTGGAGCTGGACGGCGACGGGAGGGTCATCAGCCTGGAGGAGTACTACCCGTACGGCGGCACAGCGGTATGGACGGGGCGAAGCCAGGCCGGGGTGAAGTATAAAACGGTGCGTTACTCAGGTAAGGAGCGTGATGCGACGGGGCTGTACTACTACGGCTACCGGTACTACCAGCCCCGGGCGGGCCGGTGGCTTAGCGCGGACCCGGCGGGCACGGTGGACGGGCTGAACCTATTCAGGATGGTACGGAATAATCCTCTAAGATATATTGATAAGAATGGACTTGCTCCGGATGAGGAAAAATCTCATCAGAAGATCGGCAGAACTTATATTAAAGCAGCTAAACATTTAGCTGCAGAACAATTAACAGTCGCTGAGAAATTTTTGAATAACTCATCTAACAATGAAGCAGCGTTAGATATCTATAAGACGTTTTTTGGGCTGCATATGGGAAAAGAAAAACTAAGTATATGGAAGGTACAAATAAAAAATGTGTTAGAGGGGGTGAATAAACTGGATACGAAAAGGAATATCCAGTATTCCCCGCTGAAGATAACCGCATCTGGAAAAAAACCGGAGAGTGTAGCAGCCGAAGTCGATACTCAGGCATTTCAGCGAGGGGAGAAAATTTACATGAATGCTTATACGGATGTAATGGGGAAAGTTAAAAAAAATGAGATGCTTAGCGTTGATCATCTGGCTCATATTCTGATTCATGAAATTTCGCACCTCCGCCTGAACACGGAAGATAAGGCTTATATTGGGGTGATAAAGAATGAGGGGTATCATGAGTTAAACGCTGTGTTCGCTCTTCTTGAACCAGAAAAGCTACCGACAAGTAAAGGAGAGCGCGAGGAAACTATCCAACAACGACGTACCCGAGGAAGTCTGGACGCGCTGAAAAATGCAGACTCTTTTACAACAGCAACTCGTTATCTCGCTTATGCTGCAAAAGAAGCTGATTTCTACAGTTATTTTTCCCGGCAGAAAAAAACTTTCAAACCCGGAGCCCCGTCTCTTATTGCGAGTCCGCGCTGGAAGCCATTATAATTTACTAACACTATTCAGGCTGTTTTTTTAACATATTTTGATTTTTCTTTTATCAGCAGACCCAAAGCAGACATTAAATTTGCGCTGGGGGCCAGTGTCACTTTCAATTAGCGTGGGTCGACAAGCGTTGATTGCGGGTTGTGGTATATCATTGCCGCTAATACAAACAGGCGATACCCCGGGTATCGCCTGTTTTCAGGTACTGGTAGTTCTACGTAATATATATAGTGATCTATTTTTGGAGGTACTACAGTCAGCCCAGTTGCATGAGCCGCAGATTGTCAAGTGTCTCGTGCTCAGTTGATACTTCAGGGTAATCAATTTGCAGGGAGAAATTAATATCAGTCCCGGGGGCAATGACATGGCCTGGCTGGCTGTCCAGGTAAATTTTACCGTTAACGGATTTTTCTGTATTCAAAGTGACCCAGCTGCTCTGACTCTCCAGCCAGGCCTCATTGAGGGCTGCACCTTCAGGAAGGAGGAAGGATAGTTCCCAGTTTGCCACCCGGGTATCTGCAGCGCTCATTGTCAGCGGATAGCTGTAGATAAACTGCGTACTTGGCCACACATCCTGCCAGTGAGTTACTGTACCTACGGTAACCTGAAGCTGTCGTAGGGCGGTCACCACCACAGATGTTGTGCTCACATTGTTGCCACTGTTAATGATGCCTAATGGCGTATTCAGGGTGCAGGTTAACGTCGCTGAGCCAGGAGCCACCGCCGTCAGTGGAATACGGACATTGGTAGTCTGATTTGCGGGAATGTTAATTCCTGTCACCGGGGTTGTGACAGTATACACATCGACATTGCTGGAGCTGACATCAACTGCTGCAGCCGTTACAGACGTTCCGCTGTTATTGGTAATTTGTAACAGAGCATAGTAGGTTTCATCCTGTTGTATACTTATACCGCTTTCCAGTACCATTGCCAGGTCTACCAATGTTACGCTTGCGGATACGACTGAGTTGGTCGCGTCATTCCATGTGGAGCCGGAAGGCAGTTTATAGTCAACAAGGGAGGAAATTTGCTGACCTGCGTTAACCGATAACGTATGCCCATCAAGGTTAGTTCCGGCCACAAGTGTGGCTGGCTGGTTCATCTTGTTGACGACGCTGGAGACTCCATCATGCTCACCGACGATGAAACCATAGCTTTCCAGTGCCTGGGTATCCAGTTGAATATCCGGCCCCATGATCAGAATATCACTGGTTTCACCGGTTGCAGAGTTATTATTAAAATTAATATTCGTATATAGCGCAACTTTGCCGTCTGGACACTGGTCAACACCGGCTGCATTATGCAGAACCACAATATCTTCATCTTTAATCATATGTACATCCTCCTAAAATAAAAGTTAATAGGCTAATAAATTAGCTGCGCGGGAAATAGTATGATTTATAAAATCTTTTTGACATGTGCAAAAAATAAAACAAAAACATTCAAAATTTAATTTATTTAACAATATATTGAATCTGCCCAATACAGTTGAGCAGCGCGACAGAATGCTGGCGGTCGGCCTGCCGATATGATGATGTCTTTTTGCAATTATTGTGAGCCCGGGGCAATGGATAGCGAGCAGGAAAAGGTAAACGTGGGATTATTATCATTTAATGTAAGCCAGAGAGGATTTTCATTGTCATTTAATCCGAGCCGAAAAACGGGATTATTGCGAGTCGGTGAATTTTCGATTGCGAGCAGTTACAGATACTGGCCTGATAAAAGGCCAGTAGAAACCTCATACCCTGATGAAAACTGTTTGCACAGGGAGCAGCCGCAGGAGCAGCAGAAAACTATCTGCAAAATGGCGGGGTATAACCACCTGCACTCACAGCGGGTAAAGGCGTATGCCGGCGAAATCAATTGCCTTACGGCGCTGGCTGCTAAGCTGCAGCACATACAGGTCGGCAAAAGCTCCGGAAAACTGCGTGAGAAAACGGCGCGCCCGGTATTCGAAGCTGAAGAGCGCAGCGGTGCCCTGCACCCTGCAGGAGGAGATGGCAGAGGTTCTTAGTGACAGCATGACCCTGCTGCCGCTGCGCCAGTATTCTGCCCGTAAACCGTTCTCCGCCTCATGCCCACGTAAAGCCCGTACGCTGGCGCCAGCGGAAACCGCCTGTCCGGCGTGCGGCGGGGAGCTCAGCGTGCTGGGCTGCGACGTGTCGGAACAGCCGGAGCTCATCAGCAGCGCCTTTAAAATCATCGAAACGCAGCGGCCAAAACTGGCCTGCTGTCGCTGTGACCACATCGTTCAGGCAGACATGCCTTCCAAACCACCGAGCGCAGCTAAGCAGGTCCCGGCCTGCTGGCCCACATCGTCATGGCAAAGTTCACAGAGCTTACGCTGCACTACAGCCGGTCAGATATATATCGCCGTCAGGGATTGGTGCTGAGGCCGGGCAGAGGCAAAACGCGCCAGATCTTGTTGTGGGTCTACGTGCGGGATGGACGCAACACGGGGTTGCAGCTTCCACAGCGGCAGGGGCCGCGTACCTGCTTAAGCAGCGGGATGCGCTGAACCTGTAATGCAGAAACGGATGAGTGGAAATCGACAACAACCTTTCAGAGAACGCCCTGCGTGGTGTTGCCCTGGGTCGGAAAAATGGTTTTTCGCCGGTTCAGAAGCGGGTCGGGAACACACGGCTGTTCTATACCCGCTGACCTGCACCTGCAGGCTTAATGGCACAGATCTGCTGATACAGTTTCATTTTGCCTGGATGGCGGCAAAAGAGCCTCCACAGCGACAGAAATGAGAAGACGGCCTGGATGAGACGTTCACTATCACCAGCGCTATAGCTTCGAACAAATTGATTACCATATCCTCCACCCAGATTTTGATGAAGTCGGTGCTGTCCAGCACCTATGGCACCTGGGGCGAGCATCACCCCGATACCGGCTGCCGGAAGGACATTAAGCAGTGTGGTCATGTCAAAAGTTTCACCCCCGGATCGACGCGTATCACATCACCGACCCGTACAATGGCGCCGTGGGGAGCGTTGTTGGAGATAGTTTTGCGGAACCGTTCGGGCGTCTGCATTCGTCATTGCGCCATGAACGTAGCAGCAGATTCTGAGCGAGCCCGCATGCCAATTTTACAGGCGGAAACCTGAATGTTCTGCGAGCGAGGCGCTGCCGTAACGTCGTAAGGCTGCAGTGAGTAGACGCTGAGCTTTAACGACTCTAGCCAGATAAAAATCGCATAGTATTTGCCTGCTATGATTAAACAATATGTAACTACTATTGTATCAATGATGGTTTGCGAAATTCGTTTATTTAATTAAAGATTATAAGTTACGTTATTTAACTGATTTTTAATCAACCATGACGGACTGTACTATTATTTTCCGGAGAGTATCTTCGCGAAATTTAATTTTGTCGGAAAGGATAGTTAAAATGGTATGATTTTAAGAGAGGGTGTAATCATTTACGATTTTCGAATTTTGATGTTGAGTCCCTCAAGTGTATTGATATTTATTATCACTTCAGAGTAGGCATGATAAGGCCCAAATTAGCTCCTGTGAAAAATCGACGCCACCGTTATGGTTATGATTCATCAATATAGTGTTTATGGTTGTAAATTTAAATCAAAATATAATATGCGATTATTATTTTTACATGCCTAACTTATTGTTTTTTAATGTTATGATATTTTTTAATATGTCAGGGTGAATTTTGGGGGCTATAATATATGGCGCTTTGGTTATAATATTTGCCAAATGCTCTTGTCATATTTCGAGGTGAGTGTGCGGGGTATTTAATGGAAGCCGGGCGTCAAGTTGACAGATAATGTTATGACTACGCGCATTAAATCTTATCAGAGGGATTAAATTAATCAGGGGTTACCAGTAGTTTGAGAAATAAATCATGCGAAACTAATAACATATTACAGAGTACAGGTTGTTTCAATTAATACAATTAACTGGCAGGCCATACATGAATAGTGAATATGATGATTTTGAGAATTTGATTGGCCGATTTAAAGGCGATGGTCCCTATCTGTATGATGGGAATAGGGTAATGCTAGATGCTGCATCCGGGACTTTTAACCTACCCTTTGGTTATACTCATACCCGGCTTGCCAGTAAGATTAAAGAGCAAATTGATCGCTGTGCTCATTTGAGTTCAGTTTATACTAAACCCATCGCTGAGCAGATTCTGAATCGACTTAAGCCATATTTGCCTGAAGGGATCGATTCCCTCTGGCTAAGAGACGTTTCAGGCTCTGGCGCTGTCGAGGGGGCGATTAGGATGGCGCAAAAGTATACCGGCCGATCTGGTGTCATCTCCCTGTTTCGGTCACATCATGGCCAGTCTTTGGCTACCGCCAGAATATCAGGCAATGCATTTCGTCTTCAGCATTTTAACTCTAATATTGATGGTTCATTTAAAATCCCTTTACCAGATAGTGAACTCGCTGGCGAACAAAGCACTAAATCGCTTCAATCAGAACATTTTTCCGAGTTAGAGGATTTTATCCACTTTGGTTCAAGTGGGAACATCGCTTGTTTTATTGTTGAGCCAATCCTTGGTAATGGCGGGAATATCGTTCTTCCCGTTACGTTTTATCGGAAGATAAGAGAAATCTGTAATAGGTACAACATCGTATTAATCGCCGATGAAGTGCAGACCGGTTTTGGACGTACTGGCACCTTTTTCGCTACAACCGGCTATGCAAGGGAGCTCAGGCCAGACATCATTGTTTTTGCCAAAGGGGCAGGTGGAATAGGAATTCCCACGGGCGGCATTCTAATGAAACATAAACTCGATGTGCTTGAAGCCTGGGAACACTCAAGTACCTCAGGTGCAAATCCCTTATCTCTGACAGCTCTTCACGAAACTATCGCTATCATCGAAGATGAAAAGTTGCTTGAGAATGTGCAGATTAATGAATCTTATCTTCGTAATGCTTTACTTGATTTACAGGATAAGCACGAGTTGATTACAAATGTACGCGGGTTAGGCTACATGTTTGGTTTTGATACACCAAGTCCGGAAATAGCTGCGATGGCCATTGATCTGGCAGCTGAGTTTGGACTTATTATCCGGGGTTCACGTTATGGCAAGGGGCGCGCTATCAAAATCCGTCCCCCACTAATATGTGAAGCACGTCATATTGACGAGATTGCAGCCAAGCTGGATCGTACATTTAATGTACTTGCACAAAATGTTAACTCAACTCAGAGGGACATCTGATGAAAGCACTCAAGTTTAACGGTGTATGGGACGTATCTTCTGTTGACGCCCCATCTTTGCAATGTATCGATTCCGATGATGTGATAGTTGCGGTTGAAGTCTGTGGTATATGTGGCACGGATGTCGGCATCATTACAGGTGATTATCCAGTGGCAATTCCTGGAACAACTTTGGGCCACGAATCTACTGGCAGAGTAATGGAAATAGGCTCGGCTGTGACCCGATTCAGGCAGGGGGATCGGGTGGTTATCAATCCTACTTACTCATGCGGAAAATGCCGCATGTGTCAGATAGGAAACCCTAACCATTGTGAACACAAACATGGAACTGAGGCTGGTGTATCGTATAATGGCACCTTTGCAGATCAGTATCGTGCAAAGGAACAATTTTTACTCCATCTCGATGATCATGTCAGTTTTGAAGGGGGGGCCCTTACCGAGCCGCTGAGCTGTGCCATCACAGGCGTAGACAAGCTTAACATTACGCATACTAACATTCGCGCTGGTGTGATCGGTGCTGGTCCAATGGGGATGCTTTATCTATGGAGTTTACATCATCGTGGTGTAAGAGCATTTTTGGTTGAAAAAAATAAGCATCGTTACAGTTTTGCAAAAGATATTGCAAAAGATATTCTGCCTGAAGGTGTACGTGTATATGCAGACTTCAATGAGGCCATGCGTAAAGAGTACGGCTGTGACACTGAGAAGCTGGATTTGTGTGTTGATACCACAGGTTGTCTCTGTGAGATTGTTTTTAACCGTTTAGCACCAGGTGGTAAGGTACTAAATGTGGCACTTAAAAATTCTACAGTAAAGCTGGATGTGTTGAAAATTGCGGATAAAAGTTTGTCGGTGATGGGTTCTATAGATTCGCTTAATAACAGTTTTGAACGCGCCTATGAAATGATTAGGGATGGTAAGATCCCAGCTGACAAGCTGGTCAGCCATACCTTTAATTATGAAGATTACCTCCGAGCTTTTGCCATGGTTGGATGTGACATAGCAGCTGGCAAGCAGCTACCAATTACTGAGCCAAATTGTAAAGTTCTGCTGCGAATCCCATCCTATGGGCAGGAGTATATTTCGTGATTCCTTTTTGCGTTATTTTTGATATTGATGGTGTAGTTGTTGACAGTGAGCAGTTACATTTTGATGTGCTAAAATCTATGCTGCCCCAACAGACTAGCGGAATTGCGGCCCGGGATCTTATAGGATTTAGCCTGGAGGAAACGTTGTTGTGCCTAGGAATCGATGTCGGGCAACATGACAAAATTCAGGTCCAGATCGTCAGGGCTTATAAGTCCATGCTTGGGCCTCATTATCTGCGCCCGGGTATACATTCTCTTATCCAGAGCCTGATCATAAATCATATTCGATTTGGCTTCGTTTCCACCGCTCCGCGAGAGATTTGTCAGGCTAATTTAGCTATTCTGAATTTGCCGTATGAGCCGCCACTCATCAGTTGTAATGATATCGAACGGACAAAACCATATCCGGATCCCTACCTGCTGATGTTGAAACATCTTTGCGCGCATCCTGATCAGACAATAGTTATCGAGGATACAGATCTCGGCATAAAGGCAGCAACAGAAGCTGGCATTAGACATGTCTATGGTTGGCCGCATGCCCTTTCGGACAAACAAAGCTATGCCCGTGCCTTCAAAGTGATCAACTCCCTAGATGAGATCTATGCCCTGAATGCAATAATGAATGCAGTCTGAAATAAGAGTCAAATGTCTCTTTTTTCTGGCGAAATCCTGAAAAAAGAGACTTAACACAACGACGTGAAGAAAGAGAATGCTTATTCATTTCCGTGCGCAATTATCTCTGATCGGATTGATTTTTATCGTTGACACCAAAAATGAAACCTGCGGTTCTGTTGATCCGATTTGCCAGACTGTGAATAATGGCCGATGGCAGATAACATTATCATCGATATGGTGATCACAGCATTTGGCACTGGTTCAATATCTATGATGCTTTATATAGTGCTCACGACTTATATTATTGATGAAGAGTGATTTTAAATCGGCTGCTTTAGTCATGTTGCTGTTTTGCCGGCTTTAGTGAGCTTTCATACAATGTTAACTCATGATGCTGCGTTTTTCTTTATCTGCTAAGGCCATTACCGGAATTGATATGGTGGCGAATGTATACGAGGTACAGGTCTGAAAGCTGGCATGCCGTGTCACCACGTATTGTTTATAATGATGGTATGGTTGACTTTTGTCTTGCAGGTATGCTGGTCATCCTGTGCCTATGTCCTCTCATCGTGTTAAACATGATGATGCTATTGAATCTTGGGCTTCTTATAAACACTTTTGATGGGCCTCTCAGATAGTCTGAACAAAACCTGAAAAGCGAAGACTTTCTCGAATGATTCAAACACGATCTTGACTGGTTCCAATACAAGGTGCGCTGGAGTCTGAGCTGACGCTGATCACTTACAGGTCCCTTGCTGACGCATGGACTGAAATTCTGGGCCTTAAAGATGGCTTATGGCTGATAGTGATGCGTGGTGATTACATTACTAAAAAGGTATAAACTGTAAAAAAATTCTTTGTGCCAGTAAGAACCGGGTACAGATGACACCCTGATACGATGTTAACATTTAAAATTAGGAACGGTTATACAACACTCAGGTGTGATCATCTTTCCTGTACTGCCAAAGAATATGAAGAAATCTCTGCCCCGGGTAGATTGCGTATATTCGGCAGTAAAGACGGCTTTTCTGTTCTCAACGGATCCGGCACGGGGGGATTCTGAAATTGAATATTTGAAATATATCTCAAAGCCTGGTTGACGCTATCGGGCAGGGCAACTATTGGCTCGTTAAAAGAACTACAATTTACAGAAAAATATTCATCGTATTACAGTAAATTATAGCACGTACGCTATTCATAATTAAAGCAATGATTATTATAATGTTCAAGATGATACCAATATTCTAAAACTGTGCTGCTTGATGAAAAGCCAAAATATTCTTTTTCTGAAAAAATTCGTATTGAAAGATGGGGTTTTAATATAATATTAGGGCATAACAAAGGTCACGTAAATATATTATTGAAGATGATCCGAAAGGGGATGTTAGCTTCATTAAAGCGTCTCAAGGCACATTAGACTCGAGTAAGTAATAAATTTCAGAAGGATGGCATGACGAGCTAAAGTACTAGCACAATACACGTAAGGGTTTTCAGATTCAGACTGGCGTAATATTCTGCAGAGCGTTTAACAGTGCTTGAATTTTATTATCAACACTCAAAAGATACTATTTATATATACTCAACGATTGTTGAAAAAAACTCAAAAGTTGTGAATCAGGATCGAAGAAACGTGCTTATTTAAGTAACTCCATAAAAGACGTTTTTTCATGACCGGTTTAAGATGGGCATAAGTTTCTTAGTGCTATAAATTATAAACATAAATGAGTAGGTGGCTTGATACTGTTAATCAATTGTACTGAACATGGTGGGTATCGGATGCGATTAAGTGCCCATTTTTTATAATTTTTTAAATTTCCCTGGTGTATGGTAAGACTGGTGCTGATATCGAAGTTTTAGCTTCCTGATGAAGGATTATACAGAGTGATATTATCTGCTTCTTTTACAAGCTGTTCCCGGCTATCGTCCGATGGAGCTGTTTGCTCATTTCGGTCTGTGAATTTATAGTTGATATCAATACTTTTGCGTTGCTCGGGTGTTTGCGCAAGAAATTGAGTATAGCCAATACAGGCAAGAGCCGAGAAAATCAAAGCAAAAGCAAAACCTTTATAGCCTGGCCAGATAAATTTTAAAAGGCTAATCAGTTTCAGATTAAAAACAGGCCACTTAGTTTCAGTGCTCATATTCTGTAATTTAATAAGGGAGTCATCATTGTCTAGTACTTCAGTTACATTGATTATCATATACCCATTTCTAGGTATCGTGATAATGACCTGACGGTTTAAAGAAAACTTGTTGAAACTTTTACGTATAATATGCATCGTTTGTCTGACTGCATTGTCAGAAACAACAATCCCTTTTGAATGCCAAACCCTTTGCATAATTTCTTCTTTTGTTACAATGATATCACTTTTCTCTGATAACAACATAAGACACTCTTTAGCATGTTCACCCAAATAACACTCATTGTGGAGATTAAATAATCTGCCTGAAGCATAATTAAAATATACTTGATTGTCTATAAGATACATGTGACCCCCTATTATATACGTTAGGAAATATAGTCTCTAACAGGATAAACTCAATAGGTTGTAAGGCTATCAGCAAAATAATAACCGTTTATTAATTATTTTTTAAACAATTAACATTTGTTAAATCACGCCGCTAACCAAAAATCATTAATAACCAATTGGTTAGCACATGCTGTGGTTGCTTGGACTCGATGTATAATCTTTGTTATTACTATGAGAAATTCGATAATAATACCGGCCGTTAGCCTTCAAAAAACCTGCATATTCATCTTCAAGAATGGTGCCAGTATAAATTGAAAAATAATATGATGAATCTTGTAAGAGTGAATCATACCTTGGCTCACCTGCTGAGCTCACGCTAAAAAAAATTTTTTTCAAATGGCTAATCCGATTATAAACAAATCTCCAGGATTAAAGAGGATTTTCATGCTGACATGAGCAAGCAAGGCTAAATGTAGATTTGATATGGTCAAGTCTTGCCTTATCTGTCACTGGGGTGTCATTTTTTTGTTAGTTATTCGTTAAAAACTACTTATTGTTCTTATATCATGTATAAATTTATATCTTATAAAGTTAAAATATCAACATTTACTACTCAGGAAAACTGCATATAGACTTAGCCCGAATTTACATTGATCTTATCTTAGAATTCTTAAATGAATATTGCGGACCTTCGATTTAACTTAGTCTAATGTAACAACCAGTTTTAAAGAAGTTCTGATTTATATATCAATATTGTACCACAGGCAGAGAAAAATCCTGCTTAAGAATTAAAATCTGCTGTTAGTTACTTACTTTGTGTGGAGAAAACTACTATGCCGTTGAAGCTTAACACTCTCGAAGAATTAATAGGAAAATCAAATTTCACAAATCTTATCAGCCATATGTATACTGGACGGTATTCTACCGGACATATTGTTCCCTATTCTGCGCCTATAATTTCAGCAGATGCTTTTTCTAAAATATTTTGTAAAAGAGAAGAGTTAACAAGTTATTGCCATTTGATCAGCACGTGCGCACCTGAAGTTTTACCTTGTGTATTACGATTTGTGCTCAGACAACACGGCTATCCATGCGAAGCAATTACATTAAGAAGCAAGGGAAAAGCGTTGTTAATCACTGATATTAGCAGTAATGTTTCAGATACAGTTCAGATGATCTCTTCCAGCCTTACTGGGGGCAGTAATGAAAAGGTGCGTGTAATAATGTGTTTCACCCGGGAGAAAATAGATATCGAAACAAATGATAATTCATATGATCGTTTTGTTATCCAGGTTACTGGAAAAACAGCATGGTTTTCATTACGCCCAGATTTACACGATGATTATAAACCAGCGCCAGCATGTGATCCTGTAAACGGTTTTCCTGCAAGTGGAATTATGCTTAATGAAAATGACTATATCTTTTTGCCAGCTGGAAAAATCTTTAAATCTGTGGCTCAATCCGAGATATCCTTATATCTGGAGTTTTTATTTCATACTGAGAACATTGATATGCCGGATATTTCAATAAAAGAGAAACATGATAATGCTCCTGCCATAGCTGATTGTATAGGTAAATTCTTCTATTGTTCTGGTAAGTGTAGCACTGTTAAAAATAATCTCGATGAGGAAAGTTGAAATCTTTATATTAATACAAATAGACCCTCCTATCAGGCTAACTCAAATGACTTGGATTTCCCCCGTAAATCTTTATGTCTGCTAACTCTCCAGCAAATTTATAAGCATATATTAATTATATTTAAAATTAATGATCAGCATCGAATTTATATGCAGTTTATTAATAATGCGAATGGTACTAATGACTGAAAAAAAAGAAAAATATAAGATGCCTCCCGAAGATTTGACCACGCGAATGTAATAAATATTAAATAACACATGCCAGCCATTATATTGGTATTCAGTTTCAGGTTGATCATCCTTCGATGATATAAAAATCACACCCCACGGATTTCTGGCAATCACAGCCATGAGAATGAAGCATTTTAAAATCCAGTAAAGTTCTAAGCAAACCTGTGCTTGGCAGCCGTTTACTGAAAAACTCTAATTCTAAGCAATATTAATTGCGACTCATAGGAAATAGGGTGCCAGATTGCGATGATCAGGTGAGCTGGATCTGATTGTTGTGGTTAAACGCAATGCGTCCTGTAAGCTGATCAGCTTTTCAGGCTATTCGCACAAATGATTGACTATGAGGCTGCTCTCAGAAGTTCAATTTTAATTACTAAGCCGATGCACAGGACCCGCATTGAGCGATGCTTTTCTTTAATCTTGACACAATAATCAATCGAATTGAATTTTTTTGCGTTATATATGACTTAAAACTCGCTGTTAACATTAATCGTATTGATCTGTTTCATAGGATTTAAGATGTGCTGAACCTGATGGTGTGCCGACAGATATTGCAGTATACCATAATGGGCTTCTCTAATTATTCTTTTAGCTATTACCAGAGACTAATTAAATAGCGCAATACAGCTATATTCCCGATTAGATGACACGTTATATTTTCATTTGACATCAAATCCGGACGCAAGGGGATAATGGCTTCTATACACTCAGGATGTATCGAATTTTGAGAGTTACAGCTTGTAACTGAGCTTATATAACAGCAATTAAATTCACCTGTTCGTTAAAATTTAGGGCACATGTTCGTTAAAATTCAGGGCACATGTTCGTTAAAATTCAGGGCACAAATAATACTTGAAATGACGGCCAGCTTGTATTATTAATAGTCAAGGCACGCTACGCTTTTTAAACTCCCTTAGATAATTTTAAACGCGCACCTTATGTTTTCTGAAGATGTTGAATGCAAGCATGATATAGCAACAAGATAAATGCAACTCACCGTATAGATTAAAAAATAATAAATCATGGGATCTTGTTATTATTTTATCTCTTGAGATTTAAAATTTCGCACCCATTAAATTAAATGGATTAAAAAAGCTAAGGCTACAATTGGCTTAACTTTTGTATGATATTCCGTAAATCAATGCTATTGATGGTAATCTGCTCAGGTAGTATATTATTGATTCGGATTTGGGACAATATGAAAATATAAGATTAAACCTAAAAACACTAAGAGAAATTTATGAAATTAAGCAGAAGAAACGTCTGGATATGTGTAATTTTATTTTGTTTTTTTACATGGGCAGGACTTGCGGCTCTTTTCACTGGTTAATTGAAATGACAGGGGGAAGCTAAAATCTAAAAAAAATTCCCTATGCCTGCATTGATATTAGAAATGATGTAAGGGTTTTAAGCCGCTTGTGATTGGTTTACTTTTATTTTTTATTAGTACCATAAAATTACTTCGTGTCTGATATTGATGGAACTAAAAGTTGGTACAAAATTTTGCACTATGATACATAATCATCACCCCATCATATAATGTTAAGTAGTGTATGCGACAGTATGATTTATAGCTGTCTGGTCTGAGCTGAAAATTAAATTTGCCCCTTTTACTCCCGCCTGACAGAGATGATCCCGTCCTGTACAGAAAAAAGATAATCACTATGACAACGGTTATCTTAATTTAGCGGATCATCTTTTACTACTTACGCAATGATGTTTAGTTGATAGCTAAACTATCTGTATTTCTTTGTCAGCATTAAATAAATTCTCGCGTACAATTGCGTATATGCATGAAAGTCTCTCCATTTACTAAGATATCCACAGAATTATCCAGGATGAACAACTGGCTGCATAACTTCGTCTGGGCTGACATATAGGATATGAACAGCTATTAAGAATCACCAGAATCAGTCTTGTGGAAACTCCTTTTCAGTAAAGACCCTATTATCAGATACATTTCCATAAGCTCTTCCTGAAGAGCTTCTTCTGAAATACGGGATTCATCACTGAGAAGAGTGGTAATAATGTCTGAAAGGCTGGCTGAAATTTTGGAGTAAACTTGCATATCTTGTCCTCTACGAATAATTTTTTCTTACTGTCCTGATTTTGTGTGATTATTATAGCCCTGACGTCTTTACCATTAAAATTAAATGTTCATTAATTTTTTTTAAAATTAATTATTGGGTGGGGTTGTTTCTTATGTAAATAAAATAACCGCTTATAATCAATAGTTTAAGTTTTTTTGTGTTAGCAGTGACATTGTTGGGGTTTTAATTATTTTTACTGGTTTTTTCTAAATAATCTTTCTTAAATATGAGAGAATCAAAAGCTGTTGTTTCAGTGTGATGAATTCAAAATTATCTGTGAGGTTGGCTTTTACGAATTTAAGAATATAATAAGTCTTTATGTTGACTTATTATTTATCCTGTATTAAATGGAATTGCATATTAATTTTTGATGGTCGTTTATAACAATTCTTTCCATCATGGTTGCTGATTTATTGGCGCAAGTTTTGAGAGATATTATTCTTTATCAAAAGCTAAGCATATTGTTCTCTATTAGATGACTAGTTATAACATTTACGAGATTTTCTGGCTGTGCCTTTTCTATACGAAATTGACATTTTCATAAATTTTCGCACTTCCGATAAGCCATGCCGGGTGTTAGTGACAAATTTGAATATGATAATTACTCTATTTGATTTGTTATGTCAGGTAGACCGCTTTGAGCATTTACGATAATGACTATAAGATAAATCGGATTCTCAAATGCTGTGTTATCGACTATAACTTTTTTTCATAAATGCATTAAAAATTGTTTGTGTGTTCTTTTTATTTAGCTTGTCATGAGCTATTATTCTAGATACTACGTCAATGTCATGTTTGATGCAGGACTTATCTTTGACCTTTGGAGCACTTATGTATGAGCTTTAGGACATTCCAACATTATTTCCATGCTGATGTATCCAGGATCAGCTATGTTGATCAGCTTCTCAGCAATCATAAGGTAATCAAAAGTATTGATTATCAACTGGGGCATTGAAGTAAAGATTGCTCACAGAAATAGTGTCTCTCAGTGTTAGATTGGTATATAAAATCTGAAATCCAGGGAACCATTGCATTAGCAACTGAATTCATTTTTGAGTTATCAATCTGTGACGGCCTTTGTAGACTGATAGAATATTTAGTTTATCATTATAGTTAATGATAAATATACTATTTTCTTGTCGCATACTAATTAGCTTCAGTTTTCAACTAAAAACACAACTTGTAACTTAGCTGCACAATTGACATTGAAACATATGAGCGTGCCTCTGACGTGATACCTGAATGAGAGCTTTTCTTGGTATCAGGAAAATCGGATATAGAGGTACGCTATGTGTTTTAATAAAAGCCTGAATGAATAAAATCATCGTTAGAAGGTTACTCATACAGGAAGTCTTTTCGCAATAATAGGATGATACGGTGATGCATTTTACTGTTGCTGATGTTCCGCTTTGTTCAGGTTCGTTTTGAATTTTTTTGATAAGAGGATCTTATGACGCGTACTGAGTGGCTGTATAAATTTCGTCGTATTCATAAACTGGCTTCGCTTGATAAACTTTATGAACACCTGAGTTATACTGTTAAATCATCTGAAGATTTCGCTATGACAGGAGCTTATGACCACAGAAAAGCAGAACTTGCTGCAGGGAAACTTTTTGACCGTGTACCTAAACACGTATGGCATTATGTCGATTAGCAGTAGTGAGATAGTTTTATCTTCCTATTCCTGTCTTCGACTGAACAGGGTTTTTGAAATGCAGACTGACCATAACGACTATATATAAAAACTATTCCGCCGCACTCATCTGAACAAGATTTCCTCAGGCTAAGTATCCGCGACGAGCCCCCGAACTGTCTGCGATACCATTGATACAGACGTGAACCGTCATAGCCGTATCCGTGGCCGGCTCCGAGGCGGGTATAGGTGGCATTGTTCTAAAATTGGCAGGTGTTGTCTCTGCATATGAAATGAACAACAATTCTTTCCCACGCAGGTCCAATCTGAAAGAGTGTGTCTTAAGAAGTTTAGTACCGCGGGGTTACTTTCCTGTGCAGTTAAATACGTGTCTGATACTGACCCGAATATCATCCAGAAAGATCCCTGTTTTGAAGGTCAGAGGACGGTTAATGGAAACGGCTCTGACTGTACGCTTACCGTTAGACAGACACTTAAGAAATACAGATTAAAATTTAGGGGCTTTTATTGAAATTATTCAAACAGTGATTATGATTCAGGTGTTACATCTTAATGCGCCTTATCTCGTAAGGGACGGTTATGCGATCATTGATGATAAACAGGCGCACCAGATTCACGGTCCCGCTTCGGCGTAACTATCATGATAAGAATATGAACCTGCTGTTCATTTCTGTTCTCCTCATGACAGGTGATGCGGAGCAAAATACCTTTCTTCGTTCAGTAACTGCAATGCTGAACGTGCATGCTTAACTGTGATAGTTAGCAGTGCATCTCCTGCTCGTGGTAAGGGACATACAGGCGCTGCCCTGGCTGTGAAGGTGACAGAAAGGGCATCCGGCCTGCTGACAAGAACAGGGACGGGTGACGCGGTTTGCGCAAAAGTCGTTACAGACGTGTGGCATCTGGCATAATACCGCGATGAGAAAGTATTATCCGCCGTTAGCTTAATGGACAGAGTGCTGGTTCCTGAAACCAGAGGACGAGGTTAAAATCCTTGACGGCGGTCCATTCATTACGATACAGGCCCTCTTTGGCAGGACTTTTCATTTTTATTCTCTGTTATCAGTACGGCTTAACTCTGAAAGGGGGTTGTGCCGCGCTTTTTTTCTGGCTGCCATGATCGATAAGAATCAGAAGGTGTTCACTTTCAGGCGCAGCATTAATGCATTTTCCGGTAAATCTGCTCATAGTCTTTTATTCAGGCTGGAATGGCTGAACCGGTTATACCTGAAAATCTGTCCGTTACGAAGCCTGTTAAACGATTGCCGTTCGTGAATATCCCGACAGAATTCGTGCACCGATATATGCCGGTTAACACCGTGCGCAGCCGGCAACGTAGGGTGTGTTAGGCATGTTATATATGACGGGATGTGCATGTCATTCTCGCCAGCACAGCCCCACACACTTCGGGGTTCTCGTAAAACGTCAGTCAAAGCCCCCCTGACTAAATCCGGTAACCTTGCAAAATCTATAAACGTAATAAGCTGCAGCGTAAGACCGCGTCTGGTCGCTGCGTCCCCCCGGTAAAATACATGGACCTCTCACTGTTCAGTAACACTCCTGCGTCAGCATGACGCCGGGGAGGTGCGCATCAACGCGTTCCTTCCCGACGGCGGCGTTGATGAGGCATTGCGGGCCATGATCTGTGCGCGGCGAGTATGGATCATCGTGAACCAGCAGGCCACTCTGAATGCCCGCAAGGCACGGACGTAGACCCCGGCCGGCTGCTGCAGGACTTTGCATGGCGCGCTAATCCGGCGGGCAACGTGGTTAGCGTTAATTACCAGGCTGTACTGGAAAGGCTGGCGGTAAGACCAGCCGTGAGCGGTGCGGTAACGGCGTTCAGGCCGAATCTGTACGCAATGTGCGGGAATAGTCCTGTAACCGGGGATAGCGGGTAGCTTATAGGCTTCAACCCGGCCTTCGCACCCTGGGAGGGGGACGCCCGTCCATGAACGTTACTGCCGAGCTTGAGTACCGCATATGATAATCCTGAGAGGGAGGAAATGCCGGGCCTGTTTATCTACAGTGCCGATCACGAGCGGTATGAACCTGATGGTATCTCGTCGCTTGAGAATAATAATGAACCTTTAAATTATTACAGACCGGACACCTGGTTCTTTTGTAACGAAGAACGTGTAAACAGAGGCTGTTACGGTCAGGTATCAGTTAGAGGTTATGCGCTGAAATGAAGTGGTCCTGCGGGTGATGGACGGGATATAGCGCAATCATCTCACGCGAAAAGATATTTTTTCTCAGTGAAATCCTGTCGGGAAAACACACGCCGCATCGCCCGGCCGTACCTGCCTGAACTGGATCAACGGCCGGGCCTTACGAAGGCGTGCCTGAGGCTACCTGCACCGGTCTTTTTAAAATTCGAAAATGTCCGCCATCGCCGGATTGTCACATGCCTCACGTTACGCTATCCTTCTTCTGCCGCCGGGAGTTCCGGCGGCAGGGATTAGCAGCCCTTAATAAAGGTTCCCGCCTTCATCGGCGGGCTGCACGACTGCGCCATTTTCAATGGCGGGTCGGGCAGGGGAACGCTGTCCGGATGTCTTGTTGTCTTCCGGGCGCGTTCGCCAGAATGCCTTTATCTGGTCTGCTAACCCTGTTCGATTCGCCACCATGGAGCAACGCTATGTGTGAAATGTGCATTGAACAAGGGTTAGCTGCCGGACGAGAGACACATGACGTACAGCATCTGTACGCAGAAGTACCACCGCTTTCAGACTGGCACCGCGCAGACATTCTTGCCGCGGTGAAAAAGAAGGGCGGAACGATGGTGCAGCTCTCAACGGAAGCGGGCCTGGCGCCCGGCACCCTTTCCAACGTCTTTATTACCCCCTGGCCCAGGGGTGAGCGGATAATAGCCCGCTTCCTGGGTATTCCTGCCTGTCAGATCTGGCCCGAGCGCTACCGGCGACGGCGTCCCCGTATATCGAGAAAAGCCAGTCTGGACGAGATATCATCCGGGCAGTAATTACCTGAGATTCTCTGCAAGGATATTTCTATACGGGCCTGTGTCAGGCCCGGCTTGGCCACCGGCTAACGATACATTTACTGCATATCCAGGTCTTCTCTGCTCTCGCTTTATTCAGGCATAACAGGTCAGGCTTACTGAAAACAGGAGAAGAATTTCCGGATGAGGCAGCCGTATAATTAAGGCCAGGTGTAACTGTAGTTTTTCTCAGGCCAGCCTGAAAGATGCACAGGCTGATTTGTAAAACTATAAGGGCCATTCTGCAATCCCCTGCGGACCCGGGCACCTGGCTGTAAACGATGAGCAGTCCTGTTCACGGGATAATTGACGCCGGACTAAGTTAAGCAGCTTTCAGACTCCCATAATTTTACTAAGATTAATCTGGGTGCGGATATCCCCTCCCTTTTTGATCAGATTTTTTATGGAGAAAACAATGGAACTTGTTAAAGAAACGGAACTAAACAGACGTGTCTCTTGGGGTAGTATTATTGCGGGCGTGGTAACAGTAATGGCAGTGTCTCTGCTCCTGACTACGCTTGGAAGCAGCCTGGGTTTTTCGCTGCTTTCACCTAAGTCTGATGATGTGATTAACGGAGCCGGTAAGGCCGTAATGATATGGTCGGTTATCTCCGTGGTGCTGAGTCTTGCCGCTGGCGGTTTTGTTGCCGGCAGGCTGGCAGGTGCAGACGGAACCATCCACGGCTTTCTCTCATGGGCTACATCTTTGCTGGTGGCCTCCGTGCTGGGCTTCGCTGCCGCTGGTGGTATTCTGCAGATGGCGGGTAACGCGGTTGGAACGGCAGCATCCGTTACGGGCTCGGCTCTGAGCGGGCTCGGCAGTGCAGCAGGAAAGGCCTCGGGCTCTGCGGCGGATATCACTCAGAACATCGCTGACAGGTTCGGACTGGACACTCAGCTGACGGCACCGCAGGCAGAAAGGCAGGTGCTGGATGCGCTGAAAAAGAGCAATATTAAAGAACTCCAGCCTGAGTTTTTGCAGTCTCAGCTTGAAGCTGCAGGAAGAGATATTGCAGCTTCCGTTAAAGACCTGGCCGTTAACCCGGGCAACAGCGACGCCATTATTGATGCACTGAGTGGGAAACTCAAATCGCGGGCCGAAACAGTCAGTAAAGGCGTGGACAGGGATGAGGTCAAAAAGGCGCTGGCAGGAAATACCCGGATGTCACCGGAAGAGGCGAACAGGGCTGTCGATAACTTTATTCAGGCGCGTGATAAAACTGTTCAGGAGGTAAGCGACCGCATGGATCAGCTCCAGAATAACCTGAATGAAGCAAAAGCGCAGTACGCAGAATTCAAAAAGCAGGCAAAAGAGAAAGCAGACGAAGCCGCCAGTGCGGCTGCAAAAATTGCACTGTGGTCGTTTATCGCTCTCCTGGTCGGGGCGGTTGTCAGTGCACTGGCTGGTTTGTGGGGAGTGAATACTCATCCTGCATACCGCAAAATCAGAGCATGAAATAAACCGGATGCGCTGAATAGCCTCTCGGGAAAGCCCGGTAAGTGCATGCCGGGTGGAGTTTAAATCTGGCATCTATAAATAAGAAATGCCTGCGGATTTATCCGCAGGCATTTCTTTTGCTAGAACTGCACCCGTTCCAGACGTGCCGGGAGCATACAGACTGATCAGTAAAGACAGGCACTGACCTGACCTGACCTGCTCACGGATTAGTTCCTTCACATTAGTGATGGCACAGGGACACAGGTCAGAATGTGCTCCAGTCTGCATCAGATTTGCTGGCTGGCGACACCGGGTTTTCATTAAGCAGAGCCGGTGCGTTTTTTACCGTTTCCACCCTGGAAGCTCCCGTTCTGAATTTAGCAACAGTCGAAACCAGAGAACGCACCTGTTCTTCAAGTACCGTGGTGGCAGAATGAGAGGCCTGGACCAGCGTGGCATTCTTCTGTGTCATGCTGTCAATCTCTGTGACTGCCATACCAATCTGGCTGATGCCTTTACTCTGTTCAGCAGACGCTGTGGCAATTTCGCCCATTAAGGTGGTAACGCCTGCCACATCACTGACGATTTTCCCGGTTGTCAGAGCGACCTCCTGCACTTTCTCCTGCCCCAGCCGGACATTGGCGTCCGACTCCGCAATCAGTCGTTCAATCTCGCGGGCTGACTGTGTTGTCCGTTGTGCAAGAGTACGTACCTCGTCAGCTACAACGGCAAATCCCCGACCCAGCTCGCCTGCCCGGGCTGCTTCGACCGCTGCATTCAGGGCAAGAATATTTGTCTGAAAAGAAATGCCGTTGATAACCGAGGTGATTTCACTGATAGCCGACGTACTTGAGCGGATATCCGCC
>Ga0265797_10003874_pt1 | contig 23444 bp, 15 predicted proteins | sample P2T30metagenome_FD_192433 | JGI IMG/M metagenome (GOLD analysis project Ga0265797, IMG submission 192433) | Plant litter microbial communities from East Loma Ridge, Irvine, California - P2 T30 | ecosystem: Environmental > Terrestrial > Plant litter > Unclassified | place: USA: California... | reverse complement strand
CCTACAAGCGCAAATGATGGCTTTGCGAATGCAGCAGCAAGCCCAGTTGCAACAATTGCATGCTGCGAGGCAACAGGCTGGCATGCCTCCTGCCCATCTGCCCAATCCTCTACAATTCCCGCCTGGACAACATCCGCTACGACATGGTCCACGTGCGGAAGATCATCCCGCATCAGACCAAAGTAATGCGCAACGTTCTGCAGGAGAAGGAGAAAGCGTGGGCCTGAACGCACCACAACAGGACGGCGAAAACGAACAAGGTGCACAACCGACTCACCCGAATTCTAGCCCAGCACCACAGTCTCAACAAGCACAAGGTCCCCATAGACCGATCAGCGGCCAAGGTTTCCATGTCCAAGGAGTCGGCCCAAACGGCAGTCGTTTCGAGATCCACCAGCAAACGCTTAATATCCCGTTCCCTGGACAGCAAGCTCAATTCGGCATGCCAATGCCCGGCATGGGTCTCCCTTTCCCGTTGCCTGGCATGGCACAACAACAACGTCAACCTAACCCGGCGCAGCAAGCTAACGGTCCGTCTGCGCTGGACAGAGCAAGGCAGAACGTTGCGGAGATGAGGCAAATGGTCGAGGCTATGCGCAATACTAACGCTACTGAAGAAGATCGGGCACGCACTGCACGACTTCAAGAACACATCCAGGCAGTGAATGATTACATTGACCCATTCGGAGTTGGTAGGCCTAACCCCGCGCCTCGATCAACCTCGCCATTCCCTGCACGCATGGCCCAGAGTATGCGAGCCTCGCCTTCACTCGGACTTGGACCATTTGCTCCTCCACCACGCACACAGCCTACCCCTTTGGTTCCCAACATCATGAACAGCACAAGGCAACAACCTCCTTCGGGCTCTGATACAACCTGTTACCTCCTGTCCTCGCCACAGGGCCCTCAGGCGCTTCTCTTCTCGCCTCAGCACGGTACGTACACTGGCAGTCTCACCGGCCACACCGCCACCGGCATGAATGCCGGCGTCGGTCAGTACAATGGCCTGCACAGAGTAGTACACCTGGGTGGTGCATCGGGACAGCCAGCACCAACCCCAACACAACCAGCCGGCGCTGCGCAAAACGCAAATGGCCAAGCAGGAAATGCGCCTGTTGACCCTGCGGTAGCAGCTGCTCAGCAAATCGCTCAGCAGATCAATCAAGCCCAGCAAGCACAAGCTCGAGCTGACAACCCCGGCGGTCCGCTACAACCCCTACTCGCGCACTTCTGGTTGCTGCTACGCGTCATGATCTTCGCCTACTTCATCATCGGCACCAACATGGGCTGGCGCCGCCCCGTCGCCCTCGCTACTATCGGACTCGGTTTCTACTTGATCAGAGCCGGACTTTTTGGAGACGGTGGAATAGCACGTCGCTGGTGGGATGGCATCGTCCGTGTGGAGCAAAGACCTCGGCCACAAGCTCAAGGACAGGGCGAAGCTGCTCCCGCTGAAGGTGAGCAGAGACCTGGACAGCTTCCGACTCCTGAGGAGCTTGCACAGCGTTTGCTCCAAGAGCGCCAGGAAGCTCTGAACCGTGCACCACTCCACCGTATTAGGGAGCAACTTCGACCTGTCGAGCGTGCGGGTGCGCTCTTCTTCGCCAGTCTTTGGCCTGGAGTTGGCGAGGCACACGTTCGTGCTCGCGAGGCTGAGGAAAGAAGGTTGCAAGAAGAGGAAGTGGAGCAGAGAAGACGGGAGGAAGAAGAGAGGCAGCGGGCTATCGAGGCAGCGGAGGGAGAGAAGAAGGAAGAAGGATCGGCGGATACTGCCACGGAGGGCGATGAGAAGCCAGCCGCCGATGAGAAGTCAGTGTCTGAGAAGGAATTGTCTGCGACATCCCCTGAGGATACCAAGGAGGCAAGCAGCAGTGACACTCCTGCAAGGGAGGCGTCCGAGCAAGCTGTATAATAGGTGTGTCAGATTTCGATTGTATACTATTGATACCAACAGCTAAGCATTGCTCAAAACTACGATTCGAAGCCATGTCACAGACTTATAGTGTATCTGCCATTACTTGTTGACTAATCTCAGTTCTCATTCGTCAAGACAACATTCACATACAGGTCCAACAGGACACACTCCTCTCAGGACGATTCGATCACGGCCTCCTCATACCCTCCCCAGCTCCGACAGCTCAATCATCAAGACACCACTCAACCCTCACTCTCCCTCCTCGTCCCCCACCCCTGCGCTCCTCCCTCAGCAGAAGGAAAGCCACCCCCAAGCAAAGCTACATAACCCCCACCGCTCCAGCAACGTCATCAGCAACTAAAAATGCGAAATCTCCTGTGGCCGAGTGGTCTAACAACAGGGATATAGGTCGCCATTCAAGTTGCTGTGACCCACACACTCGCTCTGCGATGGGTTCGATTCCTGCGTGTATCTTGTGGATGCATGGAAACACACACAGTTACCCAGTTGCAAATCGGGTTTTATCAAAGAGTTGGGTTGGGATGAGTTTTTTTGGACTTTTTGAGGGGCTGCGAGATGGATGGAATGATTGGGATGTATTCTCACTTGGTTGTTAGGATGAGGATGGGATAGGTAGGGTTGGTGAGATGACTGTCGAGATGCTGATCAGACCTCCTCCTCTGTCACTTGCTCAATCTCGCCCCTCGGCGTGGCCCTCGGTACCTCTCGGAAGGGCAGCAGTATCAGAACCATTCGCCAGAGGACAGTTTCCATGAGTGGGACCGTATTCTCGACCAGGACATACCTGGTAGCCTCAGTATCAGTAGTCGGTACGACCACCAAGACGACAATCATCCCGCCGTCACTCACTCGCCCCTCGACATTGCCCATATCCTCCCCAGAAGGGCATCAACACCATTCACTCACTGCACGACACTTCCCTAACTTCCCCCGGCACAAAAGAGCCGCGCCTAAGGAAGTCACCTGACTTAACCACAGCGCGCTAATGCAGTCATAGCAACAAATGCGAACTCCTTGGCCTAGCGGCCAATCAACGAGAGTTCATTTAAAGCATCAAGTTGCACCAGCTGCTCGAGCTAGAGGTTTAATTCCCGATGGTAATTCGTGGATGACATGGAAACACGCACGATTTTCCGGAAATTGGCCTCTTGCGACAGTGGTTGGGATTTCTTTTTTGGGGGTTTTGACGTGCTGCTTGTTGTTTGTTCGCTCACTTTTGGAGCTGCGAGCATGTGATTGATAGGAGATGATGGTTTGGTCGCTTCGAGCTTTACTCTTGTATGTTTGGTGAGGACACGTGCGACTCTTCATTTATGCTTGGAGGGACCTTCTCACAATTGCACTTCTGTCGGTTTCCAGGCTTACGGAATGTGGCAGTATCATCCGCGATCGTGACAAGTAAAACGCTCGTTCGGCCAGCGAGAACTTGTTCATTCCAATTGACTTCTGGCCAATGTGACGGTGTCACGAGTGAAATGCAGCACAAGTTGGCTTCACTCGGCACTTTCACTTACACTTCCTTCACGTGCTAGCTCGCAAGTTTTCGGCATGTGCCGGACCCTGACTCAACGGAGGTGAACAAACTGGCTCGGCACTGATTGTCCGTTTGTCACTCCGCTTCTACTTATACACACACATACACCTACACCAGCAGAGCTCCAATTTGTTGCAAGCACGCAACAACGGCGCAATGGCACACCCACCTGAAACGCAGTCTCGTACAGCTGCACCCCCGACAAACAAATCCACAGCCCCGACCAACGGACCGCCGAAAACCTCGCTCGTCATCGAAGACGAGGAAGCAAGTCAACGCCAGGCTCAGTTCTCCCGTCTCCAGGCGGCGCTTGGCTTGAGGAAGAAGATAACCGAGGATGGTGAGAAAAATGAGCTCACCGTAGTTGCTCTTCTCAGCTAACCACGTCTAGACCTCAAGAACTTCAAGTACGGAGACGACCTGGCAGCGCTCGACGACGACAAGCCAACGGGCTTGAAGCGTGAACGGGACATAACTCTCGTCAGTATGGAACTAGAGGTACGCCGTGACGATGCTGGCGAACTCACCTCCATCGACCTATACGTTGCCTCGATTTGCACGTCTCTACTTGCCAGCGAATCCCCGAGGAATTTCGTCGCCACAGTCCGGAACAGATCGCACACCAGGTATGGCTACCAGCACAGCAACACAGCCCTATCAGAACCAGTACTTGGTGACATCCGCTACCAAATCCAGGGCGAGCTTCACCCGTGCTTAGACGAGCACAGTTGCAACGTCCGAGGATCTAAGGACCATGCTGGCCACAAGCTGTGCTTTATGAACAAAGACCTCATCTTCGTCTTCTCGGATAAGGAGGCAACGGTCCGCGAGCTGAAGTCATTGGGCTGCGATGTGGAAAGGGAGTATGTTATAAACCTCACAAAGCTCACATAAGTCATTGATGCTGACGACGCTTTAGCATTTGCACTCTTGACATTTACGACCTGCGTGAGCTCAACTCGGCCTACCAGGCACGATCGGACGCCCGTACTCGTGGTCCTATGACTGGAGGTCGACGCACAGAAATTCCAAAGAGCGATGAGCTCTCAACCCGTGACGAGATCCTGAAGACCACGAAGTGTTTCTCAGCAAGCGGCAAAGCCGGAAGACCAGCTTTGGATGTCATGACAGCAGCTGTCAAAAGGGCTGTCGACGATGGCACATCCTCAGGATGGATGCGTACCAAGGAACAGATCGACGGTGGCCCTTTTAGTCAACCTCGAAAATTGCTTTTCGAATGGCCTGCTGCCGTCGCCCTTGTGGAGCTTGATTTGGCTAGGATGGGTCCTTCAAGCGAATATGATCTTGACTACGCTGTGGGTCACGAATTGTTTCGTTACGAAAACCTCCCAGTGAGAATACAGACCGCCATCACAGCCAACACAGCGCAGCGCCATGACCTCACCCAAATGCTCGCCAATATCCCCAGGTATAAGAATATACAACAGCAGACTCCGCAAACCATCAAACTCATCCACATCGCCACTGCAGAGGCCAGGGTGCGCAAATTAATCCCACCTGCTACGGACTACACTTATCAAGCTCCTGAAGTCACTGCGCTCCGGCCCGCTGGCACGACCACTGCTAAGCTATCTGGTCTTGATAAACCCGGGAATGGCCAGTCGTTGCCGTCCAACCTTGCAAAGACCGGCCGTGGCTACCAGAAAGCCGGTCGGGACATCTCGACACGACTCGTGAAATTCCTGGAGTCGCAACTTGATTCCAAGACGGAATGTGTGAAAACCCAGACCCGTTCACTGTACAGCACCGTGGAGCACACCGAAAATGGCGCCACAACGGAATATCCCAAGATGGAATCAAGCGGTGCGTTCAAGACCGTCGCCTCTCGCGCAAGGCAGTGGGGTTGGGTCATGGACGACGAAGTGGCTGGCTGGTTCATTACCGCCATCCAAGGCCGCCGCGAGCTTCGCAACTGGTATGATCTTCTTCCTAAGGACGACCCGCGTTCCGAGGATAACCAAAAGCATGAAGCGTGGCTCCAGACGACGATCGAGGTCGTCGTTGCCCTCGCCGGACATAAATACTGACCGGAGACACTGGGAAGTTTTCTATGGGCCCTTGGCACTCAAGATACTTGAGTCCCTCAAGCCTCGCTTGGTATAACGCCTTCAAAAGGCGTACGACAGCTTTGAGCATCTCCGCTCGCAGAAAAGCTACGACGACATAGCCCTCAAAATTCAGGGCGCTCAAACCTCTCAAGCCTCGCTTGGTACACAGCCATAGAATTGCGTGTGGCTGCTTTGGACATTGCTTTGCCAGGGTAGGCAGTGGCTAGATACTTTGGCGGAGAGTGTTCAAAGGGAGTCTGGAGACACAAGATCCGTGGTGTAGGATGAATCGGATGTTTGGTCTTTCCATTAGAGCTTCATACAAAGAAAAAATTGAATGTCCTTGCACAGATACTCCTTTGCCAACTGATTAATATTGCAGCGCCCTGCAAGTCTATTCAGAGACGTGGTACTATTAGCTTGCCCTGATCAAGATACGAGCTGACATTAAAGTGGCCTGCACTTTGATCGATTGCTTTCAGAACTTCCCACACCTCACGCATCACATTTCTACCCTCACTTCCACCTCCGCTGAGTAGCACATCACATGCTTGAAGGGGACCAAACAACTCAGGCGACCCACAATGACTTGACCGCTTCCATTGAATTCCGCTCAGTGATCAGAGTACCTAAGAAACATTCCGCCATTCCTTCCATGGACCATATTGACCCCAGCGTTGTTAATTAGACCGACGAGTACGCTCATTGAACTACTAAGCAGCATACACTTGCGCACTACTTTTGCAATCACCAACTCCCCTCCTCACACTCCGCTCACAGCAGCTCACACCTGACGCTCAACGAGAATGACGATCCCCGGCTCCGTCGAGAACAACACGGCTTTCATGGACGCTATCATTACGCTAGAAGCACAAATCACAAGCTTGGAGTTCGCTACTATTGCTGCTGAACACTTCTCCGATCTTCTCGCCGATAAATTCGGCCCACTTGCGCTCAACGAACCACTACCTCCTAAGCTCAGGGCTCTTGTCGGCGAGTATCACACCGCGAACAGGCGTGTCTTGGAAAGACTCATAGAGCACGGCGGATTCGACTTGGCATACGAGGAAGTGAACGACGGCCCGGATGAGGCAGAGGCAGAATGGCGCGTTCGCTCACTCGTCTACACAGACCGCAAGGACGGCGATCAAGCGATCACCGTCGAGCATAAACAGGTCAAGAAAGGCAATGGGACGAGTGAAAATATTTCCTACATCCTCAGTCAGCACTACATTGGATTGTTCTACTGCATGATCGATCGAGGACACATCTCCGGCGTGGATTTGAAGTCTGTTTTCGGTGAGATTGGCAGCCCGCTTGATGTTGCCATTGCCGGCAGACAGAAGGTCTACGATTGGCACAAGCGTCTTCCTGTGGAAGATGACCGCTTCAAGAAAAATAGAGGTCACGGGGAGTTCTTGGACAAGCTCAAAGTTCTAAGAGAAGCCATCTCTCAGGAGCTGCAGCAGTTGAACTAAGTGCGATTGTTCAGCTATCGCAACACTGCTCACAGAAAGCTAAGAGGACGTTCCAGAACACTCGGCTGGAGTCTTCTGTCCCCTAGGTTTGGCCGCTTCGGTACTGGAACCAAACAGTCCGCTGACAAGGTGGAAAGCTTGTGGAGTGAAGTTGAGCAGAGAGTATGGGGAGCACGGTTCTACCAGGACATTAGGCCAGAGTCTTTATTTTTGATACTCTAAAGTTTGTTCGGGACTGCAAAACAAATGCAGTGTCGACATTTTACTTTCATTGTTACCACAATCGGTCCCTCGTACATGGGAAGTGGTCACAGGTTATCGATTCGGTGGGCTCATGATAGAATCATGTATCATCGCTGTTCCAACACCACCTCCCGATCCTTTCACCAATACAAGCCTGCAAGAACTCCACCCCACGCTCATCCTCCCTCCACAACAACTGCGTAGGTCGTTTCTTACTCGCAGCTTCCGGCGCGTCAAGCGTCTTCAGCAACTGACCGGTACGCAGACTCAAAATGCGGACTTCATCCCTTCTCCCCTCCTTATGACCCAAAGCCACAAGATCGCGATCGTTCACGTCGAAGATAAGCTGCGGACCTTCGTGGAGAATGCTGAAATCGAGGACTGGCTTGGAACCCAGCATACGAGTGTCCTGGAGTGAGATGTTCTGGTTTGTCGAGAGCAGTAATTGATTGCCGCTACTCGAAGGGACGGTGCGAACGCCGGTGATAGCTGAGCGGCAGCTGAAACGAGAAGAAGAACCACCTGTGCGTGTATCCCAGAGAAGGAGCTCTTTCCCAGAGCTGGCAGCGATGGTGCTTGCGTTCAACCACGATACAGAGCGTGAGTGGGCGGCTTTTCGCAGGCGAGCGATTATTTGGCCTTCCATAGAAAGGTGGATAACGCGATCGGAGCCACCGATGACAGCGGTTTCGCCGGTAGACGAGATTGCACTATCCCACAATGTGGTCTCGTCGTTGCCGATGGAGAGCTTGATTTCTGGACGTGATAGTCGGTCTTCACCTGCGATCGAACCGATGAAAACGTTGTCGACCCCTCCGCTCGTGCATGCTAGCACTTGTTGAGGATCTCGGGCGGGCCAGACGGATGTCGACATTACAAGACTCGGGAATGCAGCATAGTGGTAGTATGGTGTTGATGGATGCGGCGCTTTAGGCCATCGTTCGCGTGAGCTGTGACTTATGTCGCCACGAATTCCAAGGAGGTACGAGTTGCCGATTCTGCTCTCCTGTGTGATGAGAGTATGAGAGGAGGACGGAAGCGAGTAAGCGGAGAGCATAGTGCTTTCGTGTTGCGGAGGGCAGACATCTTCGTAGCGCAGCTGTGAGACATATGCTTCGTCTGCGTGCGCTCGATCTACTGTCAGTGAGCGCACACCAGTCTCGCGATGGAGGCCGACTCCAGCGTACTCCGGGATTGAGAGGAGGCGAGATCGCTTTATCGTCTGGGCTTGTCGCTTTCTCTGGTCTCGCTGCTCGATTTTGCGCTTTTTGGCTACTTGCTTTTCGTAGCGCACGTTGGACTTTGTGTACTTTTGACCGGTTTCCAGGCCATGGTTGGCAGTGATTTTGAAGTACTTTTTCTTCTCTTCGTCTGTGGTATTGTTAGTTGCTACGCGTCCTGGTGTGTTGGTATCAGACCATACCGTAGTAGTAACCTGGAATGCTCCCTAGGTTCATCCTGCCGCTATGGGAACCTTGTATTGGACTGAGCAGATACTCATCTGCATACCTTGACTCGACCCACTTCAGTATGCGAGAAGCGCTGGATCACCAGCGACTGTTAACAGAAAGAACAGTTCGGGTCGCCCAAAATAGGCAAATCATGCACGGCACTACTGCGGCCGAAACGCGGAAGAGAGAAGTCAATCTACACCCAAACCACTAATCTCCAGTTTCCACCTTGATGAGTGCGGCAGAATTGGTGCTCTTATGTAACCGATATGCTCCAGAAACATTCTAATTATCTTCTATGAGTGAAAGGGTCCGCTCGCAAGGGAAAGCTTATTCTTGTGTGATGTCAGATCGACGCTGCTGATGCCGAGGCGATGCTGCGATTGCGACAGTAGTGGCAATCAGCATTTGTAATTATCATATACCACTTGATCTTCGAAACACCTTACTCCCATATCCACAATCTTACACACTCCCCCTTTATGATATCCGCTGTACGGAACCGACCCCAAGCGTTCCGCAATCGAGTCGCACAAATGGCAAGCCACCTCAGTACCAGTACCAGCACCAACGGTGCTTCGAAACAGTTCAGCATCCGAGACCTGCCTAAGAGCAACAACTTTACACAGAAGCTTCCCGCAGATCAGCAATATCCGACACCGGAGGCATCGCACAACGAAGACCGGCGCAAACTTGGTCCACGATTAGTCAAGAATGCCGCGTTCACATACGTCCGACCCGAGATCTTCGAGAAGACTGAGCTGGTGGGCGTATCGCAAACCGCACTCAAAGATCTGGCCATAGATCCGGCATTAACAAAAGATGAGGACTTCAAGGACGCTGTTGCGGGAAGAAAGATCATTACAATCGATGGGGAGCCAAAGGACGACGATGTATACCCTTGGGCGCAGTGCTACGGAGGCTATCAATTCGGCTCATGGGCAGGACAACTGGGAGATGGCCGCGCTATCTCGCTTTTTGAGACCACCAACCCGAATACCGGCGAGCGCTACGAAGTACAACTAAAGGGCGCTGGCAAGACTCCATACTCGCGATTCGCAGACGGAAGAGCTGTAGTACGGAGTAGCATTCGAGAGTTCGTTGTCAGCGAAGCTCTGAACGCACTCAAAATCCCGACCACCAGAGCACTCAGTCTCACGCTGACACCTGACGAGCGGGTCAGGCGAGAGACTTTGGAACCTGGCGCGGTCGTCGCACGTTTCGCGCAAACCTGGTTGAGACTGGGTACCTTTGATCTTGCAAGATCACGAGGCGACAGAGTCTTGATCAGGCAGCTGTCGGATTACGTTGCGGAAGATGTGTTTGGCGGATGGGAAAATTTGCCATCTAAGCTCGCATCAACAGAGGGCAAAGATCTCACCGACCCTTCGCGAGGCGTTGCCAAAGACGCTCTCGAGGGTGAGAACGAATTGCAGGAGAACCGCTACACACGCGTGTACCGCGAGATCGTCCGCCGCAATGCAAAGATGGTCGCTCACTGGCAAGCTTACGCGTTCACCAATGGCGTCCTGAACACCGACAACACATCCGTCTACGGTCTATCAATCGACTTCGGTCCATTCGCTTTCCTCGACAACTTTGACCCAAACTACACTCCAAACCACGACGACCACATGCTCCGCTATGCATACAAGAACCAGCCCAGCATCATCTGGTGGAACCTCATTCGCCTAGGTGAATCCTTGGGCGAGCTCATCGGCTCTGGCAGCCGAGTCGACGAGACAGAGTTTGTCGAGCAAGGAGTTCGAGAGGACTGGTCCGACGAGCTCATCAAGCGCGCCGAGACTATCATCGGTCAGGTCGGAGACGAGTACAGAGCCGTCTTCATGGCCGAGTACAAGCGTCTCATGACCGCTCGACTCGGCTTGAAGCAGTTCAAGGAAGAGGATTTCAAGGAACTCTACTCGGAGCTACTGGACACGCTCGAAGCGTTGGAGCTGGATTTCAACCACACGTTCCGCAGACTAAGCAACATCAAGACCACCGAAATCGACACCGAGGAGAAACGCAAAGACGTCGCCGGCCGCTTCTTCCACTCGGAAGGCCTCAGCAGCCTCGCCGGCAACGAAGACGACGCTCGTGCCAGAATCGCAACCTGGCTTGAGAAGTACCGCCAGCGTGTGGTTGAAGACTGGCCAGAATCTTCCGAGGCCGAAGAAGAGCGCTTTGCCGCCATGAAGGCTGTCAACCCCAAGTTCATCCCGAGATCTTGGGTCCTGGATGAGCTGATCGAGCGCGTGGAGAAGAAGGGCGAGCGTGAAGTTTTGGACCGCGTGATGAACATGGCGCTCAACCCCTTCCAAGAGGAATGGGGCATCGACCGCGAAGAGGAGGAGAGGTTCTGTGGAGATGTCCCCAGATATCAAAGGGCAATGCAGTGCTCGTGCAGTTCGTAATCTAGTGTAGCACATATAACCCTGATGATCAAAATCGTAATCTACATGCTTCGCTACGAAACCACACAACCAAAAAGTATCCAAAGGATCGACAGGCAATGCAGTAGCTGTTCCCACACCTCCTCAAGCCCCCCAAACAACATACCCATCATCCCGCCTCACACTCTCAAGCACAACCCACTCCGCCTTCCCATCCCCCTCAAACATCTCCCCCACAACATCCACCATCGCACCCAGAGTGAACCCACCCTCACAGTACCTCCGCATCCTTTGCTTCCCCTTCGACTGTTGATACCCCCAAAACCTCACCCCAGCCTCCATCCTCGGCGTCCAAACCCCATCCTCCCAACCATCCTCCTCATCACTATCCTCATCCTCACCCCCCGCCGCATAAATCAACGAATCAATCCCCGTCATCTGACTCACACACGTACACCAAACTTCCCGGAACGGAGGGTCTGTGGCGAGCATTTCTCTCCAAGGCCCTGCGGGTGGGAATCGTAGGAATTCTGAGCGCGAGATTTTGAAGAAGTAGCTCCAGAGTTGGGGTGTTGAGACAGGGGCGTACATTGAAGTTTTGCTGTTGCCGTTGAAAGGCCAGGTGCCGCCGTGGCGGCGGTTGCGGAGGAGGAGGGGGGAGATGTAGGGGTTGTGGCGAATTGAGGTTGGATTGGTGGAGGGTGAGTCCCAGGTCGTGGCTCCGTTGTTTGAGATTGGAGAGGATGGGGTGTTTGTGGGGAGGTAGCAGAATGCGCGAATGCGTGCTGAGTCTCTGACGAGGCAGCGCCATGTATTGCAGAGGGTTTGGCCGGTTAGGATCGTTCGGATCGATGAGAGTTCTTGGTGGGTTGTGGTGGCGGGTAAGCTGAGGAGGATGAGTTCTAGGAGTTCTGGTATTGCGAAGACGTTGGCTGATTTGGGATTGTTTTGAGTCATTTTAGAAGTGATGTGATGTGATGGACGCTCATTTAATATGTGTTATACTGTATGTATATACTTCGTGTCTGCGGTCTCCACCTTCTAAGCTCAGCATGCACGGGCCTCATTCCAAATGTGTTGATCTATCGAGGTATATGCCAATGATGCCGGGTACGAGGGAAGCCTTCCACCGTCCTCGAATGCACAGCTGCCCGACAAATCTTGTCTCAACAGCTCACACGTTTTGCGACAGTTCAAGTCTAAGAGTTGAAACCGCCATCGATTCTAGCATTTCAAGCATCTCGGCATCCATTCCACGACTTCATCCAAAACCCCCCACCACTGCAAATGCAGTCCCAAAGCTCGTTTATCTCATTTTCCATGCAACCCCATTCATCATCTAGCGTTCAAATTCATATGCCTCAAAGCCTCTGCGCCCCAATCCTCGCTCTCGCCACTAGCTCTGTTCGCGACTCGCAAGCCGCCGCCTCCATTGAGTGATTGAGGCATGTCGATGGGCGAATCATCATCATCATAGTAATGGTTTTGATAGCTGGCCTGGCCATATTGGGTCTGCTGCTGAGATTGCAGTTGGCGTTCCTGCAATGTCTGCCCCTGAGCTACCCCAATGGGCTGCTGATGATATGGCTGAGCTTGGGCCGGTGCGTCTGTCTGGAAACCAGGATGGAAGTCAAAGTTCGAGATGTCGGACGCGTGAGGTTGCTGTAAGTCGATCTGGCTGCCGTACCTCTGCGGAGAGTCTGTGTCGAGGTTTCCGGGCTCAACAGGTGAATAGTCCAGGGTGGTATTGAGTGTGTAAGGGTTTGGGTTCTCGTTTGTGGGTGTGTGGTCATTGGCTCTGTCGAAGTCTGACAAGCCTGGTGAGCTGATCCTTCGCTGCTGCTCCAATGGGTTGGTTTGTACAGTCAAATGGTCCTGTCCGGGAGCGAATTGGCCAGGCTCTTCCATGACTGGCATATTGGTGATACTCTCAGCATGTCGAAGTGAGCTTCCACCGCCACCAACGTTTGAGATTCCGCTTTGACGGAAGCTGCGTGCACCGCCGCGACCGCTCTGTGTGCTGCCTCTGCGAGCCATAGCTTCTTCGGGCATGATGGTGCCAACAGAGCCTTCCGCTTCAGGGTCACGAATGGAGAATTGCGCAATGGTTCTCATCTTCCTGCTTACCCAAGAAGCCAGGATCTTACCGCGCTGTTTCTCTCCAAGGCGTGAGCGAGGGAAGTCGCCAAGCGCAACGAAAGCAACAATGTCGAGAACAAGTTGGTGCTCGTTGAGAACCGTGTTGACAATGACTGGCACAAGAGATGCGAGGAAAGCGCGCGTACGCACTTCGGCAATGAGCACGAGCAGGGAACCTGCTTGGAAAATGGCGCTGCAAAGTTCAGTCAGTCTGAGTTCAATCAGTCGGGATTCAATTCAACTTACCATCCACCCCGGACGAGCGCTCTATGGCACTTCTCCACGCTCGTCTCCACATCCATCGGGAAGTGCTGCAACCCATTGACCTCAAAAGTCTCGCCAATGCTTCCCAGCACAAACAGCACCTGCATCTCAACCATATTGCCACCAGGACCAATAGGCCTGCTAACACTGTGCAAGAAACCCAGATCACCCGTCCGCACATACCTCACACCGGGATCACCGTCCACAGTGCGGCCGTTGAAACGCTCGGCATCGAAAGCATCTCTCGAGCCATAGAAGGAGTATGCATTCGCCTCGGACTGCACCCAGATCTCGCCGAACTCGCCGACGAGGCAGAGTGAGTTTGTCTCGGGGTTGACGATACTGATTTGCGTGCTGACGGGGACCATTCCTGAGTCTTGCAGCTTGAGTGCGAATGGTTCCTGGTCGGGATCAACTGCTACGACGAGTCCGCGGCGCAGACTTGTGGCGTCAAGGTACACCTCGATGGGCTCGATGCACATGTAGCTTCGACTAGCGACCATTGGGTTGAGCACGTGGCTGTAGATAGTGTTGATCGCAGTGCGGTCAAGACCGCTGGACTGGAAAGCCATGCGAACCTTATCGTAAACGTCCATGCGAGGTCTCTGCTCAGTAGAAATCATCAGGTTCTTCAACTCGTGCAGAGATGCATTCTTGCCCGCCGAATGAGCCATCGCGTGATCCAACATCTGCGCCGTGGCGTAGGTATCCTTGATCTTGTAGCGCGACAATGTCTGGAAGAACAGATTTGGATTGCTGGCAAAATCGACAGGGGAGACCAAGTAAGTCGGTGTCGCCAGGAAAACACCCATGAAGCATGTGTGCAAGAACCCTAGACCCATCGTACTTCGCACGCAGCCCAGGACAGGTCGTGTGGAAGTCATCTGACAAGTCTCCTTCTGGACCTTGCACAGCGCCATGATTGTGTCGTGACCAAGCTGGACGGCAATGCGTCTCTGGTCAGGAGACCAGTATGTCCAGATAATGACTGGGTAGCCTGGTGCGATCCAAGCTGGACGAATGGTAAGGCCAAGGTCTCTACATCCGTGTGACTGCTTCGGCGGCTTGGTGGTATTGTATGTGGGTGGGATGTGTAGCTTCAGAATCAAAGCAGACTGCTTCAAGTGCTGACTCACAGTCTTCTGCTTCAACAGCGAATCAACATCAGCATTGACAAGAATTGCCTTGATCTTGAAGTCAGACATCATATGAAGGAGAGCAGGAGCATCTTCACTCAGGCGATTCGAGTCGATCGGGGCCATGGGTACGGCAATCGCTCCCAAGCATATGCATGCATGGACTGCATAGACGAAGTCCTCCGAGTGTGTGTACATGAGCAGCAAGTGGTCTCCGGCCTGCACCTTGACCTTGTTGCGTAGGTACATCGCAACACCTGCAACCTTGAGATCGAACTTCTTCCAATGCACTCCCTTGCCTTCCCTACCACGACCGTCGATCGTGCAATACGAGAGCTCTTCAGCTTGCCTTGACACTCGCCATTGCAGCAGATCGTGGATGTTGCTGAACTGATTGAGCGGAGTGCTCGTCCGGTCATCAATCACCACCTCTCTGTGATCAACTCCCGAGTATTGCTTGTCCGCATGCAACGCCAACATGTCCTGGCGCACCTGACTGGCCAGCGGGCTCCAAATACCACCTGCTGGATCGTCACCAAGCGGCAGGTTCTGCACAGCGCGTTCGACACCAAATTTGACGTGTACGCAAGGAAGCGTACCGTTGTCGAACTCTTTCCTACAGAGCATGTTACCGATATCCCGACGACCATTCTTGATGACACGAGGGAGCGTATTAGGCGCCGTCATCATCACGCAATAGACCCGTAGATGGTGTTCCTGGTACAACAGCTCCATCACCCGCTCGCTGAGAGAGTCCAAGAAGGGGATGTCGAGCTGACGTGGTGGTCCTCCGGTGGTAGTAGGCGCTGTGCTCGCGGCTTGGGTTTCTATAAGTATGATAGGCAGATACTCGCCATTGACGTGCGCATCGAAAGCCGAGCAGTCGTAAATCTTCGGCACAGTCCTCATGATACTGACAACCAGGTGCTGCACGAAGAAGTAGCGGTGCTCTTGTTCCTGCACGCCATGTTCGACCCATTCGACGCGCTGGCGGATCCTGTCCTCGTAAAGGCCGAGCACGTAGATCTTGCCTTCGATAATGCAGCCCAGCAATCCAGTTCGCAAGAATTCTGGTTCGACCAGGACAGGCGTTGGACTGCCATCGACAAAGCGATACGGTCTTGCGTGGAAAATGGTCTCAGTGTGCTTAGGCAAAGCCCAAAACCCTCCAGATAAAGAAGGCGAGTCGACCCAGATTTCTCCGACCGTGTATGGCGCGCAAAGCAAATTTGTCTCAGGGTCAACAAGAGCCAGTGTAGCATCGGGCAAAGGGTAACCAAAAGCGCCTGCGCGAATGGTACCTGGCTCGTTGGCACGTTTCTTGACTTCATCTCCAAGAGCAAGGACCACAACTTCGTTGGTCTTCAAGCTCTCCTTATCCAGCAACACTTCGCTCAGATCGGTGGCCTGTCTCTTCTTCGCGCGCTTTCTGTCGCTATTCGCGCCGCTGAGCAAGCTCGTATATCCATTGCCAGCGCCAGGGCTGTTCAAAGTCTGCTCATTGTCGCTGTCATCGTCGTCCATGACCTCTCCCATGGAAAGTGGACAGCCCATCCTCTCTTCGCCACCTAGCCAGTCGCGCATAGAAATGATCATACCACCGTGCTCCGGCAAACACAGCATCGGCGCCACAAGTTCCCTTGACCGTGGGTTGCGCATGGGCCTGAGCCATCTATCCGCCAGAATCTCGTGGAACTCAGCGTCCACCGTCAACGTATCGATCATGCAGAGCTTGACCGAAGCGAAATTGGGTTCCATATTCTTCTTGAAATTTCGTGTGCTCATCGGGTCCTGCTGGTAGTTGTACACCGCTCGCTTGAGACCAGGGTAATCCGCGGCCATGATTGTGGCCTTGTACTTCGTGATCAGATGAGCGTACAAGCCGGCAGTATCAACGGTCTTCGCTTCCATCCAGACTGTAGTGTGGCCTCCGTATACACCGAGAAGCACGCTCAAGATCATACCGCAGCCCTCTCGAGGGTCCAGGTAAGATATGATGCACTCTTCCTTGGTGTTCCTCGGTGCGACGAATGAGCCATCTGCATTGCGAAGTGTCATGGGGAAACTGTCGCTCTTGGTTTGCGCAGGAATCGTCGAAATGATCGCGGAGACGCATGCCATCTGATGCATGATCGTACGATGGCTCAGCACAACACCTCTCAAGTCGCCCGTCGGTGCTCGCGAGAACTCGATATAAGCCAGATCAGGAACTTGCAAAGGCGCCGCATCGTGGTTCTTCTTCGGGTGGAACGAGCCAAACTCGTTTGTCTTCCACCACTCAACTCCAGTCGGCCACTTTAGCCTCTGCGCCGAGATGTCGCGATGGAACGCTTTCAAATTGTTGTCTGTCGTGAGCGCCAAATGCGCTTGTGTCGTGGTAAGCAACAAGCTAAGCTTGTGATAATCGTCCACGTTGTTGATCGGAACCGCCACAACGCCAGCGATGAAGCAGCCCATGAGAGCAATCACAAAGTCTATCACCTCGGTGTCCCTGTACACGAGCGCGACTCTATCGCCGTGGCGCAAGTTGGATTTATCCCTGATGAGCTGTGCCACCTTTTCGGCACGAGAAGTGAGCTTCTCCCATGTAATCGAAGCGGTCTCTTTGCCCTTCGAGTCCAGTACCCAGTAAGCCGGCTGTTTCCCCTGAGTCTTTCCACGATGTCTCAGCACGGCACCGATGTTGTCGAACTGCGACATTGGAACATTGTTGTTGTGCGGATCGTACACCGCGAATGGCACATCTCGTGGCTCTAACGGGAGCTGATGTACCGGCGCCGCAGTCGCAAAATCATCCTTGCCATACAATGGCGGTGGTATCGCAGCGGTAGGCGAAAACTCGCCTTGCGAATACCTCTGCGGTCCACCATAGCTCTCGTGTCTAGGTCTGTCGCCAGCTTGCTGTCCAGTGAAGTCCGAGAAGTAACCTTGCGAGTCCATCATTGTGCTCAATCTGCTCTGCTCGCCAGGCGGAGTCGTCGCCCATTGGCCCTGGCGTCCTTGCGCAGCATCACCACCAGCATGCGAAGCAGGCGCCTTGCCATCTGGATTGAAAGCATAGTCCGAGCCGACCACCGTATTATCCCCAGAGCCGTAGTAGCTCCCAGGGCTCCCAGGTCTCTCGCCGCCCGGGGTGCCATAAGAGCTCTGCCTCTGCACCGGTGGCCGCATACCGAGTTGCTGCTCCTGGAACCTCTGCACCTGGCTCGGCCGCCCAGGCTCATATCCCGGGTTGATCGCTTGTCCATAGCTCTCTCCACTCCCATTCCCATACGGCCCACGGCTTATACTCCCATAGCTCGCCACGCTCGCCGCGTCCGCCTCCTGGTACGGCGCATGTCCACCAATTCCTCCAGGCCCCAGCGGAGCAATATGGGTGCCCGGGTGGCTGCTATCGTCCGCCGAATGCACGCGCAGGCCCGTGTTCAACCTCTCCACCTCCTGCGGGCCCAAGTACTGCGAAAGGATCATGGTGCGGCGCTTCTCGTAGCCCTTGCGTGTGATGTCGCCGTCCTCGAGCTCGAGGTCCAGCGCCTCGAGCTGCGCGTGCAGCGCCGTGTTGTCCGCCATCGCTTTCCGTGTGTTTTGAGGTAGTACCCGCCAGTCGGGGTGTCTTCGTCCCAGCGTGCGTGCCAGTCCCTTGCGCCTTGCCCGGCGCGGTGTCACATGGATCGATTTGTCGATATCAGGTTTTCGTGGGAAGGGCGGTTCGGCGGCGGTTGCTCATGCGGTTGAGATTGAGATTGAAGGTCTGGTCGTATACACACACGTATCCAATATACAGGGAAAGCCAGCCAGATGACCCTTTCGTCTTGTTCCCCGGTTGTGTATTCGCTGCTCTACCGAGGGCGGCGTTCAAGATCGCCAGACGGAAACAAGCACAACCCGCTTGGCGACTGGAGAGATCTCAAAGGTCGCGTGTGAGCGATTGATTGAAAGCTCGCACTCGTGTCGTGACGTGACACAGTAGTAGTAGCAGTAGTAGTAGCAGTGGTAATAGAACAATCGAGAGAGGCAAGTGAGTCCTAAAGACTCGCTAAATGAAACACAACCGTTCCAAAGGTCCAAAGGTCCGAAACCACGTTTCTTCTCGGATACAGCACACTGCTCTTGCAAGCAAAAGACTTAAGGTAGAAATGGACAGACAGTACCAAGTTACATCCACTCAACACGAGACGAGAAAGACAAGCTCCAGTCTCCGTGTGCTGCCGCCGCGGGACAGCAGCACGCCGACGCCACTTACATTGGGCGAAGCGAAAGTGGTGCGGGCGCCGTTTGATGAACCCTGCCCTGCCCGACCTTCGAGAGGACCAATCCGGGGATGCAAATACGTCACTGCACTGCTGGGTGATCGGCGTTTCGCTCGTCGGTTGGGTTGGCTCGTTGGGTATTGATCTCGGCAGTAGTGGTCGTCAGGAGGAGGTGATGATAAGAGCAGCGATATTAGTTATTAGTCACCAATAAGGAAACGCAAGGGTTTGAAAGGGAAAAAGTACATGTACGTGTTGAGTGTTGCCTAACACCAATGTCAATGGGACTCGTCCCATTGCTCGTATACAAGCTATATAATGTACACAAAACTCAAGCAAGCAAGATGTAATCCGCCCTTCAGGATGCCAATCACAAGCGCTCCAGGCGCGTGTCCAAAATCGAACCATTGCCAAATGATGAAAACGCCTTCGCTCAAAAAAAAAGTGACCAATGTTCAAACTCCTCAATTGTAGGGCCGAAAGTGTGGGATGTTGCGGTATTTCCTTGCTGTGATTCTCCTTTAGCTCTGCGCGGCCCATTCCACGACCTCCAGAGCCAACATGACTAAGACCAGAGTGCTGGGGAAGATCATGACGACGTAGCTGGCAGTGAGCAGGTTGCTCATAGCACCCATGAAGACGCCGTTGATCTGGCAAATTTGGGCGAGCTGGAGTGCGGAAGGTGCGCCAGTGAGCAAGAAGCAGACGATGACGAAAATGGGGTCATCAAGGATGCTGACTGGGACGAATTTCGCGACCAGTGCTAGCATGGGTGCCATGATGATGGTTGGTAGGATCATGCGCGACAACAGGGACGCGTAAAGAAGCTTGCGCTCTTCGGCTTTGGCTTCAGGTGTAGTGGCAAGCTGGTCCTGCGGCAGGGTCGAGCGGGCAAGGTTGGCACCAAGAACCACAAGAATGAGCGGCACTGCTACGCCACCTGACTGCTGAACAGCACGGGTAACGGAGTTGGCGACGAGAGTGCCAGGGTCGAAGAACAGGTGCTGAAGAGCCGGGACCGAGGCAACAATGAGAGCTGCGAGCATGGCCCAAAGCGGGGGGTTCATCTGGCGCCAGACACCGGCCCAGAAAGACTTGTTGTAGTAGTGTAGGGTGGAGAGAACCTTCTGCATAGGGTGCGGGAGCTTGCGGAACAGGTTGGAGAAGAATGTCGAGAGGGTGGAGCCGATGCGTTGGAAGACGCTGGCAATAGAGGTCCAGGCCTGGATGAAAGGCGTCTTCCATGTCGTGGTTTCGTGAGCAGACTTTTGTGTGGATACCCTAGAGAAGTTCGGGAAGGTGGTCATCTGGCCGTTTTGGACAGAATCATCGCTGTGTGACGAGTGCAACGCACGCGCCTTTCCATTGGCAGGAACAACATTTCCGTTGGCAGGAGTAGCGTGAATCAGAGGCTCATTGTCACCTTCGGTGGAGGATAGGCTGCCTGAGCGTGACGATTGATAGCCAGAGTTGAAACCAGAATCGAGAGTTCTACTCTTGTTCATGCCGTTGCTGTCATCAACAGGGTCATCAGGTTCGTCCCTGTAACGTCCCTCTTCAGTCTCACGCTCAGACTCCGCGCCAGCAATGCGCTCTTCCTCCTCGTATGCAGAAGCTGGCTTGAGCAACACACTGTAGCCCCAGGTCCAGCGCAAAAGTTGGCCCAGCTGTTGGAAGATCAACAGGTACAGAATACCTCTGGCAGCAACCTCGTTATCGTTGTCGCCCGGTACCTTGTCCCAATGAAGACCCTTGATAGTTTTCGACAGAGAGATGACGAGCGATATAGGAAGCGAGTTGGAGTTTCCGAACACACCCATGGCAAGGATGAAGTTCTTCTGCATCTTCTTGTGTCCAAAGCCCCATACTCTTGCCATGACCTGTGCGCAAATGAAGGAGACCAGAGTCTGCAGAACGAAGATGAAAGGAATGACAGCAAGATCGGCGAGCTTGTCTGCGTTGAGTTGAGAGGCGAGCTTAGTGAAAATCAGGCAGGGTGTGAAGACCATGGTGTTGAGCTCGGCCACAAACTTCTGGCTGTTGGCGTCGAACATGCCAGTGTAGGCGACGAGGAAGCCGGGCAAGGCGACGAAGACGACTTCCAGCACAGCTTCACTGACGAGACCGGCGAGATGGATGAAGCTTGGGTGTGATGAGTGTGGTGGTAGCTGGTGCTTCTTGAGCGCGTCCATCGTGGTGTTTGCTGCTGCGACCAGCATCGGCATCTGGTCGATGCTTCTCGACTGGAGCATGCCTGCGGCGCCTGAAGCGAGCTGCTCGCGCAGTCGTAAGGATATAGGATTCTCAAAGGAGAACATTGTGGAATTGTGTGTCGTTAGGTGGTGTTGAGGTGGGAGGTGGAAAGGTGAGGTTCAAGGCGTGCGATTGATTGGCTTTGTCGCGAGAGTCTAGGCGCTGCTGCTGGCGGTACTGCTCAGCCACCGGATCGGCAGTGATTTGAATGATAGTGCAGCGTCGTCGTCGGCGTCGGGATGATGCGGCTCTTCGACCGAGTGGTGGTCAATGGCTGTATGATACAGCAGACGACGATGGTGTCTGTCGAGCAGCGCGACACTGCAGTATTGCTGAGGCAGAGCAGAGCAAGGCGAAGGATGGGCAGAACTCCGGTACACAGAGCGTCACCGAACAAGTTGAGGCCAAGCAAAATGAAGCTGGGTCCTTAGACTGCGCCCGCGCGCCTGCGTTGCTTGCGAGCTTGCTTGCTTGGATCACTACTGCCTTGGCCTGCTTGAACGCGCCGGCGCTACTTACACAGAACGAGCACCTTATTCGCTGCTACACTGCCACTACCACCGCCACAGCTTGGATGTGCTTTTGACTTGCTTTGAGTTTGCTCTTATCAAACCAGACGTGGAGGCAGATCTAGATCTTCGAGGCGATCACACAGGAGCCGATATCTTTTTATCTATGGCGATAACAGTACATGTGTGTCCTACATGCACTCTGGCCAATCTATACAAGCACTACATGTTCATGAGACGCTTCAATTGCAAATGACAGCCTAGACACCCTGATGTCATGTTCTAACAATACCACCTCAACACACCGTGCAGCGTCAAAATCAGTCCTCGCATGGTCCTCGAGTCGGCCACAGCCACATGCGGCCGCGAAAACCGCCTCCGATAGCGTCTGCAAGCGTGTGGAGAGTTGGCAGATGTGGCTGGTGAGCGTCGACTGACTTTGATCGCCAGGTGGAGGTGAGGGCGAAGGTGTGGCAACATGAAGCTCTTCTTGCAGCAAACAAGAACACTCGTCGAAGACACATTCTGGTCCCTGACTATCTCAATCTCCACACACTTGCACCATTATTCCACCCGCTGCCACGCATCTTCAAGTCTTCCGCCCTTCTAGGCCCATCCAAAACGCACACATAGGCAATGATAGGACGAGGCACTACTCCCCATCGATCGACGAGCAAAAAGCTGGCATGGCGTCAAGTCTGCGTCATTGAGGCGCTGCAATTACAGGCGGCTACGCCAGCGATGGCGCAACAAAAGCAAATGCAAAAGCGATTCAGTGGCACGCTCAACGACGTCGACGAGGACGGCAGAGAATAATGTCAGTGTGAGTCCAGATGCTGTTGCAATAATTCCAGTCGCATGCTCGGCACGTAAGCACTGCTAGGAAGTCTCGAAGTGTAAAGAAGGTGCCAGGGTGCTGCCAAACAAGCGCTTTCGCTTGCCACGTTTTCAGCCTCTGTCATCAGCCTCACAGGCCTCGTCCAAGTGGCCCATCGCTTCAACGCCGGGAGCCCCGGCGAGCAATTTGGGGCCTGTCTCCGTATGATGTTGTTTATTCGCCACAACAACACCACCACTTCTTCTCACTGGTCCCTCCAGTCGTTCGCTGTCAAACCCAACCACCACACCATCGTTGGTGCCCAGCGGCGTCCACGCACACCACACCACCCCCGACACAGCATTTCGTCTGCTGCCCACTATCCAGCGGAATCCTCCCGTTGTCTGACACCGCACCGCCACCGTTTCCTCCCACCTCCGTGAAGCTGCTGCCCACCCCACTGCATCCCGGCAGAGTGCCACGAGTGCGTGCCACCGCGCGCAGCCACACTCCGCCCTCCGATCGATAGGCGTGCGACTCGACGCGGCTTGACCATCGCGATCAACTGCCACCGCCCCGCCAGGCCAAGCGGCATACACCACGCCGCCGTTCATCGTCTACGCCTCCACGACACATCCCCCAACCTATCCTCTCCCCCTCTACCTCCCCCTTCATCCTCGCCCTCCTCCGCCTACCCCTCCATACCCCGCCATGGAGGACGATTCCGACACCAACAGTCCTCTGGGCTCCCCAGACATCCTCTCAGATGCCGCATCGCCTCTAGAAAGCCCAGATATCCCACAACGGCCCTCTGCTCAGCATGCATCCACCACCACGGCTGCGCCTGTCTCTAACATGACCTCCTCCTCCACTCCTCTCGGAAATGTCAACGCCGCACGAAACCCTGCTCGCCCAGCCGGTGGCCTCAATCCAGACATGCTTGCTAAGATGCGATCTTTCCACGCATCC
>Ga0265797_10003873_pt1 | contig 23451 bp, 24 predicted proteins | sample P2T30metagenome_FD_192433 | JGI IMG/M metagenome (GOLD analysis project Ga0265797, IMG submission 192433) | Plant litter microbial communities from East Loma Ridge, Irvine, California - P2 T30 | ecosystem: Environmental > Terrestrial > Plant litter > Unclassified | place: USA: California... | reverse complement strand
GAGACGCGGGCTGCGCCGAGCTGGTGTGACTATCTCGGTGTTCGTTGTCTTCGGACGCTTTCGCTTGCTCCGGGTGTCGTCATCGTTAGATTCGTCGTCTGACCACAGTGCTCCGCGTTTCGGTAGGCGGCCAGATATGTATTCGACCACGCTGTGTTTGAAGTTCCGACCGGAAGTGTCTTTAACCATGCTGCTGGTAGCGAGATGAGTATTCGTGCTATATATGTGGTGCTTTACAGATGGTCTAAGCAACCCGTGAGTGATGTTCAGAAGTTTGTATAAACAGGTTGACTTGCACTGAGCGTGACTGAGCGTGACTGAGCGTTTTGATATCGGTGTGTGCATTCATTCTTGTGCGGCAACGCTAACAGCCTTGACCATTACTGTGAGTGGCTGGCCTCTTGGCGGCGGGGGTTCCGCAATGAATCACGTGCCGATATGCTGCGAATCACTGCTGGGCGTAGTTTCTGAGAGTATACTGCCAAGTTGCGTTCCTCAAAGTACAATACTTAAGAATTTGAAGGCGGGACACTAGTCAGTCAGCTAATAGGGACGATGCAGTTGCTCTTTAGATCATCCGAATTTCCCATACCTATGGTACTGTCTATCCCGACTGTCTTTTCAGCCCCGACTCCTCAAGCACCGCCAATCGCCTCCCTATACTTCCAAAGCAGACGCAGCTACAAAAGAGCACGCTTCCAACCCAGGTCACGACAGCCAGATTGTCGTAGCTAACTACACCAGCGAACAGCTCTGGCCGCATACTTGCCGGTGCTGTCTGACCCATAAGGCTGCTACTGATAGCTACTTGTGTCGCATTTGTGGTCGAAGGCAGAGACGGCGAGGGCAGGACGTCCGGGTTCGATAGGAATATGAAGGATGTGAGGATCGAAGTTACGATGAGGGAGCACGAGAGACCCGGTTTTGAGCGGTCGAGTATGTACCAGAGAGCTGGATTCACAAGGGCGAGGGTCAGGGTAAGCTGTAGGGTCGATTGCCACGGGAGACGCCGCTACAGCAATGTTAGCATTTTAATTTTTGCGAGGCAGCCGATAGCTTACAATTGCAAATGCGATGCCAATGAAGGCGGCGACACTCCGGACCACATCGTTGATCTGCTCGCTCATGGGTGACTCGGCTTCCGGCTCGGACTCCTGGTCTTCATCGAAGTGCTCGGCGCTCTGCCCGCCCCAAACGAGGTCAACGTACGGAAGGAGGCTACCGAGAGCCACACCGAAGAAGCCCCAGCTGGTGAGGTATAGCCAGCTCTCGCGATCCATGCCCTCGAGGTGCACGACCGAGAGCTGCCTGGTGTCGTGTAGGTGGGAGACTATAAGCCCATAAACGACGCCAAATAGGAAGAGAGCCGCGAGCTTGACGCTCAGCACTGCGAGCCTGGTGACCGCGTTCCTGGGTCGTTTCGGAGACTGAGCCTTCGTCCTGCTATCGGCCCTGTCCATTTGTCCGCCTTTCCTTGCCAGCTGCTTCATGCTGATGCCGCCGTCAGGACTACCGAGGCCGCTATCCCAAGCAGGTAGCCCCATGCCCAGATGCGCCGGCGTCTCCGCACCGTTTCCCCATGGTGTTTCCGCCATGCTTGAGCTCGCGTCATCGTAGATGCCGAACAGTGTGCTGCTAGTCATGTTCAGAAAGCTCCTGTTCCGCAGCGGAAGTTGGGAGTCTCCCTCTGCATCATCCTCATCCCCATTCCGAGAGTTGTAGGTCCGTAGTAAGCGAGCATTCAGCTGCGATAGGAAGTCTGACGACTTTCGAGTCCCGATTGCGCTCGGGGGTGACTCTTGCGAAAAGTCATGTGTAGGAGAGTCGGCGGACTCATTGTAAGAATTACTAAACGTTCGGCGTGGAACAGGTCGGTGGATATGGAGCGGCGATTGCGCCGTGTTTGATGTTGTGGCCTGATCGTCTGCCATCTTTCGCGTCGCAGGTTCCGAGTCCAAAAGCAAGGGTCCAGCACTGCGACAATTCGTGTACGTCGCAAAAGCAGCTGGTAATTACAATTTCATAAAGAATGGTGACGAACGAATGCAGGAAGAAGAGAGCAGAAGAATAAGGCAGCGTCGAGCCACCTCTCCACTCTCGATAAAATGTTACAGTATGGGATTGGGAATGGAAGGTAAGGCTGTATTGAGTCTAAGCGTGATTAGTGCACGTGAACAGAAAGAAGGTTTGCTTGGCTTACCCGCGCAACCCGCCGTCACGCATCAGGGCTTTCGCAAGCCTACCTCGTATGGGACACGGATTGAAAATTGCAAGCTGGTGAGTCGCAGGCCTGGGTGAGGGGAGGGTACAATCCATGTAAGTGGAGAAACTGGTCTGACGTTGTTCTGCATGTGTTCATAAGCATGCATTTTCATGTGAAAGTCGGCTGACTCGTTGCGTCGATCACATCCTGAGACGCCCGCATCTCAACACGCATCTCGAAATGCTAATTGCTGACGGTTCCGCACACGTTCTCATTGTATATTTATGGCTCTCGTTTTTATCTTGTTGCAGATTATGCTGTTAGACAACGCCAGCTGCCTCCAATAGACGCTTGATTGTCCTGCGCCTTCAGATCGTCTAAACGCAGTCGCAGGAAACCTTTTTTTGCGTCTTCACATGCCAAACCCGACTCCTGCTGGAAATGCTCAGAACGTAATGCACGGGATGCCGTCGTACCGTTGGGCTCGTAGTCGTTTCTCTTGATCTTGACACAGTGTATTCACTACACTCAATCGACGATGGGTTGCAGAATGTTTCCACTGCTGTTGTTAGTGCATCATCTTGACTGCGAATCGGGGCTACACTTACGCCACAATGTTGGCCCAGCCAATCAACCGCCAGTGCTTCTCAATACGACGAGATAGAGCGACCTTCTCACCGATCTCTGTGCATGCAGGTGAGGTGAGGGAAAGACGAGCAGCATCGGCCTTTACGGCGACGACCTTGGCACCGGTTGCAGTTGAGCCAATGTTGACCATCTGTACGGGAGTCAGTATACTAATAAGCTGATATTCACGGGTAGCGCACCAGAACTTCGTTCTTTGCAAGCTTGGCGACCTTGGCCTGTTTGCCATCTGCAGTTTTTACACCAAGCAGTCTTCGGAGCAGGAAGTAGTTGACCTCAAGCTCCGTGTAGATGTTAGGAAGATGTCCGCGGAGACCTAGGACGAAACCAACGAGGCGATCGGCGCGGCATAGGGTAGGGTCGACGCGTGTGCCTACACCGATCAAGCCTCCTGGTACCGCAAACTTGAGGTCGTTGTGCTCGGCGAACAGAGACACTACCCTCGAGAAGATAGGCTTGCACTGAATCTTGCCAGCGCTGTCCTTTGACACGATACCGGGCCTGATCTCAATCTCATCGCCCAACTTCAGGACACCAGTCAGGATACTGCCACCAGCGACGCCGCCCTTGAGCTCGTCAATCTCCGCACCGGGCTTGTTGACATCGAATGATCGAATGACAATCATGTGAGGTTTAGCGGAGAAGTCTCGTACGGGTACTGGGATCTTGCTGATAAGGTGTTCGTTTATCGAGTCGATGTTGAACTTCAACTGGGCGGAGATGGGGATGATGGGTGAGCCGTCGGCCACTGTGCCACGGATGAACTTGAGGATCGAGTCGTAGTGTGCTGCTGCACTGTCTTCCCGCATCAGGTCAACCTTGTTCTGCAGGATGATGATGTGGTTCAGCTTCATGATCTCGATGGCTGCAAGATGCTCGCTTGTCTGCGGCTGCGGGCAGGTCTCGTTTCCGGCAATGAGAAGCAGAGCTGCGTCCATGACGGCTGCACCCGACAACATTGTGCTCATGAGAATGTCGTGGCCGGGGCAGTCCACGAACGAGACGTGGCGCTTCAGCCTGTATTTGCCTCCGCAGCCATCGCGCTCGCATGGTGGATCGACCTCCTTTTCGCTCTTGAACGACCGGTAGCAGGTCGGCCGCGGACACTCAGGGTTATCACACTGGTATATCTTTGCGTTCGCATAACCGAGCTTGATGGTGATGTTGCGCTCGAGTTCGTTCTTGAAACGGACCGTCTGGACACCACTGATGGCCTTGACGACAGTACTCTTTCCGTGAGCGACGTGTCCAATTGTGCCGATGTTGATGGTGGCCTGGCGGGAGATGATCTCAGGTGATAGCGGGCTCAGTGTCGAGAAGTCTATTGTGCTCGGTTCCGGCTGCTCTCTGGCGCAACAATTAGCTCGTTACAGACCGAGGGGCGCTTTCCTGGTGCTTACGGGAGCTCTGGGCGCTCGACTGGCGGTGGCGCCTCTCTCGACTTCTTCATCGCAGACTTGGGCTTGGGCTCCTCGATCTCTTCCGGCTCGGACGCGACATCGTCGTCGCGGAACTCGTGCTCGGATTCTGAATCCATGATGGGTGGTTGGGCTGAAGATACGCTTCAGGCGGGTCGAGGGTGAATGCAAGGGGACTCGTGTCGTACTGCGCAGGCGCTGTTGTGGTTGTGGATGTCGTGAAATCAAATCCGCACACGGAAAATGACCCAGCCGTTGACTCAGGGAAGTTCGCGGCAGGCGGGGCAGATCGGAGCTTGCAGTTTCTCCGGCGCCGAGCCTCTACAAAACTTTCTTCGCGCCCTCGACCTCTTCTCTCCATTATTGAACAACGCAAATTTTCAACACTCACTATAAAGCATTTTCTATGGAGAGACCCGTCGCCCATGTGGCGGTGTGAGGTCTCCATGAGAAAGAAAACCGTCTGTGAAGTGGAGACAAACCACCAGTGGCTGATCTTGGGTGCGGTTTCTTCGGCTTTCGAGCAATGGGAGAGAGCGCAATGATTGGTTGTACATCCTGACACCTTCTCCATACCTTCATCAAGTTCGTGAGACCTTTGAGTCTATTCAAGAGCTGGGTCACTGGGAATAGAAGATTTTGACTACGTGATGCACTGTGATGTGGTTTGATTATGTTTGCGCTTTCGGCTTTTGCGTATACCGCCAAGCTCGGCCTCCATCATTGTTGTCGTCTTCAGCCCCTTTGTCATGCCTGAGCGGTAATTATATGTATGCTTCACTCCTATGCTCAAGGGTCCGATAGATACTGTATGCCAGCAGCTCGATTCTTGCAGTGACGTGAGTCTCTTTCGCGAGGTGGGGATCTATCTGCTAGGCTGATGGATGGCAGGACATACACACTACTAACCAAACTTTGAACTCACGGGTTCACCGTGGAGCTTGAAAGCATAATTATCCTTGTGAGTAGGCATTGCGAAGTAAATAGGAACACTCAACCAGGATCTAAAAGAAAGTACAATGCCGACAAGACATGAAGCCACGCTGAGGCCAATTCTTGATTGACTCATAGCGAGACAATGCAAGCTTTACGCAACAACATGTTCCCATAGGACCTTGTCAGTCGGGACTCAATGAAAAGAGCAAGAAGGAAATAGAAGCATGTCAAGCACGTAAAGATGAGCCGTAAAATTACACCAGGACGTTCCATGTCGGCCTGTGCCACAATACCCAGATGGCAGTCCGTGGAAAGAGCGAACTGAGAAGCGACAGACTGTCAGAGTGCAATTCGCATGGTCGTCTACCAGCATATACTTGAACACGAGGCATTTGTTTGGCGTTCATCACAGATGGGTGGAAACTCTTTACCTATATACGAGATCAGAATTGTGAATGGAATAAAAATGAAGTTGTTACATGTTGTATTCATCGGTCTGTTCGCTTCCTGCCAATCTCGTCCCCCACGCTTGCCGCATCTTGGCGGATGACAATCATCATGATTGCTTCTTGCTCCAAAACCATTCCATACCACAAGGAAATGGAGCATCGTCACTTTTGTGAGCACCCTCAGTCGCAAACCATCTTTATTTTGATTTCTCTAAACTCAAGCTTCACTTCGACGGTACTGATGAGGGCCTCAATGACGCATCCACAGCCGTACACACACCCCGCCGCAGGGCTAAAGTTGACTAATGTAAACTCGGAATTGGAGTCAGACACGCGCACAACACGTTCAAAGTACGGGCCCCAAGGGCAAAGACACCGTCTCGACCGTCCCCAAAAAGCACCGCCGGCGCGACGTGCCCAGGCGCGAAGCATGACTGGCGTTGATCACGCTGGAGCCTGTGAAAAGATGGTCGCAAGTTCTTCACATTCGCAGTCTTGGTGATTGCTGGATTTGCGCCTCGTTCGCTGCTCGCGGTGATAGCCAAGTGACAGGCTACTATAAGAGTGCGCTGGTGACCGTTGACGTTCGCGTCATCTCTGCAAGTCTTTTCGCAACTTTCTTTGACCTAGTCTTGCGCTCAACAAGTTCTACCCGAACATTCCTCTGCGGCAGCTTTGCTAGTTGCTGCATTCACGACCTCGAAACGACACCGACCTCATACACAATGACTAGCCGACCCTCTCAGGATGCGCGCGTTCTTTCCCATGGCCGTGGCGGCGCCGGTAAGCTTCTTATTTACTACTGGCTCCACTTCCATGGCTGCGCATACATAATGGCCCTCGAAACAGAATATGCGCTGGGACCAGGATGCATTACATTGAAGGTGTATCTCTGTACTGACGCATATCAGGTAACATCGCCAAAACCGATCCTACTGCCAGCCAGCTGCAGCCACAAGACCTCGTGACCCCTACGCTGAAGTCGAATACATACACTACAGGTCGCGGCGGCACAGGCAACATGGCGCAGAACGACCCTCAGCAGCCGGAGATCGCCCGCGCGGCTCAAGACGTCGATGGCCCCGCCCACGCAATCGATCCCAAAGGCCCCATCCGCTACGGTCGCGGAGGTGCCGCCAACGTCATCGAGAAGGACGACCAGCGTAAAAGCGGCGATGTGAAGCGCAAGAGCGAGGACGACAAGCGCGAGGAGGGTAGCAAAGGTGGCATTCTTACCAAAGGCAAGGAGTTCTTGAACAAATTGGGCAAGAAATAAGCCATGGCTTGTTTGGTGTGGAGGATAATTGGTGGCTCCCTGAGCCTGTTGGACTGCGCAGACTGCACGATACCCTTTGGACGACGATAATACCGGCAGGAACTTGTGTTGATGGAGGTTGTTCACTATTTTGGTGTTTACCACGAGGAGACTTGGTATGCACGCTGAGATTGGTGCACTTCTCTGCGCACGAATACTACGTTTCACTCTATTGTCTGTGCCTACGATGACGGGCGTGAAGGCTGACTGATTTACTCCTACGTGTTTATAACTCCCGTCCCTGGATCTTGCTCTATGCCCAATAACGGCGTTGCTCATAGCTTTGGCGTAGACAAGACAACTTATCGCGTAGGACGACATAAGAAACCCTTGCAAGATTTACCAATGTACACAGTGCATAATGACCCTCTGTGCTATGTCGCACCACAGTTCGTGCTATAAGGGCATGCACGCAAGCGAATTGTGGGGTCGTGAAGGATCCAGGTGGGGCAGAGTAGAAGTAGTCGTTACGACGTGCCATCCCATGGGCACTTTTGAAGTACCATTCCATTGCCCTTTTCTGTGCGTAATCGCTAACAAGAGTATCTCGCGTCGGTCTATTGTATTTGACCGATGTCTCAACTGCCGGGATACGCGCGGATGTGGGCGTCCAACTTTCTCGATGCCCACGAGGATCCACCTCCATCGATTCGCGCTCACCTCCGTATCCGACAGACTGGATGCCAATCACATCATTCGCCCTTTGCCATAACGTCACTAGATTCTGAAGTTCCAAATGCCTGGCACACACGGCCGTGGCATTTGTTGCGAACCATGCGGGCCGGTATGCCCCAGCGTTCATATACTTCGTAGCTGTCCTCGGATCACGAGCATGATAGCGACATCGATCATATGTCTAGTTGCGCCCCGCGGGTAACCACGCCGCAGAACTTGAGCCCGAACCTTCGCACCCATAACCCCATTCTGGGTAGTCAGCTCCACTACCCCGAATCGCGGGAAATCCACTATCCAGACCCAAAGAGCAACGCAAGGGCACCCATCCTTGCACTCTTCTCCATACCGGAGGGGCATATACCGCAAAAGTAGGGTCGGTTTCGCAGATTGTGTCGCATACTGCATTACCTGGACGTGTCTTGACGCCATTGGGTAGAATCTAGTCTTTGGGAATACAGCGACTCAGATGCGACTAGGGCGTTGTAGCGACTGACCTGAGGGACGCATGCAGTATTAAGAGCTGAGTGCTCCCAGTTTCCTCTGGAGTCACCAAGCGGTGCAGACAACCCATCGACACCATGTCTGCTACTCAAACGGAAACGGAAACCGGGTCTTGGGTCCACTATCACGATGGAGGTATACCAGGAAGACGTCGTGTCTTGACAGGGAAAGCAGCAAAGGACACATTCAACGAAGTCCCTAAAATCGATTTCCAACGCATTTACTCAGACAAGTTGGAAGATAGGAAAGAGCTAGCTCAGGAAGTCGGCGCTGCTTGTCGCGACATTGGCTTCTTCTACGCTGTCAACCACGGAGTGGACGAAGACATGCTAGAAGACACATTAAGTGCCTTGAAAGAATACTTCGCTCTACCAACCGAAGTCAAAATGGAAACCCACAACCAAAAGACCACCAAGTTCAGAGGTTACGAAGCGTACTTGGAAGGAAAATTAGACCCCAGCACAAGAGGAGGTCCGTACCAACACTATCCAATCCCTCCCCATACTAACATCCCCCAGACCTCAAAGAAGGCTTCCTAATGGGCGAAGACGCCACCGACCCAGAGCAAAACCGCACCATAACCCCCACCACCGCCTCGCCCCGCAACCAATGGCCCACGCACCCCGCCGCACTCTTCTGGCGCCCAGCAATATACCGCTACTATAGCGCAATGTACGCCTTCAGCAAACGCATGCTCCACATCTTCGCCCTCGCCCTCGACCTTCCCGAAGACTCCTTCGACAGCATAACCACCGCGCCCATGACAAACGTGCGCGCCGTGCACTATCCGCCCCAGGAAGTCGAGAGCGACGTGGGCATTGGCGCGCACACGGATTTCTGCTGGTTCACGCTCGTGTGCCAGAGCAAGACGGCGTATCCCGCACTCGAGGTCCTGAATGGTAATGGCATTTGGGTCCCTGTGGATCCGCAGCCGAGCACGTTTGTCGTCAACATTGCGGACTTTTTGAAGTTGGTGACTGGCGGGACGTGGCAGAGCACTGTGCATCGTGTCAGGAATATTGGTGGGGAGGAGAGATACAGCATGCCGTTCTTCTTTAGCCCGAATGAGGATGCGAAGGTTAGTGTAGTGGAGCATTTGAGGAAAGAGGGAGAGACGTACGAGGAATTTGTGGTTGGCGAGTATTTCCAGAAGAGGTTGGATATTGATCGGACGACGCATATTGATGAGGAAAAGGCGGATTGATGCGAAGACTGGCTCGTAGCACGTCACGAATTTCGGTCGTTTGTTTCAATACTTTGCTTAGGTATTGTGAAAGTAGAGGCAGCAGCGCTGATTCTCTGCTCAAGCCAGTACATGACATGTGCACTTATATGTTTCCACCACCACATCGTCCTCCGTCAAAAAGACATATCCTATCCTACACAATGCATTTCTCCATCTCCAACCCTCAATCCAACTCCCCCCATCATGCAAAAATCTCCTTCGTACATAGCAGAAAATGCGCCGGCAATGCAACAATGAGCTCATGTGGCCCAATATGCGCCGATCCTAGTGTAATCCACCCACAGAAGTAGAAGTAGTGGTAAGTATTTTGGAGCCCAAATGGGCTCCGGGGAATCTCAAAGAAGAAAAGCAAAAAGGGAAGAGAAGCAGTAGCGAACTGCTCTCAAACGCCGCGAACAAAGGGAAAGGGAAGTGTGTGGTGCGTTATTACCTTCATGAATCTTTTGTTGGACAACAACACCTTTTCCATGTTTTCAAAACACCTCATCAACATCATGCGTCCTCGGGAAGGATGCGAGCGAAATGCTTCTCCCAAATCCAGCCGACCGTCTTGGTCGGATCGTCCTGGTTGCGTGCGAGCCATAGCTCGCCTTTCATGCCGATGACGTCAAAAATTTCGCCGGGAACGTAAACGAGATAGGGAATGCCGCCTTCGCGGCGATCGTGTGCAATGTTGAACTCGAATAGACTGGCAGCCAGGAAGAGCACCTCAGGTTCATCCGCATCGTTAGGCGTGACCGGAAGCTCTTCGGCAGACCCACGCATGGGTGAGTCGGACATTGGTAGTGCAGAGCTGAAAACACCGGAAGCGCGCTGCGACCCAGCCATAGACGTGTGTTGTGAGCTAGAAGCTGACATGGAATACGACATGGGCTGCGAGGTTGGTGCGAGGAACGAAGCACCAAGTTGAGGTGGGAAATCGAACGTGTTTGAACCAAAGGGTGAGCGATCGTCGTAGTCCATGGCACCATCTAGCCCGAGGTAATTGTGGTTTCGAGACGAGCCTGTATTGCGGCGCTCTCGCTGTGAGATGATAGTTGCTTCACTGTCATCAGAGACAGGACTGAGAGCGCGAGCTTCGCGTAGAGAGGTTGGCCCAGGGCCAAGACGTCCTGTGGGACCGTTCTGGAAGAGCGAGGGGTATGCGGGACCTGCGGGTGATGAGCGCGGCGGGTTGTCGTATGTACGTGCTCTGTTGCCGCTTCTATAGTCGCCACTATGGCGATTGCGCGCGTCCATGATTGAGGCTTCGCTGCCCATCGATTCCGTGCGCCGAGACGAAGAGTTCCGCGACGAACCACCTCCATCAGATGCGATAGTCGGGACCGGTGAAGTCATGTTTGATATGTCCACTAGGAGGTTACGGTTGACTATACCAAGTCGATTTGCCAGATCCTGCATTGGCTTGTAGTCCGAGTTGAAGCGTTCGACGTAAGACTCCATGTCATAACGCAGTGAAGTGGTGTGTTGCGGCTCGCTTTCAAGCAGGGGTAGGATCTTCTTGGAGCAGGTCTTGTACCAGTCCTTCTGCAAGCACATGAACAGAGTCATCAGGTTTCTCATGAGCCCTTTTGTCCTCTCGTACAATAGCGGAAGCTCGTGCTTGAGCGTGTCGTTGATCGTGGTGAATTTCTTTGCTGACTCTTCCAGATCTGCGTCCACCTTTTCGCCGCGATCAAGGGCTTGTTTGTGCTTGACGTAGTAGAGTAAGAACTTCTTGCGCTGTTCTATTGTCTTCTGGTAGGCCACCCACATCTCCCATAGATCAGCGACGGGCTTTAGTACGCGCGCGCGGACAGCAGCTTTCTGTTGAAAGTTAGCGAAAAAAAAGGACAGCACATGCATTGCTTACGTGGTCCTCGAGAGCCTTGTTCTGAAGCTCAAAATGCGCCATTGCCCACTTTCGCCAGGTGCTCTCGAGTTCTGGATGAACGGATGGAGCTACTTCGGACACTGTGACAAAGCCCAGGAAGACAATGTTGAGTTGTTGGTAATGTTCTGTGATCGCATCCAGATACTGCTCGAAGTCACGGATCACAATTTGGAGCTGGAAGAAGTGGCCGCCAAACTTCTGTTCCCGAGATTTGTAGTCCTGGTCCTTAAAGGTTTTGTCTGCTTCGTCGTATGCTTTGTTCTTGTCTACCTTCGGTATGAAGGCCTTTACGAACGTCTTGCCGATGCCCTTGCCTTTTGTCTTTTCTTTCTTGCCCTCGGAGGTCGCAGCCCGGAAAGTGTCTGCGCGTTTCTTCGCCTCGTTGATTCGGGCGCTAACGGCCAAGAGCTCCTTCCGCGCTGCCTTGATGTTGGGCAAGTCGGGATGATCCGGGTCGCTCGAGTTCTCCAATCCATCGAGCAGCAGAGGATACTTCAGCAAACGCTGACACGGCTTGAGGAGGAGCGAGTCTAGATCCCAGGCCTGTGTCATGTTCTCTACTTGCTCAAAGCAGGCCGATACCCAGCCGGTCAGCTCAGGATTGCTCCCATGCTTCTTCATGTACGTGGCCGCATTATCTTGGTTGAGAAAGTAGGTCGTATAGAGTCGCTCCATACGTTCCGCATTCTCAAGGAAGACCTGACCAATCGTAGTCAGATGGTCGTTGTCAATAGTGCAATTCTCAAACTGATTTTGGGAATCTTCGGAGGGCCTGCGAAGGTTCAATGACGATTCCGATGGCCTCGAGTCGGACGAATCGCGGTTCCATGGCCCAGTAGGGGACGGGATATCGTAGTTGACAATGGGCTTGGCAGCTTTCTTGAAAGCTCGGAAAAGCGAGTGCGAAAACTTCTCCAGGTCTTTGCAATTACTGAACAGTATCTTTTTCTCTTTTTCGGTCATCAGACTTTGTGCGGTCGCCTCGAAGATATTATGCGCAATCATCATGTCTATACAGAACTGATGCTCTGTAGTCAGCAGCTCTTCCAGGATCCTGTATCGTTTGATCAACGCCTGTTTTGCAGGGCCTGGCTGTCCATTCTCCGTTGCACCACGCGGGATTGACGCTTGATCGCCGTCCTTCATTGGTCGCGGGGCGGTATAGCGAGCTGCTAACGACTGTTCGTTTGGTTGACTGACAGGCGTGTGCACGCGAGCAGGATGCACTTCGATCTGCTCGTTGGTCTCTGGTGGCTGTGGGTAGTGATGTGAGAAAGGCGGTTGCGTTGCATGCGAGGGAATGGCGTGCTCATCAATTGAAGGTTTGGTAGGTGGAAGTGGCGGTGAATAAGCAGGCCGTGGTGGAACGTGCTGCGTGGTAGGTGAAAGTGAAGGTGACATATTTTCGTGATAGGAGAGGCCAAGGCCGCCATTGGTCCAAGCAAGCTGCGGGAGCTCAATGCCAGACGCTGCTGCAGAATCGGTAGTCTGTTCCCGCCTAGAAAGATCTCTGGATGGTTTGCCAGATGAGCTGCCCGAACGCGAAGCGTCATCCTGAATGGTAGTTGTTGTTGACCCTCGAGAGCCATGTGAATGTCGCCGTGATGATGGAGGGTATACTATTGCTGTACCGACATGATGTAATCCATGCGCTTCTTCGTCCACAGTTGGAAAGTCTGTGGCGGGGCATGATGCAAATGCCGGAGTAGTCTCCTGAGGTCTCGAAGCCGCTTCTCCCACACCGTTGGCATCGCTTAGCAACCGAGCGAGATACGTCTCTGTGGCCTCCTTCGAGCCCCAGTCTTTGTGTTGTGCAATGACTGGTGACACTTGCTGCACTCTGCTTCTCGACGCGAAAGCCAACTCGGGCGAGATTACTGGTGATTGGTGATACATGTTGAGTACGGAATTTACGACACTGTAGGTCTCGCTGCTGAATTTCACCGGGCCAACAGTACGGTACGGAGCTATGCTGGCGGAGTCGTCAGGGTGCAGCGTGTTGCGGTTGCTGAAAGGCTCATGCGGTGAGTCGTCAAAGCTGTATTGTGATGCAGGCCATATGCCGTTACTGCCGTGGTTTCGCTCCACGGATTTGGCACGTGTAAGAGGCTGGAGGCTCTCACTTACGTCTTCCGGCGGTGACTGCTCACTGCCAAGCATGATCGGAATCGACTCGCGAACCCCCAATTCTGACTGTTCGAGATCGGGAGATCTGGGTAGCGTCTTTCTGCCAGCTGCGCGGAACACTGTGGGCTGAAGAAGCTGTGGCTGAGCCTCCTCGTGTGCGGTCGGTGGTGTCAGCACAAAGCTGCCTGGAATGCCGAGTACGGGTGACTCCTCAAAATCTGTGGTGGCAGAGAGCGGCTGCTGCATAGGAGGCACAGAGAGGTGGGAGGTCTGTAGACTAAGACGTTGCTGATGGGCTTCCGGGTCTTTCTGGTGTTCCTCACGAGGGTGATGCTCGTTCTGACTAGATGTCTCATGAGGGTGCGCCTGTGACCTGACCCTGCTGCCAGCGTCAAATACCTGCTCGAACCCGGAAGCCGGGGCCTGGTGTGACGCGAAGGAGCCGTCTGGGAAATATTCGTGTGTGCCAGAATCCCGAGACGAGACGCCTGGCGAGGGTTGTAGAGGCTGCCGTTCCCGTGAGTTTCGCAATCGCGGTGATGCTGGCGGGGGAGGGGCATTTGCGATGGCTGCTACGCCCAGCGCGTCCCTAGATCCCACGGGCGTCTTCGAATGCTCTCGGTGTCCTCGGTAAGCCAGCGCTGGGAGGGTGGACAGGTCGGCGCCGTTCGCTGCTGCAGCACTTCTGTCGCCCACGGGCTTCCTGTAGAAGCGTGTCGGCGATGCGCGGTTGCTGTGGTTGGAGGGGCGCGTGGGCGTGTATTTGACGGAGCTCCTTGAGGAACTAGTGTCGGATGTGCCGCTCAATCGTCGCGCGCGGACGGGGATCCTCGACACCGGGGTCTGTCGCGCGGAAGGTGACTGGTATTCTTCTTCTCCCCCAAATGTCCGCTCGTGCTGGGGCGTGCTGAAGGTGGTCGCAGGCAGGCGCATCGCGTCCACGCCTGTAGCTTCCTCTTGCGCATCGTCGTCAAACGTGGGTATGCCGAAGCCGGGAGAAGTGACGTCCTGCCCGCCCACTACCTCCCCGAAGAACGGCTGCCGCCCACCTGCTGCTGGCTTCTTCACCGGCGTGGTCATAGTTTTCCGCGAGGGCGACATCTGCTGCTCCACACTGCTCCTGCTGCCCGTCGTCCGCCGTGTCGCGGGTGGGTTCCGGGGGATTGCTGGGGCGGGCTGCGGTCTCTCCCGCGGCTTCAGGTTGTTGAACTTGTAGGACCCGTAGGCGGCTTCCTTGGAGGCGGTCGAGGATACGGAGGCGTGGGAGCGTTTGGCCGGGTCGTAGGCTCCGGCGCGGAACGGCTCCCTCGATCGTGAGCGCACTGCCGGCGCGGTGCTCGTGCTCGTGCTCGTGCTCGTCACGCCCCCACCGGGAGACCGCTCGAAGCGCTCGGCCAGCGCCTTCACCTTGTTCGACACCTGCGGGGAGGAGCGCGTGGTCGCGGTGGACGAGGCTGGGCCGGACACAGACCGGGGAGTTGACTTGGGCGGCGGCGCACGTGTGGTGGGCTGGCGGAGGCGCGAGGTGGCCATGTCGAAGGACGGCGGCGGGGCGAGGTCGGGACGGGTGCTGGTGCTGGTGTGCTTGCTGGTACTATACGGCGTCTTGTAGAAGTCGTCAGGAGAGGCGTCGTGCTCGTCGCCTGCATGCGAGGGCGCTGCGCCCGGCGAGTCGTCGAGCTCGGCGAGCGAGGTCGAGTGGATCCAGGAAGCGACCGAGGGATATGCATAGTTATGCACTTGATCAGACTCTGCCATGTTGTCGCGGCGGCATCGTTTTGGCGGAAAGCAGGCGTCAGACCCAAGCACTGGCACGGCACTGCACTGCTATCGTGGAGAGCGACCGGGGTCAGGGAAGACAACTCACACCGAGACGCCAATGACAGTGCCCCAAATGGTGTGCGGGAGCGGGCGAGCCTACCGGCTGAAACGCTGTCGGGCGAGTCGTGGTCGCGTAGTAGGTATGTGGTAGCGAGTAGTAGTAGAGTAGCGCAGGTGGGAGGTGGGATGGTTGGATAGGGACTTCAACCTGCGTGATCGCAGCCTCGAGGAACGGCGGGTGCGAGTACGAGTCCCGTCCGGCGTGGGATGGGAGTGGTGGGCTGGAGATCTGCCGCGAGCGTTGGCTCACCACCTGCGGGATAACGGCGAGCTTTCCAGGGCCGCTGTGGGTTGACGTCGCCTACGTACCACAGAATCACCGGACCTGCAAGGGGAAATTGGCTTTTTGATTAACTTCACCACCATATCTGCGCCGTAGCCTTGTCCGTTACGGGCAATGCCGCCTTAAAAACTATCTACAGCCCTCACGAGTCTTGCTCGACCACGGCTGACTGACTGCAAGGTCTCCACACTAGCTCCGTCTAGCGGCCAGATGCCAGATGCTTTGCCAGCATCACCAATTCCATGCAACGGTGCTGCTCCGCGCCTACTTCTGCGTCTCGACCTCTAACTTACCCGTCGAAGATCCTTTGAAAAACGCCCAGTGCACACGTGTAGCCCGTTGGTGACGGCTAATTAAGACCGTCGCGGTTCCAAGTCGCATGCGCGTGGTCTTCGCGTCAACGTTCCTGGTCCAGCTTTCCTCTTTCGGAACAACAACACCTCCAGACCAATCACGATTACTAGCCAACAACCTCACGGGATGACTGCCCATCGACTCCCAACACGAGCATGAAGAGGAAATCCGCCTCCTGCACTCATGGGGGCGCTCGCAAGAAGGCAAGACGCGCCGAAAACGTCAACCAATCTGACACTGCCACAACAGCTGGCCCTGACCATCCTGTGCTGCGGCGTCTCTACCCCCAGGTCCTCACTCTACGCCACTATCTGCTGTCACAGTTGCCAAAGTGTTCGAAACACAGGCGTCGGAAAATCTCTCAACTTGGACTGGTGACGCTAGATGAGAACCATGGGCAGGCGAGTGATGCTGACACCGGCCTTGCACGGCTACTGGACTCGACTCTTGTCGGTCTTTCGTCTGACACAAGTCACGATTCTAGCACGCAAGCGTACGCAGAGATGGAGCGTGACCGTGAAATCGAGCGCTTCACCCAACAACGGTCGCAAAGTACCTCGGGCGGAACCTTCGAGCCAGGCTATTTCATGCAGTGCGAGGTAGGTACAGTTCCGCAATCACAGTTGCACGAGGTTGCGCATGGCAACATACCCAGGTCCAGTAGCTGAGCCAGCGCAGATTGTAGATTTCGTAATATGGCTCCTGTTCCAGCGATGTACATCTCACAAACCATTGCACCTCCTCTGCCATGGCTTCCACCGAGCGGCACGAGCCAATCATGCGAACCAGGCAGACAATGTTCCCATTTCATCTGTTCCTGGGCTGGTAGAACGCTCGCCCAATTGTCATGTGCGTACGCTGAAAGAGCCCGTCTGGTGTCGACTACACGCACTGCTCGGCCGAGGCGGTGACCGCATGATCATGAACTTGCTCCTCGAATGTGCATTGTTCTGTCCAGTCAGTGGGGGTACGGGAAACTTCTATCAATTGAGTGGAGTGCCTGTGCCGGATCTGAAGCCAGATCAAAAGCTTCCGCATCAGGGTGAAATCACAAAAGTCGCCAAAGCACCAAACCTGACACAGTGCGTCGAGGAACGGAGTGCTAGCACCATCACTTTTGTGCGAAGTCGTATGCTATATGCAAAGGCCGCTCTGAATGCGAAAGGTGGAGTGCGATTTGGCATGCGCCACATCCGTACGTATCTTACAGTCTCAAAGCCTACCATGACTAATTATTTATCTAGACGCCCTGAATCGCTTCACGAAGAGAACTGAGCAAGCTCAGACTGTGCAGATACTGCATTATATTTTTCCTCGACAATTCGGCTTACACAATGTCTTCACCTCCAAGGTCGACCGCCGTGAGACAGCCATGCCTTTCAAGGATTACACATTACGCGAAACCGAAATACACCAAAGCATGAGTCGAGCTTTGAATGGTAAAATCAAGAACCCGCAAGATGTGACGAGATGGAAAGTACATGTACCCAAGCGGCTACGTGATGGTACCGTCGACCTTGTCAATAAGATGCGTGTGCTCCACGACCGCTGCTCATACACAGAACTGCTGCGTCATTACTGTCCTGTAAACGTATGAATCTCATGGAATCGAAGCAATTGACACTAATTATCATAGTGTTTGCCTTTGTCCTCGAAGCCTGAATGGAGAAAGAAGCGAAATCAACCAGCTGACATTTCCATGTCGCTCGTTGCACCACAAGACGTCGATAGAAAATATGGGAGCATCACTCCAAGCGAAGGCGCAGAGCAGCAATGCTTTACGGATCTGGCTTGTTCGACGCCCCACGTATCCGCGTTCTGTCGTGCTGTTGTCGCTAAGGTCATTCCCCTTGGGTTCTGGGGCGACGACGGCAACAAACGCACCATCATGTACTGGATAGATCAGTTCGTTTCCTTGCGAAGGTTCGAAAGCCTTACTCTACATCAGGTTACACAGCAGATTCAGGTAATCCCTCCCTTGCGTCTTGCCACGATTCATGCTGATCGACCTGCAGGTTGGCACTTTAGCCTGGCTCCGGCCACCTGGTCAAGATAACGACGCTAAGATGGCAAAATCAGACTTCACGAAACGCAAAGAACTACTTTTGGAATTCGTATACTGGTTGTTCGACTCCTTTTTGATTCCTTTGATCCGCTCGAACTTCCACGTCACGGAGTCGAACGTGCATCGGAACAAGCTGTTTTACTTCCGTCATGATGTCTGGAGAATGCTCGCGGAGCCGTCTTTGACGACGCTGAAGGCGAGTATGTTCGAACACATACCGAGCGATCGTATGACGAGACTGCTGGCGATGCGCCCGCTCGGCTTCAGCAAGATTCGCCTGCTGCCGAAGCGACATGGCTTTCGCACGATCATGAATCTCAAAAGACGGCAACAGGTCATGCGCAACGGCACGATGTCTCTGGGACGCAGCATCAACTCGGTAATGACGCCGGTGTTTAATGTCATCACATACGAGAAGGTCAGCATACTATCCTGACATACTGAGAAATGGACCGTGGTTGACGCAGAGTAGTCGCAACAGCCAAACGTGTTTGGGAGTTCTCTCTTCTCAGTAACAGATCTCCTTCCCAAGTTGGCAGCATTCAAGACCTCTCTGAGGCAACGAAATCTTGAGCACAGTCATTTTTACTTTGCAAAAGTGGACGTACAGACTTGCTTCGACACAATACCACAGGGCAAGCTATTGAGTATGGTCGAGACTCTGATGTCAATGCAAGCATATCAGACCGGCAAGCACGTCGAAATCAGTCCTCTTGGTGCGTTGCAACGCCTAGACGGAGATCACGTTGATCCTTTACCGGTCAAGAAATATGTCGCCCACAGTGGCGCTGCTGAAGAAATGATGTCTTTCCCACAGCTTGTGCAAGATAAGCTTGTGGGCACAAAGTCAAACACGATCTTCGTCAACACCAATCTACAGCAGCAGGAAACGAAGCACGACTTGATGCGGCTTCTACGCGAGCATGTAGAGCGCAATCTTGTGAAAATCGGAAAGAAGTTTTACAGGCAGAAGAATGGCATTCCTCAAGGCTCGGTCTTGTCAAGCATTCTCTGCAACTTCTTCTACGCCGAGCTCGAACGCGACGTTCTTAGCTTCGCGCTGGGAGACGACTGCCTTTTACTTCGTCTTCTGGACGATTTTTTATTGATCACCCTGAACCAAGAACATGCTGACCGCTTCATCAAGGTCATGCATCGTGGACATCCAGACTATGGCGTTGTTGTCAAGTCAGCAAAGTCGTTGACCAACTTCGAGGCAGTCACCGATGCAGGCCAATCCATTGCTAGGGTCGATTCTGCCGGAGGCTTTCCTTATTGCGGCGTGAAGATTGACACGACAACTCTCGAAGTCAGCAAAGCAGGGCGGTCTACAAGAGATGGTAAGTCAATGGTGAAGAAAGTGGTTTCTGCCATTTGTGAATAAGCTGACTGGGCCGACAGAGGTCGAAGACTCTCTGACAGTGGATCTTTCCAAGATGCCGGGCCAGAGTTTCCACCGCAAGGCTCTCAAGTGAGTTATTGATCCACTCCATATTCCATGTCGGTGGACTCTGCCTTCCAATCAGTCGATCGACGGCTAGGAATGGACCCACGCGGGATCTCTTTTGCAGCGGTCACTAACCGGGAATAGTGCTTTCAAAATCCAGCTCAAGGCCATGTACATCGATACGTCGTTGAACAGCGTGTCAACCGTACTAGGCAATCTATACCGAAGTTTCCACGAAGCGGCGGTGAGGTCGTTCGAATATGTGCGCGTGCTGTCAAAAGTGCGCAGGACTTGTTCAAGCCTGCTTATCAGTATGTCTTACCTCTTCCCGAACCGTGCGATGGAAGCTCGAATGAGCCAGATCCCATGCGAAGCCACCCACTCATGACCGTGCTTGGCGCAATCCTTCCACCACAGATCGAGATGCGTCAATGTGCATGAGCGATCGCTAAAAGCACCGTCCAAAGCTAGCGACCAAGTTTCGCTGACGATTGATCTCAACAATTACAGAAACGGTCGACAACATCATCGCGCTGGCATTTGTGATGCTCCAGCGGCGTTCGCGTTCGCGTAGCGACAGGCAGAGAGTCGCTGTGCAGAGCGTCATTTCGCGCCGTCAATTGCATTGGTAAGTGTGGCTGACGCCGCATCGTCTCGGATATCGTGGGGTTGCGGCTCGCGACACGCCGGAACGCGTCCCACGGTGAACCCAGAGACATTGCGGGGGCTCGTGTTCCATCGACTTGACATGTGCTAATTCTGACGACAGGCTGGCTTGCAAGGCTTTTCTCGCGGTGTTTCAGCGCAAGCAGACACAGCATCATGTGCTATTGGGATGGCTGCAGAAGTCGCTGGTAGCGGTGCGCATTTCGGACACGACTGAGAAAAGATTACTAGAGTCCGCTATTTCTCAGCGATGAATCGACAGACGTTAGAGTTTCAAGCATACGCTGAAGGTTGTTGAACGACATGTTCGTGCTTGCAAGAAGCAAGCATTCGTGATGCTCCACCTCAGAATCAACAACCAACTTGAATCAAGATGTGTGACCAGGGTGACATGTCTAGCGGCGGCACTGCGACACGCTCATCTGCACGCCTGAATGCGCCCAAAGCTTGGCTGCATGTACACGGTGTATGGATGGCGGAAGCGACGGATCATTCACGATGGCTGCATGCTTTTGTGCGAGCAAATCGAGATTGCGGAAATGGCTGGCTGGCTGTGCTACCAGATGATAGGGCGGGTGTAGCTGGTCAACGGTGGTGATTGGATTCTGGTGCAGAAGTATGGGGCAGGTCGTGAGGTAATGTTCCCGCAGCGGGCGGGCAACCAGCCACTGCAGCGAGTTTCAACACGCATGGAGAACGCCTGGCTAGCGATTGACATGGACGGCGTTTCCCTGAGCGCGCTGAAGCTGTAATGCCATGCTTTTCCCCATATTCGTCTGAACATCTTCCAGACTCTGTGTTGTTCGTCTGCGGTCTGCCCTTCATCGCAACTGCTTGCAATCAAAGTTGCTGCGCAATTACCGTTGAGCAGGGATGCTCACGGCCGGCCGACATCCACAAGCACGCTAGTCCCCCTGATTCGAGATGCCGTCAACGTTCTTTCAAAGCGCTCTGGCCGACGAGGGCGTGCACTACATTTCTCAATCGCACGACAAGTCACTGTACATCATCACAGAGCATGACTACGCCCACTCCGTCCACTCATTGATAGCCACCCCGAAGCGCGACCCGAGCGCACACCGACACTCTTCTGCGCGCCGACTGCAGCGCCGCCCACCGCGACCGCTCATGACGACGCTCATGTTTCCGCAGGATGCGCAGACCTTTGGAATGCCGCCCGGCAGCCCGCCGGACCTGACCAACTCCAAGTCGTCCAAGTCGAGCAGCCTGCACTCGTCCTCGCTGGCAGACTTCATGGGCACGAGCGACCTCTCGCACTTCGAGGACATCAACCTGGACGAAGCCGCGGCGGGGCCCTCGGGCTTCCACGCGCCATTGAGCCCGTCCGACCGCACCATCTTCGAGGGCTCGCGGCCATTGGCAGCCGGTGGACGTAGCCTGTCGCACTCGCAGGCCTCCTTCCGCGACCTCACCAACGCTGCGAAGCCGAGATACCCGAGCCAGGTCAATCAGGCAGTCCAGCGACAGCAGTCGCAACTCGCCGCCCCGGGGAAGCAGCTCAGGAGAGGCTTCACCTCGCCGTCCGCGCCGTCTCTCGCCAGTCTGGGTCTGTCGGCACCCAACCGCTCGTCTCGCTCGCCGTCGCCCTCTAGCACAAAGGGCTATCCCTCCGCACCACGCACCCTCTCGCGGAAAAGCTCGCGGACTCTCGACCACTTGCCTTCCCCTGGCCTAAATCAGAGGCGGCAGTCATGGCAGGACGCCAAGCGAAAGACGGTGAAAGAGAGGGAGGCAGAGTGTGACGACGAGGACGATGAGCTGCCGGAAGATGCCATGATCTACAACATCCCCATCTCGCCGCGCCCGGTTCAGGAGCGGTCACCATCGAGCTGCGGTAGTCTTGCATCGCCGAATCCTGATGTCGCCGCGGGAGGACACCCTTCTCCCAAGGCCTCGCCACTTCCATCGCCCTCTCACTTATCCCGGCAGCCCTCCCCCAACCCTTCCATTCGAGGCATTTCTCCGCCAGGGCAATTGGCGCGGCAACAAACAAACGCATGGGAAGACACCTACACAAATCTCGACACAGACGCAAGGGCCCTCACAGAAAAGCTCGAAGAGTTCCAGTCTGACTTCGAAAAGAAGCAGGAGGTCAAGCGTCAACAGCCTGGACTTGCTCGATCCGCCTCTGTGAACAAGTCAGAACCGAAAGCAAAGAAAGCCGCTCTCCCGCCCGTTCGCAAGAGTGATCCACTTATTGATCCATTCCAGCCTTCGGTCGAAAAGCAGAAGTATCTCAGCCGAACAAGGCCCTCCTGGCTTCCGCCGAAGAACCCAAAGGAGGAGAAGAAGCACCTCAAAGAGTACCAGAAAATGCTGGCTCGAATCGAGGAAGCTGGTGCGTCAAGCTTAATCAAGCCCCCAACAAGTACAGCACTGACCATCTGTAGAACGCCTCGAGGCCCAAAAAGCCAAAGATGAAGCCCTTGCCCGCGAGAAGGCCACCCGCATAAAAGCAGAATATTGGTCCACGCTGCTCCTACCCAACTGGGCGACCGAAATGACCGACGCTACACGTCGCGCTACACACCGAAAGATGTGGTGGAACGGCATTCCTCCACGGTTACGGGGGCAGGTCTGGTCCCGCGCCATCGGAAACGATCTGGAAGTCAGCGAGGCCACATACAACATTGCGCTGGACAAGGCGCAACGCGAGATCAAGCAACTCGGCTACGAAGCGCTCGGAGGCCGATACGCACAAATCGTCGAATCAACAAAGGGCGTGTGGACAGAGCTGGGCGTGTTTAGCCCTTCACGAACAGCGGCGGGTGCAGAAGATCAGCCACTGCATCAGGATCTGGTGAATGTGTGCCTCGCATACTCAAGCTACCGCCCGGATATTTCACACCAGAGCACGGGAATGCAGCACATCGCCGCACTCCTGCTGCTGAATCTCCCCGCTCCGGAAGCTTTTATAACGCTTTCGAATCTCCTTAACAGGGCGCTTCCGCTATCTTTCCTCGTCCACGATGCCAATGCCATGCACTCAGCATACTCGACTACAATCCACGCCATCGCGAAGAAACACCCGTCCCTCGCTCAACGCCTGGAGACGCTACGTGTCGAGCCAAGAGACTACCTCGCAGGCATGTTCGGCAGTCTGTTTTGCGGCAGACTAGGCGTAGAGCACGCAGCCAGAGTCATGGATTTGTACGCAGTTGAAGGCGATAAGATTCCTCCCCGCGTTGCCGTTGCCATCATGGGCGTCTTGGAAGGGAACTGCATGGAAGGCAGTGCAGAAGACGTGGCGCGTGTGCTGAGGGAGAGGAGCGTAGAGACCGGGGTCGAAGACTTTATTACTAGGGTGTATGAGGCGGGGAAGAGCGAGTAAAGATGATGAAAGAGA
>Ga0265797_10003872_pt1 | contig 23453 bp, 17 predicted proteins | sample P2T30metagenome_FD_192433 | JGI IMG/M metagenome (GOLD analysis project Ga0265797, IMG submission 192433) | Plant litter microbial communities from East Loma Ridge, Irvine, California - P2 T30 | ecosystem: Environmental > Terrestrial > Plant litter > Unclassified | place: USA: California... | reverse complement strand
TCGCGGACCATGCGCTCGATGTCCTCCTTCGGCAGCGACGAGCCGCCGGAGATGACCATCGACTGCTCCTTGCCGGTGCCCTTGTCCTTCGCGGACACGTGCACGATGCCGTTGGCGTCGATGTCGAACGTGACCTCGACCTGCGGGACGCCACGGGGAGCCGGCGCGATGCCGGTGAGCTCGAAGGTGCCGAGCGGCTTGTTGTCGCGGGTGAACTCGCGCTCGCCCTGGAAGACCTGGATCGCCACCGACGGCTGGTTGTCGTCAGCGGTTGTGAAGGTCTCGCTGCGCTTGGTCGGGATCGCGGTGTTGCGGTCGATGAGCTTCGTCATCAGGCCGCCCTTGGTCTCGATGCCGAGCGACAGCGGCGTGACGTCGATGAGCAGGACGTCCTTGCGCTCGCCCTTCAGGACACCGGCCTGCAGTGCGGCGCCGACGGCGACGACCTCGTCCGGGTTCACGCCCTGGTTCGGGGACTTGCCACCGGTCAGCGACTTGACGACCTCGGCCACGGCGGGCATGCGGGTCGAGCCACCGACGAGCACCACGTGGGCGATGTCGTTGACCGAGACACCGGCTTCCTTGATGACGTCGTTGAACGGCTTCTTGGTGCGGTCGAGCAGGTCGGAGGTCATCTGCTCGAACTGTGCACGCGAGATGGTCTCGTCCAGGTTCAGCGGGCCCTCGGCGGTGAGCGTCAGGTACGGGAGCTGGATGTTCGCCGACATCTGCGACGACAGCTCCTTCTTGGCCTGCTCAGCCGCTTCCTTCAGGCGCTGCTTGGCGATCTTGTCCGTGGACAGGTCGACGCCGTGCTCGTCCTTGAACTTCTTGACCAGGTAGTCGACGATGCGCTGGTCCCAGTCGTCGCCACCGAGGCGGTTGTCACCGGAGGTCGCGCGGACCTGGATCGTCGAGAAGTCGTCGTCCTTGCCCACCTCGAGCAGGGAGACGTCGAACGTGCCACCACCGAGGTCGAAGACCAGGATGAGCTCGTCTTCCTTGCCCTTGTCGAGGCCGTAGGCCAGTGCGGCCGCGGTCGGCTCGTTGATGATGCGGAGGACGTTGAGGCCGGCGATCTCACCGGCGTCCTTCGTGGCCTGACGCTCGGCGTCGTTGAAGTACGCCGGAACGGTGATGACCGCGTCCGTGACGTCTTCGCCGAGGTACTGCTCGGCGTCGCGCTTGAGCTTGCCGAGGGTGCGGGCCGAGATCTCCTGCGGCGTGTACTTCTTGCCGTCGATCTCGGTGGTCCAGTCGGTGCCGACGTGACGCTTGACCGACGCGATGGTGCGGTCGACGTTCGTCACGGCCTGGCGCTTGGCGGTCTCGCCGACCAGGACCTCGCCGTCCTTCGTGAACGCCACGATCGACGGCGTGGTGCGCATGCCCTCGGCGTTGGCGATGACGGTGGGCTCGCCACCTTCGAGAACTGCGACGACGGAGTTGGTGGTTCCGAGGTCGATGCCTACTGCACGTCCCATGTGTTGCTCCTCTTGCTTTGGGGGTAAGTCGTTGGACTTGCGTCCGATGGACTCAACCCTACTCCTGAGTCACCTGGAGTCAACTTCTGAGAAAGCAAACCTGCGCCGGTCTCACTCAACACCCAGGCGCGTCGGCGAGCACTAGCACGTTCGTATGTTGATATTTCACATGATATTCTGGATGTACATGCGCCGTTGGAGTACCTCGACGGGCGTGTCCCTTCCCGCACAGCCGCCGTCGCGCGGCCTGTCCTGAAAGATGCACATGTCTCACAAGAAGAGGGCATCAACTGCCCTCAAGTCCATGGGTGCGGCCGGGCTGGCCGCAGCCACCATCGTGTCTGGCCTCTCCTTCGGCGCGGCCCCGGCCACTGCCGCTGGTCCTGGAGCGGAGCCGTCCGAGCGGGTCGTCGGTTCCTTCGTGCTCCGAGAAGCGCGAACGGACACATATTTTGCGGTCCAGGCAGCCAACCTTGGCTCCGGGGCTCTCAATGGCGCATCAGCAAAGGCGTACACCACGTTTGCTCAAGCAAAGGCATCGGCGGATCGCGTCGAGTTTCCCGCGCCCGGGACTCGTGGTGTCATCAAAAACTCGAAGGGCCAGTGCCTGAGCAGCCTTGGAGGCATGTACGCCCCGTGGTCAAGCAACTGCGGGACAGCGGCAGGCCAGTTCACGATGAGTGAGAACCTTGGACTCGGGGTCTACCGAAACTCGGCCCAGACTGGTTTCTACCTGGGATACTTGTCCGGCTATTCGCTGGCGACCTACGACGAGATCGTCGCGTCGATCAACAAGCCGCTGGTCGCCAGCGTCACGAGCACGAGCAACATCAACAAGTCGGCGGTCATCTCCGGAACGGCGACGCCGAACCAGACCGTCACGATCGGCTCCAAGACTGTCAACGTGAATGCGGACGGCAAGTGGAACATGACGGTCACCGGCCTCGTGAACGGCGCGAACTCGCTCGTGGCCATCCAGAAGCGCGGCGCCACCGAGATCGACCGTCAGAACGTCTCGGTCACGATCGTCGAGGGCGGCGGCCTCTTCGGCGTCGACCAGGGCCCCGTCGAGCTCGAGCGCGGTGAGACCACCCAGGTCCCGTTCGTCGTCGAGAACCGCGTCTCGCGCACGAACACCAAGGGCACCGTGGTGCTGACCGCTCCGGACGGTGCGACCTTCTCCGAGCAGGACACCGTCCAGGGCTCGTGGCGTCGCGTCGGCAACACCGCGTGGAACGCTTCCACGTCCATCCCGCTCTCGAACGGCCGTCTGTCCAACGACAACACGACCTTGACGTTCGACGCGGACTGGGCCAGTGAGCGTCCGACCGACCAGCAGTACCGCTTCCTGATCGACGTCACCGCTGCGGCGGATGCGCCCGAGGCTCCGAGTGCCATGGAGTTCGACTTCAGCGGAACGAGCAGCACGAACGACTTCCGCGCCCAGGGCTCGACGTCCACCACGGTCGGCACCTCGGTCGTGGCCCTGACCGCCGAGGTCTCGTCGGTCGACGACGACGCCCGTTCCGCCGTGGTGTCCGGCACCGCCACCCCCGGCGCCGACATCTCGATCGGTGACGAGACGACCAAGGCCGACGCCACGACCGGCGCCTGGTCGATCACGGTCGGCGACCTCGAGGTCGGGGACAACGACCTCGTCGTGATCCAGGAGGTCAACGGCCGTGAGGTCGACCGCAAGACCGTCACCGCGACGGTCGAGGGCCGCGCGGAGCTGGCCCCGATCACGCTGTCCGGGCCGGCCTTGGTCACCCCGGGTCGCTCGAACACCTTCACCGGCACCGCCGAGCCCGGCGCCACCTTCCGCGTGCTCAACGTCTCCGGCACCCAGATCGTCCCCGGCGCCTTCCAGGTCGGCGCCGACGGCCGCTGGACGTTCAACCGCGTCGTCTCCAACGGCGCACCGAACTTCCGCTTCGTGATCGAACAGACCAAGAACGGCCAGACCGTCACGTCCGAGCTCTTCACGATCAACGCGACGGCCCTCGCACCGGTGACCGTCACGGGGCCGGCCGCCGTCCGCCCCGGTGTCTCGAACACGTTCACCGGCACCGCCGAGCCCGGCGCCACCTTCCGCGTGCTCAACGTCTCCGGCACCCAGATCGTCCCCGGCGCCTTCGAGGTCGGCGCCGACGGCCGCTGGACGTTCAACCGCGTCGTCTCCAACGGCGCACCGAACTTCCGCTTCGTGATCGAACAGACCAAGAACGGCCAGACCGTCCGCTCCGACCTGTTCACGATCAACGCCACCGAGCTCACGCCGGTGACGGTCACGACGCCGGACCGCGTCATCCCGGGTCGCTCGAACACCTTCACCGGCACCGGTGAGCCCGGCGCCACCTACCGCGTGCTCAACGTCTCCGGCACCCAGATCGTCCCCGGCACCTTCCAGGTCGGCGCCGACGGCCGCTGGACGTTCAACCGCGTCGTCTCCAACGGCGCACCGAACTTCCGCTTCGTGATCGAACAGACCAAGAACGGCCAGATCGAGAAGTCGAAGCTGTTCACGATCGACGCTGCGGACTTCGCCCCCGTCACGGTCGACAACCGCTCGGTCACGCCGGGAGTGTCGAACCACTTCACCGGCACCGGTGAGCCCGGCGCGACCTACCGTGTCCTGAACGTCTCGGGTACGCAGATCGTCCCCGGCAGCTTCCAGGTCGGCAACGACGGCAAGTGGGCCTTCGACCGCGTCGTGTCCCGCGGTGCAACCGAATTCCGATTCGCCCTCGAGGTCACCAAGAACGGCCGTACCGAGGTCAGCGAGCTCTTCACCCTCGCAGCCGACACCCAGTAGCTCCCCGGCGGCCCTCCTGTCGCACCACGACAGGAGGGCCGCCCCCCTCTGCTCCCGGAAGGAACCCGATGAACACCACGATCCGCCGCGGCCTCGCCGCAGCATCCATCGCCCTCGTCGCCGCGTTCGGCGTCACCGCCTGCAGCACGTCTGACGCGAAGGGCCCCGCGCCCACCGCCTCGAGCACGACGAAGGCTGCTCAGACCACCTACAACGAGTGCATCGACGGAGCCGTGCAGCTCTGGGACGAGGACGAGGACTCGGACAAGACGATCACGACAGAGGACTGCGCAGCGGCGAACCTCATCAGCTCGAACCGCACCTACGACCTCGGCACGATCGGCACCATCACGGTCGAGGCGAGCAACGCCACGATCTCGGTCTCCTCGACGAAGAAGGTCTTCTTCAGCGGATCCAACAACAGCCTGACCTACGAGGGGGAAGCCCCCAAGGTCGACGACCAGGGCAAGGGGAACACCGTCACGGCGGCCGGCTGAGTCCAGCCCGCGCAGCCACAACGAGGAGGGGACGGAAGCCTCACTTCCGTCCCCTTCTGCGTGCAGTATTGTTCTTTCAGATGTGATGTTTTAGACTGATCACCGAACCCGACCGGAGGCCCCCTTGAACTACCTCGTCGTCATCCGCGCCCTCGTCTCGGGCTGGTGGATCATCGCAGGTGCCACGCTCCTCGGAGCAGGCCTCTCCCTCGTCGTGACGAGCATCACGCCGCCCACCTACCAGGCATCGACCTCCTACTACGTGTCCGTCGCCGGGGACACCTCGGCATCCGCCGGCGAGATCGCGCAGGGGTCGAACGCCGCACAGCAGAAGATCAAGTCGTACATGCAACTCGCGACCTCCCCCCGCGTCCTGCAGGGCGTGGTTGACGAGCTCGAACTCGACACCACTCCGGCGGCCCTGGCATCCAGGATCACCACCTCCGTCGACGCCGGCACCGTGATCATCAAGATCGCCGTCCAGGACGGGTCCCCGAAGGTCGCCGCCACGATCGCCGAGCAGGTCGGCAAGCGGCTCGCCGGCGTGGTGCAGCAGATCGAACCCCGCGGCGCCGACCAGACGCCGTCGGTGCGACTCGAAGAGGTCACGCCTGCGAGCGAGCCCACCACCCCGATCTCCCCTCGGAAAGCAGCAGACCTCACGCTCGGTCTGGCCGCTGGCCTCGCCGCCGGTGCTGCCCTCGCCCTGCTCCGGGCTGCGGTCGACACCCGCATCCGCTCGGGAGAGGACCTCGACGTCGACGTCCCCGTGGTCGGGGACATCGCGTTCGACACCGATGCCGCTCGCCGTCCCTTGATCGTCCGGGACGAGGTGAACACCCCGAGATCGGAGGCCTTCCGCAGCCTCCGCACGAACATCCAGTTCCTCCGCACCAGCGGCGCCCCCACCATTGCCGTGACCAGCGCCAGACCGTCCGAGGGCAAGACCACCACCACCGCCAACCTGGGCATCGCGTTGAGCAAGAGCGGCATGCGCACGGTGATCATCGACGCCGACCTCCGTCGACCGAACGTGGCCTCCGTGATGAGCATCGAGGGGGCCGTGGGGCTCACCGACCTGCTCGTCGGACGCGTCGAGCTGGAAGACGTCCTGCAGGACTGGGGCCTCGATGGTCTCGCCGTACTGCCGGCCGGCACGATCCCGCCGAACCCGAGTGAACTGATCGGGTCGGAGGCGATGACCCGCGTCCTCGCCGAGCTCGCGTCGCGGTTCGACGTCGTGCTGGTCGACACACCGCCGGTCCTGGCCGTCACCGACTCGGCACTCGTCAGCACCCTCGTGTCGACGACCCTGCTGGTCACCGCCGCCAACCAGACGAAGCGCTCCGACGTCCGGCTGGCGATCGAGGCACTGGCACGGGTCGGGCAGCAGGTCGCCGGCATCGTCCTCACCAAGACCAAGCACAAGGCTTCCCGCAGTGCGTACTACCGCTCGGACTACACGAGCCCTCGCACCACCTGACCGACGACAAGGACACGATCGATGCAGTCCCCCCGCCGCACACGCACCCTCCGCACGAAGCGCCTCCTCGACATCGTCGGTGCCGCCGTCGCGCTCGTCGCACTGTCACCGGTCCTCGCCGTCGTGGCGGGGCTCGTGGCGATCCGGCTCGGTCGACCAGTGCTCTTCCGGCAGCTGCGTCCCGGACTCAACGGCGTGACGTTCACCATCCTGAAGTTCCGGACGATGCTCGAACCCGACCCCGCCGCCGGCCTCGTCAGCGACCGTGATCGCCTCACGTCGTTCGGCTCGTTCCTCCGGTCGACGAGCCTCGACGAGCTCCCCAGCCTGTGGAACATCCTGCGGGGTGACATGAGCTTCGTCGGTCCCCGCCCGACCCTCTGCCGGTACCTCGACCTCTACACCGCCGAGGAGTCCCGCCGACACGACGTCCTGCCCGGTCTGACCGGTCTCGCCCAGGTCCGTGGCCGCAACGCGCTCCCGTGGCCCGAGCGCCTCCGGTCGGACGTCGAGTACGTCGACACCGTGTCGCTCGGCCTCGACCTCCGCATCCTGCTCCGCACGGTCGTCGTCGTGCTCCGACGCGAGGGCATCGCCGCGCCGGGCCACGTCAGTTCCGACGACTTCGAGGGGACCGCGGCGATGACGGGTGGATCACGGTGAGGACCGTCTGGATCGTCAACCACTACGCGCACCACCGCGAGCGGGACGGCCGCGCGACCCGCCACCAGCACCTCGCCGCGGGTCTGACCGAGCACGGGTGGCGCACGGTGGTCATCGCCGCCGGCACGGACCACCCCTCCGGCCGCTCCCACCTGCACGGGACGACGCTGCGCGAGCGCTGGACCGGCGACGGGTACGAGTTCTGCTGGCTCCGGGGAGTCGACCACCGTGGTGCCGGCGCTCGCCGGGCGATCCGTCGCATCGCCGACATCGGCCTGTTCACCGCGCTGCTGCTCCGGCCGGGTTCGCTCCGAGGGCTCCCCCAACCGGACGTCGTGATCGGTGGGTCCTTCCATCCCCTGGCGGCGTGGGGCGCCTCGGTGCTCGCACGACGGATGGACGTGCCGTTCGTCTTCGAGCCGCGCGACCTCTGGCCGGAATCAGCCCTCGGGCTGGCGGGCATGACCGAACGGCACCCGCTGGTCCGGCTGCTCCGGCGGCTGGAACGGACCGTCGTCCGCCGGGCAGCGCACATCGTCTCCCCGCTCGAGGGCGTCGGCCGGTACTACGCCGACCGCGGTCAGCCCACGCCCTTCACCTGGGTCCCGAACGGTGTCGCGCTCGACGAGCGAGCCGACGAACCCGGCGAACCCGACACACCCGACGCACCCGACGCACCCGAAGAGCCTGCGGACGAGCCCGACACCGCACTCGCGCCCGCTGACGACCGCTTCACGGTCACCTACATCGGCTCGATGGGGCCGGCGAACGCGCTCGAAGCCGTCCTCGACGGCTTCGACCTCGCCGCCCGCCGGGCAGCCGCGAGCGGCGGCCGGCGTCTGGTGCTCCGCATGGTCGGGGACGGATCGGACGTCAGCGCGCTCCGGGAACGCGCGTCGCGCCTCCAGGCCGGCGTGGACGTGATCTGGGACGGACGGGTGCCGCAGGACGACGCCCGCCGCATCGGGCGCCGAGCGGACTGCCTGGTCGTCAACATGCACGACCTGCCGCTGTACCAACACGGCGTCTCGATGAACAAGCAGTACGAGTACATGCTGCTCGGCCGCCCGTTGCTCGTCGGAGCACCCGTCCCCCTCGAACCCGTGGTCGCTTCCGCCAGCGGCCTGCACGTCCGGCCGGACGACCCCGAGGCGATCGCCGAGGGCATCCTCACGCTCGCGGCGATGTCCGCCGCCGAACGCGAGGCCATGGGTGCCCGCGGCCGCGACCATGTCGTGCGCGAGCACGACTACCGAGTCCTGGCCGGCGTCCTGGCCGGCGTCCTCGACGACACCGTCGCCGCCTGACCCCTCCCTGTCCCGTCCCGTCCTGTCCGTCCCGTCCGAGGAAACCCGAGCATGCTCCCCGACATCGTCCACGTCTCCAGCGCCCACCCCTGGGTCGACAACCGCGTCCATCTGCGGGAAGCCGCGGCAGCGGCCGACGCCGGCTACCGCGTCCGCCTCATCGCGGTCGAGTCCGACCTCGGCGCCCCACCCACGGCCGTCGAGGTGGTGCGGATCCCACGGCGAGCGCGTATCCGGCGCATGGTCGTGTCGACGACGCAGGCACTCGCCCTCGCGCTGCGGTCGCGTGCCCGGGTGGTGCACCTGCACGATCCCGAACTCATCTGGACCATCCCGGTGCTCCGGCTGGCCGGTCGCACCGTCGTCTACGACGCGCACGAGGACCTGCCCGACCAGGTCTGGGGCAAGGACTACCTGACCCACCGGCAGCGTGCCGTGTTCGCGTGGCTCTCGCACGGGCTGCTCCGCGTGGCCGGCACGGCGAACCGGGTGGTCACCGCGACCGAGTGGACCGGACGCCGGTTCCCGGCACCGCGCCGGATCGCGATCCACAACTTCCCCTTCGCGCGTCCGGAAGACGACGCCCAGGTCGGCCTGGAGGCGCGGCCCGCCCTGGTCGCGCACGTCGGCGTCCTGAGTCACGACCGTGGCATCGACGTGCTCGCGTCCGTCGTCGAGGAACCGTCGTTCCCGGCGGGATGGCGGGTCGAGATGGTCGGCTCGATCGACCGGGCGACGTCGACGGAGCGGTTGCGTGCCGCCGAGGCCACCGGCCGGGCTGTGCACGGCGGCGTCGTCGGTCCGATGGAAGCGCGCGACCTGCTCCTCCGCGCCCGGATCGGCGTGGTCCCCTTCCGTCGGACGCCCGTCACCGACCAGATCTTCCCGACGAAGCTGTTCGAGTACCTCGCGGCCGGACTCGCCGTCATCGCCACCGACATCCCCCTGTGGCGGCACCTGTTGCGCGGGGTCGAGTGCGTGACCTTCGTCCCCGCTGACGACCCCACGGCCATCGCCGAGGCGATCCGCCGGTACGCGGACGACCCCGCGCTCCTCGAGCGGCACGGTGCCGAGGCCCGGCGGGCGGCCGCGCGGTTCACCTGGGCCCCGGAGGCCGAGCGGTTGGTCGAGATGTACGACGAACTCCTGCCCGGCGTCCGCGCAGCACGATCGACGCCGACGGCCACCCGGTGACGCGGGCGACGATCGACCGGGCCGAGCTCGCACGTCCGGTCGGACGGGTGACGGGCGTGTTCGTCGCGGTCGGGCTCCTCGGCCTCACGATGAACTGGATCTCGGCGAACCTCGTCGCACCGATCTTCTCGTACCTGGGGTACGGCTACGTCCCCGCGCCCTGGCAGGCACTGCTCGTCGTCATCGTGCTGACGACCGGGGTGGCGCTGACGCTCCCCCGGGTGCTCGTCCGGCCGTCGCACGTCGTGCTCTGGACGATCTTCGTGGTGTGCGTCAGCCCGACGATGATCATGAGCATCTCGACCGGGTACGTGTCCACCGCCACGGCGATCGCGCTCAGTGCCGCGGTGGGGACGGCGTTCGCACTGGTCAGCCTGGCCACGCCGAGCGGCGCGACTGCTCCGGCAGCCCGGGTCGAGCCGGCGGACGACGTGCTGGTCATCGGCGCGCGGCGGATCGACCGTGGCACGCTCACCTGGCTGGTGTGCGGCCTCTACTCCCTCGTCACCTACGGCCTGATGGCGGCCACGGTCGGCATCCACATCCGGTTCCTGGCGCTCGACGACATCTACGAGGTGCGTGCCGACTACTCGGCCGACGTCGGGACCGGTGGTGCCCTCGGGTACCTGCTGACCGGTCAGGCGTACGTGATCAACCCGCTGGTCCTCGCGCGCGGCATCTTCCGTCGCCGCCCGTCCCTGGTGGTCCTCGCCCTGGCCGGGCAGTTCCTGCTGTACTCGAGCACCGGGTTCAAGGCAGTCCTGTTCTCGTTCATCGCCGTCCTCGGGATGGCGGTGCTGTTCCGGGGCGCGAAGCCGGCGCGGTCGCTCGCCTTCCTCGGCGCGCCCCTCGCGATCATGATCGTCTCCGCGGTCGCCGACGAGGTGCAGGGCGGCATCACCTGGACGTCGGTGTTCACCCGTCGCTTCATGCTGACGCCGGGGCTGCTGTCATCGGTCTACGTCGACTACTTCTCCGACAACCCCGTCGCACGCTACGGGTACTCGTTCCTCAGCCCCTGGATCGAGTACCCGTACGATCTGCCGCCGCCGAAACGGATCTCCGACTACCTGGTGCCCGGGTCGGTGGGCTACGCGAACGCCAACCTGTTCGCCGACGGGTTCGCGAACCTGGGGTGGATCGGGATCTTCGTCGCGGCGGCTGCGCTGTTCGTCTGGCTGCGGTTCCTCGACGGCGCGAGCCGGGGGCTCCCGATGCGGGTCGCGGCGATGGCAGTGGTGATGCCGAGCATCATGCTGTCCAACACGTCCATCTTCACGGCGATGCTCTCGCACGGGCTGCTGATGGGGACGCTGATCCTGCTGATCGCCCCGCGCAGCGGCTGGGAGCGGGCCTCGCCCAGACGGCGGCCCACCGCTCCGGGCGACGATCGGCTGCGAGCACGGTCCCGGAGCGGCCGCCGTTCGGCGATCGTGGGCGGAGCACCCGCGCCCGCGCTGACACAGGTGTCGGCACCGGCCCCGATGCTGCTCCGCGCGGTGCCGGTGCAGGGTGCTGGGCGCCGCGATGCTGCAGCACGTGCGCGGATCGCTGGCCGGACCGACCGGCGGAAGGTGCCGGGGCGTCGGGCAGCTCAGCCCTCGCGGACCCGGAGCACCGCGCCGGCACCGGCCACGACCGCTGTCGTCGTCGCAGCCCAGTCGTTGTCCACGAGCACCAGGTCGTTGGCCGTCTGGCGGCACAGCACCCCGTAGACGGCACCGCTCTCGACGCTGCCCTCGTACCGGTTGCCCACCAGGTGCCCGCGGTTCTCGGTGGCGCGGACGTCGATCGCGACGGACGTCGCCGTGCCCTGTCGCCGCAGCCCCGCGATCCGGTTGCCGACGAGCGTGATGCCGTCGTTCGAGTGGTACAGGGAGAGCCCGCGACGGACTCCGCCCGGGCAGTGGTTGTGCGCGACGATCAGGTGCCGCGTCAGGTAGACGAGCACGGCCCCGTCGCGGTCACCGTCCCCGTACCCCGTCACCGTGTTGCGGAGGACGATGCCGTTCGCCCGTTCGGCGGGGTCCCCGACGGTCTCGCCCGCGCCGCGGATGACGATGCCGGACCCGGGGCCGGACGTCGTGCGGCGGACGACGTTGTCGATGACCGAGCAGTCGAGGGGCGCGTACTTCGTGACGCCGGCGTTCGCCTCGTCCTTCGAGGGGACGACGGCGATCCCCACCCGGCAGTTCTCGACGAGGTTGCGGAGGATCGCGATGGACTGCCCGCCGTGGGTGTCGATGCCTTCCCACGCAGGGACGTCGGAGACGTGGTTGTCCGCGATGACGATCCGGGCCGAACGTGGTGCGCCGAGGAGTCCGGTGGTGGTCGCGCGGACGGCCTCGATGCCGTAGGAGTTCAGGTACGGCGCGGGCTGGGTCACCCGCGCGATGCGGTTGCCGCGCACCGTGCCGTCGATGCACGAGAACATGAGCACCCCGGCGTAGCCGACGTCGGCGATGACGCAGTCCGCGACGGTGAACGCCATGCAGTGGTCGAGCAGGACACCGTCGTGGGAGAAGTCGCGGATGTCGGCGCCGTGGATCCGGACGTCGCGGAACGGCCGGGTGACGGTGCCGACGACGTGGACACCCCGACCGAGTCCGGAGTGGTCCGACCCGGAGCCACGGAGGACCGCGTCGATGATGGTGACGTCCGACGCGGCGACGACGACCAGGTCGATGTCGCGCGTGGTGGAGAGCGATCCGCCGACGAACCGGATCGTCATCGCGCGGTCGATCCGCAGCGGCTCGGACAGCGCCCAGTGCCGGGTCACGACGAGCACGGCACCCGCGTCGGTGGCCGCGACGGCGTCCTGCAACCGGGCGACCCCGGCGTCGGTCACCGTCCGGGCCGTGTCTGCTGGAGCGGGATTCGAGCGCCCGGACGCGGCAGCCGGGCGGGTCCCGGTGGCGAGCAGCGCGGCGGGGATCGCTCCGGCCGCGCCGAACAGCGCACCCCGTCGGCTGACGACCGACCGGGGTGTCCGGAGCGGCGTCACCGCCCGACTGCTTCCGGCATCGGCGAGACGCCGGACAGCGAGCGGTACAGGTCGAGCAGGACGTGCTCTTCGTGGTCCCACCGGAAGCGTTCGAGCACCAGGGCGCGGCCGGCTTCGGCGTGCTGTCGCAGCAGCTCAGGATCGCCGTCGTACCGGCGGAGTGCGGCCACGACGGCCTCCGGGTCACCCGGTGGCACCCACGTCGCGCAGTCGGCGCCGTCGAGCAGCTCGCGCCAGAGCGGGACGTCGGTCGCGACGACCGCCAGTCCGGCCGCCAGGTACTCGAACAGCTTGGTGGGGATCGACGCCGCGTAGGCCGGCGTCGGCAGGAGTGGGAGCAGCCCGACGCGGGCCGTCACCAACAGGTCGCGGGCCGCGCGGGGTGCCAGGACGCCGCGGTGGTCGATGCGCCCGGTGTCGACCAGCGCATCGAACGCACCGCGGTCGACCGCGGAGTCGATCGGACCGGCGGTGACCACGCGCCAGCCGTCCGGGAGCTCGGGCGACGCCGCGACCCCGGTCAGGACGTCGATCCCCCGGTCGCGGCTCATCGACCCGAGGTAGACGGCCACCCGACCACGAGCAGCGGCCGGCGGGGCGTCGGTGTCCTCGGCTCGGAGCCGTGGGACGTTCCGGACCAGGACGGTCCGGTCGGCGCGGAAGCGGCGCGCGATGGTCGGCGTCGCGGCCACCACGGTGCGTGACCGGCGTGCGAGGGCCACTGCCGCGTGCGCCGCCACCGTGCTGCCGCGGCGGGCCACGGGGCCGAGGTACTCCTTGCCCCGCACCTGCTCCGGCAGGTCTTCGTGGGCGTCGTACACCACCGTCCGGTGCAGCACGCGCAGGAGCGGGAGCGCCCACAACAGTTCGGGGTCGTGCAGGTGCACGATCGGCGCCCGGGACGACAGTGCCGCCCCGATGGCCTGGACCGAGGACAGCAGCACCCGTCGCCCGCGACGCCGAGCCGGGATGCGTCGGACGTACACCCCCGTCTCGGGATCGGGCAGGTGCCAGTCCGGATCGGCGCCGACGCCTGCGGCAGCGACGGCAACCAACGCCGTGCGGTACCCGGCACGCGCCGCGCTCGCCGCAGCACGGAGGTGCACTCGGTTGTCGGTCCACGGGTGGGCGCTCGAGACGTGGACGATGTCGAACGGGCGGGGTCGAGGGGCCATGCAGCGAAACTATGGGGCGCCGCTGCCCCCGAGCGAGTTATCTACATGTTGCATTCCAGCAGGCGGGCCGCTCACGGCATCGCGCCGAGCAGATCGTCGTCGTGGTGGCGGGTCGCCCGCACCACGAGCAGCAGGACCGCCGCGTAGGAGACCGTCATCGCCGAGGCGAGCGCGACGAGCACGACCGGCATCGGGGCCCCGAGCACCGACGGCACGAGCACCGCGGCGGCGCACACCACGAGACGCGATGCGTCCCACGTCAGCTGTGCCCCCTGCCGCTGCAGCATCGACAGCACCTGCGTGACCGGCGATGCGGCGACCTGGACTGCGAACGCCGGGACGAGGACCTGGGAGTAGGTGCCGGAGACCGCCCACTCCACACCGAACACGGTCGAGAACACCGCGGGTCCGAGCAGCACGACGACGAGCACCGCGACCGCACCCGCGGTGGCGAGACGCACGACGAGCCGCAGGACGAGCCGGCGCACGGGATCGCCGGATCGGATGCGGAGTCCGAACGCCCCGGCGGCGTACTGCGCGGTCGCGTCGGCGACCATGCCGACGGGCGCACCGAGCACCCGCATCGTGAGGGCGACGAAGCCCGCGGCGACGCTGCCGTGCAGCGCCGCGATGAGCAGACCGGGAGCCTGCTGCCCGACGACGTTCAGCATCGAGGACCACGGCGTGACGACGAGGAACCGCCGGTGGTGACGGGCGGCGGCCGAGAGCGACCGAGGGGTGATCCGCTCGCCGTCACCCCGCCGGAACCGGACCATCCCGAGCACGGCTGCGATCCGGCCGACCGCCAAGCCGCCCACCAGCCCGACCGGACCGACCGCGGCCATCGCCAGGTTCCAGACGGACTGGCCGATGCCCTGGCAGGCGTTGCGCACGGCGATGGACCGGTGCTGCTGCCGCCGCGCGAGCACGGCGGAGGCGATCCGTTGCACCCCCACCGCGACGACCGTCACGGGGACGGCCCACCACAGGTCTTCGAGGGCCGGTGCGGTGAACCACCGTGCCGCGTGGCCGCGGAGGACCCAGGCGACCCCGGTGGTGCCGACGCCGACGACCAGCGTCGAGAGCAGACCGAGTGCGACCAGCGCGCTGGTCGTCGCCCGGTCGTGTGCGACGACCAGCGCACGGTCGGTGCCGAGCGTCGCACCGGCTCCGAGGATGCTCGCGACCGCCGTGACGACCGCGAGCGTGCCGAAGTCCGCCGGGGTGTAGAGCCGGGTCAGCAGCGGTGAGATCGCCACGACCAGGCCCTGTCCGAGGACCGTGCCGACGAGGATCGTCGCGATCGCCGGGAGGCGCCGTCGGGGCGAGGACCGCACGGTGTCAGGCCACGGGGACCACGGGCGGAGCACCGATCGCGGTCACCGTGGTGGACGCCCACCGTTCGACGTCGAGGACCCGTCGGCCGTCGACGACCGTGCGGACGCCGGGGAGCCGGGACTCGTCCCACGTCGCGTACTCGGCGTGGTCGGCCTGCACGACCGCCGCGTCCACCGGTTCGCCGTCGACGTGGGGCTCGAAGCCGAGACTGCGGAGTTCGACGTCCGAGTACAGGGGGTCGGACACGGTCACCACTGCGCCGTGGACCCGGAGCGCGTCGACGGTGCCGAAGACCCCGGAGAACGCGGTCTCCTTCACGCCGCCACGGTAGGCGGCACCGAGGACCACGACCCGCTGGCCCCGCAGGTCCCCGTGCAGGCGCTCGAGGAGGTCGACCGCGTGGGCCGGCATCGCGGCGTTCCTGGCACGTGCGGCACGGACGACCGTGGCCTCCGGGTCGTTCCAGAGGTACAGCCGCGGGTACACCGGGATGCAGTGACCGCCGACCGCGATCCCGGGCCGGTGGATGTGGCTGTACGGCTGGGAGTTGCAGGCGTCGATGACCGCGGCGATGTCGATGGACTGCCGTTCGGCGAACCGGGCGAACTCGTTCGCCAGCGCGATGTTGACGTCGCGGTAGGTGGTCTCGGCGAGCTTCGCGAGCTCGGCGGCCTCGGCGGTGCGGAGGTCCCAGACGCCGTTCGGCCGACCGAGGTCGTCGCGCTCGTCGAACTGCAGCACCGCTTCGTAGAAGGCCCGGCCGCGCGCCGAGCCCTGGTCGGAGAGACCACCGACGAGCTTCGGGTAGCGCCGGAGGTCGGCGAACACCCGGCCGGTCAGGACCCGCTCCGGCGAGAAGACGACGTGGAAGTCCTGCCCCTCGACGAGTCCGGAGCGGGCCTCGAGCCGGGGCGCCCAGCGGCCACGGGTCGTCCCGACCGGCAGCGTCGTCTCGTACGCGACCAGGGTGCCGGGTCGCAGGTGGTCGCCGATCGTGTCGGTGGCGGCGTCCATCCAGCCGAAGTCGGGGATGCCGTCGGCATCGACGAAGAGCGGCACGACGACCACGACGACGTCGGCGTCGGGGATCGCTGCCGCGGCGTCCGTGGTCGCGCGCAGCAGCCCCGCGGGGACGACCTCACGCAGGCCGTCGGCGAGCCCGTGCTCGCCGGGGAACGGCTCGGTCGCAGCGTTCACGGCGTCGACCACCCCGCTCGCGACGTCGAGGCCGGTGACGTGTGCACCGGATCGTGCGTACTGGACGGCGAGCGGGAGCCCGATCTTGCCGAGACCGACGACGACGACGTTCATGCTGCTGCTCCTTCGGCGTCCGTGCCGAGCTGCACGGTCTGCTGGATCCGCGAGGACTCGAGGACGGCCTCGGCGACGAGCACCGTCCGGAGGCCGTCGCGGAGGGTGACGATGTCCGACGGCCGCCCGAGCACGGCGTCGCGGAACGCCTCGTGCTCGACCAGGAGCGGCTCGCGCTTGGTGATGGCGAACCGGGTGCTGGCCCCCTCGGACACACCCCGGAACGCGGCGACCTGGTCCCACTCGGTCTGGACGGTGCCGTTCTCGTGGAAGGTCAGGTCGGCGGTGAGGGTGTCGGCGACGAACGTGCCGCGGTCACCGGTGACGATCAACAGACGTTCCTTGTACGGGGTGAGCCAGTTCACGAGGTGCGAGGTCAGGGTGCCGTCGGCCAGGCGTCCGGTGACGGTGACGAGGTCCTCATGGGGACGCCCGCTCTTGGTGCCCGCGAGCGCTCCGACGTGGACGAACGGTGACCGGGCGATCCACGACGTCGAGTCGATGTCGTGCGTGGCGAGGTCCTTCACGACGCCGACGTCCGCGATCCGTGCGGGGAAGGGCCCCTGGCGACGCGTGACGATCTGGTAGACGTCGCCGAGCTCACCGGCGTCGAGCCGCTGTCGCAGCGCCTGGAGCGCCGGGTTGTAGCGCTCGATGTGGCCCACGGCACCGACGAGTCCGGCGCGGTCGAAGCCGGCCACGAGGCGCGCGGCAGCCGGACCGTCGACCGCGACGGGCTTCTCGATCAGGGCGTGCACCCCCGCCGCGGCGAGTTCCAGACCGACGGCTTCGTGGTGCGCCGTGGGGACCGCGACGACCGCAGTGTCGAGCCCGAGTGCGACGAGCTCACCGACGGACCGGACGACCGGCACGCCCTGGGCGACGTCGTGCTGGTCACCGAGGGCATCGGCGACGCCGACGAGCTCGACCCCCTCGAGCGACCGGAGGACCCGGGCGTGGTGCCGCCCCATCATCCCGAGGCCGATGACCCCGGCTCGCAGCACGCCGCTCATCGTCCGGCCCCGGCGAGGGTGTTGACGGCCTCGACGACGCGGTCGAGCTGCGAGAGCGTCAGGGTCGGGTAGACGGGGAGCGCGAGGACCTCGGACGCGGCACGCTCGGTCTCGGGCAGGTCGAGGTCGTGTGCGAACGACGGGAGCCGGTGCACGGGCGTCGGGTAGTAGACCCCGGTCCCGATGCCGAACTCGGAGCGCAGTGCGGCCGCGAATCCGTCGCGGTCGGACGGCACCCGCACGACGTACTGGTGGAAGACGTGCTCGGCTCGGGGGTCGGTCGTCGGTGTCACCACCCCGTCGAGTTCACGGCTGAAGTAGGCCGCGTTCGCCTGGCGCTGTGCGGTCCACCCGAGCACCTTGCGGAGCTGCACACGCCCGATCGCGGCGTGGATGTCGGTCATCCGCGCGTTGAAGCCGATGACCTCGTTCGCGTAGCGCTGCTCCATGCCCTGGTTCCGCAGCAGCCGGAGCATCCGGTCGACCGCGGCGTCGCGGGTCGAGACCATGCCCCCTTCGCCCGCGGTCATGTTCTTGGTGGGGTAGAGGCTGAACGCCGCGGCGTCGGACGAACTGCCGACGCGCGTGCCGGCCCACCGGGCTCCGTGCGCCTGCGCAGCGTCCTCGACCACGAGCAGGTCGTGCTCCTCGGCGATCCGGGTGATCGCGGTCATGGCGGCCGGGTGCCCGTAGAGGTGCACCGGCATGACCGCGCGGGTCGCCGGGGTGACGGCGGCCCGGACAGCCGCCGGGTCCACGCAGTAGGTCAGGGGATCGATGTCGACGAACACCGGCTCGGCGCCGACGAGTCGGACCGCGTTCGCCGTAGCCGCGAAGGTGAACGAGGGGACGATGACCTCGTCACCCGGACCGATGCCGAGCGCGACGAGCGCCAGGTGCAGTGCAGCGGTGCCGCTGTTGACCGCGGTGACCGCGGCTCCGGCGACGAGGACGTCGCCGAACTCGCGCTCGAAGGCGGCGACCTCGGGGCCCTGCGCGAGACCACCCCCTTCGAGGACGGCATCGACGGCGCGGCGTTCTTCGAGGCCGATGAGGGGCTTCGCCGCGGGGATGAGTTCGAGTGGGGTGGTCAACGGATCGCCTCGATCGTGTCGGTGGTCTCGGAGTGGAGGAAGCGGTCGCCGGTCTCGGTGCAGACCAGCGTTCGGTCGTCGACCTGCGCCAGCCGTCGGCCGGTCCGGCTCACCCAGCCGATGCGGCGGGCGGGGACCCCGGCGACGAGCGCGTGGTCCGGGACGTCGTGGACGACGACGGCGCCGGCCGCGACCATCGCCCACCGGCCGATGCGGATGGGGGCGACGCAGAGCGCCCCGGCGCCGATCGACGCGCCGTGCTCGACGACGACGGCCGTGGGCCGCCAGTCGTCGGCGTCCTGCACGGAACCGTCCGGGTTGATCGCCCGTGGTGTGTTGTCGTTGGTGAGGACGGCACCGGGGCCGATGAAGACACCGTCGCCGACGACCGCCGGTCCGTAGACGAGGGCACCGTTCTGGACCTTGCAGCGCGCTCCGATGCGAACGCCGGCGCCGATCGTGACGCCACGACCGACGAGGGTCTCGCTGCCGACGGACGCGTGCGCCTCGACGTGGGAGTCGTCCCAGATGCGGACCCCGGGAGCGACGGCCGCCGAGGGCGACACGACGGCTGCCGGGGCGATGAACGCGGTCGGGAGGGTGGGACTGGGGGTCATGGGTGCGCTTCCGGATCAGGCGCGGCGGGACCTCCGCTGCCGGACCACCATACGATATACCGGTACGACATATCAAGTGTGATGATCGCGAGTGCGATGAGTTCGCACCGCAGCCCCGCCGCCGGACGCCGGTAGTGTCATTCCGTGCGATGGAGTCGAGTGAACTGGCCCTCCGTTGGCTACGTCTCCCTCGAGGACTTCGACGGCCAGCGCGAACACGTGACCCGGCTGCTCGAGGACGCCCCGCCCACGATCGCCGCGCTCCTGACGGTCAAGTGGACCGATTCGCGGATCGAACGCTGGGTCGTGGAGTCCGCCGACGCCGTCGTCGACCCGGATGCCGACGAGGACGACGTGACGACCCCTGTCGATCTGCCGGGCCACGGTGTGCCCGACCCGGTCGTCGTGCACGCCGACATCGTGGTCCGCAACGACGAGGTGCTCGACACCCCGAGCGGCCTGTGGCGCCGCTGGAACCACGCCAGGGTGTCGCTCCGGCTCCGGGACGCCGTCATCGACCCGCCGGGTGTCGACGCCGCAGAACTGCTCGCCGGTGACGCCCACGTCGCCCGGGGCGAACTCGAGTACCTGAACGAGCACGACGCCTGGGAGCTCCGCCTGCTGATCTCCCCCGTCGGCGAGGTCGCGATCCGGTTCCGGGGCGTCCGGGTGGCGATCCGGAGCGTCGCCGAGAGCGTGTACGCCGACCTCGAGGCGCGCCCGGCACGCGGCTGGCACGGCCCGGTGCCGGACGGCTGGGTCGAGTGGACGACCGAGGTGGTGCGGGCAGCGGCCTACGGTGACCTCGGCGGACTGCACCTGGCCGACGACGCGAGCGACGTCGACGACGTCGATCCCCGCTGGGGCTTCGCCCCACTGCACGCCGCCGCGTGGTTCGACCACCCCGAGATGCTCGAGGAACTCCTGCGCCGCGGCGCGACCCTGCAGCTGGAGGACACCGAGGGGCGGACGCCGCTGACGCTGGCGATCGACCGCGACGCACGACGGGCGGTCGACGTGCTGGTCGCAGCGGGCGCCGACCTGGAGGCCCGTGACGGCGACGGCAACACCCCGATCGTCCGCGCTGCGTGGGGCGGGCACGCCGCGATCGTGCGTGCGCTCGCCACCGCGGGTGCGGACACCAGGGCACGCGGGTCACGGGGCGCGACGCTGCTGATCGCGGCCGTCGACTCCGGCGACCTCGACACGGTCCGGGTCGTGCTGTCGCTCGACGTCGACCGGAACGCCGCCGACGACGAGGGCTCGACCGCTGCGGACCGCGCGGAGCTGCTCCGCGAGACGGCCGTCGCCGACCTGCTCGCCGCCGCCTGAGCACTGTCCGCACCACGGCCCGTGGGCCGAACCGGGCCGGACGTGACGAAGCGCGGCGGACGGGAGCAGGGCCTCCCGTCCGCCGCGCGCCTGCGCGGTCGACCGTCCTAGACGGTGACCGACTCGAGGGCGTTCGCCTGCGCGACCCGCCCGTACCAGCGGGCGGAGTCCTTCGGCGTGCGCTCGAAGGTCTCGCGGTCCCACGCGACCAGCCCGAAGGTCGGGCGGAAGCCGGAGGCCCACTCGTAGTTGTCGAGCAGCGACCAGTGCTGGTAGCCGAGGACCTCGATGCCGTCCTCGATGCAGCGGTGGATGCCCTCGAGCGCGCCCTGCGTGTACGCCTGCCGACGGGAGTCGTCGGCGGTGGCGATGCCGTTCTCGGTGATCATCAGCGGGACACCGCCGGAGAGCTCCCACGCGCTGCGGAGCCCGTCGGCCGAGGCCTCGGGGTAGAACTCCCAGCCGGTGAGGGTCGTCTCGACGTCGTCCGTCACGGGCAGGGGCCCGTCCGGACCGATGAACGTGCGGGTGTAGGCCTGCACGCCCAGGAAGTCGTCGCCGGCGGCCTGCTCGAGGTACCAGTCGTCGCGCGGGTACCCGTACTCGCGGAGCATGGCGTCCGCCCCGGGCTCGCCGGACGACTTGAAGGCCTGCGTCGCGATGGTCCACCCCGACTGGAGGCCCGGCACCTGTGACAGGACCTCGCGCGACCGCTTGTGGCTGGCCAGCAGGGCGTCGGCGACCCCCAGGTCCGGGTTCGGCAGGCCGTACGCCACCAGGTTCGCCGCGTCCTCCCCGCCGGCGAGCATCGCCGCGATGTTCGGTTCGTTGATCGTGCAGACGTAGCGGACGCCGTCCTGCACCACGGGGAGCGCGGCCTCGGTGTAGCGGGCGAACAGGTCGGCGGCGTCGGGTGCGCGCCAGAAGCCGTCGCGTTCGAACCAGCGCGGCACGGTGAAGTGCATGAGCGTGACGATCGGCTCGATGCCGAACTCGTGGCACGCGTCGACCATGCGGCGGTAGTGGTCGACCTCGGCACGGCTGACGAACCCGCGCTCCGGCTCGATCCGGGCCCACTCGATGCTGAACCGGTAGGAGTTCAGCCCGAGCTCGGCCGCGATGCGGATGTCCTCGCGGTACCGGTGGTAGCTGTCCGCCGCGTCACCCGAGGGCTCGACGATGGTGGTGTCCGGCTCGTGCTCGTGCACCCACCAGTTGCTGTTGACGTTGTTGCCCTCGATCTGGTGGGCGGCGGTGGCGGCACCCCAGAGGAAGCCGTCGGGGAACTGCAGCGTGGAGATGATGGTGCCTTTCAGTGCTTGTTCGAGTCAGTGCTGGCTCAGGAATGCGTCGAAGACGGCGACCGTCCCGAGCGGGTTCTCGACCTGGGGACCGTGGTAGCTCGCGGGGATGACGACGTACTCGGCGCCGGTCTGCTCGGCCATCGCCCGCTGCCACGGGGTCGGCCAGGCGTTGTCCCACTCGCCGTGGGCGACGAGGACCGGCAGGCCGGTGGCGCGCAGGGCGTCGGAGGCGTCGGTGTGGTCCTCGAGGATGTGGCCGCCGGCGACGACGCTGAGCGGGCTCGTCGCGTCGAAGCGGTCACGCACCATCCGGACGTCGTCGGGCAGCTCGTCGTCGGGCCGGTACGCCCAGAGCGGGTTCGTCGAGTCGAACAGCTGCCGGAGGTTCCCGCCGGTGTCGTGCAGGATCGTCAGCTCGGCGACCTTGCGGTACGGCCACCCGTGCGGCCCGGAGCAGAACTGCACGACGTCGCGGAACGCCGTCGGGTCCTGGAGCGCGGCGGCCCGGACGATCACACCGCCGAGCGAGTGCCCGACCAGGTGCACGGGGGCACCGTCGTCGAGCAGGCGCGCGACCCGGACGACGTCGGCGGCTTCTTTGTCGAGGGAGTAGTCACGGGGTTCGGTCGGCGCGGCCGAGTCGGCCTGACCGCGCCGGCTGATCGCGACCGCGGTCCACCCGGCGTCGCGGAGGACGGGCAGGAAGGTCCGCCAGTCCTCCTTCGAGCCGGTGTACCCGGGGACGATGAGCACGGTGCCCTTCGACACCCCCTCGGGCACGATCCGGTAGGCCGTGAGCCGCCCGACCGGGACGTCGATCCCGACGACGTCGACGCCGTCCGGGGTGGGCAGGTGTCCGAACGGCGGGACCGTCGGGAAGTCGTGCAGGTTCGTCATGCGCGCAGGGTCCTCCGCGGGTTGGGAACAGCGTCGAGGAGGGCGATCGTGTACGGGTCCTGCGGGTCCTGCAGCACCTGGGCCGTGTGACCCCGCTCGACCACGGCGCCCTCGTGGAGCACCATGATGTCGTCCGTGATGAGCCGCGCACTCAGCAGGTCGTGCGTGATGTAGAGGAGCGAGACGCCCCACTGCTCGCGGAGGTCCTCGAGCAGCGCGAGCACACCGGCACGCAGCGTCACGTCGAGCATCGACACCGGCTCGTCGGCGATGATCACCTGCGGGTCGCTCGCGAGCGCCCGGGCGATCACCACACGCTGCCGCTGCCCGCCGGAGAGCTGGTGCGGGAGCTTCTGCGCGAACTGCTCGACCGGGGTGAGCCCGACCGTCTCGAGCAGCTCGAGCACCCGGCGTCGGGCATCGCGCCCGGTCAGCCCGGTGTAGTTCGCGATCGGCCGGGACAGCGTGTACTCGACCGTGTGCAGCGGGTTGAGCGCCGAGTACGGGTCCTGGAACACCATCTGCACCTCCGAGCGGAGGTCGCGCAGGCCGCGCTTGCCGAGGCGGGCGACGTCGAGGTCCCCGAACCGGACGGTGCCGGTGGTCGGCTTCTCGACGCCGGTGAGCAGCTTCGCGATGGTCGACTTGCCCGAACCGGACTGGCCGACCAGGGCGAGCGACTGTCCGGGCTCGAGGGTGAACGACACGTCGCGCACGGCCTGCACCGGCTGCTCACCGCGGCGGGGTGCCGGGTAGGTCTTCACGATGTGGTCGACGACGATCGGGTTGCGGGCGGCACTGCGCTCGCGGGACCCGACGGTGCTGAACGACGAGGTCGTCTCCTGCCGCTTCTCGCCGGCCTCGGCGCGGAGCGAGCGGTCCGGGAAGCCCGGCAGCGACACCACCTCGGCGCGGGGGTCGGCGT
>Ga0265797_10003871_pt1 | contig 23455 bp, 22 predicted proteins | sample P2T30metagenome_FD_192433 | JGI IMG/M metagenome (GOLD analysis project Ga0265797, IMG submission 192433) | Plant litter microbial communities from East Loma Ridge, Irvine, California - P2 T30 | ecosystem: Environmental > Terrestrial > Plant litter > Unclassified | place: USA: California... | reverse complement strand
GCGGGAAAGTTGTGGCGCGGAAGACTGTTGCACAACTTATGGTTCGCCGTGGCAAACGCTGCTGGACGACCAAAGAAGGGCGGTGTAGTACGCAACTGACTCGTATGTGTTAACATGTCGATGAATCAACGTATTGTACCGACCCTGCCGAGTAAGATGGCAGTTCATTGCTGACTACTCTGGTCGATGGATGACAGGCTAGTGGTCTCGAGTGTATCCGTGTATCCAAGGGTTGGCCTGAGGATTCCAGCAGGATCTTGAAGCCTTCGAGGGCAAGGTGAATATACAACATTATGCGATTCTTGTTCTATTGCTGCTCTTTTGATCATGAAATTCCCCCAAGTCAGAATGCTGAAGTACAGGTTGCAAGGCCTCCTTGTCGTGAACCTTGTCGTTACGAGATGAGAGGTATGAAAAGCGGATTTTCCGCATGTGTCGTCGTTATGGCGTCGATCCTTTGTATAGGATGCATTCGTGCTCAAGACGTGGCCGGAGCGACCATGCCTTCAAGTAGGCGTCCAGTCAACCAATCAGCTCCAGGGCATCCATGACCGCTTGGTCTTCGTGTTGCCGAGGTCTCTCTTCTGTTTACGTGCTGCTTTGAGTTGCTTGTTGGAGCTAGAAGACTTTGCAGCTTCACAGCCGTGCATGAACGTGTTCTTGGGCCACTCGAAGCCTGCCTGGTCCCTATTAAACACGTAGTCAGTATTATGTTCGCCGGATATAAATCACGGGTGGTGGATGCTTACCAGTGAGTAAGGTTGGGGTTGTTGTAAGGCTCCGGGAACTTGGCGATGTAGTCCGTAGTGGGATATCCCTTGGGATCACAAGTCATCTCGCCGTCTTCGTCCTGGTAAATGCGAATGTAATCCAGACGCATAGTCGCAGGCATCAGTGGGCCAAGACCAGTGAGGTTGAGCGCGGCGAAACCGTTACTCATGCCAAAGTTGACAATGATTGACATCGGCTCTTCGGGAATGACACGTTGTCCAACGTTGCCATTGGGTCTGACGGCTTCAGGCGTGACCTTCCAAGTCTTCTCTTCGCCCACGTTCCAGACAATGTAGCCATCATCACCGGTCGCGTACTCAAAGCCATACTTCTGGTACGCCTTGCCGTCATACCAGTCGTTGTTGAGCAGCGTCACTCCTGACAACGCCTGCTGGTACACACCACCTTGATACGAGTTAGCCTTGGTAATTCGGTGGTCGTAGATCTCCTCGAATCCGGCATCTGGCTGGTAGTAAATGTCGAAGGGTGCAACTTGGAAGGATTGCGAGACGGATCCAACGGCAGCTAGCTGGTTCTCAGGGTCGAGGTATTCGACGGAGGCTTCAATAACATCGATCTCGGGAGCACTGCGAGCGACACCTGGGTTGGGGTGGTCGCCGCCTTCGCAAGTACAACCAGGCAAACGCATACCAGGCAGGAAACTAAGGCCAGTGGGATCGGATTGGTTGTAAGTGATTCCAGCATCACACTCGTCATGGTAACTGAAAGGCCACATGCCATCGGTCGTGGAAGGGTAGCCAGGACGTCCGAGGTTGCCCATAGCCCAGAAACCAGGCCAGAAACCGATGGTATCACCTCTTCCAGGCAATGACATTGAGGCTTCCAAGTAGCCGTTCTTGAAGCACAGCATGTTCCAGGATTGCAGCATGCCGGAGCGATAGTTCAGGTTGTGGTTTTGGAATGCATCGAATTGGATGGCCAAAGTACCGTTGGCGGTCGTGATCGCATCAGGGTCGTACCACTGTGTAGCATGTCAACAAAAGTATCAAATTTCACCTTCAGCATAAGCGACTTACCTCCAAATCCATAGTGACACCGTACCAGAAATCCATTCCGACAAAGTAAGGGTCGTCGCCTGGATAGAAGGTGCGGCCTGGGTCGTTAAACTCGTCACTGAATGCGAGTGTCTGCGTCTTGCCGTTAATATCTTTGCGTGTCTTGGCACTTTCCGGTGTATCGGGATCGATCAGTCCTCTCCGGATGCCCTTCAATAATGGAGCATCGGATTTGAGACAGTCTGGATTTGATGAGCAACTGTCTTCAAGTGCGTCCACCTCGTGGACTTTGTCCTGTACGAATGTGCTGAAGAAATCATGTTAGCAATGTGACACATGAATGGTATGTCAAAGTTCAACATACATGATGGGGTATCCAATGAACAGAGTCAGGAGCCCTAGCGTTATGAGAGCCAACCCGCCGACGTTCAAGAGACCACGTTTAGTAAACAGCTCTGAGAACTTCATCTTCTCCTTGTCATTGGGGTCTGGGTTGTGGAGGTAGTCGTCTTTCTCCACGTCTTCTGGGAACAGCAACAGACCGGCAGAGGGCAGAATGTTGTATTTCTCGCTCACGGTCTGCGTGTTCACATCATCGTCACTGCCAGCTCTTGAGGGCGCTCTGGAGTCGTCGAACGGCGTCACAAAAGGCCCGTCGTATATTCTGCTGTTTCTGCTTCCGGCGCTTTCTGACGACCACGAGGTTCGTCTTGAGTTGAAGCCACTCTGTGACTGCGAACCAACGCTGTCGTCATCTCGGAGGCGTCGCGTGCGTGTTCTCGTGGGTGGCAAGAGGTGCTCTGTAGGGAGGTGTTCTGCAGATTCTTGCATGCCAGCGGCGTGCGCTGCATACAGGCCAGGAGGTGCAGTGCCATTTGAGGAGGTGAGCGAGCGCGAGGAGGCTTGCCGTGAGGGCTGTTGCCTAAGCTGTGTGTCGTCCTGGAGGTTGAGGAGGTCATCGTTGCCAGAGTTGATGCGAATGTGCGGTGGAGCATGCCTGGGTGGCGGCAAGGAGTCGTTTGGGTCCATGGCGATGCGCGAGAGTGCCGCGCGGGCAGTAGGGCGAAGGTGAGGCTTGGTTCTGGCGGTGGTGCTTGGCTACGTAGGTGCTCGAGCGGTGGATGCGGTGTTACAGTACAACAGCTAGTGCTTGCTGGTGGTGGGGTGCGACGGCGGTGAATGCGGTGTTCTCGACTGGCGCTCCAGGAGCCAGACGGGGCAGAGGGAGAGAATGGCACGGCGGACTGACAGGCAGCGGTGGTGGTGCTGGTGGTGGTGGAGGCGTGCAAGTGGCCCAAGGAGAAGGATGGGCGCGGCGTCACGGGAGCAGAAGTGAATGTCTCACGTGTCGTCGTGGTGAAGAGACGGTAGCGCGTTGAGGGCAGCAGTAGCTAAGACAGCAGCGAAAGGCGACTAGGGCGAAGGCGGCGGCGCATACAGCAGACGGGACCGAGAGTATCGAGGCAATAATAGCAGCAGTGGAGGAGGCAACGGCCGGGCTGGCTGGCTGGTCTGGCGAAGCACCTCCAAGCAGCGCAGCGCTCTCCAACTAGTCTGGAACGCCCCTGTAGCACGAGTTTGGCCCGCTTTTCCACACACCAAGGACCAAGGGCCTGAGCTTGCCACTACGCCCAAGACGCGCAATGTTGCTTGATGAGGACAGCGGCCGATCTTCTCTTCTGCTTACACGATTGCCTTCTCCAGCGCTCATGCGATGTGGCGCTGTCCGGCTGCTATCGGCAAGTCTATTATTGATAAAGTATACATACTGCAAGAGCATCGCAAACGCATCTCCTGCAGACCTCACTCCTCCCCATCACCATCACCGGCACGCTGTCAGGAATAGATCTACATTCAAAACTCCGCTCGGCCACGCAAGCACGCGCTCTCTGGCAGGTGGATAGCAGTGGGCCGCACCCAACACACGGCACTAAACGAGCAGCCGGGTCACGAGATTGAAGCCGTTGCTCTCCAGTCAAAATCCCCAGCTGCCTGTGGCCACTGGCCATGGCCGCGTACCCGTCGAGTGGCAGGATTGCCTGCACTGTTCTCTCAACGGCGACGGTCAGCTCATTGTAGCAGATGTGCGACGCAAGACGTAACTTCTGACGCTGTTTGATATTGGCCTTGATATTCCGATCGTCTGCCTGCCACAGCCCTCCGCTGCTCGCCTGTCCGCTCACCATAATCTCAACGCTGCAGACACAGACCGCCCGCAGAAAGAGCGGCCGACACTCTAATTTCGTTCCATCGTATTCACCTCCAACCACTATCAACGATTAATCATGGGCCAGCTATGGACAGTTGTCAATGGCTAACGTAGCCTCTCTGCGGAAAAAATTTACATGCTCGTTTCCTCGATTCTGCCGCGAGACACTGGTGAGATGTTGTGACAGGCCTCCCTCCTGTGCCTGGTACCTGCAGAAAGCTTGCCTGCATTGCATAGCAACCAATTGGAACATTGTCGTCATCGTGTCAGCACGCGGCTAGATTTGGATCGGTATGGCTTGCCTTTTGCTTTTTATGATGAGAAGCCGAATACCTTATCTGCGCCATCAAGATACACATCTGCTTGAATCAGGCATTTATGTATTGGTGCGGGACCTTTTTGCCTTCGTCACATGCTTAGGGGCTTCAAAAGTGCGGGCGAGCCGTCGCTTAGACACGAACTAGCGAAGTCCCTTCATGCAGGTGACATTGCAGTATTGCGCACGTTCGCGTTCTCGCCAACGTTGTGGCAATTCGTGAGTTTTTGGCTCCGTGCCCCATTGAGATGTTGTGATGTGTTGATACTTGTTAGTCAGCCTGATGCAGAGGCCTAATAGTATTACTATAGTTATGATTGGGTGTTTGTTTCTATATCGATTCTGACTGGTGGAAACGGCTCGCCTGTTTCGGATCTTGAAGTCGGTAGGGTGCTGTTTCAAACAGTACGCACAGTACGCAACATGCGACGTTGGACAATAGTTCCTCATATCGAAGCATGTATTGCATACTATCCACATCAGCTGATTGCCCGTACTCATTCGAACTACCACGGCGCAGAGAAGAACAGATCACATGTACCAAACAAGTATTGCTGCAACTGAGATGAATGCACGTACGTTCATGTACAGTAACTTTAGTAAGTGCATGTACGTGTAAATGTACACATGCACTGCATGTAGCCCAAGATGTCCATTTAGGGTTGGGGTTGGGGTTGGTCAAATAATTGGATATATCTGCAAAGACACCATCCGATGTCGTTAGCACAATTTTCAGAAGCAAGATCATGTATAATAATAGCATGGAAGTCTTGTATGCGTTTTCGTACGGCTCCTGTCTCTCAGTCGGTTGTATCTCGACGGCAAGCATTTCTAGTATTCTCAAGTCCGAAGCCGACCATCACACCGTGTAGTATATGAAATACGTCGAGAGCAAATCATGCTATAACGATGTCTCAACTGTGACCCTAGCTATGTAATAGACCGCACATGTCGACGACACATCAATGGTAACTGGAGACTGATATTCTACACGTTACAAACTCTCGTCGCGGCCGCCTTACTGCTGTTAACCTCGCCCTCCATTCAAGCCTTCCCATACTTTCCCACGAACTCAACAAGAGCCGCATCCACCTCCTTCGGATGCGAGAAGCTCAAGAAATGCTCGCCGCCTTCCACAACCTTCAACTGCGCATCAGGACTATTTACAAACTTTTTGATCTCCCGCTGCGCATTTTTCACAGAATACACCGGGTCCGCAGTGCCATGCAGCCACAACACAGGACATCTGACATCGAACAAGCGTCCGTGCAAACCATCTCTATCTCTCAAGTTGATGGCCGCCATGCGAGCACGCCTCCGCCCGTCATCGCCCGAGTAGTGGTGAGCGACCTCTTTGCGCCAGAAATCGCGATCTTTGTCCGCGATGCCTTTGCCGAAACCGATGTCGATGAGGAAGTCGGCGTACTTCTGCGGCAGCTCGAAGTCGGACACCGTGTCGTTGGTGGTGAGGAAGTCGATCATGTCTCCGAGGTCCCTAGGAGCATCCCAGCAGCCTAAGTCGCGGGATTCTTGGGATTCGTAGTCCATGGATGTCCCGAGGGGGATGATACCAGCGATCTGATATCGTTAGCTCGTGACCTTCGATGTATAATATCTGGAAGCTCTCATGCATACCCTTCCCGGCGCCAACAACGCCATCCTCGCAGTGATCCATCCACCCTGGCTGGTACCCAGCACGAACACTTTGCCTTTAATCTCGCCTCTCTTCTCCAGCGCTTCGAGGACTTGCAAATTCATGGTCGCCGTGTCCCAGTAGGTCCAGTTCTCGTTCTTCGTCTTCGTCTCTCCGTGGCCCAGTAGTTCAATGGCGATGAGGTTCATGTTGCTGGTGAGGTTCTCGTTGGCATACTGTGAGCCGTAGAGGTTGGAATTGGTCAAGAATGAGTTGACCATGACCAGAGTTGGTTTGGACGAGGTCAAAGAGCCGCTTGTTTGGTAGGCGGCAATCGTGCCACCCAGGTGAGGCACTTCGACATGGCTACGACCGGGCATTTTGGTTGTCGGTTCGACCAGAGGCTGGTATCAAGGTAGAGAAGTGGCGACGAAGCTGGATTCAAGTTGTTTAGAGGATACCGTCCCGTTGAGCGCGAAAGGATTAGATCCATGTACAAAGGCGATGAGGGGTCATAACGATGCTAGAGCTACCACAAACAACGGGCTCGCGACCAGTGCCGTTGGCCCGCATACCTGTCATAGGCTCATCATAATCCAAGTTTACCTCGAAACTCCGATACACCTTCGGACTCACAAAGCTGCGATCAGCGATGCGTCTCATTCGTTCGACCCGGACGAAACATCGTTCGTTGCTCAGCAATATTGAGTAGACTGCGCACCGAGTATGTTGGCATCATGATGATTTGGATATAATTGACTCCCAGATCTGAAGGTGTGTGAAGATGTAGTGGAGGCAGCGACGTCAAATGCGGGGCATGTCGTTCAGCTGTCGGCCACTTGCAAAACCACAGCCGATTCGAGCACTAGATTGAGCATCTGTACAACACACTACGCCTCCACATAAACTCAAAATCGTACAAAGAAGACATTGTCCACGGAGAGGGGCTTGACCAAGATGTCGCAACCGAAGATTTGGACCGCAGGTTTTAACGCCTTCCAACAGCTGTCCAGCCGTGAAGGCGACGTCTGGGAGTTTGAACCATTGGCACCTCACCTCACGTCAACAAACAATGAGGATCTCGAGATATTTTACTCAGGCTGGAGCAGTACAGCCCTGCGATGCGGCTCTCAAATACGCAGTCTCGGCTTTCAGAACTTCAGCATTGACACACCTGCTGTTGCTGACAGCACCAATCTCAAAAGTCCCTTTGGCAGTGACCAGCACGGCTTGATCGGCTGTCTACATTCCCAAGGTCGTGTATTGATCTTACACAGCCCTGGACCACACGGAAAGATGATCCTCGCACCGACAGGCGACTCAGACTCACCACCAATAAGCAATCTCGCACTAGCAGGAAATGACCGGGTTGCAGTGACGTTCAAGCAAGCACCAAATGCACGCCTCACGCACATTGCAGAGTTCGCTTCTTTCGATAATTTCAAAAAGTGGCATTCAAATCCCAGCAACGCCGAGAACTACCCAGCAGAGCACCACATGCTCCCTGGAAGACCAAAACAGCTGCTTGCCAATGGTGCCAATTTCATCTTGCTGATGGAAGAGGGCGAGGTGTATACCTGGGGCGATCCCAGGTTCCGTACGCTTGCTAGGCCAATCTCAGGAGAAGATGCCGTGCCGGCAGATAAGCCCGGTATAGTGGATGCGCTGGGCGGATTAAATATTGCAAGCATCCAATGCGGTCCAGGTGTTGGTTGGCTAGCCTCAGCTTTGAGTGAGGATGGTACTTTGTACCTTTGGGGCACTCCAATGCCAGGCGAAGATGGCGTGATCAGATGTCTGAGTGATGCAGGTCCCGGAGAGGTGGCTTTGGTTGAGATATTACCGGGGACAGATGCAGAGCCGCTTGATATCGTAAGCGTCTGCATTGGGCGAAATCACGTCTCCGTGCTCACGGATGATGGGCATCTGTTCGTAGTAGGTGATAACGGCAATGGACAGCTTGGGCTGGGCGCAGAGCGACCCTTCTTGGAAGATTGGACTCGCGTTCCGTCGCTTAGTGGTATCCGGTGGGTGGTGGCTGGACCCAAGGCAACATTCGCCCTATCCAGCTGAGAGCAACGGTCTTGGTCGGGAGAACTCCAATACGAGCATCTCAGCCCAGCATCCTGAACAAGCCGAAAGTCAAGTTCATAACAAACCCAGCCAGCACTGCTGTTTGCCTCCTGCCACTCCACACGCCATCTTCCCTCATCAACCAGAACATCGCGCCGACGGGCCAAAAGAAACCCATCAGATTGCCCCAAATCAAGTCGTCAAGTCCCCTGGAGTCTTCACCACCAAACCCGCCCGTGGTATCGCCTCCAGCAGTAGCCGTGTTAGAGCCATTGTCCAGCCATTGTTCCTCCAGAGCCAATAGATCCTGGCCAGTCGGCATTGTATCAGGGGTATGCGTATGTGCCTGTATAGCGAGAAATTGCGTGCGAAGCGTTGCAACCTCTGCAGCTGTGAAGCCAGCCGTAAGGAGGCGGTCGAAACCCCTCGGGGCAGGTGTAGTTGTTGAAGCCGGTGCATGTCCATCGCCTGTGAAACTGGTGCCTGTATCCTGTTCTAACGTAGAAGCCAGTGCAGCGTCGGCATCTGTAGCCGCTTGCGCCTCAGTCGCCAACTCAGAAGGTACAAGCGCATCGCCTATTGAGCAATGTACATAGACCCGAGATGCCTCTACCTGCTCTTTCACCGGCAGCTTTCCCTTCGCTTTCTCGCTCTTTCCATGGTCGTCTGCCCTCGGCGGCGGAGGAATCCTAGCATGTAGAGTCTTGCTGAGCGCGAGCTCATCAGCAACGACTTTTCCGGCATGGATAAGGCGTAGTTTGCTCTCGGATTGCGGCGCGACGAGTTGGGCACGGATTTGTTGCTTGAGAGTGAGAGCACTTGTTGCGCCTGGTTGTGCGACTCGGAGGACGAGATCAGGGTCAGATGTCGAGAAGCGGACGACGACGTCCAGAGGCGCCGTAGATAGACCCATGGTGGCCATCGTAGAGAGCTATGCAGGTGTCGCGATAAGCTACGCGTCCAGGAGCTTGATTGACGGAAGATGCGGATGCAATAATGTCAGAGGGCATGGGTCTGCGCGGACAATGCGGGTGCTGCGTCAGCCATTTGTGTGGTTACATAGCAGCCTCTCGCGATTGGAAGGCCATTGCGAGCTGTTTGGGAATTGAATATAAGGTTGGTGATTCTGCATCCCTGCATCTGTTCGCCAAACACCACATTTACATTGAGCCTGAAGCACTCGGCATTCGGCAACTTCAACTAAAGACAGCACGTTCTCTCGACGTCATCAGCAAACATAAGAACAACCAGTCTCAATCCGCAATACGGAGCCAGCCAGATCCACGTTGAAAGATTGAGAAGATACAAGTCGCGACACGAGAGCACTGAGCATTTGTTACGACGACCTTCCCAAATCCTCCTCCTCCCACCAACAAGATGCCGATCCTCCACATCGTCCTCTTTGAGTTCAAGCCGACCACTACCCACGCTCAGGTCGTAGATGTGCGTAACTACCCGATACCATCAGAATGAGACGGCGAGCAACAAGCAAGACTGACCATCATTACTCACAGGTCTCCAAACGCATGGTTGGCCTAGCCGAGAAATGCATTCACCCCACAAGCAACAAGCCTTACGTTAAATCACACGGAGGCGGCCGCGATAACAGCCCAGAGGGACAACAGGTAGTTGTAGCTCCTGTTCTGGTTATGATTCACGCACGATCCCACTGACACATGTTCAATAGGGCGCATTCTCACATGGCTTTATTTGCGAGTTCGAGAGCACGGAGGATCGCAAGTACTAGTAAGTCGTAGCAATCGTGTGAAGTCATGTACAATTGCGACGGAATACCTTACTAACATACTGTGATAGCCTGGAGAAGGATCCGGCTCATTTAGAGTTCGTGGCGAGCTTGGATGGGATCATTCAGAATGTGAGGGTCGTTGATTTCGAGCCTGGGGTATTCTAAATCGTGCACTGCCCTTGAGATGCAGCTCTTCCTGCCTCTGAAGGCTTGTATGTAAGAAATGCAAAAAGAACGCCACAAATGCCGCTGTTCTATCTATATACACATTAAGAATCGCTCGTGGGAATGCTTCATGAAATGCTGAATGATTCACCGCAACCGCATTGCTCAGCTGTGCGTTTGTTAGTATCCATGACGCTTGGTGGCGAAATCCACGTAAGGACTTACTGATATTAGGGTTCTTGAAAATGAATCTCGCGCTCAGCTTGTCTTCCAGCCAATCCATCTCGCTGCCAATGATGCTGAACAGCGCCTTGCTGTCGATCAATACTTGGACGCCGTCCTGTTGTACTGCCTCATCGAAAGCGCCAGCCTTGTCAACGTATTCCAAATGGTATGCCAAGCCAGAACATCCTCGGTTCTTCACTCCAACTCGTACGAGCTTCGATTCGGGCTGTTCCAGTAGTTCACGCAAATGAGAGACGGCCGTGGCTGTGATTGTTATAGGTGCCTTCCTTGGCCGCAGCTTCGACTTCTTCGCCTTTTGTCCCGCTGGCTGTGCTGTCGCAGTTGTCGTTGGCTTTGGCTGCTTCTGAGCTTCCGCCTCGGACACTCCTGCGGCTGTGGGCTTGCTCTTCTGTGCCTCGCCTTCCCTCTCGCTGACTCCCTGCTCCTGCTGTCTTTGCCAAGGTGTGCTAGGTGGCCAATTTTGCTGTGCTTCGGTTCCGGCAATGCTTGTATCGGGGACACCAGCGTTCCTAGGTGGCGGAGGAATATCTGAAGGTAGCGAGTAAGGTCGGTAGGCTGAGTCGGTCATCAAAGGGCGTTTGTGAGACTGTAGGCGCGGGCGGAATGACGAGAAAGGGCATCTTTGCGCTTTGAGGCACTGGGCGCATCTGCTGGTCGATGAAGGTTGCGCTGTGAATCTGAGTATTGATTGCACGGACGGGCCGTATGTTCGTAGGGCTGCCATTGTAATGTATGGCAAATGTGAAAGCAGCAAGAGAATGCAGGTAACGGGAGAGTTGTTGTGCTTGGTAATGTAGATTCAAAGTGGCTGCGCGGCGAAAGGCGGCGGAGTGGAAGTTGAAGGGTTGCTCGGCTCCGTCATGCGCGCAGTGATTACGCGGGCTGTGATTGGCTGAGCAGTATGCTCTATAACCCTAACCCTTATCAAATCACGTGCAGACGAAAGCCGCGTCGTGGGAGCTTCTGCGCGCGCAGAGGAAACGCGAGTGCATGAGAGAGATCCCAGCAAGACACTATACCAACTTGAACCCATCGCAATACACCTCATCGAGCTCACCACAAATATTCCATTGAAACACCACTCGACGTACTCAACTCAAAACTAGCGCTGCAAATCACGTGGAGAATACCCAGCGTACGAACCTCTTCAACCATCTCCAGCACACATAGCCATCCACAATGGCCACGAACGGTAGCGCACCAGCTGCGCAAGCAGGCGCGAAACCCGTCCAAATCAGCGAAGTCCGCCAGTCCGCATCGCGCGAGAACCGCACAGCCGCACACTCTCACATCAAAGGCCTCGGTTTGCGCCCCGATGGTTTCGCAGACGCCAATGCGCAAGGCTTCGTTGGTCAGACCGCAGGACGAGAAGCATGTGGCTTGGTGGTGGATCTGATCAAGGCGAAGAAGATGGCGGGCAAGGCTGTGCTGCTCGCTGGTGGACCTGGAACTGGAAAGACCGCGCTTGCTTTGGCCGTCAGCCAGGAGCTTGGAACGAAAGTGCCCTTCTGCGCGATGACTGGAAGCGAAGTGTACAGCGCGGAGGTCAAGAAGACCGAGGCGCTGATGGAGAACTTCCGTCGCGCCATTGGCTTGAGGGTGCAGGAAAAGAAGGAAGTCTACGAGGGCGAGGTCGCTGAGTTGACTCCCGAGGAGGCAGAGAACCCACTAGGAAGCTATGGCAGGACTATCAGCCACCTTTTGATCACATTGAGGAGCTCGAGAGGCACAAAGAAGCTGAGGCTGGACCCGAGCATCTACGAGGCGATCCAAAAAGAGAGGGTCCGCGTTGGAGACGTGGTTTACATCGAGGCGAACACTGGCGCTGTCAAGAGGGTGGGCAGAAGTGATGCTTTCTCAACCGAGTTCGATCTCGAGGCTGAGGAGTACGTGCCTGTTCCCAAGGGTGATGTGCACAAGAAGAAGGACATTGTGCAAGACGTTACACTGCACGACCTCGATGTCGCAAACGCAAGACCGCAAGGTGGCCAGGATGTTGTTAGCATGATGGGCCAGCTGATGAAGCCGCGCAAGACGGAGATCACAGAGAAGCTTCGTGGCGAGATCAACAAGGTTGTCAACAAGTACATCGACCAGGGCGTCGCTGAGCTTGTGCCTGGCGTGCTTTTCATCGACGAGGTACGTCGAAACATCGAATGGAATGAATCAAAAAAACAGCCACTAACATGTTCAACAGGTCCACATGCTCGACATCGAGTGCTTCACTTACCTCAACCGCGCCCTCGAGTCCAGCATCTCACCCATTGTGATCCTGGCTTCCAATCGCGGCCTCACCACCATTCGCGGCACGACCTCTCCCCTAGCACCCATGGACCCCGGTCTCATCAGCGCACACGGCATTCCTCCAGACCTTCTCCCGCGTCTGCTCATTATCCCCACACACCCTTACACCGCACCCGAGATCCGCACCATCATCCAGACTCGATCAAGACTCGAATTTGCCGCACCAACTGCACCCCAGCTTACAGAAGAGTCCGGCGCGCCATCCAAAGCGCTTGCCGTGAGGTCTTCTTTGAGCCCGGAGGCGCTCGAGGAGCTCACCAACCAGGGAGTGAACGTCAGTCTGCGGTACGCTCTGCAGCTTCTTGCTCCTGCTGGCATTCTGGCCCGGGCGAGAGGCAGCGAAAATGGCGTCATCAGCGGCAACGATGTGCAAGAGGCCGTTTCCTTGTTCTGGGATGCTGGCAGGAGTGCTGCCCAGCTCAAGGAGCGGGAGAACGAGTTTATCTGCTAGATTTTAGGTCGATCAGTGGATAAGGCTGAGACCGTATTGTAAGAGAGAATCATGTATGCTAGGAGGAAAAGGTTGGGCGGGAAAGCGAAGGCGCAAAATGGCGTTTCAGCGGCCATGAACAGGCTCATTGCCTTGTGAGCAGTGGTACCGGCTTAGGGACGTGTGATAGAGATTCTAATAAGATCATGCTTTTGCTGTGGTCGCCCTTTCACCATGTATGCATCGTAATGATGTACTCCGTATCCGTAAGCTAACCCATGATGACCACTGACGCAGACTTTGCGCCCGCATGGTGAGCTCTCTGTGCGTTGCAAGCAAAAACCAGCACCGTGCTCTTGTCTCGAATTTTTTTATTGCCTCCTCATCCTCCTCTCCGCCTCTTCACGAGTCTTGGTCAACTGGGCATGCAACGAGCCATTATCTGCAGCATACCTCGCCAGCTCAAGCGCCGCCTCCATCCATTGGTCAGCCGCTTGGCGATTCTCTACAGCCAGCAGATCCACAGCTTTGTTGAACGCCGTCGTCGCAAGCCACTGCAACTCGTCTTCAGGATACGGATCATTCCTCATCTCCGTGCCACGCCTGGCCAAAGAAGCGGCTTGTTCGACAAGCTTGACACTGATGCCGCCGTCAGCATCGCCCAGCCCGACGGAGAACGTGAAGCGCAACCATCTTGCCAGTTTGAGGATGTCTTTGTCGTTCGACCACGTCTCGTTGATGATCTTCTGGAGAAGCTCTGGGACTTTGGCTGTGGCTGAGGAATCGATTGCCAGACGACTTGTTTGGTCGTAGATCACCATGACCAGATCTGCGAGCGTGTCCCATCGTGCGGTTCCCTGGAAGTCCAGGCATGCTGCTAGCGCGGCGTCGAGTTTGTCCCATTGCTCGAGCTTGAACACACTCTCGACATTGTACCGTAGCAACTGGAGGGCCCGCGCGCGGCGCAATTCGGCATCTGCTATTTGATGATGAGGTGGTTGCCATGATTGCAGGAAGGAGTTGGCTTCTCGCTGTACTTCGAGATAATGCTGTAACTGTTGTTGTCTGTCGTCTGCAGTTCGTCCGAGCACTGTGAAAGCGCTTGCACAAAGGAAGTGACAGATCTGCTTTCGCTGTATGACATCGTCGCGATGCATGAGTCCGCTGTCGTCCGGGTAGCATTCGAGAAACTTGTTGCAAGCCCTCAAGAGACGGACGAGATGTTCTAGTTGCATCTCGGTGCACTGCTGCAAAGCAATGTTGAAAGCATTCTTACTCCACCATTGAATCTCCGCCCTCCACTGTTCTTCAGAGCCTTGTCTGAAGACTTTCGTGTTTGCAGATGCCGTCTCAAAGAGATGCACGAGTTCACCTGTCGCTTCGGCTTTGGCTTGAGATTGGTCTCCCAGTTCTTCCATCAGTAATCTTGCTGTGCACCGGAATAGAGCGGGAAGCTGAACGCCCTTTGATGGCTGATTGACAAGGGCTTGGAATGCAGACACTGCCATTGCCCGGTTTCCAGATTGCTGAGCTTCCAAAACACAGGCGTACAAGTATCGTGGTTCCCGGTCGACGTATTTCACCAGGCTTTCCAAACACTCAGCCGCAAGTCGGATATCATTTGATTTCAGGGCCAGCTTGTATGCGAGATATCTCGTCATGCTTTCGTTCTGGGATGACACAGGAAGTCCATAAAATGCTGCCCGCGCAGTGTCGAGCTCGTCTCGTTGTAGGGCAGTCATCATCACCTTTCTTGATATACGAGCCTTGTTCGAAGCTCCGACACTCTGGAAGAGCGAATGCTGTAATACATCAAGCCAAGCCTCAGCATCTGAGCCCTGCGAGCCATTCGAGGCTTTCCAGATCAGTGCTTGCATCGCGTGTGTTGCTCTTGGTGATAACAGGTCGCTAGCCTGTTGCAACAAGTGGTCAAAAAACGTGGACATCCTCTGAGCCGTATCGGGGTTTGGAGTGCCGGCAGAAGCGGTGCAGAAACTGGTGTATGTAACGATAGCTTTCTCCAGCCAAGACTTGACCTGGTCATTGTCCATGACTGCGTCAAGATCGGGCAACAGTCGAGTGGTAGCTAGCTGCTCGATGGTACCGAGTGCATGATTTAAGCTGACCCTTTTGATTTTGGAAATCGAATGCATGATCCTGCAATATTATCAGCGGCGTGCTGTCGATGAACGTTGTACATGCTACTTACATTCGGTAGGTCTGATCAGTCAGCACCGAAGAGCGTATCATTCGAGATACGGCCGCTGATGCAGCTGTAATGTCGATATCATCCGCCTTCATCAGAACATTTAGCTGCATGGCCAAAACTGCCATTCGATTACCGAGTCCATGGTCTTGTTCGAGGCTAGTCAACAGGCTCCAGGCGCGTGATGTATTGGCAGGGTCGGAAGTACCAGTCAGGCTTTCAACAAACGAGGCAGCGATAGCTAATCGGAGATCTTCATTCTCCATAGATGAGGAGTCCATGTCTTCGCCATTGATGAGTTTGCACGCCCGTGCAAGCCACGATAAAGCATTTTCCAAAAGCTTCTGATGTTGTTGCGATCGTCCGATTTCGTAGCATAGGCCTGATGCTGTCTCCAGGAGTTCGTGGTGTCTCCCGTCACCAGTCATGTTGGCCTTGGTGAAGAAGTGTTCGGCAAGGTCAATTCTTCCTGTCTTGGAGGCATGGACCATTCGGTAAAGGTAGAACTCAGAAGTCAAATGTGAGACCAAGAGCCCTTCGTCGTCACATCCGCTATCTGCCATGCGTATGACCGGTGTCGCCTCATCCCAAGCGCTGATGTATTTGGAGCACGACTCGAGAAGCTTGAATGCAAGATCTAGGTCATTGCTGTCCAGAGAACACCGCGAGGCCTTGAGTGCAATCTTGAAGATGCGAATAGTCTGGTCGCTATCCTTGGTCCTTCGCGAAGAGGTGTTGTGAGCGGCATCCAGTAAGAGGTAAGCAAAGGCCCTCAACAGCATTCCGAACCGATGGAGGTCGACTTTGGGACCTGAATCGTTACCATCGTCGTGATCTCGGAGTATCTTGGTGGCGGCGTTCCACAACCTGCTTCCTTGTGTGTCATACTCAAAGGATTTGCGAGCCAGCGCGACAGCATTAGGTGACGGGAAAGGTTGCTTGACGAATGCCTCGAGCTCACTCAATGTGTTCGTTGTGAAAGGCGATCGGTCATTGAGAGCTTGCGCAGTGGCGATGGCGAAGTCTTGATCACCGTCAGTGATTGCATCCACAATACAGTTTCCGTTAGGTAGCTGACGAACCCAGTATGAGCTGCACGCGCTGGTCGGCGGCGTTCTTTTTGACAGGCTTCAACGGCGCCATTGATGTACATGAAGGATGTCGAAAGCGCGCCAAACGGTATTGGCCCGAAACTGATGATAGTCGGGAAACGCGTCGATGTGATTTGCATGGCAAGTGTAGTGTGATATGTCACGTCCGAAGAGACTGGAAGAAGGGAAGGAGCGATGGACTCAAGCTTACCCAGACCTCACCTCACACTTTGCTGCACGACCGCAGGTGTATGCACCCTACAACCTGACTCCATTAGGTGCACGGATATCAGATGTGAGCACTTTTCTTGAATGTACTTCTTCCTGGTATCGGCACTACATTACGCTTCCATCAGCTGGCATCAGCCATACCTTATGTGCCACTGAGAGCCGAACATGTGGGCATATTGCAGCGCCTCTGAACTTGCTCACCCACACCGACACCAGCATCACATGATGACGAAAACTCGAGCTCGAAAATGCGAAATGCGAAGTACGATATTGTGATATGGTTGTTTCTTTCAGTTACGAAACAGCAGCAGGTGAGATCCTTTGTAGCCACATGCGCAAGCAAGCTCGTTCGGCAAGCTTGCCCTTCCCAACGTTTGATGCTCCACACGTCACCTTGGTCACACAGCAGCTGACCACCAAAAGAAACACGTCTGGCACAAACAAGCAGCAAACCGCATCGGCAAACCATACGGGATATGAGCGCAATACTGGAGAACATACTGGCGACAGCGTAATACAGTCTTCACATCTCCAGAACTTGACCGATACGAAGCGCACTTGAGGACTTTGGCTGCCTTAGCCACACTCCCACGCCTCGTTGTGGTCGGCACGATCGGAAAGCTACATCGACAGCTGCCAGACAATTTCCACAGAATGGCGGATAATGCGAAGGACTCCAAGGAGCTACGCTTCAAGAATGTCAGCCTCCACCGGAGAGGCAAGCCAGATAATGGCACTCTATATCTGACACGCCACCATCTGATCTTCAGCTATTACCCAAGCGTTCAGACCAACGGCGGCAAGGAGGCATCAACTCTACAGAGCCACAGTCGTGGCACATCTGTCAACCAGAATATGGTGGCAGTTCCCGCATCAAACGGTACGGCGGAGAAAGCCGACAATCCAGCAAAACATGATGCAGCCGACTCTTCAAGCAAACCCAAGAACGCGCCACGGCCCCGATCAAAAGAGATCTATATACCATATCCTCTTATCAACTACTGCAATCTTCGACCAAGTCACGCGCAAAGCAAAACTCTGCGCCCGCCGGGATTCGACGACGACACGGAATCGCCCGAAGAAGACGACGAAGGCTTCCCACCTACCTATGGCACCAGCTTGGCTGGACGACCTTCTACAGATTCCGCAACTCGACACTCATTCGCGTCGCCACGTAGACCCGCGTCGCCTGTTGCTCCTGCTGTTGACTTCCAGGCAGTTGGTGGTAGCGCCCGAACACCTGCGATACGCATCCGCTGCAAAGACTTCCAAGTCCTCGCTCTTCACTTCCACCCCACGACTTCAGAAAAAGATGCAGACGAAGCAGCTCGGCAAGCATTCTTCAGCCTTCGAGATCACTGCTGTGTAGATCGCGTCGAAGATCTTTATGCCTTCCATTTCAAACCGCCACCCGAGGAGAAATCTGCTTGTGGCTTCCCATACGATGCGCGAAGGGAATTCTCAAGGATGGGAATCAGTCCCAAAGCTGCAGAAGGCCCAGGTGCTGCGTGGCGGATTAGCGATATCAACCACGACTTTGCCTATTCCAGTACATATCCAAGCGTTCTCTGCGTGCCGCGCACCGTCAGTGACAACATGCTCAAATATGGTGGCACTTTCCGCAAGAAATCTCGAATCCCGGCTTTGGCTTATCTGCACTCCAATGGCGGCAGCATCACCCGTTGTTCGCAGCCCATGGTCGGCGTACAAGGAAAGCGAAACCCCCAGGACGAGCGTTTAGTATCTGCGATCTTCTCGAGCCACACTCCGCCTTTGAATTCTCCAAGTGATTCACCTTCTCAAGGCCCGACTCGCGCAATTGGTGAGACCGATGGTTCTGGTGCAGCTGACGAGTCACTGGATTCCGACATCTCCCGACTTCACCTGAGCAAGAGCGAGACCGCACTGGACGAGCAGTTTGAAGAACAAATCGCGACACCTCGAAAGAGAATCTATGGCAGCACGCGACAGAATGTGATCGCCGATGCCAGACCGAAGCTCAATGTGATCGCCAACCGTGCAACTGGTGGTGGTATCGAGAACCCCGCCAACTATGCGGGTCACAACGATATGCCAATTGAAGTGGCTTTCTTGAACATTGCCAACATTCATGTCATGCGATCTTCCCTCGACAAGGTGATCGAGAGTCTGGGGAACTCAGACTACCTGGACCTCCCGCCCAACCAGGACCTTTTGCGGAAATCTAACTGGTTGTCTCACATTGCGGGCCTCATCGATGGATCTGAGATGGTTGCAAGGGTGGTTGGCCTAGGCGGTAGTCACGTCTTGGTCCACTGCTCTGACGGCTGGGACCGTACTTCCCAGGTCTCTGCGTTGGCCCAGATAATGCTTGACCCTCATTATCGTACGCTCGACGGTTTCATCGCACTCGTGCAGAAAGACTTCCTCTCCTTTGGCCACAAATTCCGGGACAGGAACGGCATCGAGGGTTGTGAGAAATGGTTCGAAATCGAGAATGAGCGCATACAGCCAGCGAGGACCAAAGACGACCGTGGCTCCGAGGCCAACAACTTGCAAGCGCTTAGCTCCAAAGCTCTATCTGGTGCGAAGAACTGGTTCGAGAAGAACAGAGGCAATTTGTTCAAGCAGCAGAACGTCAGCCACGACAGCCTTTCAGATAATCCTACCTCGAGACCCACGTCGCCACCGCCGAATCCGGTGTTGCACAGCACGCCTTCCAAGACCAGCGAAAAAAAGCATAAGATGGATCCGAACGAAGTCTCACCAATTTTCCACCAATTCCTTGACGCAGTCTTCCAGCTCCAGTGGCAAGCACCCAACGCCTTCGAGTTCAACGAACGCTTCCTTCGCCGTCTCTTCTACCAGGTCTATGCCGGCCAATACGGAGAGTTCCTCTTCAACAACGAACGTGAGCGCTCAGAGCACGTAGACAAGCTTCCTTCGGCATGGGGCTACTTCTTGGCCCGCAGAGCAGAGTTCACCAATGCCGACTTCGCCGCAAAGACGGATGACCCACTGCTCTTCCCACGCCGACAAGGCGCAGAGCGTGAGATCGAGGTGCGCTGGTGGAATATGCTGTTTGGCAGAAAGGACGAGGAGATGAATGTCCCGCGAGCGCTGGCCCAACCTGAGAAATCGGCAATTGAAGTTCGATCTGCTTCGCTGGGAGCGAACGAGGCTCTGACCACAGAGTCTAACTACAGGCTCTCGACCACGACGATCCCGAGTGTCTTGTCCCTGATGAGCAACCCCAGCTCGGAGTCCGCGACGGAAGCCTCGACACCTGCTGTCGCTGAACAAAGCGGTGTCGCCGATTCGAAATCGACAGAAACATCCAAGCGTCCGCCGCTGCCTTCTCAAGAGACCGATACTGATGTGCTGGCCCGGTACGCAGGCGAGTCATCTTCAGCCAGTGCTCCGACAGCGCAAGCCGAAGCGCAACAGCCCGCATCCGAGCCTGAGAAGCCACAAAGCGCGCAGCAGAGCGTTGGAGACCCACTAGGCGTGTCCTCAGAGGAGCCTCAGCGCAGAGCGGCGCAGCAGCAGCGTGGCGGCGGTGGAGGCGGTATGGACTTTGCGGCATTTGCTCAGCACAACGCGTTCAAGGATTCGTAGCCGTTGAAGGTTGGCCGTTCCTGAGGGATTGACGAGGTAGCATAATTTCCATCATCTAGTGTTTTTTTCTGTTTTTTGTTTTTGGTAGGATTGATATGACTTGACGATTGGGCGGCTTCGAAGTTCGGCAACGAGGAAAACAATTACATTTGTAGATAGAACAAGCAATGAGCATTGGCGCGAATCACACAAAGAGATCTAGATCCTGAAGGATGGATGGATTCCGACGATCAAATTTTGTCGTGATCTCGCTTTGATCGGCTGGCTGTACTGATATATTGGCTGCGCATGAGCTTAGGTATTGCCATCTCGAGTTCTCGACAAGTAGCTGCTAGGGTGGTAGTCTGTCGCCAGGCACAGTCGCCGTCCCAACCAAGAGATCAATCGAGATACTCCCAATTTCCCAAAGCTTGATTCCGTATCCCAGCATCCATGTAGTAGTATAGTAACGCGATAGGCTTCAGATCGAGAGATTGAACTCAGCTTACTTACAATCGAGATGCGGCCAAAGAACCAAATCAGGCGGGTACCATTCGCAGACCAAACCCGCGCGCGACGGAAACTGTATCGCCCTGCAATCTCCCCTAGTGGGTGGCAAACCTACAAGGCCTCCAGGTTTGTTCAGCCTATACGACGGTGTTTATAGTTTAGCAAGATAAGCCCTCCTCTAGGTTTCGACAAATTACAGGCGCGCGCGATCACGAGTCAACAGAGTCTCTGTGCTTTTCGTCAAGTGCGGTTTCGGTGTTGCTCGGAGTAAAGGACCGAAGCCCGGCGACGATTGTTGACGCTTGACCGATGAGAGACGAGTGAAAATGCAAAAGCAAACAGAAGCGAGAGAAGCAAAAACGTGCCATGTGCGGCGTGCAGGAAATCCTGCAGGGGCGCAACGGTATCTCGTGCGCAGCCTTAAGCACTCCTAGACACTGCTTAGTATCAACGTCGCGGACGGTGGGAAGTCGGCGCGTGTAGAAGTGTGCAAGTGCGGTTCGGTCGGTGTGCGTGAAGTTTACGTACAGCCTATAGGACGTCGATCTCAATGGCTTTGGCCATTGTAGATGATTAAGGTACCTTAGTGGCGTACGTGGTTGCCAAATCAACTGGATTCACGATTAAAAACACCACAGAAGGCTTTGGGTCCAGACCTCGCAGTTATGGCTGTGCTTGCCATCGAAAATTGAGATATACGCCTTTTTGCGCAGCGTCGCTATCTCCTAGTGCTTGTGGGCTATGCTATGCTGCTTGACCCTGCCCTGCCAGCCTCGCCAGCCCGTTGCGCTGCTGCGCATGCGGTATTAAATTTCTTTCCCAATCGTTGAACCGAAGCGAGACCAAATCATGGATCCTCCTGAACTGCGAACAGATGGCCTATGCCAAAGACACGCCGTTTGCACGTGGACGGGTGGATGGGCATCAGAAGAAATTTGTTCGCATGCACGCGCGCGAGAGACGAGACGAGACGATGGTGGAGTTTGTCGCAGAGCGGAACAGCGTCCTTCGTCCGCGCGCTAGAGGTGATGGGGGAGATTTGATGGCGCTATTACTACCTATCTCCTACCCACTGGACAAGGTACTGGCGGTCGAGAGTCATTTATCAATTAGCCAGACTCTGCCTTGTGTTTGTAGGGTGGCGATATCTTTGTTACAGTGTACTGTGTACTGCGAAGCGAGCCGATAGATCGGGTGCGCCGAGATGGCGGGTATCTGGTCGGGGGCGCGTGGCGGCTGGTGTGTGCCGTGTGGTTGGCTGGTGGGATTTATTAGATGTACAGACGGTTGCGATACAGCTTTGTGGGGGAAATGAAGGGGCAGGATGTTGTGGTACGCCGATACTCGGGTGGGAGGAGGAGGAGCTTGTCACTTGTAAGGATGAGCGTGGAGGATGTTCGATCTTAATTCTCGCGTGGATAGGCAGATCAGTCTCAATGAGAATGTGGAGATGGAATGTTGGGGATTGCTTCCTTGTGTTGATCTGTTTACAAGTCGCTCCGTACATATCGTGATTCTTCTGGCTCTCTTCATGCGCGCCATGGTGGCCAATCACTTGTCACACATGCGTGCCGATTGCTGTAGAAACTTCCACAATGTCACGCTGCTAGCAGTATATCAGAGTTTGGCTACAAGCATCCGGACCATGGTGAAGGCGCATCCTCGTGCGTGCGCGATGCCGGTTTGCAGACCAGAAGTGGCTGGTGGCCTAGGGCGCGAGCTCTGAGCTCTCGTGTGGCGATGGCGACGATCCCACGACGGGAAGGTCCGATGTGGGGCTGAGGTGAATAGACTTCGGCGCTTCACTCGACAGGGCAAACGGAACAGCAAGCTTGATATGAGCCAAGGACTATAGCCGACGTCAAACGGCGCATCCAAATCCCTCGCCAGCCAGTGAAAAGTGGTGTGGCCCGTAAAGATTTGATGGTGATTTCCCCTACCCAGTATGATACACACGGCACAACGGTGAGCTGCAGCGTGTGTAATTGCTGCGGCTCGTGGCTTGTAGCATGCGCGAGGAGCAACCTGGTCTCGGGGACTGTGGTCGATGTGTGTCTGTCTGCACTGCGAGCAGGTAATCGGATGTGCGGTACATGATTCAATCAATCGATCCTACGCGATCGAGGCTGTGACGCCATGGGCCCTCGGAGACAGCAAGCAGCACTTCCAAGGAGCAGGCCAAAGTTCGCGTGGCCCAGCGGAAAAACAAGAAAGCAAGTTTTGGGTGCAGGTCACGACGCATGGACGATTGGCGATTGGCGCGCGCGGGGAACAGAGCATGGGGATTCCCTTGAGGATTTGCTTGATGCGCGAGATGATGATGGGCAGCAGGGCCTGGCGAGGCTGGCAGCGAGGCAGCTTGCCAGCAGGCTCTCGGGCATGGCCAGCGCACGGCAAAGTGACTTCACTGACTGCTCTCAGGGGCGGCATTGCGAGCCGTGCGGACCTGCATTTGCAGGGATCGAGGTGTGCTAGCGCCCGATTGTGAGCACTGTGGAGCTCGCGCCCTGGGCGAGCTCGAAGCAAGCTCTGGGCCTCGTTTGGCGCGCGCCGACTGTTGTGCAGTATCAAGGCTCATGGCCACGGCGCGTCCAAGCACTCTAGCAGCGGCGAGCCGAACGCCAACGGCGACGGTGGTTGGTAGGCACATGAAGTTGGTAGCTGAGGTCGGTGCTCGCGCGTCCATGCGCCGCCTCAGAGACACCGCCTGCCGTGACGTCGCGCCCGCCTTTTGCCCTGAGGTCTCCCAGCAGCGAAACATAAACCCTTCTGCGCCTCACCCAACTGCAAACCTCCTCCTCACTCACTCACTCACCAACCACAGCCAACCTCATCCCGACTCACTCGCCCGCCCTCGAGCATCTCCATCTCACGAGCATCATCAATCAATTGTCTATCGATCAGCCTCATCACCTCCATCAAGATGAAGTA
>Ga0265797_10003870_pt1 | contig 23462 bp, 20 predicted proteins | sample P2T30metagenome_FD_192433 | JGI IMG/M metagenome (GOLD analysis project Ga0265797, IMG submission 192433) | Plant litter microbial communities from East Loma Ridge, Irvine, California - P2 T30 | ecosystem: Environmental > Terrestrial > Plant litter > Unclassified | place: USA: California... | reverse complement strand
GGAAGGGACCGCACTATTGTATTGCGCTTCCCGTCTTCACGTACAACGGACAAGGAGTCGCGGAACTGAGGGTGGTAGATTCTAGGCTCCGCAACAGTCAAGCTTCATCAAGCCAGAATGGATTGATGAGGACAGACTTTCTTTTGTCGATCGTTGCTAGATGAAGCTAGTATATCGCGTACATTTACACGTTCGCAGCGATAGTGACAACAAGATGATTAAAGAGACTGCGTCTGACGTGGGACGCGAAACCGTCCTCGTCTGGAAGAGACGTAAAGCTTCACAGTACTTTGCAGATTCGGCTTGATCCTGGCACTGTTGTGGAGTTGCAGCGGAGCCATCAGGATGTCACGGTTGCATTTTATGGCAGATGACAACAAGCGATACAGTACGGCTCGAGGCATCCGTGACCAACCGATTCAACACCAACTCGGGAATCTCAATCTGTCGGATCTTGCTGCTCTGAATTTGGCGGTCACCCTCTGGTCGGGGAACAACTGGAGCTGAGAAGAAGGAGAGCGGAATAGCGGAAAACACATCCCTTCAATGATGCCAGGGTTAAAGCATCTGGCCCTTGTTGGATAAACACACCTCTCGGGTCACCTAGCCTGGTGGTCATGGTGAAATCGGAGGGACGATTGTGTTTGCGTCTCCCTTTGTTGGAAATCGGGCTGTTCCATCCGGTGGGCGCTCCATCTGCCTGGCAGGGAGTACAGGATGGAGAGTTCGTTTTATGGAATCATCGGGAAACAGGATCGGTACGGGGGTGGCACCCTTTTTGCCTTAGCATTGCGAAACCCCTCTCGTAGACCTCTCTAGAGGAGCGTCGCTCGTCGGAGAGATCCCCCCCCGGGAAGACCTTGCTTCACTGCTTGGGAAAGAAGGCTTGATTCATTTCAGCGCGTGCAGTAGTTTGCAGAATCGGATTCATCTTTGCACTGTTGTGTATGTCTTCCGAAACCATCGGAGAATGCGGTTGCATCTCCCGGCCGACCAACACAAGCAATACTGACGGTAGGAGGAGACTTCGTGCAGTGAAGCCGATGTTGCAATCTACTGTATTGAACCGGGGTTAAAGGTAGACCGGCCTTAGCTAGACCCGTAAAATTAGGTTCACATTCTCGTTATTATCATTTAGTCATAGTAATATACCAAACCGGTATCCGGGATGTCGAGCTTTCATTTTGTTATCCTACGCCTAGATCTCGCCCGTTATGTACGAACGTGCCTTCAATGAAGACCTATCTTACGACACCGGATTCATAAATGACTATGTAGTTTATATTTTATTAATAGGCTATAAAGACTATAGGAATGAATACTTCCTTCGTAACAGATACCTTTCAGGTTGATTAGAGTACCTGAGGCATACGTTAGGAGCTGTCACATTCTGACCGCATGGAGTGTATCAAAAGATACGTCATATACGTTAGCCGTAGCTCGAAGGCATCAAATTTGCTTACCATTATATGCTTAAAGAGCTAAAGAAATGCATCTAAGGGACGAAAATATAAGTTAAGGCTCGCTTGCCAAGTACATTGACCCCATCATTCAACCCTAACCCTGATTACCAGTGGGACTCGGTACCCTATCAACCCCAAAGCATGTGTGCTGCTTTGGACGGAAAAATCCTGTGGACTACCCGCACTACTGTTCCCTGTATGTATACTGCCCAGAGCAAGAACTCCCACTGGTTGGCGATTTTTCTCTGTAGTTTGTTTGGGTCCGCGAGTATGATGGCAGCATGCGGGCGTTCACAGGGATAGTTCTCCAGATGGACGACGCCATGCATTCAACATTGCCGAGTGTGCCTTGAGAGGAGGACGTTGTCTATCGTATCGGCCTGTACATGTCATATACATGCCAAATCATGCTCCTGGCGATCTTCAACCTTGAAGATGTGACGCTTGGTGATGTGATCGACTATCTTCTCCCATAGAATATTTTTCGGGGACATCTGGTAGCCGCCTGGGGGAGGAGTTCCCTTGCCTCGAATATGTTGCGTAGTACTCTGGTGCACAAGATATTACCTTCCCGGTGAATCGCTTCACGGTTTTCCGCTTCAACGGGCGTCGGGAGTGTGGACGTCAACGCCCTCACAGCCATGGTGCGGTCATAAAGCCTGGGCCGAAGTCGAAACATCCGCACGAGGACAACTGCGCGTTAAAGTTGCGACGCGACAAACAATCACGCCTCGAAAAAGCCAAACAAATGGAACTTACTTAAGTGTGTTCTGCCACAGCGGGTGTCCCTTGTGAGAAGGGTGTACATTAACTTACATCCAGCTTCATGCATTCTTTACGAGTATTGCACAATGTCTTCGCCGCCGCGCTGCGCCGCCCCCTCATCTTCCACTGGTAGCAACCAAGCAATCTTCAAGAACTACAACGACAGCGTCGCCAGAGGTAACGTGCATCCATGTGACAAGGAAGTCACGCTGTCGCGGAACACTACAAAAATACGCAGAGCAGGACATGAACTACGCCTCAGGTATGTGAGATTCGTAACGTGCATTCCTATGACAAGAGACTCACACTGTGGCGGGACATGACAAAAGTATGCATGGCATGATCCGGACTACGCTCCAGGTACGTGAAGCTCGTAATCGTGCTTCTAGCTACGCAGAGGTGTCCCGCCACGGCGTGCGTTTCTTGTCGAAGGGAGAGGAAGCAAAGGCCCACAAATCGACCGGAGCGTTACATCAGGAAAGCGAACAACTTTCCACCCATGATCATACGCACAAGCAAAGTCACCTCTTTGTAGTCATCCCATCACTACAGAACTTGCCATGTCGGGAGATCTATATCGGACGACATGTGAAAGACAACAAAAGGAGATTCCATCACACACACACAAACGCAAGAACAACATACCTTGGTCCCATGAATTTACTGATACGCACATCGGCAAGACGCCATGTCACGGATAAGTGTTCTCATGCTAAACAAGGCGCGAGACGACTGTTGACGTGGTTTGGAATACAAGATAAAGAATGGAGGCCGTAATTGAACACCAAAGCGAGCGAGCGACCTCTCATCTACATGCGATTGCCAGACACTAGTCAGCCATTTGGGCGCGACGGGTCAATGTATAACGCTTTGCTTGGTACCAAAATCGGTAGCGTCGCCTTGTCTGTTCCTTCTCGTCGGAGCTGTAAAGCTGACAAACTTGAAGCAAATGTCAGGCCTGGCTGCGGGCATCTCGGTATTCGATTTAACATTGGCTAATTCACCTCGAAGTGACATTGTGGGCATTGCTTGCCGGGAATCACCCAAACTGTGTAGCCACGAGATTTACATTGCGGGCATCTCTTGCCGGGGACCTGATGATGCTGTCAGTTGGTCTGAAATACATCATGAAGGGGAGAAATACGAACGGGAATTGTGCGTATGGGCAAGTTGCCTCCGAGGGGAGGATTCATCTCGTTGGCGCCGCCAATTTCTATCCTGCGGTTGGTGCGATAACTAGATGGAGTCGGGAGCTGTTCGATGCCCAGACGTTGGAGGGTCTCGAAACGGCGGGCGTTGTAAGCCATTGTGTGGGTGGAGGCGGCGGGCTTGGATGGGGTTGAATCGAAGCGTGTTGGTCGAAGGAAGTTCGATGAGGGCAAGAATTGTGTCGAATACGACGTGATGTTGTGGTCGGGAAGCCAGTGTTCAGTACCGGACTGGACAAGAAATTGGAAAGGCTGAATGGCTCGGATGAAAAGAGGAAGTGATTGAGAGGACGATGACTCAAGAGCATACTTAGGTGGAAAGAGCGCCAGCAACGCGGTCACCTCGGACAGTGACATTGAGAGCCATGGTTCAGGGTCTGCCACCATCTGCGTGGAACCCGACAGTATGGTCGTTGAGCTATCCGAACGAATGATCGCGAAAGGGCGATAGTTGATATAGTACACTGGAGAGATTGGACTCTGTCCCGATCGGAAAGTGCCGGCGGTCTGATTATAGCACCGTCACAGTTCACCACAAGGGCTCAGGTCAACCTGGGGGTCGCACTTCCACACAAATAGTACCTGCGACCTCGGTTAGCATTTCGACGACAGTCTGCGTACGCTGCAGATCCATCGGCTTGTAGACGTGCTTGTTCCTCTGATCGACAACGCCAGACGGTGCGAATGACTTTGCATCAAACATGGAGTCGTAGCACGAATATCTGCGGTGAGGGTGCTCGCTTGCCTAGGCCGAGCGACAATTGCAGACTGTTGCATTCTGTGCCGTGTTCCCCTTACTGGTCGAACTTGTGGTGACCTGTTGTGTGGTGGGTGCGGCGTTGATTGATCGACACATGCAGTCGGACCTATAGGGATCCCTACGTGATACAGAAATACGTCGAGATCCTGTTTCACGCTCACGCTCGTCAAAACATGTCTTACAATCTGCGCGACGACACGAATACCCCGGCGGCAGAAGACGGCGAGCCGATGGAGACAGTCATTTGCACAGCGGGACGAGGAAAGCGGCGAGGACGGAAACGACGAGATCGGCATATACCGAGCTGGAAGTTTTCCCTTAAGGAATGAGTTAGCATACTCGGTAGTCATCCAAGTTGAAAGAGGCTTGCAGATGCCAAGCTGAAAGCTCCGGCGGGAGAAATGCTGAGGTGCACCTGACGACTAAATTCACATGGGGCGCTACGTTATGCTTGCAGATACCAAGCCTAAAGCCTTCCTGATGAAACAAATGAAGGTATCGTGCAGGCTACAGGCCAATGTTCCAAAGAGACAATGGACCGACCCTAGAATGATCGAAAAGCAGTCCGTGAAGCAGGAGGTTTTCGTCATATCCATAAAACCTAATGACCAGAACTCAGTCTCCATTCCAGATGTGTCAGGATGTCTGCGGTAATACAGAACAGATGTAAGATATGAAAACAGCATCTAAGATTTACTCAGGCTGCGTGAAGATAGCCACATAGCTACTAATCGCCACCTCGAGTAGCAAGCGTAAGCGTGATTGCAGTACAAACGTACTTATCAGTACTGCTTCCGATCAGACATCTTTGATTCCATCATTGGAGTCTGAGTATCACCTAGGTGCACTGTCTTGCTTGCGATAATTACTATACTGCTGTTATTTGCTTAATCGTTGCATCAGAGAAAAGCTATTTGAATACACTGCAAACCTTCGGAGGATGTCAAGCGGACAATACGTTCATCCCATCTACCCAACAACGGTCGCCATGACAAGAGATCAGAGGCTGAGGTACCCTACAGGTGGCCTACAGATGAAGTCAAGGCTGGAGAGATTGTGCTGCCGTACCATTAGCGTGCATTCGTGCGACAAGGGAGTCACCTCGTGGCGAAGATGACTAGATCACGCAGAGCGGGACATGGAGTGCGCCTCAAGTATGCGAGATCTACGGTCATACTGGTCTAAATGTAGGTATGTCTCGCTGTGAAATTTGCTTCACGTCGGAGGGATGCACATTAGGGATGTGAAGTCTGAGTTACATCTGCCACCACCGCGGATTGCCGGTGGGAATCGAGTGCTATGGTCGGGCGCGTGAGACGCCTGATATGTGATCGTGATTCGGAAGGATAGGGAGGACGGCAATGTGTCAGACCCGAAAACAGGGAGAAGTCTCAGCCGCAAATAGCTGGATGATCAGAAGCCGTATACTGATTGCCGATGGCGCTGAAGCAATCTTCACACATATTGGATGTGGCGTTCTTCTAATTCTTGGACGAACTCCGTGCTCCACATGCTTTGTCGATCGACGCAGTCATATCGAAGACTTCGTAAAACGCACCGATCAGATGCACGCTCCCAACCACGAGCACGGTGATTTCACCTTCAACTGTTCCGCAATAGCTACCCACCGTTGTGACAACGTCTTGGACGCAAGGGATGACTTCAACGCGTGCTCGTGGATCCCAAGATTCCCAGGCTTGACGACACTGGTGCTGCACCTCGAGACGCTGCAGCGCTCCGAAATCGATGTTTGCATTGTGAAAGCCTAGTGATATTGATATCAGCGAAGTCCGTATCAATGAAACACGACAGGTAAATGTGCAACTTACTTCCAAGACCTGCCTTTTCGTGGCGTACCTGGTTCGTACAGAATACGACGAAACTCGGTCGAGCTTGAGAAAGCTGCTGGAAAACCTCTTTCAGGAGAGGTAACGGCTTGCGACCTTGTTGATTGAACACTAGGACAGTACTTCTGTAGAGTGATCAGTCGAGATCCTTGCTCGGTTTCAATGGCTCTTTAGCCCACGATGGTTCATCAGAACAGTAGCGAACGGTGACTTACCTCTGAGATGTCTCTTTCGATGGGTTGTACTTTTCAACCCCCGCTGCGAAAGATCTCTGCATGTAGTTCTGGACGGCCAATTCCACGCTCTCGATAGTATGAGCGCCATCCAGGAACCATGTAGCTCCGTTAGACCGAGTTATCTCGCCTCGAGCGGGCAGATGTGTTCTTTCTAGACCTGCCAGCAATTGAGACGAGGCGAAGTTGTCCGGAAATTCTAAATCGATCGCTCGCTGTGAGGTCTCAAATTTAAGCAACTTCTCGAATACCACTGAAGCAAGGTGAGCGGCCAAGGCAGCGTTCTCTCTTTGACCTTTCGATTTAATCACGTCTGAAACGAGCCATTGTAGGTCTCGAACGGTAGTGACCTCAACGTTAACTGCTCTAGCTCGCTCGTCGATCACTCCATGGACGGCCTCTTTTTGTACCACAGTGAAAGCGCGAGCTGAAGGTTTCAGAATGCCAGCTTTGTGCCAAGCGATATCTTCCAGAGTGCTACCCAGCTGAGACTGATGATCCAGATGGATCGTCGTGATACCAACCGCCAAAGGCTTCGATATTATGTTTGTGGAATCATACTCGCCGCCAACTCCCACCTCAATGATGGCCACCTCGACGTCTTTCGACATGAAGTAGTGAAAAGCCACCAAAGTCATGAAACGAAAATACGTGGGCATTCCGTCACGTTGAAGGTTATCGCTCTTCTTCAACATGCCCAGTACCTCGAAAACATATTGCGCGAAATCGTTGTCCGAGATAGCGACCGAGTTAATCCGAATGCGCTCGGTAGGCTTGCGAATGTGCGGCGATGTGTAAAGTCCTACTTTGATCGGTCGAATGAGATTCTGGAATCTCTGTTTTAGGAAATTGTTCAGAAGAATGCAGGTGCTGCCTTTGCCTTTCGTTCCGGCAATGTGGATGATATTCATGCGGTCGAAATCCCCGGGCTGGCAGCAGAATCGTTAGTTTTGTCACTGACGCTGTTCTTGGGCAGAGGCTACCTTATATCCAAGCGCCGCAAACCACCTCTTCACCTTCTCCAGAGCATCACTCTCCTTCAAGTCCTGGCTGCGCCTTTTGTCGTGGCGGGCTTTGATGGCATCGGGCGAGCTTTGTAGTTCGTTGAGAGCACGTAGCGCCGCCTGTGACTGTCAGACAAGTAACCTTTCCGATGGTGACAGGATTGTTTCCACCTCATAAGCCTCCTCACAAGAACCTTCGTCCTTACTCATTGCCGGTGGTCAAGACTGAGCTTATATTGCGCAGCACGATGGGTTTCATAGCGGTACATTATGACTGAAACGTGGACAGAAGACTGGCCATTCGATTCGTCCATCGGGGCGTGCCGCGAAAGCGGGGCCGCGTGCTCTGACTTGACATCACAAGCCGTAACGTGCATCCCACCGATAGGAGACTCACACTGTGATGGGACATGATAGACTACGCAGAACAGGCTATGGACTACGCCTGAGGCACGTGAGATTTGTAACGTGCATTGCGCCGATAAGAGACTCACCTTGTGCCGGGGTGTGTTCAAGCTACGTAGGGCAGGATATGGACTAACTTACTCTTGAGGTATGTGAAGCTCGTAGTCGTACTTGTAGCTACACAGGTGTGCCCCGCCATGACTTGCGTTCCCCGTCGAAGGGACGCACGGTAAGTTAACGACTGTTTGACTTCGAACCATAAAGTCACCTAAGAATTCGGTGTCCTGAGACAGGTATCAATGCAAGGCACGTTCGTGTGTACCTGGTGACATCTAGGTATGGGGTAGCAAGACAAATCTTGACATTCGGGACACCGATTTCGCATATCACTGTAGTAGGCACTACATGCTAGATAGAAGTCCGAAGCAAGTGTAGAAAATAACAAGTGTTCCGTCACTCCTGGAAGGCCAAACTTTATGATTGAGAAAGCACCGTGTAATTTATCACCAACGTCCTTAGCTCGAAGCCGAGCGTTGACACTGTTCACTTTCTTCATCTACCCATCTGACAGCCGCGTCGACACACGGGAATAACGGAAATTTACTGTCGAAGACATCCATTCTGAAGCTGTCGGAGGTCCGAACATCATGACGTTTAGCCGCACTGTTGATTGTATCCCAGGGCAAGATTTGGTAAGAATTGCTCACCACATGAGATGCACCCATCCTCCACATTTCCGTCCAGTTGGCGCCTTTTTTATTCGCCAACTGATCCCTGCTGTAAAGCCATGCGACGCATATGTCTTTCCTCCGTCTCTCGTCACCTGTTTGACGGATCTCCACGATCTGGGCTGGATCGCTGGCTGGAGGGCCGCCAGGCTCCGTCGTACAGATGTATACATTATCACCAGGCCGGTACTCTCCCCCTTCATAAGAAACATTGTCAAGCTTCAACAACTTTTCCCACTCCAGGATGCCTTTGGCCCGGGCAGCTTCGGTGAGCATGATGCGATAGTTGGACGACTTCTGCTGTTCCTGCACCTTGGATGCCGACGCTGTCGCTCTGCGACGCCCAGGCTTCTGTTTCTTGCGCTTTCTCAATGACAATCGTTCCACCTCGAAGTATGGCTCCGCGCTCTTCAGACCTTCGTCACCTTCAACGTTTCCTGCATTCTCCGAAACATCATTTTCCGCCATCGCCACGTCTCCTTCTCCATCTTCTACCATCGCCACGTGTTCGTCTCCGAATTCGAAGCTGAATTCTAACCTTTCCCCTCTTCCTTCTTCTCCTCCCTCTTCTTCATCTCTTTCGTCAGATTCTTCTTCCTCATCTTCCGCCATCGCCACGTCTCCTTCTCCATCTACCATCGCCACGTGTTCGTCTCCGAATTCGAAGCTGAATTCTAACTTTTCCCCTCTTCCTTCTTCCCCTCCCTCTTCTTCATCTCTTTCGTCAGATTCTTCTTCCTCACCTTTGTTTTCCACCTCAACATCTTTGTCGTTGTAGTCCTCTAGACGATCCCCTGTAGCTGTCTGCTCGTCGGATGCTGCTTTCTGTACTCTCTCATCGTCTCCATCTTTGTTCTGCTACAGATTAGTCGATGCGCTAGGCCCCGTAAAGGCTGAACACTCCCCTTCTTACCTGTAAATCGTATTCTCCAGAATAGAGGCTCAATATGCGACTCAGCCAATGAGTTCCAAATCCCACAATGTCGTATTCTTTGGCCTCTGACGTGATCCGCCTTGCCTCATCAAAGGAAGCTCGATCTCCTATTTCACCGTTCTGCTTGAGTGTAGCATGTGTAAACCAGAGAAACACAACAGAGTTGTCGAAGCCGCCGCTCCCAAACGCTTTGGATGATCCCATCTCAGTGTGCACATTCTCCCACAGTATTACAGCTTCGTCCCATCTTGCGTCATTCTTCCTCGAATCGATGGTGAGATGTAGTATAATAGCTTGATAGATTTTGAGGCGTAGACGGATGAATTCATCGATAAGATCCAGATTCTGAGTGGGTTTGTAGAAGCCCGCCAACCTATTGGCATGTTCTTTTGCGTCTTCAAAGCTTTCCAGCTGCGTTAATGCCATGATGCGGCAGAGTTCCAAGCGGCGCCATCCCTTGCTTTCAATTGCTTGAGGTCTCTTGGCGTTCGCAAAATACGGTTGATGTTCTTCAAGGACTTGCAGAGCGTTTCTAGGCTCTCCTAGCTCGCAAAGGACTTCAGCTTCATGGTTCACGATATTTGCTTTAGCCGTGTCGTCGCCAGCGACGGTGATTCCACACATTTTCAAAACATCCATTGCACCTTCGAAGTTTCCTTTGTAGTGCATGATCTTGACGAGAAGGGCATGTTTGTCTCTGATCACAAGCAATTCAAGCGTAGATAGACTCGTGACTTCCTCGTGCGCCCAGGTGTTTGCCCAGTGTTCCGAATCTTGGTACTTGCCGACGATTTGAAAATTCTCTGCCATCGAAAGGTAGAGGAATCCACGTTCGGCATTGCATCTCGTATCATTTGCTATCGTTCGACCAGGTTTTGCTGTTCGAAACAACGTGTCATTTATCAGCGTTTGTGATCCTGGAATATCGCCAGAAAGACGTAGCAATCCGCTTTTACGACGCGCGAAGAGGAGCGATAGGTAGCCACCCCGACTCTCGATCCCAAGACGTTCGAGCGCAGCCAAGATGTGAAGGCGATCCTCCAGTGTACCGAATCTGGTGGCAGAAACCAGTGCCTTCACTACGTCTTCACTTGGGAGACTGTTGGCGTTGTGAGTGAGCGCTTTGTCAAGCGTTCGTCGGAGGGAAGGCAGCAGTTCACGACCACGATCTCCGTAGCCAGGAAGGCAATCTGTGAACGTTGCCGAGCTTTGATGTGTCTTGAAGCGGCGCAATTGTTTATCAAGCGAGTCGCCATTCCGCTCAAACATGAGTCTATATCGACCATACTCCCTTTCGAGAAATTGATCTACGGGGAAAACGAAACTCAAGACTTTCAAGGCCTCGGATGTCCAGTGATGTGCAGTATCTGCGTCTTGGGACTGCACACCCATCTCTTCCATGATCTCAGTCGAAAGAGACATCACATTTTGTTTCTGGGTGAGTAGCGACTCGAATTCCTCAAGGTGACCGCCACCCAGCGCCTTAACAATCTCAGGATCCAATTCCAATTCCAAGTCGGTGGAGTGGATCAATTTTCCTGCGCCATCAGAGCCCCACCTGAGCTGTGGACGCCTGAACCAGTCTAAAGCTTGAGCGGAGATCTCACCTCCACAACCAAAGACCAGCCATGCAAAGGCAGGAAACTGACGCTTTCTCGAATTGACCGAATGCACAGTTCCACTGACGTACGGCCGACCCCTGTACAGTTCGTAAGCGAAAATCCATCAAATCGTCGTGTCTATCCTCACATGGGTGAATTATTCCCCTGGCCGTAGCCCACCCAGGAATTGTTCTGCATGGTCAAAGTTGAGAATGATACTTGTGTCACAGCTCCAGAAACAAGACGGTTGGCAACTGGGAAGCGGACAGCTGTCTTTATCGTGCGGACCGACCCGAGGTAACGCGGGCGCTTCTTTCCCACATTGTCGTTCACGTCAGCAGCTCGATCACGCAAGCAAAGAGGTCACAAATTAGCTGCGAGTGCAGTTCGAACGATATGGCTTACACAAATTCGCCATAGTGAACTGGCGGTGCTGTAGCGTTCCATGTTACCTGATCAGGCTGCATACACATCTGTCAAGCCGGGCGACGTAACAATCGCGATCATCGTTCGTACGGATAAATTACATAGCAGTGGGGTGAAAGTTAAGGCCAACGTCAGAGACACGCCCGTGAAGGGACAGCACACGGATAAGATGCAGATCACCCTCCGAGTACGCGGTTCCCTCTTCGGTCATTAACGTGCATCCCTGTGACAAGAGATTCACACTGTGGCGGGACATGACAAAAGTACAGATGTCATGATACGGATTACGCTCTAGGTACGTGGAGCTAGTAATCGTACTTTTAGCTACGCAGGAGTGTCCCGCCACGGCGTGCGTCTCTTGTCGAAGGGACGCACGTTACGCAAGCATGTCTCGCCATTGAGTCCGTCTCTCGTTGCAGAGACGGACGTTAGTGGCATGGCGTCGGCTCGTCCGTCACGTAAGTATTTACATCAATGATAAGAGAATATATGTGCAAGCGTCGCCATGCTTATAAAATTTCGATCGCCTTCATGGCAGTAAGGCCTTGAGATAGGGTCCCTCTGGACGACTGTGTAGAAACTACAGTCGGCTTTTACTGCAAACATATGCTCATTTCCGGCAGCACCTCACGTGTAGAGGTCTTTATTGGGGTAAGGACCAGAGCCTCGTAAGCCATGTTCTAGTGCTGACGCCGGAAATGATGATTAGATTATCACATGAGCCAGGCTCGATCTGCTGTTGAGCGTTGATGTTGACTCCGACTTGTGTAAGTCCTTTAGTAAGCTCAAGACGCTGACTACGACTTACATGCACGATGACATTTCGGCGGCCTCTGCCTTGCTTAACTAAACACATGATCGCTTCCTCGATTGCCGAGTAGTAAGGTGCTGGCCGGGTTTCACAGTTTAGAGCGTCACCGAATTGATCTCTTGTAAACACAATCGACTCGATAAACTTAACTTCGGATGGCAACAACATACTCAATTGTTGGTACATAGAAAAAAGAAGCGGACTGCGCACTGCCGCAAGCGCATTGGTCCCAACGATAGAAACCCTACCCATACCCCCCAAAAATGTGCAGCGATTGCATGTTTGTTTCAACTCAACGTTCACTCACGTATGGCTCTGGACACGATGAATGACACCAACAGGCTGGAGAGATGTAGTGTACAGAATACGAAATGCCCTGTCGCCCATACAAAAGCAAGCCAGACGTTAGAGAAGGTACCGTGAATTCCTCATCATCGTTCGAGCTCGGAGCTAAATATTATCACGACCCAGAATCTCAATCTACCCATCTGACCGCGGGGTCGTTACAGAGGCGCAAGTCGAAGTGGGGACCTGAGACGTCCACTCTGACCTTGTTGTGAGTCCGAACATCACAACGTTCAGCCGCACTGTTGATTGTATCCCAGGGCAAGATTTGGTAAGAATTGCTCACCACATGAGATGCACCCATCCTCCACATTTCCGTCCAGTTGGCGCCTTTTTTATTCGCCAACTGATCCCTGCTGTAAAGCCATGCGACGCATATGTCTTTCCTCCGTCTCTCGTCACCTGTTTGACGGATCTCCACGATCTGGGCTGGATCGCTGGCTGGAGGGCCGCCAGGCTCCGTCGTACAGATGTATACATTATCACCAGGCCGGTACTCTCCCCCTTCATAAGAAACATTGTCAAGCTTCAACAACTTTTCCCACTCCAGGATGCCTTTGGCCCGGGCAGCTTCGGTGAGCACGATGCGATAGTTGGACGACTTCTGCTGTTCCTGCACCTTGGATGCTGACGCTATCGCTCTGCGACGCCCAGGCTTCTGTTTCTTGCGCTTTCTCAATGGCAATCGTTTCACTTCGAAGTATGGCTCCGCGCTCTTCAGACCTTCTTCACCTTTGCCGTTTCTTGCTTTCTTTGAGACGCCACTGTCCGCCCGCTGCTCGTTCGTTATCATGCCTTTTCCATCCTCATCTGCCACCGTAGCCGCATCGTCGTCAAATACTTCTTCCGCTCTTTCTTCGTCTTCTCCATCTCCGTCTCTGTTCTCTTCTTTCTCTGCCAACGCGCCGCCCTCCGCCGGCTGTCCGTCCGTCCTCGAGTCTTCTTCATCCCCATCTGCTACCGGCGCCGCGTCGCCACCAGATACTTCCTCCACTTCTTCTTCGATGTCTCCATCTCCATCTTCGCCTCTGCTATCTTCCTTCTCTGCCAACGCGCCGTCGTCCGCCGGCTGCCCGTTCGTCCTCATAACTTCTTCATCTTCATTTTCATCTGCTACCGTCGCCGCATCGTCGTCGGACGGTCTCTCTGCTCTTTCTTCGTCGTCTCCCCCTTCGTGTCTGCCCTTTTCCTCCTCTGCCGACGCGCCGCCGTCCGCCCGCTGTCCATCCGCCCGCGTGTCTTCTTTGTTCCCATCTGCTACCAGCGCCTCGTCGCCGCCAGATACTTCCTTCGCTCCTTCTTCCTTGCCTTCGCCTTCGTCTCTGCCCATTTCCGCATCTTTCGTCGTGCCGTCCCCCATCGAGTGCCTGTCAGTTCCCGTGTGTTTTCTGTAGTCCACCGCCGTCGCGTGCTTGTCGGATGCTGCTGCTTGTTTCCCGTCTTCGTTTGCGAGTTCGCTTACGCCATCGCCATCGCCTGCGCCTCCGTCCTTTCCTTTCTTTTTCGACGCGATCTCGCCGCTTGTTTGCACTCGCTCAAGACTGGTGTTGCCTTTTCCTGGACTTCGCTTTCCATCGCCAAGATCGTTCTCTTGAGGTTTCTTCCGGCCTTCCGCTGCACCGGACTTCAGCAGCTTGGATGGCTTTGGCTTGCGCGTGTCCGTTGCCATGTCGTCGAGTTGTGTACGTGCCACTTTTCTAGGCGGATGCGTTGTCGGCACCCCATCCGGTGCCCCATCGGTTGCGACTTGATCAACATGGCGTTTCGCCATTTTGAAAGGATCGATGTTGCGCTAGATACGATGGTGTGACTGCTCTGGGGTGTCGCACGAATGTCAAAGAACGCGTCTGGCTTACGACGGCAGGTGGAAGCCTAAGTATCTGACGCCAGGGTTCGGCTATTCCCGCTTCCTGGCGTCCTCGGACGATAGGCAGCACCGGAGAATATTCGGACCACGTGAAACCAGTCAGGCGATCAACATACAACTGCTAATTCTCTCATGTCTATCCAATCTTCAAGTGCGTTTCCCTCCAGTGTGCTTCAAACGCAAATCGCGAATCCTTTCGCCCACACGGACAGTCTGTTATCCCCTCGGGAACGTTCTTCCCCTCAGCAATATCTCTGAACACCTTGTCGAAGCAATTTCTTGTGACATCACGTATGACTCCTTTCGAGCCACTTTGTCTTTTCAAGATGCTCTCCGCGTCGACCCAAGCCTTCAAGGCCGCGTTATATCGTTGGCAGTAGACCGCAACCATCAGAGAGCTCGCGAACCACTCCAAACACAGGTCGAGGCTCATGTTGTCAAATGTGCTAAAGAAACGCGAACGCATGAGCGTCGCGATTACACCACAGGTCGTCATAGTAACAAAGTCTTTTGCAACCAGGAATCCTCCTTTCGTGGTATACGTCGCATGTATACACCCTGAAGGTATGTACAGGGCGTCGGAAGCTTTAGTTTTGGCGATGATGCCGAACTCAAGCGCATGCAATAGCTTTCCGAGTTTTCTTTTTTCACCATGCGCCTCTGCCAACAAGCGCAGGTTCTCCGCCGTTGGTGGAAAAAGGAACCAGTATTTCTCGCATTGACCCAGAGTCTTTGAAATGCCATCAGCACCATAGTCAATGTGTAAATCAACAAAGGTGTAGCTCGGAGTGAAGTTGTAAACAACGTCACGTTGTTCGTGCGCCGTAACGTATGCATTCAGACTTTCGGGGACGTTGAAACTGTATGCAACACTCGTCTTTGGTGGTTCCATTCCAATGATGCTGATGGGACAATGTCCGTTAGGGCTTGAGTACTGGAACATGGCAAGTTCGTGGTGATCAAGTGAGACGCTTTCCTCGCCATTAACAAATTTCTTGCTCTTTTTTGCCCGAAACGCCATCTGCCACAACTGCTCTGGGGTAGGCTCGGTTGTAGCATAGCAGCCGTTTGCAGAGACGACCACAGGCGTCCTCGTAGTGCTTTTCGTCCACGCGGCTGTCCATGTCGCGGAGACGCTTGCCAGAGTACTCAAACGGGCGCTCATCAGAGCATCCACATGACAGTATTTTTCGAAGTACCCATCGCTCAAGAGATCGTGAATCAAGAGGCCCACTTCGGGTGATACATCAGTATGGTTTTCAGGAATCGGCGTCAACAATCCAGAATGGGTTGCGTCGTCTTGTAATGCCGAGTTCGCAAATGTTGTCGCGAACGGAGATGGAGATTGCACATCGCCGCAGGATGAGTCTGGCCCGCTTGCGATGCAGTCGTCGGTGCGAGAATCGTGGGCGAGTACTTCTTGCAGTGGTGTATTCGCACTTTGTGGTTGTGAGAGTGGGCTGTTCGTCGTGTAATCGGGGATTGCATCCTCCTGTTGCAAAAAATAACAGCGCTGACACAACCAGCTGTCGTCATCGGATCGGCCTTGAGAATCCTCGTCCATGCACAAAAAGTGATAACACCGCCCGCAATTCAAGCCATCGCAGCAGTACACCTCTCCAGGGCCTTCGCAACCAAAACAGACATCTCCGTCTCGCGGAGAGATCTGAAGTGTGGAGTCGGATAAGCTGCGAGATCCTCCCAGACGTGGTGAAAATCGGTGACGACTCGGTGGAGGAGAGGGTGATCTCCGCCTCTTGCGGCCTTCTTCCATGGCTACGTTTGCCCGGATAGTAGTTTTGATAGAAGCCTGAGTATAGAGTGAGAAATCAATCCGGCGCGTGACAGCAATTGCCACGCGCCAGGTACGCGGGCTGAGCAAGATTCGGCTTAGCTCGCTGATCTCGGGGAAGACCTGGAAAAGGATTCATCACTATATATGGATGGACAGTGAATCGATATCTTCCGTTCTCTGTGTCAACAAGTTAGAAATTCGAGTTTGGGACGTGTCTATGTTTCCACAGTGCAGATGCCAATCTCCCAGCAGTGATGCAGGATATTCCAATGATGGTAGTCATGAGCAGTGGCATTTCCCGAACTTATGCCGAGTGTAAGAAGTGCAGTATAGTATGTGCACGTGCTTGCGAGCGTCAACGCTCAACGTGAAAGGCAAGCAAGCGGTGTATGCGGGTTATGCTTTCACTCAGTAACGTACATCCTTCTGACAAGGAACACCCGGTGTGGCGGAACACACCTAAATAGCTTCGAGTACGATTACGAATCTCACATACCTGAGGCGTAGTTCATGTCCTGCTTTGCGTATTTTTGTAGTGTTCTGCGACAGCGTGAGTTCCTTGTCACATGGATGCACGTTATACCGAAACGACACCCATCTCACAACATAGTTGTCGTGCAAGGATTCGTCACTCTTACACATCGTACCCAAACGCGCGAAATGCTTTGAGGGATGGCCTCGGTATGAGTAGAGATCGTGCACATGCCTCCATATTTTGAATTGTTTCCAGTCAAACCAAAAGAAGTAAACGATGGAACGAGTAGGAGTTAAAACGTTTCTCATCTACTATGGTCAGGGTAGAGTGGGCATGTTTTGCTGCAGCTCGCTGACGATTTGCGAGTACTCTTCTTTGATCTGAACCATGGATCTGTCATATCTCTCACGTTCCTGCCGCTCTATTTCTTCCGCTTCGCTGCGGAGCTGCGTTTCCGCTTGCTGTGATTTAACTTTTGCAGCTTCCAGTTCTACCACTTCTGCTTGCAGCCTCGACATCTTATCGCAGAAACCAACTCGTCTTGCTTCTTCCTCACGCGCGCGGCTCCTGAGTTCTCCACATGATTCATCAGAGGCTCGGCGCTCCGTCTCGAGCTTGGTAGCGCTCGATTGGAGCTCACGCAGGCGGAGAAATCGCCTTCCAAACTCCAATGCCAGCGCATCCGGATCGTCACGCTGCTTCCCGGTGCTTGAAGTCGTCTTGGCCGGATCATTTGGCATGGAAGTTCCTTTTGCCAGCAACTCTTTGTCGTAGTGGAGCTCCTCCCGTGAGAGCTCGAATAGGCGGGTTTCGCTTGCACGTGCTTCATCCACAGAGGGGGCCGGCATTGCTGCACATCCTCTCGATTCTTCCGTCATGCTTGGTTGAGTTCCGCTGGGACTGTTCTCCACACTTGGCGACCACGACTGTACCTGGCTCGAAATCATGCAATATCTGTAATTTTTGCCGCCCTCCGGCCCCGTTGCCGCAAGCTTGCCGATGCGTTTCTCGAGGACCAACTTGTCAAGTGTCGCTTTGATTGTCTTGATGTTTATTTTGTCAGGCCAATCCTCACGTAAGTGCTTACTGACTTCGTTGGGGAGAAGACCGTCGTTGGCACTAGAAACAACGCTCAGAATACGCAGTTTGAGGGGATCCTCTGAGATCGGCAGTGGCGGCGCGCTCGCCGACAGTCCGCGTACGTTTAGTGACCTGTTCGAGGGAGCCAAACTCGGACTCTGGTGAGTCGCGCTAGCAGGCGATGCGTGCGATCGTTTGGAGCGCTTAGTGGCTGATTGAGGTGACCCGTCTGAGTGCAAGAATTGTCAGTAGTGCATGAGCAAGTGAGTACTTGGCGTGGATTCTCACTTCCTCGTTTCCCAGCTTGGACTCCATCAACCTGGTGTTGGAGAGGAGCTCCGTCCTGATGCGGCTGTGAAAGACGGGATAATGGTACGCCTGGCGCTTCAGCAGAAATATTTGCTGGTGCAGGACCTCCCACGTTGAGAGCGGTCCAATTGTTCTTTTTCTTCACGCTATCAGTTTCTGCCATTGCTTCAAAATGGGATGGTGTCGCTGACAAGAATGTTCGGTGCCTGCCTGTGGCGAGGAGAACGACATGGCGTCGTCGATTTTTGTCTGCGTTAGTCAAAGTTTGCAAACCTTGTTGCGAAGCATCGGCACTCGGGCCGGCGCACAATTCCGCCGGAGGTACGGACTTCACAGAACAGCATTGGCCATGCCTCGACGTACTGCAAACATTATATCCAGTACGTACCAACACATGCCTACAAATTGAAGTACGATGGTGACTCCACCCTTCAAAATGACCTGGCGTAGAAGCTGGAGCAATCGAATGGGAAACATTCCCGAACTGAAGCGTATCATGGACTTCTCGGAAGAGGTCAGACAAAGATATAGTGCGCTCGACGTGATATCTGAATGTGACTGCCAAATCGCTCATGGTGCACGATCACGGTGGTTTGTGATAAGGCCAGCTTCCGGAGACAAGAAACAAGAGCGCCATGCGAATGAAAGGGAATTCTTGCACTACAGTAGCCTCATTTCAACGGTTCGTATGTCGAATCACCGTCGGAGGTAACACTGCCACCATCTGAAGATCCAGCAGTGGGTTCTTCAAGACAATCCATCTTCGATTCCATCGAATGACCGGTGCACAAAGGTGTACACCTGCGGTCCTGTCTTGAGCATGGACATTCTCCATTGCACGTTGCGCATTTGCACCCAAGACGCTGCAGTGCCCGAATCGCCTGCTGAAGCTCCCTGGTGTCTTTATAGAGCGATGGATTTAAGCGCTCGTCAGATTTCAAGCGGTCAAGTACTGCACTAAGCTGGTAAGGGAGTGCTTCGTTAGTGGCCTTCTGGTTCTTCCCAATCCAGTAGATATTGTGTAGCACGGAAACCATTGCCAGCTCATCCCACAACATTCCTCCAGCCATCAGTGAAGTCTCAAGGGTAAACACAGCATGGACTACCAGCAGACCTGGAGGCATGAAGAAGACATCACCGGGACGAAGGATAAGGGCACGGGATTTTGGTCCTGGGTTCCAAGTGGGCCCGTCTCTGCCGAACTCCTCCCAGTCTTGCTCCGTCATGAGGGCTTGAGGTACGATCATCCAAAGTTTGATCCCAAACAAGTTGCGCAGCCATGTCCCGTTCAGTGCGTCAACGTGCGCTCCGGAGAAGGCTCCTCGTACTCCTAATATGTCGAATGTCCGGCAATTTCCAACGTCAAAGGGTGTCAAAAAGGTCCGCTTGCCAGACTGTCCAGAGTGTTTGGCTTTCACTCCTCTCACTAAGCGGTCAAGCACCTTGAACCTCGAGAGTCGAGTGAATTCTGGCAAAATAGCATCTGAAAGATTGTCCAGGTCGAGAAAGTTCTCCAGCTTTGGTGATACGGCATTGGGGGGCTGCCGTATGATTCGAGCTGCTTCCAGTGGTGACATCGTGTCTAGCTCTGAATTGTTGTAGCGTACGTTTATACTCACATCGATGAAAGTTTGCTCGATCCTATCGGCATAAGTCCGGTTAGAGAAGTCGTTCGCGTCGCGGAAGCCCTCCCTGATGAGCAAGGGCTTATCGAATAATTCACCTTTGCTGGCCAGACGCATGAATTCTTCGGAAGACAAGGCCAGCACATCGCACTTTTCAGCAGCGGGATCAACGCGTGCTTGTGGGCCGGAAGTAGTTTGTATCGAGGCGAATCGGAGCTCTGGAAAAATCCACTTTCTGAGGTCTGGATGCGGTGCTTTCAATTCGGTGTTGTAAACAAGAGAGGCCCATTGCTGGAGTTTGCTCTTCTCTTCGTCATCTACGCCTGGTGGTATAATTACCGTAGCGGTGACTCCATCGATAGGAACTGAAAAGGAGGTGTGGACGGGATTGTTTGAAGTGTACGTGGGGCTCGAAGCACTCCCAGTGACGCTGGACGCCTTTTTGACGACTAGAGAAATCGGGTCTGGCCCTGACATAGTATCATGGCCACGTCCCTGGATTCTTGTACGGGGCTGACGACTTTCTGAGTTGACGAGACGCTTTGAGTGCTGACGCATATTTCCGGACGGCATCGTGGTAGCCTCTGGTTCGGGCGAATTTATCCTGTCTCTGCCCGTGCCGTTTCTATCACGCCGGCCATTCTTGTATCGCCTCGAGCTGTCGGATGAGTCCGGGAAGCGTGTTCGTGCTTGTTTGCGAGCACCACGTTGCTGAATATTTGCGGTTGGAAACTTGTGGCTACCTCCGAGCTGTTTCGTCTGACCGTCTGTCCGTTGGGGTAGAGTGGCGATCTTGTGCCTCTTCGTTGTGCGGATTTCCGTTGGAGGAGCTTTCGCGCGAGTTGTGCGATCAGTTCTTTGTGGCAATGCCTTGCAGTGTGGGCATATCCATCTGGCGCCATCGTTGTTGTCTTCTTCTTCGATCTCCAGGCACAAAATGTGATAGCACTGTGTGCATTTGTCGCAGCGGTGCACATCGATGTCATTCCCGCATTCCCGGCAGGGATCTCCCTCCGTCATAAACATCGTGATTCTTGGAATATTCACAGCGTACAACTTTCCGACAATGAAAGTTTGTACGACGCTGCGCAAAGCTGACGAGTTTACCGCGTGAAGGCAGTCTCGCGGTAGAATTGCGATATCTACGCGCTTCACGCCTCGTACGAGCATGGGGCGCCGTTAGAATAGGATCTACAGTGCCATGCTCAGAGCTGCATCATCACGTGTGGCCCCCCTTAGCAATTCTGGCAGCTCTCATACCAAGTCTGAAGGTCGCAAACGCACTCGCAAGTAGCTTCAGTTCGCAAGTTCTGAATAGCACAATGCCCTCTCTAATGCGAATCGTGTATCCTGCTTAAGATGTAAAGTTATCCACGTCGGGAACTTGCGAGCCATCGTGTGTCTGAAGGAACTGCTGGCCAGTTCCGAGACACTGAGGCCGTGAACGTTGACACGAAGGGTTAGACACGTGGCAAACAGCGTGCAGATCGGCCGCCTTCCGTGGACAGTTGGGCCAAGGACTGGCCAATAATCCTCTCACGCTTGTGACTGTTGCGCTAAAGCACGGACTTCGTGAGGTTTCGTTCCGGCCAAGGTACAGCACGCTCGGCCGTACTGCATAGACATGGGTAGAAGGTCACCCTTGCGAGAGGCTCGGCCTGAGCGAACGAGCCCTCGATAAGGTGCAATGGATGCAGATGCGCGCGAAGCCCGAAAGAGCCTGAAGCTATTCCACCCTATCTAGGCCGTGGGCCGTACGATCGGGTATGCTTTCTTCATGGTATTCTGGGAAAGGACGGTGCACATTTGGATGATGGTCATGAACTCTCGAAGCAATCAGCAGGGGTTCCGCCGATACTGAAATAATTTGAGAACAAGTAGGATTATACGACCAAGCCGAAGCAGGTCTAATCTGTGCTGCTATCCAGACGGATTCAGCGCAGCTGGGTCCAGTGCAGGCGGTATTGGCGAAGAAGCTGCAGCCTGCATGATTACTACGCTAGAACACTACGGGTTCAGCTCCCCAAGCGAGATCGAAGAAGGACTACCCCCTCGGTGGCTAAGGTACAGCATGCCGCCACCCATTGGCATGCTATTGGCGCTAATCCTGAAAGAGCTTGAAACTCTTCAAGACTCTTCCGGCATCAAGCATCAAGCATCAATCAGCGATTCGATGCTCAGTCGTGACATATATCTGATACATAAGCGAACTTTCTAATGACACTATGCTTGCACCTGTGCCGCAATATCGTGGGGTGCCCCAACAGTGCTATTCTAGTAACTCTTGGTTCACCTGATAAGTTCACACTTAGCTGCTATTGCTGTCGATATCAGACTGGACGTTCCTGTTCCGTCTCTACAAGGCCTTATCTTGTGACTTATTGTCCTCCTCACACACAATTGAAGATTGCTCTTGTCCTCGATTGGAGGGCCTGCCCATATTTACTATCCATTCTCCGCTCAACTAGCCAAAAGGTTGATCCCAGAGTTGACTTCGTTTTGGCTACTGGCGCTACATCCTAGCAAAACCACATTATTAACCTCTCGCCGTCAGGCCACTACGGTCTCCGACAAAACCTCAGCTTTGTCCGTGGACTTCAGCATCGGCAAGCGTTCGACGGTCAGAAAGCCTCTTGGAGCGTGTGAGAGCGACAGTACGAGTGGCCTTGGTCCGCCCATTCCTGGACAAACAACACTCGGGCCTATCGTGGCGCCTCGACTGCCAATCACTGGTAAACCGGACAAGATGATTTCGCCCGCCATGGCCTGTCCGCAATGTCCCCAGCGAATTCCCGACCCAAGAAATGAGATACCGCGTTCTTATGATGGCTACGCGTCACAGCCGGCCGATCTTGGTTTTCTCTCACAGTCGCATTGCGACTTCGACTTTCGTGGACGACAAACCCACCAGACGCATCAGAAGACCTCCCCATCTACAATCGAGCCATTAGCCCGGTTGCACTCTGTCCCAATGCAGCAAGCACAATTGTCCGAATCCATTGCCCAAGTGAACGCAGGGATCATGGGTTTCGGAGGGTCAAATCGCCACTACAACCTCCTGGATCTTGGATCTTACCCTGTTCAGTCTGTTGTTCCGTGGTGCAACCACCCACAACCATCTGACGCGGTCTACCAACCATGCGATGAGACACTCCTTGAACCGAGCCGCTTTGAGGCTGCCTACAACGGGAGTGAGACCATTCTCCCAAGCAGGTACGATAGTGTGCTGCCTTTGTCGGCACCAGAGCCTGTCGCGACTCTTCAACAGCACCCATCACGATTGAACAGTTCTCAGATCACTTACCATAGCGACGCCATTCGACCCATTCACGCACAGGTGTGGAACGACTATCGATTCAATTCCTTCAGCAGCACATGCACGCCGGACTGCACCCACAATCAACTACCACTGAGTCTTGAAGCACCAGAATCCCAGCCGCACATACCACGACCTGTCTCCTTCCGGAGCGCGTGCGGTCCTAGTACGACAGCCGGCCATGTAGCACCGAGTATGCAAATGCCTACGGAGCCATCCATGGATTCGGTATATGACGGCCGCCGTAAAGCACTGTATCCCGAGCAGTACAACACGGACCAGAGCTCCCCATCATCCATGCCTGAGAGTGATATGCAAGCCTTCTCGCAAACGAACCTAACAGAGGCATTCAAAAAGTGAGCTGCGATATTTTCTTACGGGCCGAACTCGATGTCGCTAATCGAGATCTAGCTCGGTTTACAATCTGGCACACTTCCAGAATCCATACTTTCAGCCAGTGCTGTG
>Ga0265797_10003869_pt1 | contig 23464 bp, 16 predicted proteins | sample P2T30metagenome_FD_192433 | JGI IMG/M metagenome (GOLD analysis project Ga0265797, IMG submission 192433) | Plant litter microbial communities from East Loma Ridge, Irvine, California - P2 T30 | ecosystem: Environmental > Terrestrial > Plant litter > Unclassified | place: USA: California... | reverse complement strand
CTTCGCCAACGTCGATGCTCCTCATCTCATGCTCCCATATCACCAAGGGTATAAAGCGCTCCGCTCAAAAAGTACTGCACGTCAAGAATCGAATAAAAGGGGGTGGATCGTTTGGTGTGAAAAACCGAAAGACGCCACCATGCAAGGCAACAACAATGCAAGTCGTAAGGTAGTCGTCCACGCTCTCAGATCTATGCTTTGATGCACTGAGAGTAGTAGTCGTTCCACTTCTTGCAGGTCAGACCTTCGGCGCAAGTAGTGGAACCCTTGTAGTCGCTGTTTCCACCGCAAGTGGCCCACTCCTTCTGAGCTTCAGTGCTGCCGCCTGCGCTTGAAGCGGAGGGGGCGGCAGCGGAAGAAGCAGCAGAGGTAGCCTCAGCGACGGAGGTCGCTTCGGCGGCAGTGGTGAGAGGCTCGGCGGCAGAGGTGGCGGTCGGTGCGGCGACGGTAGCGTTGTTGCCCGCGGGGACTTCGATGCTGACGGATCCAGTGGACAGAGGAGCAGTAGGCTGAGCGGAAAGGGTGGCGTTGATGGCGACGGGAGCGACTTCAGGGACCACAGTGGTGTTGCCGGCGCTGCTGCTGCCCTCGAGAGCAAGGATCTTTTCGGAAGCGTGCTCAGCGACGGAGACGATGAGGGCACTGGGGTTGGTGGTGATCATCTCGGGGAAGATGGATGCATCAACAACGAAGAGGTTCTCCATGCCGTAGACCTTGGTGTTGGTGTCGACAACGGAAGTGCCGTCCTCAAGACCAGAGTCGGTACCCATCTTGCAGGAACCCATCCAGTGGTTGCCGCTGCGGCCACCAGTAGTCTGGGCGTAGTTCTCAAGGTGAGCGTCAATGGTGGTGTTCTTGGCGGGGAAGACCACCTCGACCTGCTTGTCGGCAGTCAAAGCGGCGATGACCATCTCGATGGAACCCTTGGTGGCAGCAAGATCGTTCTCGTTGTTGATGTAGGGGGTCTGAGAAACGATCATGTTGAGACCAGAGGTGATAGTGGTGCGACCCCTGGAGGTCTTACCACGACCGAGGTAGTGAGACAAGCTGATGGACTTGTTGCTCTTGACGCCGTGGCCGCTCTCGATACGAGCAGTCCACTGGTTAGAGCGAGTGATGCCGTCGGGGCCAACCTGGTGGTGCCAGAAGACCACACCGAGGTTAGGAGCGGACTGCGCAAGAATGCCAGAGCGGGCGTCAATGTACTTGTCGGCATCAGACTTGATGGGGTTGTCGAACGCCTCATAGAAGTCGTAGAACTCGACGTTGGGGTGAGTGATGACGATCTCAGTGTTGGCGTGGTCGTCAAGGTTCTCGCCGACAGGAAGGTTAATCCAGTCAGCCTCATCGACCATCTTGTCGGCCTCAGCCTTCTTGACAATCTCGAGCTGGTCCTGGGGACCAATACCAGAGCGCATAAGAATCTTGGGGGAACCGAAAGCACCAGCAGAAAGAACGACGCGACCGCCGGTTGCAAGCTGGATATCGCCACACTGTCCACCGGGAAGGAAAGCCTGGACATTGACACCAGTGGCGACGTTGCCGTCACGGTTGACGCGGTTGACGGTGGTGTTAACCATAAGAGTGAAGTTGGGGAGCTCTTTGGCCTCGACGAGGTAGGTAGCCATGGGGCCGCCACGCTCACCGTTGGAGAACATGTGGTTGGGGTGAGTGAACGAACGGTTCTTCTCAGCAGGCTCAAGACCAGCAGAGACGTTCTTCCAGCCAGCAGCAGCGAGAGCACCACCTATGAAAAGTCAGTAAATTGTTGGACGATTGATGTGAATTGTTTAGGAGGACGACGTACCAACAATGTTGTAACCCTGAGCCTTGTACAATTCACCATCCTTGGACGGGCGCTCGTTGAATGGGATCTTCTCAAAAGCGCGGCTGATAGCCGGCTCGATATCTGCGTGTTTCCAGCCTTCAGGGAAGCCTTCGTCAAAGTCAAGGGGATCGGGGTTCCACCAGAGGCCAGCGTTCACGGCAGTACCGCCACCGAGAACGCAACCGGCCATGACGGAGTAGTCAGTGCAAGCGATACCGTCCGAGTCAACCCAGATCTCGTTGTCAAGACCGGGAACATCGAAGCGGGTGAGGTTAGTTCCAACGAGCCAGTCGGGCTTCATGGTGCCACCGTGGCGACCAGATGAAGCGGGGCCGCGTTCAATAAGGAGGGTCTTCTTACCAGACTCCGCGAGCTTAGCAGCGAGGGGAATGCCACCGGCTCCAGAGCCAACGACGATGTAGTCGTAAGTTTGGTTGGCGTTCATGTTGTTGGTGGGGCAAGCAACGCCAGTGGGAACAGAGGTAGGGCCAGCAGTAGAGGTACCGTTAGTACCAGAAGGGTACGGTGCCTCAGTCTCGGAAGGCTTTGCCAATGCGGCCCATTTGGTGTAGTCGGCGTTGCGAGCAGATGCAGCGACCATGTAGAACATGTTAGCAGATGCGTGCTGGGTGATCGCACTGTGTTTATCGTCAGGGGTGGAAGGCGCCTTAGCAGCCTGTGCCCAACCCATGATCTGCCTACTGGTCTCCTCAGTGCCAGGGATGTTACTTCCGGCGGCTCCTTCGTGGTCCCAAACCCAACAGTTTTGGCAGCGGTAGGTAAGCTCGAAGTAGGACTCGTTGACGGAGCTCGAGATTTGGGTGAGAGTAGCATTTCCGGTGTAGGAGGCAGGAGACGTGTAGCCGCTGGCGTAGCGGAAATCAGTGATAACCTCGTCGCCGCTGGGCCAGGCCATCAGGATGAGGTTGCCAGTCATTCCGCTCTTGTGCGTGAGACCGAACCACGTTCCCGACGCGGGAATGGGAACGACCAAACGACCGATGTACTCCTCGGTCAGGTCGTCCGCATCCGCAGGCGGAAGCGCCATACCGAACTGCGCATCTCCAGTTCCTACATCGGTAGAAAGCTCGGCGTTCCAGAATTTAATGCCATTGGCGTCGGTGGCAGCGGCGTAGTTGATTTGAGCAAGAGCTCCGGAAAGAAGGGCACAAACGGGGAAAAGAGTAATGAGCTGCATGATGCCTCGCCGGGAGGGTGTCTATGCAGTAAAGATGGACAAGATAACGAAAGAACGAATGGACGCTCTGTCAAAGAGCTGGTTATAGGGAAGGAAAGGACAAAAAAGCGTTTGGAGTCTCACCGTACAGAGCAACGAGCCGGGCTGTATATAAGTCCTATGTCTCAGCGGTTGCGGGCTGCGGTGCGTGAAGCAACGGCAGGCATTGAGTTTTCGCTGACCCACTACAGGCCACCTCCCTCGCGTGCAGGATGTAGTGAAGCATGCCTGCGACCGCCCAGATCGCAGGCGGGTTCATGGATGAGGGCCGGGTAGTACTATGGATGGGGGAAGGCTACTTTGGGCGTTGTCAGATAGATGAAAATATACTTCTAGCTGAGGCTTCGGCGCCGCTGCCAAGACCACGCGACCCGTTGCCCCTCTGCAAGCGAGTACCTCTGCGACGTTAACTGTGTTTCACACACCCTGGTCGTCACCTAGAACCACTGACATCGCCCACATACGCAATACGCTATCTCTACATCTTCCATACTACCTGCCATATCACCGCCCTGACCACCGCTTCCATCCCATCCTCCGCTCGTCTTGTCTCACCCATCGGCGCATTGTCGTCATGGCACTCACTCCCATGCCGACGCCTCTCACCAGCCACGTGCAACAGAGCCGTTTGGAGGCGTGTTGGCGCGAACAGAACTGCAGTTCCTGCGTGCGGAGCTCTCACGGTTGCGGGTGGTGCGCGCAAGTATGTCTCAAGCCGTCGCGTGCGAGTCGTCTATCTCGATCCCCTTCTGCGGTGCTATCGCGGTGTTGCTGAAAGCGATGCACCGCCACCGTCGCACCGACGAGTGTGGGAGGCCTGTCGAACATTGATGGTCATCTCTTATTCATGCTGACCACGGAGTAAAATAGAGTGCCACATGCGTGCCGGCATCCAGCCTGATCGACCCAGTTTTCAAGGCGGATATTTGCCCGTCAAGCCAGGATCGTTTCGAATTGCGTACTAGAACCCTTGGCTGCGGCTGTTCGACCACCACCTTACTCAGCGTGATTGTGACTGTCGTGAGCACTTTGGTGGCACTCCTCATATTGTACGCCATTCTGGTCTGCACTCGGACTTTGAGTCAAATATACGGCACAGGAGCACGACGTGGCTGGGAAATTGAAGTTCTTCATGATGGCACTCTCAAAGGAAAGCCTTGGGCTCGCCCGTCCTGGTCCACTACTTTTCAATCTCGGCTCCATCGCAGGGATTTGACCGCACGTAGCGAGCAGGAAGAGCGCACCGAACGCTCGCGACTGCTGTCTGATCATTCTTAGATCTTGACTCCGATATCCTCGAGTGTCGTGTTCCCGAACATGCTTGTAGGCATGGACGTCGGCAGCACAACATAAGCCCATGGAGCTTTCTCTTTGACCGATGGCCAGACACCATTGATTGTCTCCACAATTTCTTCCGGCAAAGGTCCCGCGTCGCATATCTCCAAATTCTCCTTCAGCTGCTCGATCTTGCTGCCGCCGATGACAATTGCATCTCCGTGTTCGCCTGACAGTGCAGAATGGTGGATTGCCCATCGCAGACTGGCTGCATGCCCAGTAAGACCATGCTTCTTGGCCACCTCGATGATTTTCTGCGAAGCCTCGATGATCGGGTCTTGTAGGTAGCCTTTTGAGATATATTAGTACAGTACCATCTTATGAGTTAACGAACAGTCAATGATTGTCAGATATCGTGTGTGCGATCGTCCCGTTCAAGACCTGTCATCGCTACCGACGGACGATTGACTTACTAGCAGAATACATCTGACCAGCTATGTGCTCCTTCGACCAACGGCTACCGGAAGTGTTCGTCGACTCATGAGAGACCTTTCCGGTCAACATCCCCGCAGCTGCAGGCCTACTCGACATTAGCAACACGCTGTTCACGCGGCACATCGAGACTTACGAGTATGCATAATACGCGATGCCATGCTTTCGGAGGACCGGCAACAGCTCTTCTTCGCCTTTCCGGGCAAACAAGTTGTATTGTCCTTGCAGCACGCTCGGTTTGATGTACCCTGACAGAGTCAGATTTTGCTGCCATACAACAATGAGAAGTTGAACCACACTCACCTTTCCTCTCCACAATCTCCATCAGCTCCTCGATCTGCTGAGGCGGATAGTTGCTGATACCAAACCTCTTAAACTTCCCAGCTCGGTATGCCTCATCCATCGCAGCCGCCTGTTCCTCCAACGGAGTAACAGCATCAGGCATGTGGAAGTACAAGATGTCAATTTCCTTTCCACCCAACTGCTTCTCACTAGTCGCGAGGCTGTCTCGAACATTCTCAAGAGAGTTTGCTCGGTCTCTCAGAGCGCTGATTTTGGTGCTCAGACTGGCCCAGCTGATGTCCTGTTGCGCCAAAGCTTTCTCGCTGGCACCGAAGTTGTTGATCGGGTAGGTGGCGGCTGTGTCGAGCTCGACGTGGCCGTGCTTGCGGAAGAGCTCGAGGGTTTGCTTGAGGTCGTCGCCGGTGAGAGTGTCGCCGACACTTCCGGTGCCGAAGACGACTTTGGCGGGCTTGTTGGTGTTTGACATGATGGTGACACAATATTGACGGTGTTTTAATTCAAGGTCTTAGATTTGTAGTAAGCTCAAGAGTAGACATTGTAGTTCTGCGAGTTTATATGTACATGCAGCGGTAGTACCAGGTGCGAACGCGAAGTCACAAGCTAACACAACACCAGCATCCTCCCCGAACTCTAAAACCTCCATTACTGGCCGCATCGCATCTTCTCCAATATACCCATGAGTTCCTATCCAAGTAAATATCGCGCAAGCTATAGCTCTGGAGCTTGGAAGGATGCGAACCGTCGTCTTCAGCCTGCGCCTAGCTGCTGAGTGCTTACGAAGGATTCGCGTAGGATTGGACCGATGCGTGGTCCCCGCGTCCATTTGTCAGCGTCCCCAGCTGCAGATTGCGAGAGCTGTGCAACGAGCATGGGGATTGTCGGTTTCTGACAACAAAGTTGTCCCGTGTACCGATTCGTTTTGGCGGCTGTGGAACGTGATTATATGATCAATGGGGTGTATGGCTCCGGTAAGTCCTAGCTCCATGGTTTCGAGCACAGGCGTTGTTGTTCGTGTGATCTGTGCACGAGCCGAGCCATTTATCCCATGCTATACAGAATTAGTCCAGAGTGGAGATTTGTGACAATAGTCGAGCATCTTATCTAGGCCATGGCCATAAGAAGCGGTCGCAACGGCAGCTCACGGTGAAGCGAACACACGTGCCCGCAGATCTGCTTCAGTCAGCGCCGCAGACTGTTCCAACAGCATCTTCGGCCACCAGATCAACTGCATAGAAAGAGCTGCATCGACGGTTGTAGACTCCCGGGGAAACTGGCTCAGAACGTATCTCAAGAGTTTGCTGTCCCCATTGACGAACGACCCAGATGCTTGCAGCCAGGGCCGTACCACGATCTCGAGAGCCAGGAAATGAGCTTGGAGCACAAGCAAGGTCAACCGCTGCGAGGCGTTGAAGTGCTCGAATTCCTCGGGTGACAAGTCGACGAGGAGGTTCCACAGTTCGGTGTAGTGGTTGAAAGCTGCGCGTTATGTTAGCGTCTTCACAGGCCAGATCAATTTGCAGATTCCAGTCACCTTCGATGGGACCGCTAGTCACTGCTACGACTAGCTTCATACGATTCAGGAAATCTTGCTCGAAAGGCAGGAAATCGCAGCACTCCTCCACCATGCACAGTGACGCGCGCGCCGCGTCAATCACCTCAGTAGGCAGCGGCATCGCATTGCCCATACGTTTGCGCATGACATCCATGTGCGGCCGTACCGAAAGATTTTCCTCACCTTGTGGAAACAGAGGTGAAGTGAATCCTGCTTCCACCATACGACGTGTCACGGCAGAGCAACCGCGTACCAGGACCATGAAATGGCCTATGGGGTCTCCCATGTGCAAGGAGGTAAAGGCGAGTGCATAGATCGCTGCTAACACCGCCGTAGCTCGGTCGCTGTCACCTTTGTCTAGTGCGTTTGGGAGATCGAAGTTGTCTTCCGAGTTGATGCCTTGAAGCGCCGAGAAGCGGTACTTTTGAACCGTGTCTACTACGTCGAGATTGGTGGTGGCGTGGAGATGGCCTGCGCCGAGCGCCAGGATTGCATCGTTGAGGAAGCCGTACTGCCTTTCCGTTAGTGATTGAACGAGCAGATGCTATTCAATGCCATACCTTCTGAGCAATAATAGGAATCTCACACGTCCACGCACGATCAGTCTCAAACGGGAAAGACGGGTACGACGCCGTTAGAAACGAGTGAAAGAACCTCAAGTCCTGCAGACTGAAGCCCGTCGAGCTGACAGTCTGTGGCAATTGCGCTCGCACAAGTTGCTGTTTTTCTTGTGTAGAGGCATAGACGCATTCGTCGCCCATCTTCACGCAGTTCGCGCATCGTGGCTTCTTCTCACAGCACTGCGGTATACCACTGTTAGCGAAACGTGCCGCAATCTTCATGTCTCAGATATCACTTACCTTCACCTTACGCGTCTTGCACATCAAACAGCCACCTCGACTCTTTCGGTGAGCCTTAATACGGCGCTTCCGCACGGCCAGACTCTCATCGCTGAGGGGAGAGTCGTTCCTCGCATCTGGAGGCGATATACTTTGCTCCATTGTGTGGGAGGGTGCATCGCGCGTACTCGTCAGCGTCATAGTAGAATTGGCTAGCTGATTTGCGCGAAATGTCCACGGCAGAATAGCGCGTATGTGTGGCTGAAGGCTGAAGTAGAATGGAGTGTTGCACGTCATGGCGTTCTAGAGCTCGCATTCGCTTCTCGACCAATGAGCGCCGAAGAACCTTGTTGGCAATCTCCAGCTTTTTATCGTTTCCCGATGAAGATGCCGATGGAACTTTGTTTACTTTGGCATGTGCGTCGACGCATATGTCGTGGAGGAAGAGTCTGCATTGCAGTTGAAGCACCAATCTCGCAGCGATTGTTAGGGCTATCCGTAATGATCATAGAGGTACGCTGAATATTGCCAATGGTGCTACAAAAGTAGCAGTCCATTCTCAATTGTCATATCTATCTAGTTACTGTCTTCGCTCTAGCGCGCCGATCCGTACAAAAGAAGTATGCCGTCTCACGTCTGTCTGCCTCGCGCAGCAGCACCATGGACTTCCCGTCTCAGCTCGAACAAAACATCGTCAAAGTCCCTTTCCTCTTGCGAACCGAATATCGCGTTGCGGCAATCGCCCAAAATGTCTTTCAACCGGCCCAGGATGCTCTTAGGTGTATTCTTCGGTGGTTCTCGTGATGGCGTGGCGACAATCTCCTGCATCTGCTCCTGCGATTCTCCGCCACTTGCGTCTTCGTCGTCCGACGCCATGCGTGTCTGGCTGATGTCGACATCAGAGTCAGCCTTTCCAACCACCACAGCAGTCGCCTTGCGGCTGGAGGGCGGTCGTAATCCAGAATCTTCCTGCGATTTGCGCGATTCCTCGATGGCCTTCTTTGCCTTTGCTCTCCTGCGTTGCCTCTTAGGCGCTGGTGTTGTTTTCAGCTCGCTGGTAGTTGGCTCAGAAGGCGTGCCCTCAGCTTCGCTCAACGCAGAGGCCCTTCGCTTCAGTCTTGTTGAGCACGCCAGAGGAATCTGCGCAACAGGTGTCGGCACTGGTGTCGGTGTTTCTGACTTGCGAGGACGGCCGCGGCCACGCTTGGGTTTTTGCGAAGAGGTAATGGACTCCAATGTGTCTTTAGGCTCCTCTTCTACCTTCAAACCCTTGTCAGTCGCAGGAGAGTCGCCTATCTGACTGCTTGCAACGACAATCTCATCGCCAATGTTATCATGCTCCTGCTGCGATCGGCCAAAGATTCCAGAGAAGACGCGACGGAAGGGTGACTGGTGCTTCTGTTTCTTCGCAGCAGAGTTATCAACAGCCTCAGTCACGCGTTTGCGCTTACGACCAGACCTGGAGAGGTATTGACTATCGCTCTCTGATGGCTCAGCAATGGGATCCGGACTTTCGCGCTGCTCCACGAAAGAGTTCTCGACCCTGCTGACATCATCGTTATCGTTATTGTCGCCGTCTTCTGCAGTACTTTGTGCGATCATCTCGGTAGGGTCGATGACTGTTGTTGCATCGCCTTGAGTTTGCGCCTGCTGTGATGCCTTGTCGCCATTGGCCTGAACCTCAGCAACATGGGCTTCATGTTGAAGCTGCTCCGTCGGGAGGGCAGTATCAGAGGGCATATCTGAGTTCTGTTGCAGTCTCTCATGCTCTCGTGCCAGGCTGAGCTTCTTTGCCAATCTGGTGACCGGAGGAGCGCTATTAGCGACCAAGGCATCCTCATGATCCTCCTCGGTGACTGGCCGTCCCTCATTCCCATGATCGGGCGATCGCGGCGGGGAAGACGATGGCTCTTCGTCGTCGATGTCGGCGTGTGCAACTTCAAGTTGCACAAGCTTGTGGCGAGGTTTGGCAGAGCTGTTTGGGGTTGGCGAGGATCCCATGTAGCCACTCGTTTCACCGTGCGATTCAGGAACTTCCAAAGGCGTACCGGCAACTTCATCGTTCGCAATTGGTGCCGCAATATTGGTTGAGAAATCCAAAGTTCCAGGTATCTTACGTCTACTGCGTGGTGTTGACTTTCTCACAGGTGTCGAAGAGATATCGGGGAACATTTGTGCGCCCTCAACCTGACGAGCCCTGACCTCTTTTTGATGATCTGTCAAGAGCTGTGATTCTTCTTCGATTGGTAGGGGCGAAGAATCGATTGGTGCAAAGAGAATCTGTGAATCGTCATGTCTTAGGCGTGCCTTGCCTGTGGTGCCCTTTGAGTTGCTCTTGCTTGCACTGTAAGTACCACCAGTCTCGATCGTGGCGAGACGTGAAGACACATCAATCGAAGCTGGGGTCTGCTTCACTGGACTGGCAGTACCGCGAGGCAATCCTGTCCATCGACTGCTCAAGCTTGACTTTGGATCAACCTGAGAGTCGTCGTCTTGTAGCCCAGAGAAAGCTGGGAGGTCGATTGGCTCATCATCAGGCGCGTGCTGGGGGAAGTCAGGTAAGTCCAGCTCAACATAATTTCTGGCAGCGCGCAGGACTTTCTCCAGCTTTGAAGGGTATCGCAGGGATTCTAGTTCGCCGAAACACTCGTTCCAAAAAACGATCGTGCGATTGACTACAGCACGTTTTGGGCTGACAAATCCGGCGACCATAAGTGGTTGTAATAGAGTGAGTAGCGAACCATCTTTTCGTGGTAGTTCCGTGAGTTGATCTAGAACCTGGCTCCAGAGTTCTGTCACGGACTGCGATACCGATGAGTCAATGACAGTGAAGGCTCGGCGCTTGTCATCCTCCAGCCATACTACCAAGGCTTCCTGAACTTGGCGTAGCATGTTCACAAGGAGAGAGATCGGGCAAGTCCTTACGAAGCTGACAAGCGAATCCAGCAGGTTGTGGCAGTGGCTGTCACCCAGAGTTTCCGAGGCAACTGACGTGTAGGCATCGCGAGAGGCTTCCTTTGTGAGACTGTACATGTGCTCGTACGGGTCAAAAGTACCAGCTCGGTGTGGGCCGCTGCCTATGCCCCAGAGAGTCTTCCGCCCTTGCTCCATGGACTGCCGATTCTGGGGCCATCCTGCATAGCGAAGGAGTATGGTGGCGATTGCTATCTCGGTTTGGCAGTCGATCAGAGCATCCTTATCGAGAAGTGTCTTGGACAATGGCTCTATCACTGCAAGTATGACACCAGCGTCGCCAGCTTTGCACCTAGCGACTGCGATGATTTCCTCGATGAGACGACTCCCAGTCACCGCACCCTCTGGGTGAGAGTGCATCATAGGCAGACCACAAACCGCAATGCTGAGTCCATCGCGAAGTTTCTGTCCTAGTGTACCTGTTGGAGTGGATTCTGTCTTCGAGTGTTGCAATGCCTCTGTGGCTCGTTCGGCGAAAAGCGACCACAGTATGGCAATTGGCTCTTTGGCGTCGACTGAGCTGCAATTGGTTCTGACAGCTTGTGACGTGCGATTCAGCAGCTGAAGTCTTGCAGCACTGGTCGCCTTCGACTTGCATGCAAGTTCAACCACATCTGCTGCCATTGAGCGCCACTTATCACTTTCTCCTGGGTGCAATTGAGAGCACATCATGGTGAGCGTAAAAATGAGCGGTGAGTACAGTACGTGCTGGTGCTTTGATGGCCGATGGGATGGAGTTGGAGCAGCCTCGGCGTCACCTTCAGGCGTTCTCGCAAGTATGTCCTCAGCTAAAAGCGAAGGTCCAATATAGTGGCAAGTTGTGCGCATAATTTCCTGAAAATTTGTCGATGCGGTTGCAACTCCTGGAGCATCGGCAGCACACAATGACTTCCAGAGGCGCTGAAACATGTTCATGACGAGAGCAATCGCTTCTCGCAGTTCGTTCGAGGTCCGTACTTCTTGTGCTCCCGCTTCCGCTATGCTTTGTAGAGTGCTTTGCCACAACTTAGCTGTCATCGAGCTCTCTTCCTCCGTTGACCAAAGCCCCGCAGACACGATCGGTTCCACCAATGCGAGAACTTTGGTCAATCTTGTGCGCACCCAGCGTGGGTCCAGTCTTGGTAAATCATGCGATTTGATAGGTGTTGCGTCAATGGCCGCGTACTCGTTCCAGACTCCAGCGTTTGAGCTCAAAAGACCGTACAAAATGTTGCAAGCATTGATCCTTCCTTTGTGGCTGGCCTCGATCATTTCTGAAAGAATTGGTGCTACATAAGCGTCCCAAGTTATGTCCAGATCTGCATGTGACAGCGATGGTCGCATGCTGTAATGTAAGAGGTTATGGTAGCCATCAAGCGCAAGTTGACGTGCTTGCTTTCCCGCTCTGTCGTGGTTACGCTTCTCAAATCCAGCTTTTATGGGAACTTTGAGCATCGACAGCATGTTCGACCCTGTCGCAGCGTCAGGCAGAACCGCAAAGACGAGCTTTTTCCAGGCAAGGTTGGCCTGGTTTTTGATAGCGAAATCGCTGGAGTTCAAGCATTTCTGAAGCACTTGCAACCAAGTGCGGAGTCTGGGCCATTTCTCGAGAGGGCGGCGTTTCGTCCGGAAGAATAAGATGACTGCGGACCAGATCTGCGGTACCAAAACACCGCTTTGCCTCTCTTTGTCTCCGATCATACTCGTTAGTCGCAGCGTCAGGTAGTCGCAATAGCATTGACCTTCCTCAACTTCTGTTTCAAAAAGATCGTGTAACGCTTTCGATGCGGTTGGGTTGTTGCCAAGTAGTAGACCAGCATGATTGCCGACCTCGATCGCTCGCGTCCGTGTGTCGTTAATACTACTCAACATTCCGTGGAAAACGTGCTCAAGCCAATCTTTGAGCCTGCCACTCATCACACTGGGAGCCTGGTCAAGTAGCCTCTGATAGATTACAAGCCTGGTCGCGATGAGACTGTTGCTGCTGCAGCGCTCTTCAATCGTTCGTAGAGCCGAAATCATTCTTTCTGCTCGATTTGGTGTGATTATTGACTGGTGGAATTTCTGTTGCGCCACAAGATACATATGAGTCTTAACCAAAGCTTTTGGCATGTCTGGCTGCTCCATGACTGTGATTGATCGGTCGATCAGGAATACGCGGAACTCGTCGTCCATGGCTTTCGACAGCTGTGAATCGAACACCATTGTACATGCCAATTTTAATGCTTGGGTGGCGATTTGTGTGTCGATGAGTCCGCTAGAGTCTTTCCACATTAGGTCTCGAGACAGGAATTGCTGGAATTGTGGCATGTTGGCTGCCATGGCGTGTCTGTCGGGGATGCCATCGTAAGCTGTGAGTGCGCCCTGCAGTGCCAGATAGGCATCCAATCGTGAAGACTTTGATGAAGAAGCAAGCTCCTTTAGTACTGATTGCAGCATCTTTCCAAAACTGGCAGGGTCCTCGGGTGAGAAATAGCCAAGTCGTCGCTCCTGTTCGTCTGGAGTGGGTGGAGGCGCAAAACTGGACAATTTCAATATTGACTTGATTGGCCTCGTGGTCTGTGGACGAGGCGTTGACCTCAGAAGTCTGTCTCTGGGAGAGCTCGAGACGCCTGTCTTGGGTATCTCATGGAAGGTTGGTGGGAATGGCGAGAAGCCGACCTTCTTGGTCGCATTCGAGCCAGCTGGCGCTCCTGATGATGACGATGCAGGCGAGGATACTGGTGGTGTGTCGGTAGACAGCTGGCGTTTTGAGGACTCCGAGGCATCCTGTTCGGCCTCCTCGTGGCCGTTCTCTAGGAAATCAAGGGCGTTCTGGACGTGCTCTTGAACGTCTCTGGGTGGCGTGGGTGGTCGTGCGGGAAGTGACGTAAACAAGGAAGAAGATGAAGAGAGCATGGTCCCTTTAACGCCCGAATGAAAACGCTCAAGATGCTGCAGACATGTTCTTGCGGTCAAAGATTGGGAAATGAGGCGCAAGTTGATGGTGTCCGTTTCCAAACTTGACGCGCAGAGCGCGTTTAGCACTTCCGGGTCGCGTTCGCGCTAGCTGAAGAAGGCTCGGGAAAGCTCCGCACGGCAACGAAGCTAACAGACCAAGGGACCCGTGCACCGCGGGGTGAGGTGCAGACTTCACAGTGCGAGTGAGCTACAGTTCGTCAACAACTAGCCCCCCTGCACGTGTCCGTGAAGTGTCTCGAAGCTAAATTGTTTCCTACTCACTCACTGAGTGCTGGTCAATCATATAAAAGAGCCGCACATACCCGACTTGACACCAGGATAAGTCACAGCCCTTGGATTGACCACGCGGCTTACTCCAGGAGCCTGAGTGACTTGGCGCAATATTCAAGGGTCATCTCTACATCGTCATTAAATTGTTGCCGACGCTCCCTGCACCAAGCGCAACATTAGCAGGCTTCTATCTCAATATGGCGTTCGACAGAGCGCAACTTATGGCGGGTTCTAGCACCGCCCGTGGTCAGTCACGCCTCATGGTAGCCAGTAGACCAAGTGCTGATGCAGCGCAGATATTGCAGAAGTCGATCGTCTTCTTCACCAGCTTGAAGACAATTTGACCGCCGCAAAATTGTCACTGAAGCGTAAGTCATTTTGCTGTCATCAAGCATCGTTGTCTAGCAACGGCTAATGGTTGGTGTAGAACAAGAGGAGCTTTTGGCGAAAGTGAAAGTATTCGGCAGAGACCCAAAGACTGCAACTCCGATTTTCGAGAAGCAGGTTCGTATTTCAATAATGGTTTGAAGTTGCCACCAGCCTAACATTGTTCCAGGGCATCTCAACGTTGTGCCGCTATGGTCTGGACAGGGACACTGGAGCAAGCTCACATGAGGCTCTTCGCTGTCTGGCCAATGCATTCTTGCTCAATGAGCCTTCAAGGCAAATATTCGTCGATCTCCAGTACGCAACCAAAGCTGTCGAGAGGCTGAAAGGCGGCGACCTGGACGACGAATTCTTACTGTGTCGCATCTTATTCTTGCTGACTTACAACACCAACGTCAACTTTGTGATGCTGGCAGACAAGCACGGTCTCACAGAAAGCATCAACCAATGCATCACCCATCACAGCACGGCCTTCTCCAAGTATGGCCGGAGAAAATCAAGGACATCGCCGATCGAAGAAATGGCCATGGTAGAAGCCTTGAAGCTTATGTTCAACGTTACACACTTCAACCCCGAGCTCACGCCAAATTTCACACCATCCATCGAACCGCTCGTCAACATCCTGGTCCATTACCACCTTCCATCACCGCCTCTGCAATCTCCGATCACCTACATTCTCAATGCATTGCTCAATCTCGATCTCAGCTCAGCCGAGAAGAAGACTCCCATGGGACGTGAGGCCAAGACGAGCCCGCTGTTCCCGTACTCTACACCGGAGAAAGTGGTCGATCGAATGGGAGCTATCTTGTTCCGAGCGATGAAAGAGCACCCTGAACGCGAACTTGACGAGGGTGCTGCAACGTTGATTACCTTGCTCCGGCGTCTTTACGAAATTGCTTCGCCGCAGATGAAATCCTGGATGCGCTGGCTGCTCCTTCCGAACGAGAAAGATAGAGACCAACCGCTCGGCAAAGGCGACACCCTGTCCGCCCGCCTTCTGCAACTTTCAACATCACCCAGCGTTCCGAACCTCCGCGAGAACATCTCAAGTTTGTTATTCGAACTCAGCGACAAGGATGCCAACAAATTCGTCGGGAACATCGGCTACGGCTTTGCTGCCGGCTTCTTGATGAACAACAAGATTGAAATGCCCAAGAACGCTACTGAGGCAAGCAGCAGCACCCGTGACGGCGATGCAGATGTCAATCCGATCACTGGCCAGAGATGGAGTGCCGAGGATAAGCAGAAGGCAGACCTCCCAGAGATGACAGAAGAAGAAAAGGAGCGCGAAGCGGAGCGACTGTTCGTCCTCTTTGAGAGACTGAGGGCTACTGGAGTGGTGGATATCAAGAACCCTGTGCAGCAGGCTATCGATGAGGGAAGATTCGAGGAGCTCGACTAGGCATTCTTGTGCTCTCACAATCACAATACATAACCTCCGGTGATATTCATCATAGGAAAGCCGATAAACTTTTGACAAAGGCAGCTGCATCTTTACTCTTCCACTGGAACCTTTTTTCGCTGATGGAACTAGAACACGCACTACTCCGAGCTCATCGATCCTAGGATATTAGGGACTGATTGTGGTTCTGTTTAAACGAAGCATTGGGGTTAATAGGGTTGGGGCTCTTGCTCAAAAACGTGTATTTGTCTCAATCGTTTCGTCTTCAAGAGGTCTCGGATCTATGAGACTGCTTTCTTGTGGTGTCGGATGCAAGAATATGATCTGAGTACAATGCTGAGGACGAACAATGGGGACCATGAATCGACCAGTTTCACAGTACGTCGTTTGTTCACTCGTCCAGCCCAACACTCAGCCAGTGAATGCGTGCGTGGGCCTGGAGTCTACCAACAAGGTCGATGGCATCAGCAAGGTCTCCAATAATAGCAGACCAATGACTTGACTGGAACACTCCGAGACCATAGACGAGCTATTTCTGCCTTTGTTGTCGCTTCCACATCACTGAGTCTTGTGGTATTCACCCGGTTTCACATTTTGCTGACACGAAGACGCAGCGACTCTCGCTGACCGTATAACATAAAAAGGGCAGATTGCACTGGTCAGGCTGTCCATCATATTTACTCGCAATATACATCATACTACTACCTTTGCTCTTTTCTTATAGTCCGTACTACCTACAACCTTTGCTTCGGATCATGACAGACACTCGTTCCAATCAGTGGGCGCTCCTCGGTCACGAAGCCAGCGACAGCGACGACTCCGGCTACGTAGAAGGCGACCCCGATGCGCCTGTGGGAGACCATGTAGATCATGTCACCCCTCCTCGCACCCTCCTGCAGGAAGTCAACCAAGGAAGCTGGGAGATCGTTCGCCCTCCGTTGCGGCACACCCGGCGGACGGCGGGAGCGATCGTCAGACACGTGGACCTTCACCATTTCCCAAGAAGCGATGCAAAATCAGACCAAGACGACGTTGTCAATTTGCCGCGAGGCGGCCAAATCCTCCAGAAGAGCCGGTTCTTCCTAATCGTGGGTCGGACGCGTAATAGACTCGTGGAGTGTCCCATCTTCACTTACGGTGAGAAGGGACTCCGCAGACGCAAAGACAATACCTGGCCGGAGTATTGCTCAATCAGATCCTTGAGCGTGCCGGTCGAAGGTTTCATGAACCAAAGTCCGAACAACGAGGTGCTTGATGCTGAGTGGGAGAAGGGCGGTTTCCAAATGAAGCAGTCCGCGGTGGTTCGCTTGTCAGAGCTTAGATATCGCGATGATGACATGGGCGTTGTTTTAGTCGCGGCCATCTCGTCCGGGGCTCTTCAGTATGCGAGACAGAAGGTGGCTGATTTGACAAGCGAGGCGGTCATGATTACCAGACAGTGAATAGTCAGGGTGTAGGATGTCAGTGCGTCACCTTGAGGCGAGTGTTGTGAGCTTCGAATTGTATCGTCTCGATAATCACATTAATGTATAGACTGAATGTACAGTCGCTGCAGTCCACGTACAGGTTTCTCACCATTCACTATGGCAGTGTTGACAGGCGTAGCATTCTACCAGGCTAGAATTACCACTGAGATATTGTTAGTGTCTCTGTTACGTATGTGCTACGATAATCAGAAAATAACACTGAAAAGTTACTAAGGCCGCTGAGATACCGTTAGTATCTCCCTCGCGCATATGCTCCTGTAACCGTGAAATGCCATCAAAACAACATAAAGGCCAGTGAGATGTCGTCGCCGACTTAGCCATTTCAGTAACAAGATCTCCGTTGGGTACGTGCTACTTTAGCTAGGAAGTGAAACTAGAACGAGACACGTACCACTGAGATAATCATGTCGACACTAAGTAGTCGCCGCTTTCTCGGCCCTCTTGACCGCGACCAAGTCAGGACCGTTTCCTGACTTCTCGTCTAGCACGCCAGCCTTCTTCAGAATCCCGACGGTCTTCTCCACCACAGCGGTGTCAACGCCACGCGTGTCCTTCGTGAACTGCACGGTCTTCATCCATTCCTTCGCGTCTTCCTCGGAGTACTCCATGGTCGAGGTAATGTGCTTCACGGCCTCATCTTCGTGGTCCAGGTAATGTTGCACGCCAGCGTTCAGCTTCTCAGCCATGGTCTGCAGCGCTGGGTCCGTAGGGTCACGCGCGGCAATCATCCAGCTCGGCCAGGGTGTGTAGATCTCGCCGATGCGCTTGAGCTCGCCGTTGTCGAAGTAGAATTTGGTGGTGAAGTGCTCCCACATGAAGAAATCGGCAGTCGTGGGCTCCTGGCGTACTGCCGTGCGCAGAGGGCCAAAGGCTCCGGATGGCACCACTTCGAAGGGCTCCTCTTTTGTGCCTGGTGATAGCCAGCCTTGCTGGTCAGCGAGCACGTAGGCCATAACGTACGAGCCACTGTTTCTCATGTCAGCACTCCGCGTACCTCGTTGCAAGCGTTCGAGCGCATGTCACAGCACTCACCTGCCAATCCTGCTAACGCCAACCCTCTTGCCCTTGAGATCGCTCACGCCATTGATGTCCGCCCTCTCTTTGCCAGTAGAGATCGCCCACCTCAGCGGCGACTCTACGTATGTTCCCACGAGTCCATATCCAGGCTCTTGCGCCGCAGCACGGCTCTTTCCCAGGTCTGCGACGAAACCCTCGGTCAGGCCGATGGCCACATCGAGCTTCTCGGATTCGTCGGAGGTCTTCAGGCGCTTTGTGAGGTCGCCAGTGCCCGTGGGCACAGGAATGAGTTCCGCATCGAGGCCGAAGTGTTGTTGTGCGAAGGCAATTGGGGTGGAGAAGTGTTCTATGCAAGCGCGCGGTCAGTGGGTTGTGTGCGAATGCCGGTAGCACAAATGACGTTACGCACCTGGAATGAAGCCAATGCGGAGCTTTGATGCGCGCGCAGAGCCAGTGGACAGCGGTCGTGAGGAGTTGGTAGTGGCCATCTTGAATGCCTTTCGAACAAACATGGAGTGTGTTTCTGAAACAAATGATGTTGTGGCGGGGAAGGCGTTCTGGCCTGTGATCACAGCCCACGGAAAGCGCGTACGTCACTTGTGATGTGAAGTCGCTGTCACATGTCAAAATGAACCCTTACTCTGTAGATCTATAACCATCAAAGTCATTTAAATATTCACTGATGTGTAAGACGCGCGTGTTTACGAAGCCAAATGAAATAATCACGTAAACGCCTTCATTCAAATCAATCATTCTATGCATGGCTACCTTGGTCACTAGCAGCTATGACCGTATCCTGACCACTCCCTGGTGCTTAACATTCTTGTGCATCGTTAATCAGCACCCAAAATCTAATTCGTTTGTTCACCAATGAGAGCGCAAAAATCTGTCAATGCTTCACTCATGATCCTTAGCGATGTAATCGACTCTACCAGCGCTCAACGCACTCAATAGCCGTCATCTCTCTTGTAGAAATCCCTAACTTCAGCAGCAGTCGGCCTCGCTTTGTTGTTAAGAGAAGGCTGGCCATCCAAGCGTACAAGTTTAAATTGCTCGTACAGACCTCCATTCATGTTGGTCTTGAGTTGCATGTCGGCCACGCGGTACAGACCGTCGTATCTTATACCAACGGTCGGTCGCCACTTGCTTCCAGACTTGCTCCCGCCAGCGCCGGCAGCACGTAGCACACGTACCGGCCTACCAGTTCGCTGTGAGGCCTTGAGTGCATTTGTCGCATTAGTGGAAGGAAAAGGCTTCTTCGGGTCTGTGTTGACGTGACTACGAGAGCCCGAATAGTACAGCGTATCTCCGCGGTCCTCGTCAAGTTCTTCGTATGCGCCTCCTGAAGTCACTACACTGTAGGCTCCGGTCTCTGCGTTGCCGGAGATACCAGCAATCTTGCTGCCGTGTGCACCATTAAACAGTGCCACAATTTGCATGGGCCACCATTGACCGACGTCCAGTCCATTGTGACCGAAGACCTTCGCATCGCGCTTTTGGTAGCGTGAGTCGAGGATGTAGTCTTTCCTGCGACTGGAGGTCTTTAGCACGACACCGTGCATAATGCCGTGCTCGCCAAAGATTGAGTGGCTCGCAGGCGGCGCTCGTATCTTGGTCGGTACAATCATTGTTCCAGAACCTTGAGCACCGGAGGATGACCTCCTGCGCTTCGCGTCAGGAGTTGTTATATCGCTGCCACCAGTAAGAGTCTCATCATCTGTGCTCTCCTCCACCACTTCGCCCTTACCCCAGTTCTGGGCCTCTCATCTCTCGTACAATTGCTGGGCTCGCTCTCTGGTGCGTCCTTCGAAGTGAAATTCTGGTCTTCTGAACATGAGTGCTAGTCCATCGGCGATCTTTGAGCGATCCTTCAGAGCAGGTGTGATCTCGACACTAACCTTCTAGATAGTATATTTATTTACTACTAAAATATATTAATTATATATTAAGTATTTATATTTCATCCTAGTTTAAATAGTAAAGTTTATAATTTAGCTAAAAACAAGTATATATACATAATCAGTAGCCTAGGTGCATACATAGTAGTTTTATTATTGACGTAATAGTCTTAATAGTATCTGGCACAAATCGGCCTGCAAAACACGCACTTCTTAGGATCTAACTCGCAGCTCTCTGGATCTGGCATATCCAACGCTTCCCTAGCTGGAGAACAAGCTGCTCTCGGCCTGACATCCACACTCTCGGACCTTGCAAAACTGGGTCGATCCATTCTGACTTCCACGGTACTATCACCCGCCACAACTCGCCGCTGGCTCAAACCCTTCTCATCGACTTCGAATCTTCGAAACGCGGTAGGCAGACCATGGGAGATCTACCATTACAGCGCAACTCCGACCGATGCTATCATCGACGTGTACACAAAGTTGGGGACGATGGGCAAGTACAGCTCATACTTCGGCTTAGCGCCGAGCTACGATGTCGGCTTTGCGATTCTTGCTGTCGACAGCGCGAGGGAAGCACCGGACTTGAATGCCTATGCTGATATCACTCTTGGTGGGTACATACTTTTTCACAAACTCTTTTGTTGCTGATGAGCTTACTCGTGCACAGGCGCACTGCTCCAAATCGACAAATTGGCCCGGACCCAAGCCAGCGGTATCATCGCAGGTACATATAACGCAGACAATAACAGCACAATCGTCATTGGCCCGGCGACAGCAGATCCTGGTCTTGCTATCACCCAGTTGCAAGTCAATGGCACAGACTGGTTGACACAGATCGCACAGCGAGCAGCTATCGATTATGCTTCTGATATAGACTTCCGGTTGTATCCGACAGATCTTGAGACAGGTAGTAAAAGGGCATTCCGCGCTGTGGTCCAGGACAAAGATGCGCTCGCAGATGCAGGGACGCCGACTTGTATTAGTTGGCAGCAGACGGTCGACGTGTTTCAGAGAGACGGGTTGCCTTTGGATGAGTTCGTTTTGGAGCTGGGTGATGGCGGTGAAGTTGTTACTGTGGAGGCTCCGGCGCTGGGCATGGTTTTCCAAAAGATCGTGAACGATTTTGAACATTCGGTCTAGCCTGTAACGTAGTAGCTTGTATGAGCAGCTTTGTGCACAGGACCGGTGACAGCATTCAGCGACGGCGTGGTGGCGGGCTGCCAAACAAGAGGATCTCAGCGGCGTCGATAGCATTGTTGATAAAAGCTCTGAAACCTTTAGGTCGTCGTTCGTGTCGTTCGACGATTCGATGCGGAGCAGGAAATGGCTGCGCTTCAGCCCTTCGGCGAGCAACGTGTCGCTCATGTCGTCGCTGATAATCCAATCCTCGATCCTCGCGAGATCTTCTGCGTCTGCGCTCGTGATTTTGCTCTCCGCCCAAAGGCCCAGCAGCAATTTCTTCACCTTGCCTCGCACTATTTCTCAATCTCGCCATCTCGGCATCTTCAAGCTCCCTCCTCATATCCTCCACCATCTGCATCTGCAAATCAAAAGCCCTCCTCAACGCCTCCTCCTCCCCATCCTCAACCCGCTGTATCTCCCAAGCACGCTCCTCATCCCCAATATCGTCGTTATCATTCCAAGTATCGTTCTCATCATAAATCGCCCTCTTACTATCCTTCTGCCCAAACCTCGGACACCCTCCTTCCTTCTTCCAATGGCCCTCCCCATCCCTCACTGGATTCCCACAAATAAAACAAAAATGCATCCGACACACACACCTCATGTGGTTACACCCATCGCTTAGCTCCACCCGACGCTTACACTGCTCATTGGGACAAATTTGCCACTCCTTTCCCTTCTTCAAGCCCCTGAACGCCCGCTCTTCAAGCTCGCCATCCCTCCTGGGATCACACTCGTGCTCAATCGCCGCCTCCGCACCGGCGACATCGCCGGTGGAAAGAGTCTCTTCGCATCGCAGACATGTATACCACGCGCAATCCTCACACTTGACACACACAACGGCCCCTCCAACGCCAGACCACTTTCCCACGAACTTCCCACATGGCTCCGGCCGCCGTGGAGGATCTGCTCGCGAGCAGAAAACTCGCTCTTGCGGTGGGCATGCGTACTCGGTTGCTTTTGCGCTGTAAGCGGCCAGAAGATCTGGGCCGAGGAGATGGGCGTAGCGAGTTGCGGAGAGAGGGCGGCCGGCCCAGGAGGCTGGGTAGGACGATTCGTTGGAGAGGGCTAGAACGAAGAGGTGCCGGAAGCAGGCGTGGCAAAGAGCGTGGACATCGATGAGGAGGTGCGGGCCCGGGAGGGGGTCGAGGCAGGCAGTGCAGGTTGGAGGGACTTTTGTGGTAGAAGGGGGCATTGATGAGATTCAGGAGTCGTTCGGAGTTATCTTTTCTTTCGGCGGTCCTAGGATGGTCGATCCAGATGGTCGATGATATGATTGTCGATGGTGGACTTGGTGGCGATAGGTTGGTTGATTTGATGTACAGAAGCATGTAGAATCATCTTTTTGTGTAGATCGCATTATTCACCACTAGTTCCCCATAGATACGCTCGTGATTGATATGATGACCCAGGTATCTGCTGGTTAATGATGTATGTTTGCTTCCAGAGATGTCCAAAGTGCTGCAGATGACATGGTCAGCTTGTCGAAGGTTGCCTCTCCGATTCGTGCTACCTTGCCGCTAATACAATGAGTGGTTGCGCCTGGTGAAAATATTCTTGGCGCTCTGAGTGGCGTAATAAGATATATAGTATACATGTATGTTTACTCCCATTGCGCTCAAGGGTCCTGGCCAGTCAGTCCCTGTTGCGCCTCGCTCACTGTACAATGAAGCCTCCAGATTCGAACTCCAGTCAACATGCAAATGCCATCCCTGGTAGTATCGCCATACAATTCGCTTGTGTGCTCACCATCCCCAAAATCATCAGTCCCATGCTATTATCGCCATCCTACTTGCTTCCGAAGTCACTCGCCTGCAAATTCCTCGTCATGCTCGGTAGCTTCACCACCAATCCATCCAACTCCTTGCTCATGCACACCTGACATCCCAATCGGGAAGTCTCGGTCAAACCAAACGCAAGATCCAGCATGTCGTTCTCGTCATCGCTTGGCTCCTCCATCTTATCAAACATCTCCTCTGTCGCGACAACCACATGGCAAGTCGAGCAGGCGCAAGAGCCACCACACGCGCCTTCCATTTCCAGGTCGTTCGACTGTGCAATGTCCAGCAGGTTGTCGCCGTCCGCGACTTCGAAGGTTATCTCTGAGCCATCTTTTTCGACGAAGGTTACTTTGCGCTCCTGGCCAGGCTTCGGAGGGGTGAGGTGGGCGTGGAAGGTGGCGGGAGTTGATGAGAAGGCGCGTGATGGTGTGCGGGCGGCTGAGAAGAGGCTCTGGCGTGCGTGCTGCTTCTGGGATCGCAGGGCGGATTGGATGTTCTGGCCTGTTCTTGTTGAGAGGCTTGGGCGGAGGGTGCGGGAGCAGGTGGTGAGGGCGCTCAGGGCGAAACGAGGAGTTTGTGCCATTGTGAGGTGTGT
>Ga0265797_10003868_pt1 | contig 23465 bp, 23 predicted proteins | sample P2T30metagenome_FD_192433 | JGI IMG/M metagenome (GOLD analysis project Ga0265797, IMG submission 192433) | Plant litter microbial communities from East Loma Ridge, Irvine, California - P2 T30 | ecosystem: Environmental > Terrestrial > Plant litter > Unclassified | place: USA: California... | reverse complement strand
GGCGGTGGTGGTGGTGGCTGCCGAGGTGTAGGCGCCACAGGGCCGAAGGTGAAGCCATAGTCAGCGTTGGCCCAGGTCGTGCGGACACGCACGAGCAACGCCTCGTGCTGGCGCGTCAGTGGTGGTTCAAGTAGCTCTTTTTCCAGCATCAGGTAATAGATGACCTCCTCAAGGTCGTCTGTGTGGCCATAGTGTCGTATCTCCGGCAGGGTGAGTGCCCTGATGGCTCGCCAGTACAGTTCGTCTATCGGAGTGTGAGTACATGTGCTTTCATCAACAATGGGATAGATGTGCTTACCTTCTTGAGCTTGGGTCATGTTTGTTGGACTTTGGATGAGGGGAGTTGTTTGGTTGACCAACTGGATCTACATAGGGAGAGGGTAAGATAATTATACTGCTCCGTTGTTTGCTACTTCAAAGCACGTAGCTTGCTGTCCCAGAAGTGGATGCTTGCCTCAGGTTTGAGGCTTTACAAAGGTCAAGGTTCATGGAGAAAGGAATCATGTGTGGGAAGCCACGCCGTGCATATTGTGAGCCTACAGATCTTGGAAAGCAATGGCTGGTTCAGTGCGTTTCATAAGCAATACAGTATCGAACTTACAATTACAAAACCCCCTTCATCATACCGGAGCGGCGGCTGCGACTTCCCTGGTCTGTTCCTCCAAGGCTTTGCGATAGACATCCGTTGCCTGCGCCAAAGCAACAACAGTCGGCTTAACCATAGCGTCCACCACCTTCTTGCCACCCGGTATTATGTCAAAGTCGTACTTCACTTTCTTGCCCGTCTTCTTTTCGGCCGCCTCCACTCGCCGCTTCATGCTGGACACTGCTTTGTTGCGCTCATCATCGGCTGCTGCACCAACGGCGTTGATGCGATCGAGTGAGCGATCAAGCGTAGATACCAAGTTGGCCAGCTCGGCAGTGCGACTGCTATCTCCGGAGAGGAACACAGTCCAGAAGTAGTGCAAGAACTCGGTCGTGGTGGCATGTGTTGTGCTGAGATTGTTGTACGTCTCCTGGCTGAGACCGTACAGGTTTTCGGAATCAACAGAAGCAGATGCACGTTGCTGAGCAATCGAGGACATGATGTCTACTGTGGCGTGCTTGAGAGCGGGTTTGGCACTAAAGTGAGATGGTATTGAGCCATTGGTCTGATGTGCAGCCTCCTCATCTTCTGAGTCCGAGTCTGGATCAAATCCGATCGCCTTATCGAGACTGTACACTTCCTGGCCGCCGAGACTAAATGGTCGAAGATCACTGCGTAGGCTGGATAGGACTTGCTTCGGATCATGTTGTGCATACAGAGCAGCCTCCTTTGAGACATTGTCCTGCTTTTCCCCTGAGATTAACCGTTGTTGATCCCGGATATCCAATGTGACGCGGTTGTCGATTTCCTCGTTAGCAAGATCTCGTAAGCGCAGATGTTCGAAGGTCTGCTCGTCCATGCCGATGGGACCATGTGCCTCGCCATCTTCGGGTGCAACATGCGACAGCATCTTCTCGGACAGGTTGTTGAGAACTCGAAGAATAGGGACCTTGTCGAAATTGGACGGCCGCATAGTCTCATCCGGTCGGTTTCCTTTCCTCTGACTGTGATTCTGCTCGTTGCCCTCCAAGTCCATGTAGGTTGGGACGTGGCCAATCGATGCAGGCCCGAGCTCAGTCTTATCTAGGTATCGATCCAGGATTCCGTCTGGCGGATCTTGTTGTGTGATCCTCTCGCCCTTGAGCTTCTTGAGGAGTCTGCTGCCGAAGAAGCGGGTCCAGAACACGTCTGCTGCCAACGGAGGACAGTTATCGTGGTACGCAGCACTGACGACTGGGTATTGTTTCCAGATGAGCTTGACCTGCTCTTTGGTGATGTGAAGTACCCTGGTTTCTGGGTCGCCATCCTTCTCGCCGGGCTCCATGGTGAAGCGAATCTCAGGCAATACATTGTATTCTCCCTGCTTCTGTGCTTTCTCGATCGCATGGGCTCGAAGCAAGTGCAGTCGAGCTGACCAGAACTGTACAGTGAACTGCGCGACGGAAATTGTTTCCGGTTTACTGTTGAGTCCCTCTGTGAAGCGCATCGACAGCGTGTTGTCCGCAGCTAGTAGCGATTTTTGCAGTTCGTAGTCCACTTTCAAGTTCGCATCGTCGTACCAAGCGTCGTCCACTGATTTAGAATTGACTGCTTTGGCCATCGCCATCGCGGCAGGCTGTCCAGACACACCATTTTGAGCCGCACCTGGTGTGCCTGGGTTTGGTGTCGACACCGGCGGGGGTGCTGCTGCAGCCTTGTTTGCGGAGATCACATTCCGCAGATGATCTGTCACCACCTCTTGCTCCTTACGACCTGCTTGTTTGTCCGTGAAGCTGAAAACATAGCTCTCCTCATTCACGAAGATCTTCAAGGCGACCTTGGGGCTGGATGCGGGCGTCTGTTGTAGGTTCGTGATGTCGACTACGGTGATTGTCACGGTGGGTGCTGAGCCTGGCGGCGCCGAGGGGGTCCAGAAAAGATGTTTCGAGTCATCACTGACTGCCAGCACACCGTCCTTCTTCCTGTAAGTCACGGTGGCTTTCGGCGAAGTCATGGTGATGGTGGTGGTTTGTCGAACTGGAGCGACGCCGGGCGGCTTTGAAGAGGAGCCCTCTGATTGGGCGGTTGGCTTCATTTGAACCTCGCCTCCAAATTCCAAACAACACTCTTTCTAGCATGAGACCCTTGGACATGTCCCTATCCAAGGGCGACACCCACACTTCCACATTTCCACATGCCTCTACATGTACTCATCACATGTGTCGCTCTTCAAGCGCTGGACGTTGACATCATGCTTCGATCTACTACTTTTGCGGCTGCTGCTAATGTGTCTCGAGCATTCAATGCCAACTTCCAACATATACGACTCCACAGGACGGGACCTTCGCTTCACTTGACTGCCATGACTCTTCTACACAACACTCAGGGAATGCGGCCATCATTGAGCTTTGGCACATTACAGGAATCTCACTTTACACACCAGCATCTTCTCACCCCAGCGCAGCCGGAAGCTCATTCAGGAAAGGCGTCCTTTCTCCAACGTGTGGTTTAACACATGTATCTTGCTGCCGACAAATCATAATGTGAACAAGCCCTTGAACACGGAGGACTAGTAGAAGGCGTCCTAAGCGATGTAACAAACTGTTTGAAGGCCGGTCTTGACGAGCCAGCTCTTGTTATACTAATGTAACAGCCGAGATTGCCACACCTGAAAGACCACCAGCGACGGCAACATTCTGACTCGACACCTTCACCATTCACTCGAAAGCTAGGCTATTCTTTGTACCATCAGGTCTACAATGGCTTCCAAGAGATGTAGTGCCCTCCTTGGCCGTGTCGGCCGTTTTGGCATCACTAACGTGTCGGGGACGAAGATGTGATAAAAGCTCGAAGACCGGCCCGTAGACGAACGATGTAGCGCATCATCTCCTTCGAATACCCGCAGAAAGACTCTCATCATGATTGTCACGACGAATACTGGCGTCTCTTCTCAAGCAAGGAGACATGGTATCATCGTATGCCGGCTTTCGCGAACCTCGCCTCAGTCACATACTTCCAAAGGACCAACCCACGTGTCTCAGGCCGGCTCCTGAGTACATCTGTCTCGTCGCTTTCCTCCTTGGAAACCAAAACTTGCCCATACGAGGAATCTCATTCGGAGGGAAGAAGATCGTCCCCTACACTGCCGATCGATCAGAGTTGCCGACCGGACCGCCGCGCCCCAAGCACTGCAAACATCCCGCGGACATCACATGTCAACACGGAGTCTCCATACCGCCGCACGCACGCCATCTTGCATGGACAGTTGATCACCGTTGTCTTTCCGCCTGGAAGGCGTGGATCTGACGACAAAGTGCCCGAAACGCCACGGAACATGTTCGCAGACGCGACCATAGCCGTAGGTGCTCGACCGCTGCTTCACACCGCGCAAGGCTTTCCGTTTGATATGCGTCGAAGTCAGGTTGAGGCAAGCAGGGTTGACGGCGCCCCTTCGGAGTCGTCGTGGGATCTTCCAGCATCGAGCAGTTCGCGGTTGACTTCAATGGAGTTAAGTTGTTGATTGCTGATATGTGCTGCAAATGAGCGCATACCACTTTTGCCTTAGAGTGAGACGGAATGAACAGGCTGAAAATAATTGCAGTTGGGAATAGTAAGTCCATGGGAGCTTGATCGCTATCTATATCGTGTATCGAATTGTCTATCTTGCGCTATGTCTTCAAGTCTATTAATTGCAGCCAATGTATTCTGGTATCAAATTGTAAATCACCCCCCATGCATGCCCTCAAAGTCTCGCTCTAGGAGCCTTGTCTTTCGACCTCTTCTCGTTCTCTTGCCTAAGCGGCTCAGCCTCTTCGTAGCTATCCACCTCCTCCGCCTTCCCAGGCTTGCTACTCTTCTTCGGCGCACTATGGTAGCCGCCCTTCTCATTGTCCGAGTTGGTCACCTTTCCATTCTCGTCTCGCTGAATACCGAGCTCGATCAACTTCGCGAACACCTTGGCGAAATCCTCAAAGAACTTCTCCTTATCCTGAGCATACACGTTGACCCAGTGCTTGAAAGTGGGATCCGCCGTAAGTGCAAGGTCGGTCGGCAGCATCATGAGTTCTTCTTCGGCATCCTCGTCGTAATGCACGAACTGGCGCACGCCGTTGTCAAGTGTCTTCTCCTTCCAGCTCCGGCTGATCATAAGGCGGTAATACGTATTCGAGAACCTTGTCGGCGCATTCACCCAAGCGCCATCAAAGCCAGACCGATCGGCATGACACCTCCCCAAATTATGCGCTCCGCTCAGCGCGACAATCTCCTGGTCGTTGAAGCCCATCCGGTAGAAAATCCATCGCAAGTGGTCTGCGCCCTGCGCTCCATCCGGCAGTCTTCCGCGCGGCGGCAGCTTCGAGTCGTCGACGTAGTCCGTTCGTCCGGCCTGCCAGGGTATCTCGGGCCCGCCCATCTCTTTGATCGCCACGACGCCGGCGAGAGTCCAGAGGTCGGCGTAGGTGATCCATGGGTGTTTTGCTTTGAGGGGTTCAAGGAAGACGCGGGCGTGCTGGAGGCCTGCGTTTGCTGGGTCGCCGCCTTCGGATTCATAGCGCATACCGGCGCCGTTGCTGCCGCCGGTGTCGGTTTCTGCGTCGTAAGTTCCGGCAGAGTGCCTGTTGAGGCTCTGTTAGATCGCATCGTGGCATAGTACTTGAAGAATGTCGCTTACCAGGCCAAACGAACAAGCACTGGTCCTGCTGAGCCGTCATCGTAGTCCGGCTGGTGTAAGAGAGCAGCGATGTCCTTGCGGACAGCCGCGAAATCACCTAATGCGCTCATATTCGAAGATGCTGTATGCTGAAGATGATATCTAGAGTCAAGTAAAGCAGTACAAAGATGTCGAACGAAGCGTAGTGATACTTGAGCCTGTGGCAAAGGTACAGTACCTAGCCCTATCGTCGACAGCGTCCATGCTCGTCGCCATGTTGCCGAACCGAGGCCCTCTCGGCATGGGACTGAAGGATGGCAAAATCACAAGATAACAGCGGTCATGACTTGTGTGGTCCACAAAATTTGTTTCTGACGAAATCATCGTCGGCTTCCGATTTGGATTAGATGCCGAGATCGGCAATGTGACAGGAACAGGTTTAGCGGCGTTTTGGGATAACGCCCTCCTGGCACCTCACCATGGTTTAAGCCATACATGTGGTACAGTGTTCATGTATTTGCCAATAACAGGTTCTGCGCGCATGTACAACGTACTCATGACCTTAATCACCAATGTGAGGTCCGCAGCGGAAACCAAAACTTCCCGGCCGAGTGAGACTTGCCTCCTACCTCTACGGTGGTCTTCATATTCAGGCCCGCTTTCAGGCACACAAGAAGTGCCCGAATGAAGAGCTGCCAGCTGAACACGACTACCTCATCCATCTTCGTGCTGAAGGCTGCCGTTGAGAACCCAAGACTTTGCATGTGACATGATGTTCCGTGTTGTCGAACGAAAGAGACACGGTTCATGATTCATCACCATGTTCTGCAAGACCTCACTACAAGCAGCGCATCGTGTGTTCGATATAAATGCGCTCCACTGAAGGCTGGTTGACGATTCAATAGGTATCTTCTCTCGCAGATTGTTGTCCAATAAGCATGGGTCGCAGCCTTCGAGATCTTCACTGGAAAGGTGACCACTTTCATTCTTCACTTGCACATGCCAGCGTGCCAATCACATGCGAGCAATCTTATGAAGTGGAGCACGTCTCGTAGAGCAGACGCCTCAGGCTCATGCTGACTCTTCGAGCTTACCTCTAATCTTCTCGAGTCCACAATTCTCGCAACTTGACCTCAGCACCCCAAACCACTCGGCACGAGCGCTTCGCGATGGCGAACTTCTGGGACCTGCCCAAGGCCGTGCGCATGAAGATATATCGCATGCACCTCGTCCAGGATGATCCAATCACGAACGACAACTTCGACAAATTCTGCGGTTATGCTGGGAAGGCAAGACGCACCAGGACTAAAATTATGCCCCGCCTGCTCCAGGCGGATCCCAAGATTGAACGCGAAGCTTTTCGTGTCTACTTTGGAGAAAACACTTTCGAACTTTCGACACCCGTAGACATTGGCCTGTGGGTCGAATGTCTCCGGCTACGCCATCTCAATTCGATCAAAAGCATGGTTTTGAAGAGCTGGATCGCGATGAGATGGTCCCATATTCCGGACTGTCCGAAATATGATATACATTTCCAACGTATGGCTCGCTTGAAGTCACTTCAGTGCTTGACAGTCATGGTGGACGAGAGGCGTCTCCTGCATGCGGTGCTCAACACGCGTCTCGAATTGAAATGGCACAGCAGTCTCGGCTACGGACCCTTGATCAACATACAACTACTGCATATCAGTGGAATGACCGGCCTAAGATCGATCAGGGGCATCCGCTGCCTCGATTTTCTCCAAGTTGGCAGCTTCGGCACCCAAGGACCAAAACAGCTTGGCTCAATCGAAGGAGGTTTGCTGGAGACCACTGTTAGGAGTGAAGTCATGCTCCCACGTGCTGAAAAACGTGCCGCAAAAAGGTAAGCCTTCGATGAACAACCATCATCCAACACCGCTGACATGTTCTCGAGTAGTCACGCCCAAGCTGGTCACCTTCGCTTCCTTGATTTGCCTGCTGAGGTCCGCAACATGATCTACGGTCTGCTTCTGATCTTCCCTGGACCTACGTACCCTACCAGAGAACCGCCGACATCTGTCATCTCCCAACAAAGCCACATGCGACGAAGAAAGAGAGATGCTGTCCCAGTACCTAAGTCCGCTTTGGAGATGCTGTGCGTCAACCGTCAGATTCACGACGAGGCCAGGAAGCTTTTCTATCACGACAACGAGTTCGTCTTCTCATGGCCTACGGGCCTCCAGTCGTTCTTGTTCACTCTTGGAGACGGAAGGCTTCAAACCCTCCGGAGTGTGACCTTATTTCACACTTACTACCGTTCCTACACTAGCGAAAAGGAAAAACGCGCGTTGAAAATTTGCTTGTTTGCTATGCGATTTTTGCCAGGTCTTAGGAAGTTCCATCTGTTGGTTGACTTCTCAACGCGCGCTTACCCGTTCCATGACCAGAACCCGGCGCATCAAGGCGCACTGTATCCATCGGCTTTGCCACACGTCGAAGGGCTGTTCAAACTCAAAAACTTGTCCGACATTGCATGTCGTCACCTACCAGCCGAGGACTGGAAGAACAACCCTGTCAGTCAAATGCATCCAGGGGAAGACCTGTGCAGCTCATACAGACACTTCACGTTTGGATTGCGACTGGCTCAAAAAGGCTTCGTAAACAGCGAACTTTATACCGAGGTAGAATGGGAAAACAACACATTGTGGCCGGTTTTGGAAGGTTCTGATTGCGGCAGTAAGAAAGACTGCACATGCGGGCAGATTGAAGAAGCCCCAAACTGATGGCTCAGCTTTTTATCGACTCGACGGGACCGTAGGACTGGGTTCTCAAGGAGCACAGGGCCGAGATGGGATCGAACAGGTGCTGCAGGGTGACTTCTGCTTGCCTACGCAACGTGCAAGGAAGTTTCACGATGCATCAGGAACCTCTCGATAATGCCAGAGCTAAAGCGATGGTCTGCTACGGCGGTGGAAACCAGACGATGCGTGCATCCGGGAATTGAATTGAATACAGTACATGGTCTACAGAACAACTGAGCCCGAAAGTGTGTTAATGTCCGTGATACCCATGCAGAGTGGCTTTTGGAGCAGCCATGCTGTCAGCACCTTTATTGGATGCTGGATCGTTTCGTCCGCCATCTATTGTAGCTGTTCCAGGACAGGTGCTTTACAGCAACCTCAACGCAGCTATGCTGCGAGAAGTCGAGCCACCGCCTCATGTAATTGAAAGACATGGGTAACCCTTGGTCTTGGACGGACGACATGAAGCAAATCAAAATGAGAAACTCAATGACTGTAGACAACTTTCGAAGAAGATTTCGCTTTTGGGATACACTTTGAGGCCAGCAAGTCATTAGACGGGGATATTATTGTCACTGACACCCATGCATCTTGAAGTAACACTGCCTACTGGAGTCTCCCTTTGATGTTAGATCGGGCTGCTAACAAGGATCCCTCAATGCTATCGTGATCAACGTTGCCATTGAGGACATCTGATGCCTACCGACGCCAATCTTCCAAACAACTTGATGTCGAGGACTCAAGGGGACAGGCAAGGGTCCATCTTCAGCAATCAGAGAGGATGAATCGTCAACAGTCTCATCACGCTCCGCGGACAGCCCTGTGCCAGGATGCACGAGTGTGGCGGCGGCGGCCACTACGGGCCGGCTTTGGCGAGCTGCATGTAACGAAACGGCCGTGGAAGGAAGATGTGCCATGCTTGCAGGCGATAAGGCAAGCGAGATTGCGTTGAGTGTTGGAGTATGCGAGGGAGCTCTCAAGATAACACGGTGATTGCATGTGTCTGCATGCAGTCAGATTTGTTTGATTAATATTGAAGAAGGGAATAAGCAGCGATAAGAATTGCTGACTGGGAGAGGTATGTATTTATAGCCTCTACTTGTCGACGCCGCTGGCACTAACAAATGCTAGCGCTGGCCGAGATAGAGCCCAAAGATGTTCCCAGGAGTTACTTTACTGCTAGTCTCGTTGCTCTTCCTTCTGCTGGTCGCGTGCACTGTGTACCGACTGATAGTTGCCGTGTTACTAGTAACTACTGTGCCACTCTTGCTGCTACACGTACTGTACATATCTTTCACTACTTCCTCCCTTTCACCACCGACCCGTCATGTCTCAATAGCGTGACCCTGACGAGATCCCTGCGAGCCTGCGTCAACAAATCCCACCGGGTACAGCAAAGTACTTAGGTACACACCTCCCGAGCCGCATCCAACTCTGCCGATCGGGCAGCCAGCCGTAGCCAACATGGACGACCAAAACACACCCCTTAGGCCCTCCCCTCCTCCTCTCGCAACCCAGTCGATCATCTCACGAGAGCCCTCCCAAGTCAGCGTCCCGACTCCGACCCGCGAGCCGTCGTTTCGCAAGGGAGCATACACTGGCAACATTCTGCGTCTCGAGCAGAGTGCCGAGAAAATGAGCGAGGGAGGCAGTGACATCGGCGAGGAGATCCGGAAGATGAACGAGTTGGAGAAACAGCGGAGTCGGCAGAACAGCATCCAGAGCTCGCACCAAGGAGATGTCACACCTGGTAGGTCCGCGCCGATGGCACCTTTGGACACGACCAGAAGCAGGGCGAGCAGTCATGCGCAGAGCGTCACGGATGCCAACAACATTGCGAGGTGGGGCGGTTATTCTCCCTCGGCGTACATCACGAGTCCGGTAGGGTCTGTCAGGTCGCACAATTCCTGGAACATGAACAGAAAGCCCTCGGTAAGCTCAAAACTCTCGCACATGGTTGAGCCTATTCAAGAAGGCCGGCCTCTGGACTCTCCGCTTGCACCGAGTTTGAGGTCTCCGCTTTCCAATCCGAGCATGTCGAGGCAGGTCAGCCATGCCTCTGTGAGCAGCTTCGGAGCAAAGTACGACATGATTTCTGCACAAATTCAAGAGCAGCTGGACGATGTGCCGCCAACACCACCACGCAATGGCGACTTTTCAGACTTGGATTTCACAGAAGGAGGAGCTCAAGACTGGGGGAAGCAAAGAGAGGGAACGGCTACACCACCTGCGAGACCGCGGTCGTCCGACACTTTCCAGGAGATTGAGCTTGCATTCAAGGACTTTGATGGAGTACACTACCGGCCTGAAACGGATGAAATTGTAGAGGTGGACGAGAATGGGAACGAGGTTCGACGTGTATCCGCCCGCACGGTGTCTACCCAGGCTTCGTCAATGTTAAGAGCACCGGAAGGCCGTCCAGATTCGTTTGCTATGATGCCGCCGCCTGCCGAGAACAGCACTTACTACCCTGCACCTGTCCCACGCATGCTGAACCTTCCGAAACGGCTTTCTCAGCTGCCATCCGCGACAGTGCATGCGAAACGTAGGACCCAAATACTCAGCGAACTTCCTCCAGGCGCGAGACAGTCAGCACCATGGCTGTCACAAACGGACCTGAGTAGTTACAGCGGAGAGCGACGATCGGGCTCTGGTTCCCAACCTGGAGACCACCCTCGGCCGGCCCTCAACCAGCGTATGAGCATGGCTAATATGCAGAGCCTGCCGCCCCAACTTCGTGCTAGTGTCTTCTTCGAGCAGCAGGGTATTCAGCAGGACGTTCAGATCCAAAACCGATCCGCTGTTGCCACGCTCGAGGATATCTTGAATGCATCTGCTACTGCGCCCGTCAATGCGTTCATCGATCATCCATTCGCAGGCGATGTCAGGAAGACGAACTTCGCAGCAGAGCGACCTACAACGCGACACAGTACCGCGACCTTGATAGCCCAGGCCTCGAACCCGGAACCTGAAGCCAAAGAGATGAAGCGGAGGACAACTAGTCTTGGTGGGCTGCTCAAGAGAGCCAGCTCGGGAGATCAACTAGGCGATGCGCTCAAGGGAAGGCGCGGAAGTCGCGGTAGTATGTCCATGCTTGACTTCGCAGGCGGTGGAAAGAAGCTGCAGAAGCGAAACAGCAGGGCAAGCATGCTGGACATGCAGCAAGAGGAGGATGACACCAACGCAAGAACGCCGGCTACAGAGATTGATCATTCAGGCGGAATGGAAGCACGTGCGGAAGATGAAAGCCCAATGGACGAACATCGTCCTGTGGATCAGTCTCGGCCTGCGACTGCCATGAGTGGGGGTAAAATGATGACCGAGAACGAGCAGATTGAAGCAGACTTCCGCGAACAGGCAGCAAACGAGGACGCAGGCGACATTGAAGAAGAACACGAAGCTTCATTCGTGCAACCTGCAACACTTCTCGCTGAGCTGCAGGTGCGTAAGGCGCAACTGAAATCACGCAATCGAACGGCTGCCACGGCTTATCCTCAGGGCATGCATAGTACGCTACTCCAGATGGATGCCGTGGAGGAGATCAACACGCGAAAGCGTCGGCAGCAGCGCGTTGCTTTGGCATGGGAAGACCCTGCATTGCGTGAACAGGAGGCGGACAAAGGCGATGAAGACGACGATGTGCCTCTCGGCGTTCTTTACCCCAGCAAGAACGGACTCATCAATCAGAAACTCGGCGATACGCGTGATTGGGACCGTCCATTGGGTCTCATGGAGAAGCGTGAGCTAGAGAACAACGAAACTTTGAGTTCACGACGCAACCGCTTGCGTGGTGGTCCCGCACTGCCTCGTAATCTTGGGCCGAGCTCTGGACGACCACCTATACCGCTTGACAGCAGGAACAGTCAATTTAATCATGTTGTCCAGCCCGAAGCACCCGTCGATGCAGAGCCTGTGAAGGAAGATGAAGACGAGGGCGAGACTCTTGGGCAAAGACTCAAGAAGCTGCGTACCAAGAACGTTCTTGACACTGCTATCGGCAATCTTGACACTCCGCCTAAGGATGGCGAACGTCCTATTAGCACCTGGTCTGTTGATGTCCTCAGCCAGTTTGGAGGACTCGATGCTGCAGAGAAGAAAGACGCTTCTGATCCGAATGCCGTACCATCGCCGCCTGCTCAAGCCACACCACTGACACAAGAAGAGCTTGAGAACGAGACTCTCGGCCAGCGCAGGGCACGTCTCCAGCGCGAACGTGAAGCCGCCGAGGCCGCAGGCACAGCGCCAGAGGCCTCCGCATCCCCAGCCGTCCGCCCTTCCAGATCAATGGCTGATCTCCTCTCCGTGAACCCTGCTGGTGCCGGCAAGCGCGCGACCAAGGACCACCAGCCCGCCCGCGGCACTCTCCTCTACGCCTCGGAGCAAGAAAAGACCAAGAACCGCCGCAGCATCCTGCAAACTAACATGCGCAGCGTGAGCCAAGCAAACATGCCCACCGACCAACGCCGCGCCATGCCCCCACGCGCAGTATCCGGCTTCGCCATGCCCCAGCAACAGCAGCAGCAGTCACCGAACATGGTGCAAGCCGGTTTCGGCGGCTACAACGCCGGCATGCCCACCAGCAACAGCACCCCGATGTTCACCGGCGCCAACAGCTACTTCCCCTCCCCGACCGCCGCCATGCAGCAGCAGAACCAGGGCATGCAGATGGGAATGGGAATGGGAATGGGAATGCAGCAAATGCCCGGCTTCAGCCCTCAGCAGCAAATGCAGCAGATGCAAATGCAGATGCAGGCCAACCAGGCTTACGCCCAGCAGATGGGCTACGGCATGCCGATGAATATGCCTATGAACATGAACATGGGGATGCCGATGACGCCGATGGGCATGCCTATGGCTGCTGGCGGGTATGAGGAGGGGATTAGCCCGCAGCAAAGGGACAACATTGATCGCTGGAGGATGAGTGTTGCGCCGCAGTAAGATTTGGGGGGAGTGGTTTCTTCGGCTGATTGGATGTGTTAAGAATTGGGATAGTAGAAAAGATATATTTTTTTAATCCACGAGATTTACTCTGTGACTATACCTTGCCGTCTCTTTCGATCGTTGTTTTTCTGTAGTCGAAGACATGTCGCTGACACGGATTCTCAGAGCAGACAAAAGCAAATTGTATCAATCTCTCCCATAGCATCTATGCGTGTATCATTCGTAACATCGTAAAATGCGTTGCTACACGCACACCAAAGCACACATCAAACAAGGGTGCAACCCCCATCCCCACCCACCTTCTAGACGAATCCAACTCCAAACCCTCACCCACAATCAACATCCTCAAAAATAAAAAAGATCAATAAACATACCTAAACCCAACCACCGCCTCCCCCCCACCCCCGCCCTCAACCATTCCCTCCCTCTCCCGCCTCTCAATCTTGCCATTCTCCCACTGATGCACCCACCTCAGCGTCAACGCCAACGCCCCGATCGTCAGGCAAATCGCCGCGTTCGCGCCGCTGCCGGGGATGTATCTGGGGCCGTCGGCTGAGGGGTACATGTAGGAGCCGTAGATGGAGGCGGCGTTTGCGACGCAGTTGCCGATGGCGATGGCGCTCGAGCGCTTGACCAGGGGCCGGGGGAAGGAGTTTGCGACCCAGGAGACGATGATTTGGTAGGCGGAGACGGCGCCCATGGGCATCTGCGTGGGTGTTTAGTTTTGTTTTTTCTTTCTCTTTTCCTTTGGGAATGGGAGTGGGGTTGGGAAACCGGGAGGGAGGTTTTGATTGGGGGCTTACCAAGAACATGGCGAAGTAGCGGGCTCCGACGACGGTTGTGCCCGCTACAATAGCGTTGCCGGCTACGGCGAAAAGGATCAGCACGCAGATGTGGATGCTGCGGTCGCCTGTGGTGCCGGCGGACCAGGTTACCCCGACGGACACGAGGAAGGTTGCGAACCAGACTGTCGGAGGAGAGAGAAATGTCAACATCAGGTCTCACACCAGCGTAAAACCCGGGGGGAAGGAGACTTACCAGGCACAGTCAACAACAAAGTCTCGATCTTGCCAAACCCAAGCGTCTGCACAATGCTGGGGAAGAAGTACTGGAACGTCTGAGACAGAATGGACAAGTGCTGCGTCAGCACGAACAGGTACAGCCTGTAGTCTGTGAGGCACAGTTTGACTCCCTCCCAGATCGAGCGCGAGTGCGTGTCGTCTGTTTCGTTGATGTCGACCATCAGGCGCCAGCTGGCGAAGTTGCGCTCTTCTTCGCTCAGCCATTTGGTCGTTGCTGGGTAGTCGGGGAGGATGAAACCCGCGGCGATGGCGACGCCGATGGTGATGACGCCTTCGATGATGAAGAGCCAGCGCCAGCCGGCGATGCCCATGTTGCCGTCCAGGTTTTCGAGGATGCCGGCGGCCTATTGAGGGTTCGTTAGTTTTGGTACGGCTTCGTGGGTGGGGGGTTATGATGTTGTGGGAATCCATACGAGAAGTCCGCCGAACATGTTTGCTAGTGCGTTGCCGGAATAGAACCAGGAGATTCGCTTCGTTAGCTCTGCGCGGGTGTACCACGATGACATTAGGAAGATGGCGCCTGAATGGAGAGCTTTGTTAGCCGCACGTCCAGTATCAAGGACACTGGTGTTCAACACCGATCTAATCTTACCCGGAAAGAATGGACACTCCACGAATCCGAGAATAAGTCTCACAGCTACCAGTTGTCCAAAGCTTTGCACTGCGCCATTGCATGTAGACACAACACCCCAGACTGTGGCTGCAACGCTGAGGTAGATCGAAGGTGGGAGACGAGTGATGAGCAGGTTGCTGGGGAGTTGCATCATCAGGTAGCCAACGAAGAAGATCGAAGTGGCTAGGTTGAAGTCGGAGCCGTGCATGTCGAGATCACGTTCAAGGTCACCTTGTCTTGCTTGGGAAAGGTTGGCGCTGTTGAGCGGCGTTAGCATGTTTTCGTATAGATTGATACTGAAACGAAGGGTCGACTAAACATACCGATCCAAGAAATTCAGAAGATACAAGACAACAAGGATGGGCAATAGTCTTCCATCAATCTTCCGCACGAGCTTCTTGTCCATCTCGTTCTTCCATGCTTCATCTTTGGTTGCGAACTCGGCATAGAGGGCCTTTTGTGCATTGTCGACCCCAGGGACGATGTCGAGTTGCGCGGCATCTTTCTCCAAGCTGACGCGGTGCTCTTGACGCTCGGTGTCCGTGTCGTTGTGTTTGTCTTCGTTGCCCATGGTTGTGTCGACTTGCTTGGTCAGGATGAGAGAGTGACAATTGGAAAACAGGAAAGACGATGAGAAGATCAACCTAGTTGAAGGGCAAGAAAAATTGTCGGGATGTTACAAGCGATAACCGAGAGTACTTGCGTCAAGACCCATCTTTACGCGCTGTCATGTGCCTGCCTCGTGCCGGCGATTATGTTGGACACCTACTTATGCGGCTCGGCGAAGATCCGGGTGAGAAGTGAGGAGTATCTAGTTTAGTTCAACCTATCCCCACGCTCCTCCGCAACGATAATGGCTGGGGAGACGACGGGAGTGGAGGTTGTGGGTCAATACATTATGGGGTCCCCAAGGTCGACTCCAGGTTGGACGAGCAGAAGAGGTGTCTCCACCAGGCGTACAAGAGTCCGGTTATCGTCTCGGTGTACGTTGAACCGATCGGCGACTGGTGGGTCCTCTGCGAAAGGAGGCAGCACACAGTAGACGGGAGCATATGTATGGCCATGATCACGCCGAGCGCTTGTGTCTTGGTTTCTTGGACTCCTGGAGCCTTGTGAATTTTGATGTAGTCTCCTCGGGGAGCGATGGGTGAGCGATGATTGAAGTGAAGCATACTAGTCAATCCATGATATTAACGTGAATGCATGTGTCAGTAGGTGATTGAGCTTGATGATTGTTGCGAAGTGGTCCTAAGCATCGCCAAAAACTGCTCAAGTTCTCACGGCTTTTGCATTTGCGATCAAGATCAAGGTCGGCATTCGTAAAGGACGTCGGCATTTGTCGGCAGGCGATCCGGGTAGCGGCTCAAATTCCCTTTCTAGCTTTTCTATCATCCGGCCAATGCCGAGATCAGATCAATCCAATATCTCTAGCTGACAACTCTCAAGAGGTTGCTCTTTGTGCGAAGAACGACGTCGCCTCGTCATTCGAAAATTGGATTATCTTATTATGGATACTGTACGTTCGTGCAGTACAAGACTGCAGAGAGGTACAATCAAACTCTCGATGTCGAATCACATGCAAGCATCCGATCAGTATCATTTCGAGATACGGAAGTACTACTAAGGTCCAAATGTATATGCGTCCGCATGCGTCGATCGGCCAACCAATCGTATTGCATGTCGAGCTGGCAACAGCTGCCCTGCATCGCATCGTTTCGACTTCAGTATCTTCATTCCTGACAGGAGGCAAGCCATAGCAGTTGAAGAGCGCCAGTCTCAGGCACATGGACTGTGTCTCGCTCACCACACATCTTCACTTCCACCAACAACATCATCCCATCACTAGAGCCGGGCCGTCTTACCGCAGCGCTGTTCGCGCAAAACAGACATCGTTTGGTTCGTTACACAAGACTAAGCCATCGCTCATCAATAGACCTATCGCTTCCACCACCTGCAGCAGTCCGCAGGGTCTCATCCCTCCCAGTGACACCCATTGGTGGCCTCCGTTTGCACCTCAGCTGAGTCGACAGGCAGCTGTGCAGGGCGCGTCACTCACGCGCCGACCTTCACTTTTGCCACCGCAGCGCTGTGAAGAAGGCTGTCTTACTCTTGCAGTCTTGCTCTAGTCGCTGTCGTTGTATTCCAACCTCAGACACCTCACTACAGTACAGTATTGAAACACCTCTCTAGACCCCACATTGGATTGCAGCAAAACACCAGGTCAGTCAGCATCTCTTCGATCGAGACAAGCAAACCGTGCTTTCGTGGCATATATCACCACGCACCACGCACACCAATTGAGCTTTCCCCTTCCTCAACAGCTTCATCCTCTCCCGATACTTACCCCTTCGACTCACACTCACTAAACACCCGCAGGCTTTGCTGTGCCTTGCACAATACGAGCACGAATTTAGCGGCGTTAAAGATATGTCGGATTCCCCTCAAAGAGGACGCGGTGGCGGTGAGCGTGGCGGCAGTAGAGGCCGTGGCGGACGTGGTGGAGAACGCGGCGGAGGCGACAGTGGTCGCGGCCGTGGTGGATTCAGCGAGCGTGGCCGTGGCGAGCGTGGCCGTGGAGGTTTCAACGATCGCGGCGGTCGCGGCGGCCGTGGTCGTGGCGATGACCGTCGAATTGGACAAAGCCCTCAACAGAACCTGCCTTTTCGTGACGGAGCTCCACCTCCCACAGGAGGTAACCGGGGACCACCAACCGTGCCTCCTGGCATCTACCTGTAGGTCTGCCTTGCAATTATTCCGGTGCGGAACCAGCTAACTCTACCAGTGCCGATGTGCAGCCCACACCACCCGATGCGAAGGTCAAGGCTCTGGAAGACAAGATGGTGTTGTCGACCAAGGGCAAGATGACCATCGATGGCTTCCCTGGACGCAAGTCATACGGTACCAAAGGCAAGCCAATCACGCTCCGCACCAACTACTTCCACGTCCAGCTGGTTCACGACCTTGACAAGAAAGTCGTCCAAAAGCCGCTCCATCGCTACACCGTCGACTATGCCGATCACGAAATGCCCAAGCCAAAGAAGCGCAGGGCTATCGAGCAGATTCTCCAGATGCCTGCTTTCCAACAGCTCACCCATGCCTCTGATTTCGCCGCGACTATTGTCACTACCGAAAAACTCGACGAGGCCGTATTGAACAAGACCGATCTTGAGATTGTGCTTCCCGTCAAAGGAAGTGATAAGCCCAAGGAAGCCCCTGCCAACGACGCGCCGGAGCACATTAAGAGGGCCAGAGCCCGCAACATCGTGAAGTTCAAGATCACATCCGGTGGCTCGTTCAACCTGGACGATCTCACTGCTTTCATCAATTCAACATCTTCCCAGGCCCACTACGGGGGTTATCAGAACTTGGTACAGATGCTTAACATCATCATGTGCAAAGCTCCTAACGAAGCCAACGCGGTGACCAAGCTCCCAGGTAACAAGTTCTACCCCCACGAAGGACTGCTGGGTATAGGCGGCCACCCTGGAGTTGAGTCAGTCGATCTTGCTGGTGGTCTGGTGGCCCTTCGCGGTTACTACTCCAGTGTGCGCTGCGCGACAGGCCGGATTCTGCTCAACCTGAACGTCACCAGCGGTGCATTCTACCATTCAGTACCTTTGCTCGATCTTGCTACCCGCTTCGGTGGCCGGGACCCCGAGCAATGGGAGATGTTCATTCGCAAACTGAAGGTGCAGTACAATCGATCTGGCAAGGAGCCTATCCAATCCGTGAAGACCATTCTCAGCCTCGCCAGGCCAATGCCCCCGAACCGTGGGCAGCCCAAAGTTGTGGTCAAGCGTTTCGGTAACGCCAACGAGGTGTCGTTCACGCTCAAAGACCACACGAAGAAACCTGTCCAGGAGCGTAAGCAGACTGTCTTTGGTTATTTCAAAGAGCTCGGCTACGTCATAAAGCAACCGAATCTCCCAGTCCTCAACGTCGGTACTCCTTACGATCCAGTGTACGTCCCTGCCGAGCTGTGCACCGTTCTTCCCGGCCAACCGTACCGCAAGTTCCTCAGCGGCGACCAAACCACCAAGATGCTGAGATTCGCTGCACGCGTTCCGAACCAAAACGCTACATCCATTGCAGGAGATGCGAACACGCCTGGTACCGGCCTTAGACTGCTTCATCTTCAGGGTGCTCCCAATGTACAAAGCGGATCCATCGAGCCTTTTGGCCTGAAGACCAGCACGAGCATGCTGACGGTGGAGGGTCGCATCCTCACTGCGCCCGATGTCTTTTACGGCAGGGAGAAAGCCAAAATATTCAACGGGTCCTGGAACTGCGCCGGCCAAGTGTTTGCCAAGGGTGGAAGCTTCGCAGGTTGGGCGTCATGCGTCCTCAGCATCGCCGGACGTTCAGCCATGTATCCAGATCACAAGCGGAACGAAGCACTTATCCAGAAACTTGGAGGGGAGCTGAAGAAATACGGCTTGGCAATGGGCAAGGATTGGGGCACCCTTCAGAAAGATCTCAAACCCCTCACGATGTTCAATCGAGAGTACAACAACATTGTCTTGGAGGCAATGTTCGACAATGCTGCCAAAAAGCCAATTCCACTGATCTTCATTGTTTTACCCAACGACGACAAATGGCTGTACGCGCGCATCAAGTACTACGGAGATGTCAAGTTTGGAGTCCACACCATTTGCTCCATCGGAAGCAAGCTGTCCAATGAGAGAGGGCAAGGCATGTACATGTGCAACCTTGCCCTCAAATTCAACCTCAAGGGAGGAGGAGTCAACCAGGAAGTCGCCAACACCTTGCTCGCCCCTCTTGACAAGAACACGATGGTGATGGGCATCGATGTCACTCACCCTTCGCCTGGCAGCGCAAAGGGCGCACCGAGTATTGCTTCTGCTGTTGCCAGCAGAGATGGTCGTCTCGGACAGTGGCCTGGCAGTATCCGTAAGCAAACCGGGAAGCAAGAGATGATTGACCAGAAGAAGGCAGAATTTGGCGACTGTGTCTCCGATGCGATCTTGAAGAAGATGGTGTTGGAACGTCTTGAATGCTGGCGCAAGTACAACAACAGGCAATTGCCTACCAAGATTCTCCTCTACCGCGATGGCGTGTCTGAAGGCCAGTACACCTTGGTGTTGAGACAAGAGCTCCCGCACTTCGAGGCTGCTTTTGCAGAGCTGTACGGACCGGAGAAGAATTGGCCTAAGATGGCTGTGGTCGTTGTCGGCAAGCGCCACCACACCAGGTTCTACGCGACCAAGGAGCAGGACGCAGACTACAACCCTCAGACAAAGAGAGGCAGCTACAACACCAAGCCTGGCACCGTCGTTGACCGTGGCATCACGGGCAACAGCTACCACGAACTCTTCTTACAGGCCCACCAAGGCTTGCAAGGCACAGCGCGCCCGGCCCACTACGTTGTTATCAAGGACCAGATTGGGCTGGACGCGAACTGTCTCGAGCAAGTCACCCTCAATCTGTGCCACCTCTTCGGCCGTGCTCCCAAGGCTGTGTCTTATGCCCCGCCGGCATACTACGCAGACATTCTCGCGACACGTGGTCGCGCGTACCTCTTCAACACCCTGCAAGAGGACCATAGTGCTGACAGTACCACCGGTTCCAACGACGATGTCGAGTGGGACGGCACGGTCCATGATAACCTGAAAGACAGCATGTTCTACCTTTGAGCAATGCGACACTTCTCTGTGCGCATTCACGACATCAGCATGATTCACTTGCGACTTTTTCACGCAACACTCTAACGGCCTTTTGCTCGCTCGCTTGTTTCTTTGCCCTGCACTGCCAAGTACCCGTGGATCAGTTGTGATACGGATTGAATGTGCACATGGCTATGTTGAGATGGACGTTTATTACGAAAAGAGCGGTATCGACGACGACTGCTTTTGATTGACGATTGATAGGATTGGAAATGGCTGTAGTGATAGATAGTGAGAAATGCAATCGGGTATCACGAAATTTCCGCAAGCAATCTCAAGTGATCATGTTGTCAGTCTCATCTTCTGCGAGCCAACCATTGAATGCACTTGATCACCTTGGCGAAGGATCAATAGAGTTAGATCGTGGACGTCAACGCCCCCACAGCCACGCAGGCACGTGTAGCTGACTTCGCGGTGTTCAGCCTCTTTACATCCTTGTTTATACATGACAAATCTTGTGATTTCAGTCCCTTGACACAATATGCCGGTACGCTCCCCTGGCTGCTTCCAGTGTCGAAAGCGAAAGATTCGATGCGACGAGGGAAGACCTGGCTGCGAGCGTTGTGCCAAACATGGAGTGCCTTGCCCTGGGTACAGGCGTGAGAAAGGAGGCCTTGAGTTCGAAGATCAGACTGTGATCACAGTCCGGAAAGCCAAGAAATCTTACGGCGAAGAAGAAGCTTTGGTTTTGAAGAAGTCACCGTCCAGTTCCAATTCCAGCACCAGGAGCTCGACGCCAAACCTGACAAGTCAGAACGCGAATCGATATGCATTCCAGACGTGGTCTTTGACATTGCCACCGAGCATGCTTGTCAGTCCCGCGGCGAATCAAGCCCAGCTATACGACAAGTGGCTCAATATATACACGCCGGTGACTTGTGGCACGCAAGGTCTGCATTTCGACTATCTTCGCGAAGCCATCGATATGGCAGAGAGTGAGCCCGCGCTTAGAGACGGACTGAACACACTCGCATTGGTTCAAGTAGGTCATGCTTCAAACGATGAGCACTTGCTGGCCGCATCTGTTCCCTCTTATGGGAGAGCTCTGGCAAGCCTGGCATATGCAGTATCAAAAGCCACCAGCGTGCGAGACAACACCGTCCTCGCAGCGGCCAGCCTACTAGTCGTCTGTGAGTTTTACGACAAGATCAAGACTCAAGGCATGAGCTGGTTTGGACATGTCGAAGGCGTGCAGCAGTTGTTGCTGGCTCGAGGTCCGGATTCGCTCGACACGAATCTTTCTCTCATGCTTTTCTGCAACGCCCGTCATGCCTCTACCGCTAGGTCATTCTTGCTTAGAAAAGGCGACTCGTACGACACGCCAGCATGGCGAGCAGCAGCATTCCGCGCTCCCATGCACGACTCATCCGTTGCCTTGTTTGACATAACAATCCGCGTCCCTCGCCTCCTCCAACGCTCCGACGAGCTAGACTTGACCTTCCCTGATTCCCTCCAAAACGTGCGTGACCTCCTCCACGACTGCGAACGCCTAGAAGCCGAAATGCGAAACTGGCAAACCACCTTCCACAACTCGGCAAGAACCCGCGGCAGCGAACCCTACGAAACCGTCCCGATCGAGAACTTCTGCACTTTCAGCCGCCTGGTCACAGACCGCACCCTCCCAACCTGCCACCGCTTCCCCAACTTCATGTCCGGCTACCTGCACTCGCAGTTTTGGGTCGCGATGCACTACCTCCGCAGCACGACCAAAGAGCTGCGCGAACAGCGGCAGAACCTAGACCCCAGCTTCCAAACCGACTACACCACCACCACCAGCACCACTGCAGGCGGCGTAGCCGTAGCAGACGAAGAGCTCAACGGCTACGTCTTCGACCTCTGCCGCTCGATCCCGCACTTTGTCGAGCCCACCAGCGGGACCCAAGGGCACATTGGAATCTTCCTGCCGCTGGCCGTCATCATGATGCACTTCAAAAGCCGGCGGAATTGGAAGTGGTGCGCGTGGGGTCTGAATGTGCAGAACAACGTCTTTTCGATGGGCTTGAGGCAGCCGCAGGTGAACCAGGAGTCTTTGCCCGTTGCTGTCTTGCGGCCGAGAGCGGGCCTGTCGCCTTTTCGGGCCGCTTGTGAGCCGCTGGCGTACGGTTCTTCGTCTTCGCCTGAGAGTGAGGTCAAGGATACTGTGGTGTCGCCTGGCTCGGGGGATTCTTCGGACGGCGCGGGTCTTGTCTTTGATGATCTGGCGGATGTGGATTTGGGCGTTGATTGGAGTGGGCAGGTTCCTGGGTTTATTCCTGCAGTGCGGGATGTTTCAGGGAAGAGTGTGCGAGCTGGTGTCTTCGAGCTCGCTGATGATTTCTTGGACTTTGACGGCAATCTCAATCTTGATGAATACCGCTTGAGTTGAAGCGAAATGTCTTGAGCAGATCTCGATCGGCATACCGAGCCTGGAATGAGTCTACTCTAGACACAGACTCGGGGTAACAGACCCACGATCACGACCAGGAAATAAGTTCGCAAGCGGATTTTGCATTATGACTTGGACGCGTGCTGCGATCAGAGACCAACACTATAGATTGGGGACTACGGAGCTACGCCACCCAACGACTTCTTTCAATCCGAAATCTGGTCTCTATTCCTCGCAGGACCTCCGCCAGCCGCACATCGATCGCCCCTTAAGCGAGGACTTAATCATTATCGAGTCCCATGATGTAGCCGCGAGTGTCAATTTGCCTTTGATGACCTCCACCAATTCAATTTGCTTCGCTGGCTGCGCTGTAAGGCCCAGTAGGCTACTGCAGGGGTATCTTGTAGGCGACGAGAATCACCTACTAATATTCGACGGTGCCTGCGATGATGCTGGGTTCGCAGGTCTCGCTGCGGATTGTAGCCGGTGGATGCTGGACGTTCGGTATAAACGGTCGTAAAAGAGGCATTCGTCCGACCCTGAGTTGCAGGTGCGTGGCCGCGGCGATCACTCGGGGGATATGCTTGTAAAAACATACCCCATAACACGGCCAGGTTTTCTTGTTGCAAGCGTGGCTTGCAATGCAGGTGTATCGTTCCAAGCCATTGCCAGAGCAGCTAAGATCCAGTCCGAAAGCAAAGAGTCTCATATAGCACATCCCTGTACATTTCTTCGTTTCCGAGATGCGTATAGCTCCATAGTCGTCGTCCCACCAATCCATGCTCTCCCCATTAGATCAACCAAC
>Ga0265797_10003867_pt1 | contig 23466 bp, 26 predicted proteins | sample P2T30metagenome_FD_192433 | JGI IMG/M metagenome (GOLD analysis project Ga0265797, IMG submission 192433) | Plant litter microbial communities from East Loma Ridge, Irvine, California - P2 T30 | ecosystem: Environmental > Terrestrial > Plant litter > Unclassified | place: USA: California... | reverse complement strand
GACGTTGAGGGGTGTGGTGACAATGAGGTCAGAGGGTGAGTGGGTATCTGTAACACACAATCTGCTTAGCTGTGTGTCCCGTCGCAAAGGCATTCGGTGAGTGTCGAGGCTGCTGCCGACTCGGATAAGGCAGAGGGTCGGTGTGCCCTCTTCGCACATATATGCGAGGGAGCAGCCGGGGTAGGAAGGCACATGCGCGCCCTTGGCTCAGAGCATGACGCAGAATGCAGGCGGGGCGGAGACTCACCAGGACGACGGGGTGGAGCGGCGAGGGTGTTGGTGTATGTGGTGTGAGGGCGGGGCGGTTGTGGTGTGCTGGCGGAGGGGCGGTGGTATTTGGGCGTCGGGGTGTTATTGCGTCGTCGTCGCTGCTGGAGCTCGCTGGCCGCACGCACTGCGGTGGGATGAAGATCGGACTGAGGCACGGACGGCAGCAGCCACAGCCACACGCTCGTTACGCCACACCAGCGCCCGCTGAACTGCGCCCAAGAATTTCGCGGTGTCGAGATGACTCCATAGGCAAGTCAGAAAAGCCGCCCTGAGACATTGGACCAAGGCCGGAAGCGCAATTGCAGACGCCCAACACAGCAACGCCCGCAGGCAAAATCATAACAACATTCTTTCGTGAGGCCAGCACCGCCCGGAGTCCGCCAACATGCCTACCATTTCCGTCGACAAGGTCGCCCTCTACAAGGCCCTGGGCAAGGAATACACCCGCGAGGAGTTCGACGAATTATGCTTCGAGTTCGGTATTGAGCTGGACGATGACACCACTGGAATCGAGGAGCCTGCTCAGCTAAAGATTGAAATTCCCGCCAACCGCTATGATATGCTGTGTTTCGAGGGAATTGCCATGAACCTCAATGTATTCCTCGGAAGGCAAGAGGTTCCCCAATACAAGCTTAAGGCGCCCGCAGACGGCAAGCTTCTTGAGGTGACCGTCAAGCCCGAGACCCAGCAAGTGCGCCAGTACTTCTCATGTGCCATCCTCAGGGGCATCAAGTTCGACAAGGCAAAGTACGAGAGCTTCATTGCCCTGCAAGACAAGCTGCACCAGAACCTTGCCAGACAGAGGAGCTTGGTGGCGATTGGCACGCACGATCTTTCAACCCTCAAGGGACCCTTCACATACGAGGCTCTGCCGCCTGACGAGATCAAGTTCGCTCCCCTCAACCAGGAGAAGGAGATGAACGGCAAGGAGATGATGGAGTTCTACGAGGTGCGTATTCCTAGCAATCATGTGTGGCGTTAAGTTTGATCAAAAGTCGATCTCACGGAAATCTGCACACATTGGCTCACTTAGACCTACACATTGCATACACATGACTGACACCCCAATAGAAGGACCTCCAGCTCAGGAAGTACTTGCCCATCATTCGGGACAAGCCCGTCTACCCCATCATCTACGATGCCAACCGCACAGTTCTGTCGATGCCCCCTATCATCAACAGCAACCACTCCAAGATCACTCTTGACACCACCGATGTCTTCATTGACATCACCGCCACCGACAAGACCAAGCTGGAAATCGTCAGCCAAATTCTTGTCGCCATGTTCTCTCCCTACTGCAGCGAGCCCTACACCATTGAGCCCGTCCGCATCATCTCACCTCACAACAACGAGACCCGCGAGTCACCAGATCTCAAGCCTCGCCCTTCGCAAGCCAGCGCCAAGTTCATCAACTCAGTCTGCGGTCTTGAGCTTTCCCGTGAGGAGATCTGCAAGATGCTCAGCAAGATGTGCTACACCGCCAAGCCTTCCGAGACCGACTCCGACAAACTCGACGTCGACATCCCCATCACCCGTGCCGATGTTCTCCACCAGGCAGATATCATGGAGGATGTGGCCATTGGCTACGGCTTCAACAACTTGCCCCGCAACTTCCCCTCAACCTCCAACTCCGTCGCTGCTGCGCTTCCCATCAACAAGCTGGCTGATATCGTCCGCGTTGAATCCGCCATGGCCGGCTGGAGTGAAGTCATGCCTCTCATCCTGTGCTCACACGACGAGAACTACGCATGGTTGAACAAGAAGGACGACGGCAGAGCCGTGCGCCTCCAAAACCCCAAAGCCCTCGAGTACCAGATTGTCCGCACATCCCTCATCCCTGGTCTCCTCAAGACTCTCCGCGAGAACAAGCGCCACGCAGTCCCCATGAAGATCTTCGAGGTTTCCGACATCGGCCTCAAGGATGCCAGCCTCGAGCGCAAGAGCAGAAACGAGCGCCACTTCGCCGCAGCCTGGTACGGCAAGACCAGCGGCTTCGAGCACGTGCACGGTCTTCTCGACCGCATCATGCTGATGCTGAGGTCTGCTTTCATCACCCGCGAGGATGGTCTCAAGAACACAAAGCTCCAGGGCTACTTCATCGAGGAGCTTAATGGTACGTCACCAATCATATATTACAATTACGTTCGCCATTTAACTAACATAAATCACAGACCCCTCCTACCTCCCCGGCCACGCCGCCGCCGTCTTCCTCCAGCTCGCCGACCAAAAGCCCGTGCAGATCGGCAGCTTCGGTGTCATGCACCCCATCGTGCTCAAGAACTTCGAGCTCCCCTTCCCTACTTCCACGCTTGAGCTCAACCTTGAGCACTTCTTGTAAGCTTAGGCGATGAGATGCATGAGTTGAGGGTCGCAGCGCAGCAAAAAATAGAACAAAGCTGTGTGACATGATATAGCATGATATAAAGTCTTCCCCTTTCATCAAAATCAAGAGTACATGTTCCGGTGGCATCACTTGTATATGAGATACAAGGTAGGAGAAGTGAAAGGAATATTTTACATTTAATTGAGTGGCAGCAACTCCGAAAGTGGGCAGTCCGAATATTGCCTCAGAGCTCATCGACAAGCTTACTCCTGTCAAGGTACCATTGATCGATGAGCGCCTCAGCAGCAGCAGCCATATCAATCTTCTCAATCTTCTCCTGCAAAACCACCCTCCTCTTGATCACCTGGCCGGCAACATCCTCCCACGACAATTTGCCCTGATCGACATGGCCCTGTGCTCTCTCGTCGACATCGACGTCGACCAATTTGCCAGCACTCTTCCTCACCACACCGTCCACAATCACGTACTCGACGTCGCTGGGGTGGGAATGCAGAATGACCGCTGCCACCGGATCGTGCTGTGCTGCGCCGACCATGCCTGGAGAAGTGCCGGAGAATATCACCAGGTCTGCTTGTTTGCCTTCGGCAATACTGCCGACTCTGTCTCCCATCTTCGCAGCGCGGGCGCCGCGGATGGTTGCGAGGTTGTAGGCTTCGGCGACAGTGTAGTGTACTGAGTTTGGTGCCTTGTTTTGGGCAAGGAATTTCTATTTGAGACTGTTAGTTTTGATGTATACCTCTTGTGCTTGGCCAGTGGTCTTACCTCGCCGCGAGACGCTCGAGCAGATTGCAGGCCGATCCGTGCTTCTCCGGGCATGAACGCAGAGTTGTTGCTGTGACAATCGATCCCCAGTCCGCAGGATTGGACGAAGTCTTGTCCAAGGTCATCTCTAAATGCTGCGACTGGACTACCCATGGCCATCTGCAGTTCTGTGCTTGGAGTACTGGAGACGTGCATGCCAAACTTTTTGTAAATTTCGGCGTCTTTCTGATCAGGGTTACCTCCGTGAGACACCAGCCATCTTTCATCCAGGATGCCTTTTTCGGCGAGCTCGACTGTCTGGCTCGCTAACCCTTGGTCGGGAACACGGCTGTAGTGGTAGGTGATCAGCTGGACCTGGTTCTCTTTCAGCTTGGCCATTAGAGATCCTAGATAATCCTTGGGCAGGAATCGAAAACCGTCGAATGCGAACCCTAGGGTCACACGACCGTTTGCCCAAGGGCCTTGAGCGGCTAGCTCGTCGAATTTGGGGAGTACATGGTCACCAAGGGCGTTGGGATCGACAGTGAAAGGTGCCCAGGATGTCAACCTTGGAGTTGGGCAGTAGCAGAACACAGATCGAATGCCGGATGACAGGGTAGCTGCAAGGACCTGATCGTCTGTTCGTCACTTCAGTAAGTATACCAGGTGCGTAAAGTTGGGCAAATTCTTACTGTGTTCGGGAGAGTAGTTGATATGGCTAAAGTCGACCACTGAGGTCGTGCCGCATTCAATCATCTCCATGCATCCCGCGAGTTGACCCCAGAAAGTGTCTTCGGGGGAGTGCATGCTCGAAGTAAAATTGCCCTCGGGCAGGTATTGCAACAACATTTGGTCTGCATGGCGACCTTTGAGTAGACTCTGCCAGGCATGGTGGTGCGTGTCCACGAATCCGGCTGAGATTATTTTGTCTGTGCAGTCGCTGTACAACGCAGAGTGGTCAGCACTACATGTTGTATGGAGTTGTATGGCGGCATCGCTCTCACTGGCTCACACGTACATGACTTGTGATCCTTGCGGAGGATCTATGCTTGGTGCCAACTTCGCTATCTTCGAAGCAGAGACGAGAACGTCTGTTCTAACTGCTTCGACGCTGTCGTTCTCACCATGAATGAGGACCGTGCCATTCTTTAGTAAGAGATCCCCGCGTTGGTTTGGCATCGTGAGGTGATATGGGGTGCTTGGTCTGTAGGATATCGATATTGGTGTGATGGCTTTGACAGTGGTGTAAGAAACGGGTACTCTTATACAAACCCTACACCCAATGCTTATATCCCACTATCGCGTGTTGCCAACAGCGAGTCGGAGCTTGGAGCTGAGACTCGGACTTTACTCTAGGTTTCAATGGATGTAAAGCGTGTTCGAGGCCAGAGATGACGCAGGCCGGCGAATCAAAACGAGAAGACATGTGTAAGCCAAGGTGACTTGATCGGGGTTTCGCGCCTGAGCCAACCGCGATGGCGGAGTTACTGGCCATGGTAGACTGCCGATGTAACAGGGCACGGTTGACACTTGCTGAGGCCTTCATTCCATCAACGACGCACAAGGTATGTCGTATGGACGCTGCGAAAATCATCGCGTCCGAAAATCCGAGCTCGGATATTCGGTGTCGGTAGTAGTCAAAACTCTGTATGCTATGCACGTATAATTTTGTTCCGTTGGTGTGTATAAAAGCAGAGCTTCACGACTCTAGGTTACATAACGGTAAGCATGGTCATTCCTCATTGAACATCCGAGCCATGCTTATAGAGGTCCAGCGCACATGGGAACAAAAGATGAGATCGTTGCATGTGTGCATTGAACAACCCCAACCCCAACCCTTACAGTACATGTGTCTCGTGATGTTGTGACATGTATCTACACTTCAACACGAACATAGACGTACACAATTGTTCTACGAGATGGTTTGGCCCTCTTCGTTGATGAAATGCCTGCATTTGGCCAGGAATGAGTAGGGTTGCCTGATTGTGAGCACTTCGTCTGAAACTGAAGCTATTCTACAAGCAAGTGTGAACGAATTAAACTCTTTCCTTGGTCAAACATCGGTGCCCGAGCCTACTTATTTTAACAAAGCAATTTAAAAAGAGTATTAAGCATGCAGTCTCTCCGAGAGCCTATCCATTGGCTTTGATGCGTTCAACGTTGATGTATTGACGGGAGTTGTGTGGATGCGTCTACCAGTGCTGAAGACGTAGCATGCATGTGTATTGTGCCCCACTTGCCCTTGCCATAAAAGAAGTTATCCTATGCTATCTAACATGATCCATGAACCCGAGCAAAGTACCACCAATGCGATCGTGCAAGTACATGTGAGGAAGTTGCTCGGTGGTGGAAATGCATGTCGTACGATTGGCTTGCACCAGCGCACGATGTGGCTTCTACCAACGTACGATGCGCATCGTCGACGTCAGTGCTCGGAAATTCAAACAGCAGTGCAGTGCATTGAACTTAAGCCCATCGCGTCTCCCCCTCTTCCACCACCGGCACCATCCCACTCGCAATTCACAACAATGGCACCCAAGAAGACGCCCCAGGCTGTTGCCGTGGAGGAGCCCCATGGGTTTGAGTTTGGCGGACCGTAAGTGCATGCGTCCACCCATCATCAATCGAGGCGCGTCGCATTGCTAACAAACACCCAGAATCGGTGCCGCCCTTATCTCGATCGGTTGTCCCGTCGCCGTCTACGCCTTGACCTTCCTCTGTAACGATGTGTCTGGATGCCCTGCGCCGTCTCTTCTGAGCCCCAGCAAGCTTTTTACACCTCCTAGCTTTACTACCCAAACATCCTGGGAGCATGCGACACACATCCTGGCGAAAGAGACAGGGTGGCCTGGTTGGAGTGGACTGGTCACGCTCAATGGCATGCTTGGAACATTGGCCTGGTATGCCTTGAGCTTGGTCTTGTACGCCGTCCTACCGGCGCAAGAAGTCAAGGGTGTCGAGCTCAAGAACGGCTCCAGACTCAACTACCGCTTCAACGCGTTCAACTCTGCCGCTACCATCCTCGCCATCTGCGCCGCTGGCACTGCCGCCCAGGGCGCGGACTTCCCTGTCTGGTCCTTCATCAACAAGAACTACGTCGGATTGGTCTCGTCGAACCTCCTGATTTCCTTCCTGCTTGCCGTCTACGTATACGTACGCTCTTTCGAGGTCAAGCGTGGAAACAAGGAACTTCGTGAGCTCGCAGCCGGCGGACACACGGGAAATATCATCTACGACTGGTTCATTGGCCGCGAGCTCAACCCTCGCATTACTCTGCCTTTCGCTGGCGAAGTCGACATCAAGGCTTGGATGGAGCTAAGGCCCGGTATGCTTGGCTGGCTCATTCTTGATCTTGCTTTCATGGCGAAGCAGTACAAGTCGTACGGCTATGTTACCGACTCAATGCGTACGTTGTTCTCTCCCAAATTTGATTCACTATAGACACTGACACCGCGAACAGTCATTGTCACCATCTCCCAGGGTGTTTACATCCTCGACGCTCTGTGGATGGAGCCCGCCATTCTCACCACCATTGACATCATCAACGACGGCTTCGGCTTCATGCTCTCATTCGGCGACCTCGTCTGGGTGCCCTTCTCATACTCCATCCAGGCACGCTACCTCAGCGTCCACCCGGTCATCCTTGGTCCCACCTACGTACTCGCCATTCTCGGCATCCAGGGTCTTGGCTACTACATCTTCCGCAGCGCTAACAACGAGAAGAACCGCTTCCGCACCAACCCCAATGACCCCAAGGTGGCTCACCTGAAGTACATCGAGACAGCCGCCGGCTCCCGCCTGCTGACTACCGGCTGGTGGGGAACTGCCCGCCACATCAACTACCTCGGAGACTGGCTGATGTCGTGGTCCTACTGCCTTCCCACCCTTGCCGCAGGCTACAAGCTCACACCTTCCATCCTCTACCCCGGCACCAGCCTTGTCTCGCAAGAAGGCATCAAGGGCTATGCGATCCCCATTACCTACTTCTACATGCTGTACTTCGCCGTCCTCTTGATCCACCGCGAGATGCGCGACGAGGAGAAGTGCAGGCGCAAGTATGGCAAGGATTGGGAGAAGTACTGCGAGATTGTCAGGTGGCGCATCTGGCCTGGTGTGTACTAGACAAATGGGACAAAAACGCCATGCCATGTCCTTGCTAGTGTTTGATTAGCAGGGGATTTACCATCTATAATTAAAAAATTGTCATAAAACCATCTCAAGCATAAATCTTCCAATTCGATGTCACCGCCCACTTGTCCTTCAATACGAAAAATCACAGCACGTCACGCATCACGCATAGGTAGTCGCAAGAACGTGACTCTTCTCATTTTTCAGAGGAACACGGAAGACATTAGTCCACCTCAAATGGCAAGCTTGTCACGTTCACTACACTCGCCTGCTGGAAATTGCCAGGAGATCGATAAAACGTTTTGCACGTGGGAGCATACAGGAGACCAATTGTGTTCATTCATTACACTAACCCACATTTTTTTTCTCCTTTCAATTTCTCAGTGGCCGCATATTCATCGTCGCATGTCCAGTCATTGCATTTGCCCACGTAATTTGTTGGCAATTTCTCCCCTGTTGCCTCGTCATTGTCGCATGCAAGGCATGTCCGTTCATTGCACTAACCCAATTGAATCAATCCCCTTGCCTGTTTTTCCCCCCTGTCGTTTCGTCGTTTTCGCATGTTCATTGCATTGCATTGCATGGCAATGCACTGCATTGCAGTTCCCCAAGTGATCCTCTTTGCAATGTCTCTCTCATCGCTTCATCACTTTCGCATGTTCAATCATGGCATTGCCCCAAGTGATTCTCTTTGCAATGCCTCTCTCCTCGCTTCGTGATTTCGCATGTTCATTGCATGCATTGCATTGCATGGCAGTGCCCCAAGTGATGATTCCCGATACAATCCTCTCTCGTCGCTTCATATTTTTTGCTTTTTCGTTCATTGCAATGCCCCTCGTGATTTTTTCTGCATTTTCTCCTTGATCGCTTCGTCAATTTTGCATGTTGAGACGGCCACTGCTCACTCGGATATCCTGATCCGCTTGAGACGTTCCGTTCTCTTCTCTCAATTATCCAACCATTGGTCGAAAAGTCTTGCGACAGACGCGGGCGCCGTCGCTGCCGCGCAAGATGTGACATAGTCATGCTCAAAGCACGCATGAGGGGTGTCTTATGCACTTGCTTCCTTGGCAACCGCCACCGAAACAACGATTCCGATAACGATGATGGTGTAGACGAGCGAAAGCAGGATTGCCCACGAGAGCGCGTCGTCTTTCCTCGACGGACTCATGGCTTTCACCCTCCCGTCGCTCTTGTTCGCGATCCAATAATCGAACCAGCCACCGTAGTACATCAAACACAGCGGCGGAAATCCGAGGATGCGCATGAGGAACCTCTTAGAAAGCCTCTCTTGCAGGAGCAATGTTTGCGGGCTCATCACTTCACTCGGGCGCATGAGCATCCTGCCTTGAGGATTTGCGGGATGGAACGGTGCGTCGTGGAACCTCGGGAAAGGTCCGGAGGCATTCCTTCCTTGAGTGCGCCGATAGTAATTGTGGTGGCGTGGGAGGAGATCCCAGCGGCGAGAGGCCTCAGCCATCTCGCGATCCGTGAATGCACCTTGGATGTTGGATGTCGGAGAACCGGTAGTGATCAGGGCGCGGAGACTCGTCTGGCTGCTCATAGCTGCGCGGCGGGCGGGTTTCCGCGGTGCTTTGCCTCGGGCGTGACGACGAGGCTCTGGCATATCGTTGGTGCGCCGTCCACGATTCTGATCAGGACTGTACGTTGCGGCTGGAATTGCTGGGCTGTAAGGGCGTGCGCCAAGATCCATCGCAGCACGACTGTTGTCTTCAAGTGGAGATAGTGTGTACTCTTCGTCTCGGAATGTACGGAAAGTGTTTGCACTCTCGCTGAACGCAAGACGGCTGCTGCAAATGGTGGTAGGCGTGGCTGCCAGAAGGTTGCGACTGTCATCTGCCGCGATAACCTCGTCCATGATGTCTCGGTTGGTAAGTTGATCTACGGTGGACTTGCTGCGATTGAAAACATTCCGCAATCTGCTCAAAGGCATAGGAGCGCGCTGCGGCGTCAATTCTCCAGGAGCATTCTCGGCGTATAGCTCTTCTGCAGCCAATCTGACAGCCTGAGGATTCTTCTTGCGGAGCTCTTCAAGCTCTATGTCATTGTTGTGAGCCTGCAGGATGGCGCTTTGTCGGCGGTCGCGCAAGCCCTGAAGAATTCCCCGATCTTGACGGCGTGTTTCTTTCGATATCGTCTGATCACCGATCAAGTTGGCCATCATGCTCTGCTCGAGGACCTTGTCGTTGTAGATCCTTTTCAACGCTTTTCGAGCTTTGTCGACGTCCTCATCATTGCTTTCAGCATTCATCAGCGGGTGAATGTGAGTTTCTCTGTACGGCCGATATGATTGTGTGCCGGCAACTGTAGCATCGGACATAGCACTGAGGCGATTGTTCTCGTCATATGTGCTTGTGTTGGCGTACGATTCCACGCTAGGTCGGGGCATACCGAGATGAATCTCGGCGCGACTCTCTGATCTGGTAGTTTCCCAGTCGCCTTCTCCATCGCTTTGTATAGTGTTGCTTGAGACGTCTCTGTAGGCTGAGTCTACCAGAATTCTACCTCTGGCTCTCTGCGAACTTCTTGAATCAGACTCCGGTGAATCGCAAGCTCTCTGCGAGCTTCTTGAATCAGACTCCCGGGAATCGCAAAAGAGGCTGCAATCACTGCTGGCACCGGCCCTCACTTCAGTGTCCAGTCCAGTGTTAGGCATCGTGGTCGGTGTAACGCCTTGGCTTGGCTGTTTTGGCGTCAGGCCAAGTAGCTGACCGGTATCACCGTACGTGCGGTCGCTGGTGGGCACGCCAGAAGCCGAAGCTGATAGCTTCGCGCTCATATACTCCTGCACGTCATCTGGCAGCTGCTGGAAAGTCTCTTCCGAATTATCTCTCATTGACCCGCTTTCGAGAGCGCGAAGGGTGAGGTCGTTTTGGAAAGGGGTTTCCCTGGTGTAATCGTATCCATCGACAATGTCGGCGATTGTACTCGCATCAGCAGTGCTGCTATGTGCGGTTTGCCTGTGGAGAAAAACATTTCGTAAGTGTGTTCATAATCCGGGGCAAGGGAGTTCGAGCTGATACATACGCCGCTTGGGAAGGCACATCGGTCACCCGAAGGTCGAATGGATCCGAGCGCACTCTTGTCGGCACAAGCGACGCCACAGAGCTTTCATGACTGCTAGTATCAGCCGGAGCAGCCTCGTCGACATCCCCGAGACGCATGATGTCGCGCCGGGCGCTTTCGGCATCGGTGTAAAATCCTCTCGGCCTGTCCATATGTTTAGCGTGAGTTCTGATTGTCGGTGCAATGGGTGGACATACATGGCGGATGGTTCCTCGAAGTAGTTTTCTAGGAGTCCGTCTAGTTCTGCAGGTGTCTCGTAGTGCGGTGAACTTAAGATCAGGGAGGCGTGCGGATTGACGAGGTCGAAGGAAGCGCCTATGTCCCGTTAACGATTTAGAGTAGATGGGTATAGACTGGAGAAACACGAACCTCTGTAGTGTACTCTCGTAGGGTGTTGTAGGTCACCTTACGAATAATGTCAGCGAAAGGTGTGGCTGGGAAGCTGCATGAACACTTACCGCTTAAGCCGACTCGGTAGTCTCCGGGCGGAGCGGGAAACTGGTATTTGGAGAGTGAAAAGTTGGACGACTCGCCAGTTTGAATCTTCCGAAGCCCGCCTTCTCTGCGGGTTGACTCTGAATGGATTCCGTGGAATGACTCCAGCTTGGTGTCTCGAGGCGTGGCGTTGTTTTGAATCACTGAAGGTTTGTTTTGAGCACCTGACCTTTCAGCGGTGGCGATGCTGGTGGCGACCGATTCTGGCGGGAGTGAAGTCGCTAGAAACCCTGCTTGTCGTTGTTGCTGCATGCACCATTCGTAGTGCTTGTGTGAAGATTGCCCTTGACTCTGCCCTTGACCTTGACCTTGCCCGATGCCACTGCTGCTGCCACAGTCTCTGCCGTCCTCGCCAACGTGCACTACCGCGTGCACCTCCCACAGCCCTTGTTCACGATGTGGAAGACGCTTTGCACGCCTCAAGCCAAACGTACCTTGATTATAGTCCCAGGTGTTGAAAGCTTGATAGCCTTTGGTGCCCGCTTGCGGCTCACTGTACGAGCTCGCAAAGTGAGGGGTGGTCGGAGTAAGAGTCGGCGAAGACTGCGCTGTTGTTGCGCTGGATGATAGCGAAGGTGAGGAGGCGAAGCGAGGTGAGGGCGTTGAAGGCAAAAGAGGGAGTAACGAAGGAAGAGTGTGATGCGACGGGCGCGCAAAGTCGAAGAAAGGTTGCGCTTCAGCCTGAAAAGGCTTGTACGCTGGTACTTGGCTTTTCGGCTCGCTGCCAATAAAGATGGCAGTGGGTTTCTTGCGAAGGCGCTTCGGAGCAGTGTCTGTGAGAAGTGATGGTGGTTTAGACCGTCGTGGCGGGTGAGGAGTGGGAGTGCGTCGAGGATCTGGCGTCGGTGGGCGGGGCACAAGCGGAGTTGCATTAGCGTTGGAAGTGAGGTCAAAATCAAAGTCCGCGAGCAGCCCTGTTTCCGGAGTCGCCATAGTAAACGGCGGAGGAGTAAGAAATTGTGCTGCGTTCGGGAGCACTCTTTCACTCACTTGTGTTTGCTGGCGTTCTATTGGCCAGCCGGCGGACAACCAAAAGTACGCTTGCTAAGAATGCTGTATGAGCTGGAGCTCAGGATTTTGCGCTCCAATCGTAAGGTTCCTCGATAATATCGTTTCCGGATGTGTCGTTATTCTCGGGTCCACTTTGGTCAGCCGGATCAGTTTGACGAAGTGGCACTGGTGTGTTTGCGCTGCGTCGATTGATCCAGAGAATAGGCGGGCAGTTCTACTGGCTTGCCTTGTATTATATGCGTATTCGGTCTCTTGGATATAAATCGGCTGGATATGTGCCGGATCAGGTCGCGGGTCCAGATCTTGTATCGCGCGGTGTACGAGCCAGCATACAGCAATTCCCAGCAGATATTCCAGGCGTCACGGTGCCATTCCTTCCGCTTAGCACGCTGATAAGTCGTTGCTTCTTCCTTGGAAAGGGCGTCGTATGATATCTTCCAATATCAGAGAGGAAGACTTGTATTCCAAGAGTTCAACGGAGGACGCGTCCGGTCTGTCCAAGATTTTCCAGCGTGCTTCCAAGTGGCGATATGCACAGTAGGCGGTCTTCCAGGAGTTCATCAGTCCATCATAAAAAGGAAACACCGCTTGACGCAAAGAAAATGGAAAGCATCACCTAAGACCGTGCCCGGCCATCCGTGAAGAAAGCATGGGACCTAAACACATCACCCAAAGAAAGAACCGACCAAGCTTCGGGCCACGGCCACCACCCGACTGACCGGTCAGCGCCACACATATACGCCAGCACTGAGCGTACCGGGATTATCATGCGCACATGGCTACCGGCATGAAACCAGCAAATGTGCTACCACAGTCGTGGCCAAACACTGAACGAAAGAGCAGAAGCCGGAGAGCAGGCACATCGTACCGCTGCAGTCGGGAAAGCCAATCAAAGTTCGTGTCCCCACTGCAGCCTCAGCCATCTCGAAATGCCGATGCGCGAGACATGCACAGTGACATGGTTCGACTTTACGATGCTATCCTTCATTGTTGCATTTCGACTGACATTCTGTGCAGGAAGTCACAAGATGCTTTATAGCCTAATACTGAACAACTGACAGACTCGACTTGAGCCTCTCGAGTCAATGTACTCGCTACAATCCAAAATTCCACGTGTGCTACAGTTTTCTCTCACGTTTCGAGATAGTCTTCACATCGCCTCTTGGCTATCCATAAGTCCAAAGCCAATCAGCGCGCCGAAGCGACTCGCTGGCAAGGATACGCTGCAGCCAGAAGTTCGGTACTGACGAATCTCACAAAGACCAATCGAGAAGCGCAACCAGCCTCTCACTTGCTCACGGTGGAGTGTTAGCGTCAGGTAGGGCTGCAGTATGCAGGTCATTCGTGCACAGCTACCGAGGGCGAGATGACCGTCGTGTCCGTATCTCTGGTAAGCTGCGTGGCGGTGCCAGCCAATCACGGGCGTAAAGTGCGATTTGATGATGGAGGGTTGTTTGAGGCGAAAGAGAGAATGTCTCAGACGTGCGTCGTGCGGTGGTTCAGTCGGATTGCTCCCGGCTGCTTCGGCAGGTCTCGTAATGTGCACCAGGTGATATTTCAAGGTACATAACTGCTTTCATTGGTCCAATGTAAACGTTCAAGCTTGCCAGTGATAACGCCGACAAGAACATGTTCGCTCTGTTCATGAACTTGAGGGGTTGCGCAAACTGTATTTCACATGCACGCGAGATGAGCTTGAACTATGGCGGTGGCTGTCACATGCAAAGAAGGTAAAAACATGATGTCCTTTGAAATTACTGCTACAAGCGAGATCTTGCCAGATCTGCGTCCTTCCCGAGAACTTGCGAAAATGAAGATAGGGAGTGACCTTACCATCCAATGATAGGCCCTCATACAAAAAGAGCGCCTGGCCAATTTGTCGTGATAACAAATGAGAGGTTTGAACAAGAAAGTCGAGCGTGCGCAGGCTATAGTCGCTTGCCTGGAACAAGGATGAAAAGACAGCAAAGCGCCGCATCTACCACGGCTATCCAAGCGAGGCACATGAGTGCACGCTTGTTGAGTAGTTTCCTGGTAGAAAAGTCAGCGTGTGCTCCTATGAGGTAGTTTAGACTGTGGGCGTACCTCACGAATGGCTCCTTTACTCTTGAGAAGTTCATGAAGGTGTACTCGCTGTACCCCGCCAATGCCAGTATAGGATCCAGCATGTATTGGTGAGTTGCTAGTAGGTATACACCCACAGTAAACGGCAGTATCTCCCAGCATCTCCTACTCCGACTAGCGTCCAAGAATATCAGTACGAATGCCGTCCAAAGCGCGCCGAAAAGTGCGATCAAGCCTGTGATCAGCCGTAACATCATGCTTGGAGCAACAATGTTTCCTAGCGCTTTTGCGCGCAAAAATCCAGGGAATGCATCACGCTCCATCGCCTGGAAGACGTAATCCTTTGCAGCATCGAACACTTCTGGGTCATCACGGCCCTCTTTTTCAATGCTGTTTGTGATATCATTGAGAATGCCTTGAGGGAGGATAATCTCGCGCTCAGCACCCGGCAGAAGGTATGTGTAGAGGATCTTTTCGGCTGAGGCGCGAATGTCGGCACGCGCGACGGTATGGTTTGGCGAGCTGTTGCTGTTGATATGAGGAGAGGGTGTATTCGGAGAGTTGCCGTCGCCGGCCATGTAGCTGGGTCGTGGAGGCTCTTCAGATGTAAGATCGCTGCGATTGCTGTGCTGGCTGTTTTTGGGCGAGTGTTTACTGCCATTGTCGTTGCGGAGGAAGGCAGATAGCCCGCCTTCGCTGGAACGGTGTCGGTGTCCGCTGGGGCCTTGTTCCGAAGAGACTCTTTCGAAGTTGTCGAGAGCTTGGGATGAACGCTTGCTTCCACCACCCTTTTCAAGCTCTGGTGTGCCGATCAATACTGAGCGGCGCAATTCGCGAACATAGTGTCGGCAAAGTGACATGTGCTGCGAGACATCGAGCCTGTTTGTTTTCATGTTGTCAGCCCACAATCTTTCCCAGCGCAGCGCCCTCGCCATTGCGCAGGCGCACAGCACGCAGCCTAAGCATACCAAAAGTCCAAATAATCCACGCTCCGCTGCACATCGCGCATATATATGTAGAAAGAGAACAGATCCACCGGCGCAGTTGTTCGGCGCGACAGCACTTCGAAGAGGTTGGGTAGGCGGTCGCGAGGTCCCATTGAGTCGGGTGTGGGTGTGCGCGACGCCATGGTCGGCAGATGATGTGTCGAGGGTCGCTGTGAATGGTGTTGCGCCGTGTGTTGTGCGCGTTGCGAGTATGTAAACTGTAGTGACGGCGGTCGGTCTGCTCAATCACTGCACGTCCCACGCGGCAGTGAGAGGGATATGGAGATGGGGATGAGCTGGGCAACGCCAATTAGCGCGAGAGTTGAGAAGCGGAGGGGCCAGGGCGCGCTGCCAGCACCACTCGCGCGTGCAAACTTTCAGACCTCATTTCACCTCATCTAACGAGCCGGCACTTCTTCGCTAAATCATCACCGCGATGTCTGCGTTTGAGTTTTAGTACATGTCTGAACCTCTGACGTTTATGAGGCAACATCACACCACCATGCTTTGCATCGTCGCTTCATAAGTCTACGAGCTCCAATCCGCTGTGCCGACACAACAAACACTTGATGCCGTGAATGCGCTGCTGTATCGCTGAGACGACCATGAAGTTATTCTGGTGACTATCAAACCCAATCACAAATCCGCTCACCTTTACAACTGAAAGGATGGTCAGACTGGACGTTCATCCAACATCCAATATACCGATACCATCCAGCTCAGGCGATGATCTGCTCAGATTTGCCGCTGAGGTGCACACGTCGATAGCTGCTCCCTCCGTTCACGTTCGTGATGATACCTGAGGCTCTAGTAAGAAAAATCTCAATAAAAGCCAGCGAGATAAATCCAATCGCTCCTTTGTTCCTCGTTCTGGAATACAGTACTACCCAAAACCTCAGCAAGGTAATCAGCAATGCAGGTCGCTAAGATGTACTAGTACTCTCCGCTTCATATCCCTTGTTGCCCGGTATGTCAGGCAAAGACATCGCTGTACGAACCATTGAGATATCTCAAACGCACACTCGGGCTTTCTACGTCACATGTCGTGCTACACAAGATGTTGGTTACATGAATCTTGGTGGCGTCCATGGAGATGTACCAGTGCTCTCTGCTCCACGTGCCATACTATCTGATATGCTAGCCAAGGAAATCACAGTGAGAGCCAACGAGATACACCGGTGCTCTCTGCTTCATGTGTCGTACTACTTGAGACATCGGTCAAAGAAATTACAGTGGGGGCCACCGGGATGCATCGAGTCTGTATCCGTGCAACCTGCGCCATTTGTTGTACGACCCCAAGAACTGGCGAAAGAAATTGCGGTGAGAGCCATTGAGACAAGAAGAAGAAGCGATGTAGTATGTTCAATGCAACAATATTCCATTTTATGTCCAAACATTAAGTATCAATAAATCCAGAGTACCAAAAAGCAAACCGCTCAAGTCACCGCCATTTATATCTATAGTGTCGTCCAAGGATCGTATCGAATCGGCTTAACCGAGTATGTACACCGTTCGCGCCCGAACCAAAAATCAAATCAAAATCAAAGTGTCAAGTATCATCATCCTTTTCTGGCATAATCCGTGTAAGCTGTTCACCAGTCGTGGGAGCCGTGCTTGGAGGGCCAGCTCCACTCAGGCTTGTTGCCATGAGCATAGCCGGTTGGCTTGGCCTCGCCACCACTGGGCTTCACGTGGCCGCTAGGCACGTTGCCACCGGTCGGCTTTGGGCCGGAGCCGTGGCCACTACCAGTACCAGTAGGGAATGGCGGGTGAGGGCCGTGGTTGCTACCAGTGCCGGTGGGAAATGGCGGGTTAGATCCGTGGCCGTGGCCGTGACCGGTTGGCGTGGCGGTGGCAGTGTAAGTGACAACCACAGTCGTAGTCTGACCATTGCCAAGGGTGATGGTGGCAGTCTCAGTGGTGCAGTCGGAGTCAGAACCGGAATCGGAACCGGAGCCCGAGTGGGAGCCTGAGCCCGAGTTGGAGCCAGAGCCTGAGTTGGAGCCAGAGTTGTGGCCAGAGTTGGAGCCGGAACCGGAGCCGGAGCCAGGCCCAGAGGTAGGCTTAGGTGGCATGCCAGTGTAAACAGTCTCAGTGACAGTGACGTACGAGATCGGGCAGCTGGTAGGCTCTTCCACAGGGACCACAGGAGTGTGTTCAGCAGGAGTAGTAGTAGGAACGACGGGGCTGACAGGCTTGCTAGGACTCGGCACTCCTGTGATGCTGTGAACTTCCGTTGTGGTGTACGTAGTCAAGACGTGAGTAGTTGACAACGAGGTGCTGTAGTAGGTCGTTCCGCTCTGTGTAAAGACCGGAGAGCTGTGAGGCACGAACTGGGTCAAGGTCTTAGTGATCGGGTAGGTGCTCGTGGAGTATATGACCGAGGTGGTGTCGCCGGGAATGTGGGTAGTCGTAGGCTTTGCCGGTTCACAGCCGTGCTTGCACGAGGTCACTGTAATCACGCTGGTCGTGGGGGTAGTCGTGGTGTGAGTACCACTGGTGATAGTCACAGGGCAGGTAGTGACCGTCGTGTATGTTGTGGCAGTCTCGGTGTGGTTCTTCGGCGGTTGAGGCTTGCTACCAGTCGGCCAGCTACCAGTTGGATGAGGAGCACCAGTGGGACGAATGTGAGTCTCAGTGGTGTGACTCGGTGGCTTGCTGTGAGGCGCGGTGGGATGAGCTGGGGGCTTGCTGTGTCCTCCAGTGGAATAGACAGGCGGCTTGCTCCAGCTAGAGTCTACAATGGTTGAGTGTGAAGACCTTGACCAGGTAGGATGAGTGTAACCCCCTGTCGGCAGTACTGGCACACTGTGGGAGGAGCTGCTGGAAGACCATGTCGAAGAAGATACAGCAGAGCTGTGCGACCAAACGGACGAACTGCTACTCGAGGAACTTGAGTAAGTCGAGGGAGTGGCCGAGCTGCTGACACTCGAGTCGGTGGTAGTGGGATGTGCGGTAGATGTCGCCGAGCCCCAGGTAGCAGTGTTGGAGCCGGTACCCCAGGATGCATATCCAGGTGGATGATGGGGGTATGCTGCGGGCTCTCCATATCCGCCAGGCAGAGCAGATGCGCCACCGACCGCCGCGATAAAGGCCAAGGTGCGAAGCATGTTGGAAGTTTGAGATCGTATTCCGTGTATTAGAGCGATAGTGTTCTCTTAGTCAGTCGATATGAGAAAAGCAAGACGAAAGCAGAAGATAGTACGCGATTCGAGTGTTAACAACAAAGCGATGGTGGTCTGGATCTCTAAGCGAGTGAAGTCCAGTAATGCGAAGGTAGGAGATGGTATGAGCTTGTGAGATGCAGATGAAAGATGGAGATCGTCAACCTACAGCGTGGGATGTGGTGCCTGATATACAAACCCGTCCGGTATCGATGGTCTTCTACCAGAACGGTGGGAGGGTGTCAAAGCATCACGAGGATGTTGCTAATCACGGCAATGAGTCGACGTCAGAAGGTACGAGATGGCTCAGCGACACTCTAATCTTTCTCGGTAGGCTGCAAACACGAGTCGATAGCGTGGACGGACCACGCCATGCCATGTGAGGGTAGCATAGGGCGACGTCGCATAGCAGAGTGCAGTGGGAGGCGTCTTCCAAGAACGGTTGCACAGCTGTGGCTCACGCCTTACCGAGCCTCGCGAGCGTGGTCGGACGCCCTGTCAGCTTCAGGTAGCCAATCGGCAGTATTCTCGATGGTGATGTATTTTCAAAATGTATACGAGCGGCGCAGCAGCAGCACTATGGCGTTCGGGACCACCGGCCGAACGTGGAGGTGAGGTTGCTTTGAAGAAGCCTTCTCATCGCGCACTTGTTCGTGTTTGGTTAGCAACCGTGCTCTCTCGGATCTGTCCGCCCCTATTTCTGGAGCGATCTCGCTTGATCGCATCACGCAGACCTTGCGATGCAACCCTCCCAATAAGACAATTAATGAAGATACCAAGTGCGCAAATTTTGCTGGACAGCGACTCCTTGATACTGACACTCCCACTATGGGGTTTCAATCTTCCTCAAGCGTGAGTGCCTGTCAAGGTTGCCGAGCAAGAATCGGATGGAACTCATGAAGGAGCAATATGTCATCCGGCATGCGCGAACTATGCGCAGCGCAATTCTCCTACTGGCTGAGTGGTATCGGTTTTGATGCTGACAATGCTGCCGGGAATCGTGTTGCATGAGCATGGATAGTAATCGATGCACGTCCCGGTAGGGCCACAGCTGGTCGAAGGCTTGAAGGTTCTCAGCTGTCATCATCCACGCCTCAAAAGTCTGTTTTCCGTCTCACCGACGTTGAGTGAAAGGCTGGGCAAGCTTTCTCGGCTGCAGCCGGATTGACACAGTGCGCCTGTATGATGTTGAATTGTTGATATTTGTGGACAATGGTACGCATGTGCGCAGAAGACGACTGAACTTGCGCATCATGCTCGGGCTCTGATGATGCGTTGGCAACACACCCAATTTCATGAATGCGCGAGAGGCGCAATATTGAAGAGGGGAAAGAGACGCGAGATTAATCACTAGGCACACTCCGAGCACACAACACACAACACGAGGGTATCGGTGTGCCTCATTTGGCCGTATGCGGCTAGAAGCAAGATATGCATTGTTATGAATGCGATGCTAGTGGTCAACAAGAACGAACTTGGTGTCGCTTATCTTCCAATAAACCTCGTATATTCGTGCTGTCTAGCGCGGGAATTCATATCACATCATACAGTGTTGGCGCAAGAGTCTGGATGCGAGGCATGAATGGCTTCCTCATGGAAAGCGAGTATCCTTTCAACAATGCTGCCGTTTGAAAATTTGTCGAGCGGCTCTTGATTGGCATCTGGGTTATCTTCAGCTAATATCAGCGCAATCAGCGATACTGCTTCGTCTCTTTTATGCGAAGCGAAGTCTGCCACAGTTCTTGGTCACGGCCGTCACGTGTCTCCCGCCTTTCTATGCCAGTGCCATCGCGCGTAGTCTTTGGTTGAAGGAAGATTGCCATTGAGATGCCAACATCGCTGTGCCAGTATGCGAGCAGTGGCTGTACTACTGCTAGCTGGCACAGCCTAAGAGGTCCATCGTGAATGCTGGGACGACAGTATCCTGCAACCTGATCTATATCTCGTCGTCCTTGTTCTAATCATCTGTAGCAAGCTCACATTCGATTTGAATATATTGCACGATGGATAACGATATCTGTAGATACCAGAATATATTTTCCATCGCTTTACATTGCTAAGAATCTCTCAATGGTGGAGAGTTCTTGATAAATATCGACGTCCGATAGTACTGGCATGTGAACTAACTGATCAAGTGAGTGGCTGCAGACTTACGCACTATGCCTTCGACCAATCGGCTACAGAACATGCGCTACTGCAAGCGCGAAGTTAGGGTCCAGCTCGGCTTTGGGAAATCTCCATCTGATCTGGAGAATGGAAATATTGGAAGAAGCGCTTCCACCAACGTATTTCTACAACCACATTTCACCATGGACGCCTCACAATACCTGAAAAACCATGGATGGCAAGGCTCCGGCCACTCTCTGGACGGCAACGGTCGCGGCCTCAAGAAACCTCTTCTAGTCTCGAAAAAAGTCGACGTCCTCGGTGTCGGCCTGAACAAACACGCGGCAGTGAGCGATCAATGGTGGTTAAGAGCATACGATCAAGGACTACAGACGCTCGGAACTGGAAAAGAGAGCGCCCTTGCGCAAGCACAACGACATGGAGTTAATCGGGGTGGACTTTACGGGCGGTTCGTGAAGGGCGAAGGCATGCCTGGCAGTCTTGGACAAACGATCTTGCCCTCAAGCACGCCTGCTGAGGCCAAGGTGGTTGCGGGCGCCAAGAAAACTTCCGACAACGGTATGCTGCCTACGCCTCAAGACTCGGATGCCCAGGAAGAGAAGGCAGACCGCAAGCGCAAGCGCTCAGACAAATCCGAAGAGAAGAAGTCGAAGCGAAAGGCGGACAGTAGCAAGGAGGACGAGGCTGCCAAAAAGGCAAAGAAGGCTGCGAAGAAGGCTGCGAAGAAGGCTGTGAAGAGCATCAAATTTGGAACGACTACGGTGGATGCTTCTGGTGCAGAGGAAGAGCTTGACTCGGAGAAGCGAGCACTATACGCCAAGCGTGCTGCAGAGAAGGGTGTCTCGCTCGAGACTTACATCAAGCGAAGACAAGAAAAGTACGCTGCTAAGAAGGACGAGAAGCGGAAATGAGGAACCACACCATTGCATTGAGCCAGAGGGAGCCATGGCAGCGCTATTCATGTGCATTTTTGGACGATACACCGGCTTCTGAGTCTCTGATCGCCGTCGCACGGGCCGGAGGTCGATAACCATCCCTACGAGACAGACATGATAGCCGCGCTAGACAGAGCGACCTGTGACTGTCCGGCATTCTTGGCACAAGAGACGACACAATACATGCCTGCGCCTCCGCGCAAGAAGCTAGAAGGCCAGATGGAGAGCACGTTGATGTCACAGCAGGTCATGTGTGGCGTGACAGGCGCCGCGCTCTCGGGGGAGACGCTGACTCTGCTTATCAGTGCAGTAAAGGCATTGAAAGTCGAAGTCGTCAATAGGGTTGGCGAAATACATCCACAAGTCCAGTAGGGACCATATATAATAGAGTCAGGCCAAGGGTAGTCAAATGGGGCACATTTACAACAGGCGGATCTCGTCCTCACCAAAGGATGGAAACAATCAAAACAATACAACATACCAACATATTAATGTTTTCAATCAGGTCAGCTCGAACTACCATTGAGACAGCACTAGAGCTGTAGGCCCATTCGTGCGCAAGAACTAGACATCATGCTCACTGCCCATGAACGCATAGCTGACCTTGAAGCCCGGGATGTATAGATTTCCAAGGTTTCTCGCTCTTACCATCAGACTAACGAGTGTTTGCTGTATACATACATTTACTGGATTCTTGGCCATCCTGAATACGAGTCCCTTGCCATGCATAAAAAGACCGACCGTGCTATGTCTCCCACTCCAACTTGGCCTTCAAGTCACAACATTGATCTGTCCTGCTCTTTAATAAACACCCCAATGGCCAATAGTGTAAGCCAAAATCCTGAGAGCGTCGAAATTGAAAACCTCAAAGGCTGGATCATCACCCTGGTCATTGAGGATTTCCAAGACACTTGCCAAAGGCCATTGGGTGTAGTTTTCGTAAGCCGTGTCATCGAGGGGCGAGGACACAAAATGGGGAACAAGCCGCATGGGACGCCACAGGCCGAGTAGAAAGACTTCGCGTCCGTTCAGGTTTTGGTCTCCGATTTTCCAAATCGATCGTAAATATTGTGGTGCCCTCGGGTCTGATGCGCAGAGTGCCGGGTGGTCCAACGTGTCTTTGAGGACGAGGTCGACGTTGCGGAAGACTCCAACCTCCGGGTGAATCTTGTTGAGCCAATTCTCGGTGCTCTCTTCCACTCTGAGTGCACCTGCCCTTGATTCCACGCGATAGATCAGGTCAAGCCAATACTGGCTATTGGCGTGGAGATGAGGGTGTTGTTTCGCGGCACGCAATGACCCGAAGCGCTGGCAGAACGAGTTCATGTGCTGGACCAGGCAGATGTTGGTCTCGACTGTCGCTTGAAACGTGTTCAGCGCGAAGAAGCCGGCCATACACTCCGCGCGCACCTGCTTGCTGACGGCTGTGATGAGCGGAGCGACGAGGTTTCCTAGATCCAGAGGATCTGGTCTGAACACCATGTAATCGAAGATTCGCATCCGAAGTTCAGGAGGGAGATCGAGAAGTCGGAACGGCGGACCCTCGTGCTTTATCATCCTGGCGCATGCATCTGCATATATGCTTTCGCGGGCGAGGCTTTCGGCTTGCTTGAGCATTTCTTCGAAGTTTCTGGGCGACGGTGTAGCTCTTGCACTGTTGCGCTTCGACCTTCTCCTTGGCACATCCGTCTTCGGCTTCTTGTGAATATCATTTTTGGCCATTCTCTTGGTTTGCGCTATCCATTTCTCGAAGTTCTTCGGCGTTGCGCCGCTTCGGGTGCGTTGAGATCTGCGCATTGTGTCGAGTATCTCGCTGGGCGTACTTTGTGAATGTCGTGACTAAAGATAAATGCGATAGGTTGGTTCGGAGCATCAGAGGTCAGAAGACATGATGGACAGAGTTGGATGTTGCATGGGTGGCGTTGTGGTTTGGAATGCGATGATGCTTGCTTGTACGCTTTACAACAATCCGTGAGAGTCTGTAGCGCGCCTACCTTCACTCGTCAACGTTCTCACTGGTATCTACTCGCAGCTAGGGGAGGAACGTCCAGGTAGGTATGCAGAGCAGGAGCTTTGGGACGAGATGGCCTTTTTGGTTGCATCCAAATGGATTG
>Ga0265797_10003866_pt1 | contig 23469 bp, 15 predicted proteins | sample P2T30metagenome_FD_192433 | JGI IMG/M metagenome (GOLD analysis project Ga0265797, IMG submission 192433) | Plant litter microbial communities from East Loma Ridge, Irvine, California - P2 T30 | ecosystem: Environmental > Terrestrial > Plant litter > Unclassified | place: USA: California... | reverse complement strand
CCCCCCCCCCCCCCCCCCCCCCCTTTGTCGATGACGTGCAGATAGGTTAGCAAAGGCATGTTTCTAAATGGATAAAAATGTCATGTGTGTGTGTGTGTATGTGTGTGGTACCGAGTTGGCATTCCAATCACGATGCCGGAGATTTGGAAAAGGCACAAAGAACTTGAAAAGTAGGCAGCTATCTGTTACGGGGTTTTTTTTTTGTTGTTTGCCGTTTGCGTCCCCCGCTCCCCCCACCCCTTCTTATCTATAATCTTTCATCCTAGTTGCCCTACAGGTTCGTCATTACTCAAAACACCAACCATGTAGAAATTTTGATAACTCTCTCTCTCTCTCTCTCTCTCTTCCTCTATCATAAATTACTGCACACATTCCTAAGCCTTCCTCTATCTACCTATCTGACTCCTAATTCCTTCTATCCCTCTTACTCTAAAACCCTACACATATATAACTTAACAATACACACGTTGATAATAAATTACTCTCAGCTCTACATTCTATCCTATCCTATCATATGAGTTTCCAAGTGATATCGATGCTTAACAGTAGATTACCTCAACGCGCAGTCTTGATGCAACAGCAATACAAGAAAGTAGTAGACAAGGTTACTATCCAAACACCCTGTACTTGAATCGAATATAGTGTTTCCGCAACTACATGTATGTGTATTAAAAAAAAGAGATTTGATATATGCCAAGTCTGATTTGAAAGCGATTAGTTTTTCCATTCGAGCTGTGTTTATTTTTTGGTCTTTCTTCAGTAGCGTCACTACGTCGGTGCCACTTCTAGGCAACTGATAGGATTCTAGATTACTATAGTCTCTAGCTCTATCTCTGTCTCACTCGTCTCTACATGTATATATACACAAAAAGAAGAGGGAGTCTATATATTTCCATCCAAGAAGACAGAATAGGATTGACTAGCAAACTTGGTCATATATGTCTTGGTACAAAAAAAGTCTTTACCTTCAGCATTGGTTGAGTTGCTACTTTGTATGGTTGAATAGAATGTTAAGACGAGACATGTATACGCTTCTTCTACTACCAGTACCATATCTCTCGATGCTACTGTCAAAGGTATGTATACATACTACTCCATCAAAGCTCTATCGTCACTCTAACAACGGAGCGAATGCCTCATCATATCCCACAACACAGACTCCCCTCCTCTGCTATCACCGCTTTCTTTACTGCCGCCAGAGCCGGCGTCTCTCCACTCTTCCTAGCACTCGTTGAATACATAAATTCGCCACCTTCATACTGAGATTCGTTGGCCCAACCGATGGAATCGACGATCAATTCACAAAGTCGACACCTGTACTACGTTGGCATAAGTCGTGTACAAGCAACGGTCACAGTCAAAGAGTTTACAAGGGGAGCCATGACATCAAGATGCTTGTATGTGTTTTTACTTTGGTGGTCTATGGGTATACCGCCGCAATCATGACCTTCCAATAGGACGCTGCGCGTTGTTGGATGTTGGTGTCTGACTCTACAAAGCATGAATCCTTCGATGTGACACAAACGACGTGATGGCGTAGGTGGCGTCTAGAAGTCTTGGTCGTCGTTTCCAGCAATGATCACGTTGTTGACCTATGCGTTGTGGTCAGTTACATGGTCACAGTGACAAGGGATGTCAGCGAAGGGGGCCGCGGGTAGCACAAGAAGCCTGGTTCGCGTGCAACAGGTGTTGCCAAATTGCATGCAGCACTCGTGCATCCGTGTCCTCGCTTCCCCGCTTCCCCGACGTCGCAATAGAGTCAATGCGGAAAAGAAAGGGATAGAGTAAGGAAAGCAAGGTCGCACGGGTGGAGGAGAAGGCGGAAGGGATGGCGGGAAACAGAGTAACACCGAGGCGTGTGGCGCAACAAGCGACGACATGTCACGAAACAGAAAACATTACAATACATACCTTGAGTACCATACGGCACAGCTGTGTAGCGAGCAACAGCTGTTGCCGTTTCGAGATCAAGGGATCGATCACGAAGTGCTCCTTCATGTCTGCACAAACGCCACGTTAGCACGATATCCGATAATTCAGCCACCAATGTGGCCCATGACAATGGATAAAAGTGACAGCAAAGCAAATGTCTCAGATGACTCGCACTCATCTCCACTGGTGCGTTCACGCCAACGCAACAGTTGGATGGCGCGTGGGGGTAGCACCACATCCCGCGGAGGCGTTAGACACGGGAGGTTGCTCGTATCTCTCGGAGATATTCCGTAATGCAGGCATGCGCAATAGCGGTGAAAGTATAGTGATATGAGACGAAGCGAGCGCGTTGCCGAAACACAGGCGTGGGGGAGGTTGCAGAAAAACCATAAACAAGGGGGACTTACCATTGCTTCCCGTCTGCATGCAGTCAACGCCTAACCTGGTGTTCTTCTCCTTGGCTTGCCGGGACTTGATGTTAGCGAGGGTTTCGATGGGGCTGAGACCGGAGTTCTCAGCCAGGGCCATGGGAACCGAGTCCAGAGCGTCAGCGAAGGCGCGCATGGCATATTGCTCAAGACCAGGGCTCTGCATATTGTTAGCTCTCACAAAGACTCGACGGAGATGAGTGGTGGTTACCTTGACCGCAGCATCCTCAACTGCAAGCGAGCATGCTACCTCAGCAGCCCCTCCACCGTACACAATACGGCTGTCTCGGACCAGGTTTCGAACGACACAGAGAGCGTCATGTAGTGACCGCTTCGCCTCATCAATGATCATCTTGTTGCTACCGCGAACAAAAACGGTGACAGCTCTTGTGTTTGCGCACTCCTCGATGACCAGCATCTTATCTCTTGTAGTTCCAAAGGTCAGCTCCCTGACAATGCCCGCCTTTCCTAGCTTTTCCGCGCTCAGGTCCTCGAACCGTGGCACAATGCGTCCGTTGGTGGCAATGGCAATGAGTTCAATCTCCGGACCTCCGACCCACCGTACAGCGGGCAGCTTGTTTGTGAGAAGAAGATGGTTGGCCTCGTCGTCGAAACCCCACTGACATATCACTACGTTGGCGCCCGTGTTCTTGATCTGCTCAATCATTTCGGTGAACTTGTTTGACTCGTAGTTTTGCAACTTCTTGAACTCCTCGACCGTCGTGATGTCGAGCTTGTGCTTGGTCTTGGGCTTCGGGGGCTCGAAGGCGCAGGTCAGGATGGCGAGTTTGGCGTCCTTGACCTCTGATGGCATCTGAGGATGCGAAAAGTCCTTGTCTATTATGACACCCTTGACGAGCAATGTATCTTCCAGCGAACCGCCGACCTTTCCATCAACCTTGATAAGCTCAAAGTCGACGTCTTTCCGGTCCAGGTCTGCAACCGACAGCACGGCGTCTACGGCGATGTTGGCAAACTGGTCATGCGCCTTGGAGACGATCTTGCTGCCCAAGCTGGTCTTTGCAACCCTGAAGAGCTCCTCTGTGTTTTCCTTTGAGAAGTGGATCTCGTCGCTAATCTCGTCGAGCCTGGCCACGGCAACCTCGCAGGCCTGGTCGTAGCCGTCTGCTATCCTGATGGGGTGGATGCCCTTGTCGATGAGGTCGGCCGCCTGCTCAAGGAGAGCGCCGGCGAGCACTACAACACCCGTTGTTCCGTCACCAATCTCGTCGTCCTGTGACTTTGACAGCTCGACCAGTAGCTTCGCGACGTGGTTGGAGATTTCCATCTGGGAGAGAATGGTAGCACCGTCGTTGGTGACGGTAATGTCTCCGTCGGGCGAAATGAGGATCTTGTCTAGTCCACGGGGTCCCTGTGTATTCGTGAGCAGGTGTAGACTGCCGTTGGCACACTTTTGCATACCAGAGAGCTCTTGACAATGTTGGCGACCGTCTTGGCCGCCAGGATGTGGGACTTGACTGCTTCGTTGCCATGTTGCCTCTGCTTCCTGCCTTGACTATTCTGCGTGTTAGTCATGCGATGCCATGCCATTCTAAAGCCTCCATGTGGTGCTTCACATACTCTCTGACAATGATGAATGGCCTGCCGTTCTCATCCTTCATCACCTGTGCTACAAGGCATGTTGTCAGTCGCTGGATTCGAGGGCCCGAGAACAATAGTGAGTAGGTATATATCCGTAAGCATACCGTTGGAAAGATCGACCTCTACAGTAATCCAAAGTTAGCATATTGTTCATGTGATTACTGCTAAAGTTTGGAAGGGATCCAAGCTATGCAGCCTGCAACAACTTACGCATCGCCATGGTGAACAAATGCCCGCTAGAGAAACAGAAGAGAGATGCGGCAAACGATTCAACCTGCAGGAATCGGATACAAAGTCGATTCCGGGTATGTTTTGCAGTGAGGGGTGGTGGGGTATTACCAAACAACGAGCATCTCAGTCTCGAAATTTCCCCAGAAGTGCTTGGCATCTATCTGCTGGGTGCACGGGCCGCGAGTCGCGAACGCGCTTCCAGTCGCCAGCTCCAACCCTCCGCGTTACTCCTCTTATGGCTGCTGTGCTGGACTTGCCACGACGCTCACCGGCTACTTTGCACGCACAATCGCATCTGCCAAAATTTGCGCAAGCTCTGCGAAGCTATTGATATTCAACATACCCATCCCTCATCACTAGCGACTGCTACTTCAACATGCCTCGTGAGTTGCGCCTGTCCACGTGCTTCATTTACCTGCGCATGCACTGTAAATGCTGACATGCACATAGCTGCCCTCAGCGACCACGAATCCTCAGATGCCGAAAGCGTGCCCGCCAAGGGAAGGGGCAATGGCAAGCAGCCACAAATCGAGCCGGACCCAATAGACGACGATGATGAGGAGGATAGTGAAGTCGCGGAGGACGAGTAGGCAGATCATCATGTGCATCCAAGTTGCATCGCGCTGACTGCGATAGATTCGTGGTCGAGGCAATCCACGGTCATCGGTTTCAAAAGGCGTGTAGAGACACTCGGCTTCCTCACGGTGCTCAGTACTGACTGGCAGATTAGGGTGTCCTCCAATTCGATGTAAAATGGGAAGGTTATGATGATCCTAAGGATCGGACCTGGGAGACGGAAGAGAACATGTAGGTGGAAGATTTCCTTCCATCGCCCGACTCGCGACTCACAACTACAGGGAGGGCGCCATCGATGTTATGAACGAGTACTTTGCAAGAATTGGCGGACGGCCAGAGCCCAAGGGACAAAAGCGGAAGGGACGACCATCAATCGCAGGCACCAAATCAGAGTCCGGCACCCCCGCAGCCAGTGCTAAGCGGGCAAAACAGGACAAACTAGCAAAGGCAGAAACCCAATGGAGTCCTCCGCCAGGCTCGTGGGAGCACGATGTCAGCCATATTGATACAGTCGAGGAGAAGGCGGATCCCAAGACAGGTCAACTTGGGAGATTTGCCTACATTGTTTGGCTCAACCAGCAAAAGACACAACACCCTCTCAAGCACGTCTACCAAAAATGTCCACAAAAGGTCCGCTCGCCATGCATCCTCACAACCTCTACTCGAGCCTCACTGACATAGACTAGATGCTGGAATACTACGAAAGTCACCTGGTCTTTACGAACAATGCCGACGACACGCTAAATGGTGATGAAGGCGACGACGTTGCAATGGATGGCTACTAACACCTATCAAGATGACGACGATTAGAATGCGCATCCGAGCCTGAAACTGAGACCGACCGATACCGCTTATCCGCAAGTCCACATCGCCCCGCTAATGCATACCGAGGACATGATTCCTACAATCAGATACCCGATCGTGGAACCTTTCACACCTCCACTCGTAGATTGACCGACAGCACCCAAAAAAAACAATATCTATACCCGTCTTCTATATCATCCTTGTCTCCGATGGTTTTCCCATCTGGAGCGGAACTTGTCCTGAGAGCACCTTGATCGACATCTCCATAACATTTCGCTTGGTATGGCGTACACTGAGGCTGGTGTAAAACGCCAGCTTTCTTGAATAGGACTTGGGACCTCCTTGGTATTGAATAAAATGGAGTTGGAAAGGGGCGTTCCAGCGTTTTCAACTTTGTATAGTATATCTTTATCATTCATGTTCAAAACACCCTTTGTTACATCTTTCTCTTGGATGGGAATGTCTTGGATTCACACATGTACCTGTTCTTTGATTAGTATCGAATGGGGGAGCCCAAGTCACATTAGCAATGCACTCCTGTGGGCTCGTTGACGTATCACACGACTTCCCTATTCAAGGCCCACAAACACCAAACGTATCAGCAAATCAAGGTTCTATGCGCACATCCATTGAAAGAACATCAAGTCGTCTATTTACAACAAAAGCGGGTAACGCGATGTCGTTGCGGGGGTATCCCAAGGCTATCATCCATCATCTCTTCGCGTCTAGTCCACTCCATTCATATTATCTCACACCTCAGCGTAATCAAAATCCATCAAGGGTAACAAACGCCCCTCAGCTTGCTCAATCCCATAAACGCCTATCGCAAATGCAAAATGTCGTGCAAAGTATAATCTCATCCCCATACCTAACCATTTTGTTGGGTGTATGTGTATGTGCGTGGGGGGGTTTTGTGGTATCGTGTGTAATCGTCAGGTTTGCTGTACTATCCATTGGTTGTGGTGTTTATACATTCTCCGTCATATCCGAGACGGAGGATGCGGTGCCGCCGACGGCCATGCGTGTTTGTAGGTAGTAAATTCCGTATGCGATGGCGGCGATGAGGATGAAGAGGATGAGGATGATGAGGAAGATGACAACGTTGCGCTTCATGGTTGCGGGTGGTTGTGGTGGGTTGGGTTGTAGAGGTTGCTAATAAGTCTAAACAAAATTGTAAGTTGAGAGTTTTTTTTTCACAAAGTTCAAGAGCAATGTATTGCATACCTGTTCGTCTTCTTTTTTTAACAGAAGTTTATCGCAAAATAAATATCCAACAAAAAAGTGTTGCAGTTCTTTGCCAACGCAGACCGGTGATCCAAGCTCAAGTAATGAATTCGTCCAAGATTCGTCGCAAGTCAAAGATTATTGGACAACAACAAAAAACTTACCTACTAACAACAATGTTTCGTAAATGAAGTAATTGATGCGAGTAAGTAGTAGTAGAATATTCAGGTATGCAAGCCAAGTGTGTGTGTATCCATCATCCCTTCTGCGGCATGCAAGCTACTTTTGTACAGACGTGGCGGGGTGCGTGCACCAAGGTGGTTGGGTGGTCGCGGCACATGGTTGGAGGGGTTGGGACGACGCGCGCGTGGCTGGACGAGAGTCGGTGAGGCTGGATGCGAAACGCGGGAGACAAGTTCAATTTTGATTTTGGCGGTGGTGACGTGGAAGAGGGGGAGATATTAGGCAGGAGTGAGTTTGGACGTGGGATGGGTCTTGTGCGTCAATGTGTTGTGTTGGGGGTGGTGCGTAAATGGTGCGCGCGGTCATGTGGTGTGGCGCAGGCGTTTTTTTTGGACTTGCAGATTCTAGGTAATGCGAGCACCAACGACACAACCTACGAGCAAACGAAAGCGGGTCAGTACGTGCGGCTTAATCGCATAGGCGCAGACATTCAACCTGTATGTTTTAGAGATGTATATATGTTTTGTTACCGTGTATCTGACCACACATGCGTGCTATTACTACGTTTGACCCCAAGGGATAGGATGCAAGGGATCTTTTTGTCCAAGGGATGCATTCAACTAAGGCTGCGAAGTTTTCTAGGAATTTCAAAAATACCGGGTTTTCACTTCAAGGCTATAGAATGACAGTGGATAGGGAGGCTGTGGTATTGGACATGAGCATGCATTCTTGAGCTCCTGATCCAGGGAGCACAATTGTAACTTGTACCTCGGATCGGCCGTATACGTCGTGACAGCACACCCTTGAGGAACACATTTGTCACAAAATCAAGGACACATCGTCGAGAGATTGGTTAGTGTTCAGTCGTGTGGTAGCTTGCAGATTGAGAGGTGTCATCACAAACATGTAGTTGAATATCCATGCGTCCCCCAATGATACAGAATACTGCTTTCACACGTCCTTCATTATTTCATCTCATTCAGGACTCAGCACTCTGACAACCTGCTGAGGGAAACTGAATATCCGAAGCCATATCGTTTGGAAAGAGTCGAAACACCAAGGAAGTGAACATATGCTTTCTCATCACCATCCCAGCAATGATGTCTCTTCAGCATCTGCCAGAGCTATTTCCTAATACGTAAATGTAATTGCCGCTATTTCTGAGCCACTGTGTTACTTTGAGGTCAACCTTGACATTCCCTTCGGATTCAGTACCCGCCCACGAACCGTCTAGTTGGGCCGACGGACATGAGCAGTGAATGAAAGCACATCTATCTCCGCACCTATATAACCCTAGCGAAGCCGTGAAATTTCTACTCTTTTCACTGAAAAATCCCCTTCTTCTGACACAGTTGCTGTTACGATCAGTCCTGTACTCGCTATTCTGTTACTACATTGCGCATTCGTCACAAAACCTGAACAAACCCACAAAAAAAGGTATTTTTATTTGCAACTATTTTACTAATAACTGTAGTCTTTCGTATCTGTTCTTTTGCTTATCATGGGGCGTTTATTCAAACACCTCTTTACCACTACCACCCTCTTGACGACCGTTGCTGGTGGTGGCACCAATCTCCAACTGCGTTCTCCCAAGCCCCAGATCCTCAGTTTTTTTGGTAGTGCTCTCGGTAGTACTCTTAATGGCGTCGGGGAAACTATTGGAAATGTCACTACAACAGCTGTTGGCGGAGTCCTGGGCTCACTCAACATTTCGCTTGCGACTGCGGCTGACTTCCTGACGCCCGCCCTCCAATCACTAATTACGGTAAGGAGCCCAGTATTCGGTTTGTAAAATCTTATTCATGCCCTCCAGGATGCTCCGATCGCCGTCCTCGATGATTTGCTCGCAGCAGTTTTGCATCCAAATCCACTGGATCCCGGCTACCATGGCTGGGGGTACTGGGGCTGTTTCAACTCTACCGCATACACCGCTTCGCATACTCCCGAGACCACTGATCCGACGCTGGGGATGAGCCCAAGGCTATGTATCGCCTTATGCGTTGCCGAGGGACTGGAGGTCGCCGTTGTAATCAACAACCAATGCTATTGCTCAAACGACACACCTGCCTTTAACGCTGGATCAAACGCCTGTAATCTCGCCTGTCCACTAAACTCAGGTCTGTTCTGTGGAGGTATTGCAGCAATTTCAGTTTTTAGACGAGCCATCACCGCGATTGCAGGGCCTTTACCGGCCAACCCAGAACCAACAGGTTGGCAATACAGTGGCTGTTTCTATGGCGACGCTTGGTTAGCGCTCGCCCCTTACGTTAGCTACTACAATTCCACCGTAGGCCTGAACGCTTCCACTTGCACTACCGTGTGTGCTGCCGGAAACAACGGTACTTCGTACACGTACGCTGCCCTGTACGGACGACGATGCTACTGCTCCAACAGTGCAGCAAGTCTAGGCCTACAAGCGGGTATCGGGCAATGCGGCAGAGCCTGCGAAATCAACACCACAGAGGCCTGTGGAGGCGAGAGCAACTACGTACCCTATCAAAGTAACACGCGTTCCATCATGATCACTCTCTACGTTCAAGCACCGGCTCCACCGACGACTGTCCCACAAACACCCGAGACACCCGGTCCCCAGGGCTGGCAGTACTATGGCTGCTACTACGGAGCAATATACCTTCTCGACGCAATCATGAACGGCATCCAGATCTCTGCACTTCTCGATGTCGTCCCCAACATGAGCGGCGACCGCTGCATCAGCCTGTGTCTGGCAGCGAGCACGAGCGTGACTTTGGACTTTGCGCTTACACTGGGCGGCACTTGCTTCTGCACCCCGAAACCACCCACGGAGAACTTACTATCGCCCAACCAAGCGCAATGCAACGTGCCGTGTCCTGGCAACTCGGCGCAGAGGTGCGGAGGAAACGACGATACAAGGCCGCCGACATTGGGTGCCCGACTCGTGACTATCCTGGGGAGACGAGCCAAGGTGAGTGGATTTCCATACCTTGCAAGGTTTTAATTATGCTCGAAACTGTGCTCTATGCTTTACTTTATCCTGGATTTCCCAACTCGAGCTTCCGAGTTGTTGTACAAGTGGTGAGTGACAGCAAAATCTCCTGCTGGGGTGCAGGTGGAGATGAGCCAGGCTTCAATTCACCTTGTGCGGTAGCGCACTGAACAACAGCATCAACAACACCGACATCAACAATATTGAAATGGACAGCGATAATATGACGAGAACATTTTACCGGGGTTGTGTACAACGAAAGGACTCCAAAAGAGGTTATACGACCAAGTATGAATTAAGAAAAAAACGAGTCACGTCTATAACACTAGACTTGTATATAGACAGTGCAGCGTCTATATACACGCGTGAGTACAGCAATATATTAGCATGAGTTTCAACTGCTAAGCTACTTCCTAGCCATTACACCTATAACCAATGAAATATGGTCGCCATGAAATGCATGCTGAAGAGTAGATCAAGGATTCTGAGTTGGAAGGATTGGGAAACGAGCAGTCAATGATCAACTAAGCTGACGGGTCGCCCTGTGCGAGGAAATGAAAGATGGAAAAAAATATTGTCATCATATCATTATTCTATCCTCTCCTTCCACGCCGGATCCTTCATCTTGCAGTAACCCCAAACAACGCACTATTGGTTTGAGCAAAGGAGACGTTAGCGGGCGGTAGATGTACTCGACAGTATAGTCTGAGATGTAAACAGCAAAGAGCGAGATATGCAAGGAATCCATCACTAACTAGTAAAAAAAAATCCCCTGCATGGAAATTCTTAATATGTATATGTTAGAATAGAATTAGGGCACAAAGGGTATACAGCCACCAAAACGCGCAAGAAAAGAGAATTACACTGCGAACAGCATTCGTCACCAAAGCATCTGGCCTGAACTGCCCCAAACTCCACGTCCAACATTAGCTTACAAAACTTAACCACCCTTCTGTACGCTTTTGCGAACCGAACATGTCCAGGGTGTTTCACTGATAGAACTTCCAGTTCACCTTTTTGCATTCCCACTCCTTGGTCACTTGTTGCATCCGATCCGTTAACCACCCACTCGTCCACTTTCCATCTCTGACCGGGTTACCTAGTCTCAGCACCTTGCTCAAATGGCACTCTCCGTCACCGTTCTTCATATATCGCCATTGCAGACAGTCTGAAACTGCTTCGCAGGCCTTTTCGCAGTTTTCGGCACTGTCACCGGCATCAGCGATTTTCTCGGGGAGTTTGTCCCAGTTTGGTGCTTCCTTGTCCTTTTCCTTCCCATTGTCTTTTCGTCTTGTAGGACGAGTGCCGGCTTCTTGGAAGATTTCGCTTTTGTGGTCCTTGGTATTGTCGGTCTTATTCTTCTCTTCTTCCTTCTTTGCGTTCTCGTCCTTGAGCTTTTGCTGCCGCCCTTGTGGTGCGACAATCTTGCTGTCCTGACTCAAGTTATCCCAGTTGTCTTTTCGAGCTTCAATGTGCGGTTGCACGGAATCGTGAAAGGCATCGCGGAACAGATACGGCGTTTCCCAGCCATGCGCACTAACCCAGCTTTTTTCGATTTCCCATTGCTGAGCCAGCTGGTCACCGTTGATTTGGTGCCATGATACGGCAGGGGCACACCACTGTCTCTTTGTGTAATCGAGCGTTTCTGGACGCTCGCCTTGGAGAAGTGGCCAGGAGGCATAGAACTCAACATGTGCGTCGCCAAGGGCTTTGGCTAGCATCAAGTCGCCGCAGCATTCCTCGCCCACGTTCTTTTCCCATTTGGTCGCGTATAGTTCATCATAGGACTTTGAAAACCGTCGAAGAGCAGCTTGAGACAACATGATGCCAGGCCCACGTTGGGCTAGATGAACGCTGGAGATGTATGAAGGGGCTCCGCTATAGTATGGTATCCGGTAGTCTAGCCTATTGATCCACTGCAACAGGTTCGTCCAGCTCAAACTCGTGTCCGCTTCAATGAAGACGACAAACCTAGCACTGGGGTTTAGATGATAGGCCTTGTACACCATGGGCAGAATCTTCCATTTGTCCAAGTCCTTTGTCTTCTTGGGGTCAGGCTTGTGCTCCGGGTCGGCCTGTATGAGTTGGTATTCCTTGAACTCGTCGTGCTTGATCTTGACCTCGTGACTGATAGAGTCGAGCGCATTGTGTACCTTGTGACCCTCGAAGTCGCCGGCGTGGTCGCTAAAGATGGCAAAGTTGGGTACGCAGGAGAGCAGGTTGCGGAGGTGGGTTGAGAGTTTGTTGATTTCTGCCTTGGATGTCTTGAGTACGACCATGACATGTGATGCGCCGCGGACGTCCCTACAAAACTCCTCGACTATGGGTGCAGCGGCTGCGTCTGGTGTTGGAGCCGCATTGACCGCATTTTCACTCTTGGAAACGGGTGTCGCTTCGGTAGCAAGTGTTGTTCGTGCCGTAGCGGCAGCTGCCAGCGCAGGTGCCATGGTTCGCGACTTCAACTTGGGCGCGTCCTCCCATCCTCCACCATCTTCTTCAAGCCCAACGACGCTCTTTGTGACAGGTGTGGGCGCTGCGGCCTGGCCATTTCCGCCATGTGTCACTTTGGCTGGTATGCGCATCGGCGTGGTGTGTGGCGTCTCGATGACTGGGGGCGGTATTATGGGGGCGGTATGCACATTTTTGTGGTCGTAGTGGTCTATCACAGGCAGCGCCGGCTCAGCGCTCTGGTGCGGCAGTCCGAAGGTCCAGAAGAAGGTTACGAGTGAAAAGGAGACGATGACGATGGCGAGACGAGAGGGCGTCATGTACGGCATCATGGTGACGGCGCGTTGTACGGCCAAACTTCAAACTTCGAGTTCAATCGAGACACGTCAAGCGCATTGAAAGTGAAGAGAGTGACGGGCTTCAGCGCATAGATAATGGGATCATGACCGTCGTGAAGGCAGAAGTCGCAATGCCCCTCTGTCAGCAATGAGGATGGGCCGGAGTAATGAGATGAGGCGGTGCGCTGTTGTTCGCCCCCTTGGCTGTGGCGCTTGGCCACCTGCATGGTGTACCCGGTCCAGGCCGTGGTTTGGCACCCTGATCTTCATCTCGTACATGATCGCTATCGTATACGACTAATCGCAACAAGGAGCGACTGGACTTTAGAGTACAGCTCGTGATGTGCACATTTCACAACGAGCAATGCACAATGCAAGCGCCTTGACGCGGCCGACGCGCAATGAAACTCTTGGCAACGTTACACGACAGAGGACACGTGACCTATCCATGGGGTATCATCCAATATTCCCGAGACACAACACAGCCTTTCGAGCAGATCACATAGCAGGGCAAGGGCCGGTACTCGAACAAAAGCAGCCGTACATGGTAGGATATGTGCCGACGATAGCTTTTCTTACTTGGACAGCATACTGCGAAGCAACAAGTACGGCTTATCGCCCTAGCCAATGCGTCGGTTATTCACCTTGTGCGAACACGAATCGGTACAAAGGCAAGAATAGCCTGTCAGCTATATAGCCATGTAATACGCTTTGGGAGAAAACCCCAACCCCTAGGTATCCATGTCTTTCTTCTCTGGCTCTGTAAGCGACAGCAACAGAAGCAAACAGGTCTCACCTGCAAAGAATTATGATCAGACCCCCCCAAGTCGTCGACACCATGTTTGAAGAAAGCTGGATTCGATTGTCAAAGACACCAACCTACTCTGGACACTCAGCTGTGCGCGAGGAAACCATACACGTCAACTTCCTTGGTGTGTGGATGTACTGAAGCCAGGCCCAAGGCTGTCTGAACCAAATTTCTCAAGCAGGTTGCCCCTCGGACCTCTCCGAACCGAAGGCCGATGGCTGCGTGGCCGGACGACCCAAGAAGATCTATTCTTGTTGCTACAGCCCCACGGATACGACTGAGGTATATTAGCAACGGCATGTGCCTTTCCAACACCCGACCCCACTCACGCCAAGCCCACCTGGCCCTGCATCCGTCCTGTACGTAAATGGGGCGCCTACATGACAGACATGCTGTAAGAAGTAGCAAAAGGCTTGTAAAGGCTTACCCCTAGAATGCTTGTCATGTCTTCTTCCTCGCTCTCCCAGTACACGGTCCGCTACTACGGTACCGCCATGGAGCCGAAAAAAGGGCCAATTCCGGATATTTCCATCAGGTTGGAAGCAGCTGTCGAGTGGGTATCGGGAGCTCCGCAACGGCAAGTCCGGGATAGCAGTCGCAGCCCTCAACTCGTCTCGGCTGACGAATGCATGACGGGAAAAACAAGCCGCCATCATGGTATGAGCTTCCATGTCGCAGCTGACGGGGTTTCCATCTGATCTGATTAGATGCAAATTTTTTCATCTGATAACCCACACGTCACGCCACCGCGGCTTCCTATTGGCGCAACTCGTCGCTGATGCCGGTTGATTATCGAGATAAGATTTTGCCGCCGAGCTTCGGTGAGCTTATCCCCGGACGTCCAACTGCAAAGAGTAACACTAAGCCCCATCCGTACAAGGCTAGCTGGGAAGGTGCATGGCCAGTGAACCGGCAGACGCATGCGTGCAGCTATTTACCCACCCATTGACCAGGAGCCGACAACCGGGAGCGACAGGACGTCCTGCAGTGGACCGTCTTGTCCGCGCGGATCGATCGCCCTTGCTTTATATGAACCTGCAGCTTGCACGGGTGCTTGTCTTATCAATCTCTGCATCTCCCTTCCCTCTGGGTCTTTACCAACACTCCTCAAGATGGGATTCACCTTCAAGGGACTGACTAGCAGTGCCCTGGTTTCTGGCAACAGCGCTTCCGCCTACGCCGACAACAAAGATGTCGCCGACATTCCTGCTTCCGTCCAAGGACACACCAGCATGGACGTTGCTCGTCCCGATGAAAAGCTGGGCGGCCCGAGGACTTCTCCGATGAGCAACGACTCTGATGAAGAGCTGAACAAGGTTGACACCACCGCCGAACAAGGTGTGCAGGCTGTTCAAGCTGCCTCGCTCATCTGGAACAAGAGGGACTTGGTTCTGGCCTACATCTTGTGAGTGCCCCTCACTGTCGACACCTCTATTAAACTTCGCTAACACTCTCCAGCATGTGGTTCATTCAGTTCTTCACCGCATACACATCCAGCACGTCCAGCACGCTCTCGCCATACGTCACCAGCAGTTTCAACAAACACTCCTTGACCGCGTTGACTACTGTCATTTCGTCCATCGTCGCTGGTATCTGGAAGCTCCCATATGCCAAGATCCTCAACATCTGGGGCCGACCTTTTGGTCTCTGTCTCGGCGTGGGCATCTATGTCATTGGCCTCATCTTGATGGCAACCTGCAACAACGTCAAAGCTTACTGCGCCGCCCAGACTTTCTTCTACGTCGGCTACAACAGTATCGATTTCTTCGTCACTGTCTTCATCGCCGATACCTCCAAGCTGAAGAATCGAGCCTTGTTCATCTCTTATGCGTCATCTCCCTGGCTCATCACCACTTGGGTGTACGGTTATGGAGTTAACGGCATTGTGGCTCCTGGCGGCATCGGCTTCCGATGGGCCTTTGGTATATTCGCAGTCATTGCGCCTATTGTTTGCTCACCTCTCCTTGCCTTGTTCATCATCTACGAGGGCAAGGCGCGCAAACAGGGTCTCATCTCACCGCGGCCAAGCCGCGGCACTTTTGGCCAGACCATCGTGTACTACCTCCGCGAGTTCGATGCCGTTGGCCTCTTGATCTTGGCTACTGGATTGTCGCTCTTCCTTCTTGCCTTCAACATCTACACATACCAGGCTGACGAGTGGAAGTCGCCTCTGATCATCTGCTTCCTGGTTTTCGGCGCGCTCTTGATTGTTGCGTTTGGTCTTTGGGAGAAGTGGGGTGCCACGGTCACGTTCATTCCATGGCCTCTGCTCAAGAACCGGACAGTCATCTTCACATACACCATGGCTGGCTCGCTATACATTGGCTGGTACTGTTGGGATTCGTACTTTTACTCGCTGCTTGTCGTCTTGTTCAACCAGACGCCCGTACATGCCACATGGATTGCCAACATCTATACTATGGGCAGCTGCTTCATCTGCATCTTGTATGGTGTTGCCCTGCGTTATTATGGAAAGCTCAAGATGTACTCTCTGTTCTGGGGCGTACCTCTTACGATGCTGGGTGTTGGTCTCATGATCAAGTTCCGCCAGCCCGACGAGAACATTGGCTACATTGTCATGTGTATGCTCTTCATCTCCTTTGGTGGCGGTGTTCTCGTCATCTCCGAGCAAACGACTCTCATGGCCGTGTCCAAGCAACAGGACTTCCCTGCTCTGCTCGCCGTCGAATCCATGATCATTGCCATTGGCAGTGCTATCGGATCCACCATTGCTGGTGCCATCTGGACCGGCGTCTTCCCTGCTCGGCTCAAGGCAAACCTGCCGGCGAGCGCCATGGACAATTTTGCAAACATCTATGGTGATTTCAATGTGCAAGCCAGCTACCCTGTCGGTAGCCCGGCTCGCGATGCTATCAACCTTAGCTACGGTCAGACACAAAAGTACATGCTCATATCTGCTGTGTGCGTTTACTGCGTTACCCTCTTTAGCGTTGCGCTGTGGCAGAACGTTGACGTTAGGACGATGAAGCAGAGGACTATTGGTCTCTTGTAGATTTGCACAGTGACCAAGTAGTTGCATGGTATCAAGGGGGTGTAGGTTATCATGGTTAGGCCTTTTCCATGGAATTAAAAAAAAAAAACTACTTTTCCAGAACGAGCCATGACTGTACATTCCAAATCAATGTTGATAATGATTAGGTATTTAATGGGAAATGAATATTTGACCTTCATTCGCCATGTCCCAGCACTCCAGACTCTATATCCGCGCAATTTGACCCTATGCTTTGCTTGAAGTTGTGAAAAAAAATAAAAATTCTCAGTCTCTCTGTATACATCACGCACGCGATTAAGCTACGTATATCGTCAAGTTGCGTATGTTTGGCCGTGAAACGCAGTTTACAGGATAGCTACCGCAAGAGAGAGCGCCATCAGATATCCCAGCGTAGCACCCAAAGAGGGAGCAGCGCCCATGGAGCTTGTCTGCGTTGGAGCCGCGTTGGAGTGTGTCACGCTTGCAGTGCCAACAAGTGAAGGAGTAGCAGATTCCGATGATGTCGCAGCGGGTCTTGCGGCAACGCTGGTTGATGGAGACGAAGAAGAAACGGCAATGGTAGGCTTGCTAGGTTTCGCGCTCGCATCGCCTGTACTCGCTTTGGCCATGGCGGCGGCCCACTGAATGACCTGGGCATTGTGCTTGACAAAGTAGTTCAAGTGCTCGGTCACTTCGGCGGGCAGAGAACCGACGGCGCAGATGGGATCGCCGTAGTGGCAGTAGTCGAGGAAACGATCGGAGAAGGCGTTTAGGGCTTTCAGGTGGTCTGGTGCACGTGGGCTGGTGCCGTCGTAATCGACGCCCTGGCCAACGGTGAAATTCTGGTCTCGCGAGCGGACAACAGCGCCAAAGGTTGCAGCGGCGACGACTGCACGTTTACAGGTTAGTGGGTCAATGCAGCACGTGATGTCGGGAGGCTTACCTTTGGAAGCAGGACCAGCGTCTAGAGCTGGGTTCATGTCTTGCTGGCACCCGAAGACATCACCACCTCCGCCACCAAGCATGTCCTGCGCAACCGAACCTCCCTGCGAGAATCCTAGCACTACCAATTTGCTGTCGGGACACTTTTCGTTGTAGGCCTTCATCTGCGCCTGTCCGTTCTTGGCGCCCTTGCTGGCAGAGTCGCACCACACGCCCTGGCCCCACGCAGTGCTCTTTGCGGGGTACTCGACGTTCTCGAACCCGCAGGCATCTGTGCCGCCTATCGCTGAGCAAATCTCTTTGGTCAGGTTACCCAGACGGCCGGGATAGGGCTCGTCGGAACCACGGACAACGAAGACATGGAAGGGTTTGCAGTCATCGGACTGGTAGGCGAGGATTTCGGTCGAGTTGCAGTATATGCCTGGCGAGGGGACGTCGCAGCGTTCTTGGGCAACAGCGAGGCTGCCGCCGAGGATGGCGAGAATGGAGGGAAGTAGTAGGACCCTCATTATTAGTCGTTTACTAGATTAAGGGTAACAAGATAAAAGTGCTTAGAGGCAAACGAGTGACTAGGGTGTGTAGTGCCGTGCAAAGCAATTAAGACGGAATGTACATGAAGGAAGAGAACAGAAAAGAGATGCAGGGAAGCAACATGTCCGAAGGCGTCAAGAAATGGGAAACCTGCATGCGCAAGAGTGCCTTATGATGATGATGATGCACGCCCCCACCCCCCATACTACCTAATCCCCCCCCCATCACATGGCGTAGCCCAAACTTGATTTTTTTCCCTCCCGCCGGTGATACCAAGACAGCACGGCTTGGGCATTGGCGATACTGCTAAAGCCATTTGCGCCTTAGCAGACGGCGCCAACGCGGGTGTTCGGCAATCGCCCTGGCTATGTACGCCACAAAAGGAGCCACAAGGAGCCACAAGGAGCCACAAGGAGCCACACCAAGCCTTCTCGACGCAGGAACCACCAGGCAAATTCTCTTGGAGCTTGCGTGTTCTCAACACCGCATGTGCTTAATAGGGGGCACCTAGCATCACCATGGCCCCCGTCATTCACGCCCCGGTCGTTGACTTAGCCTGGCCGTCGCAAAAGTGTGAGACCAAAGGGCCACGCGCGCCACGAACCATTAGGCTGAACTTAGCAGGACATTTGCCTAACGAATTTACATGTAAGCGCCACAATTTCTCGTCCTAGTACGGATCGTGGGCTTGCGAACGAGGGGAAAAGCGTTGATGGAACGTGCCTTCGATCCGTACCGAAATACGAACTCTTGGCATCCGCAGGTTTGGGGCGCCTGGCAGATCCCTCGATAAGTGGTCGAGACCTACTGGCGGTCTAAAAAAAATGACGTTTCGTTTCGTTCAATGCGAAAGTCTTACTTTTTTTGGTCACGTACCCTGGCATGCGCGCGGGTTGCATGACAACTATCATCTCCTCTCCTTTCTCCTTTCCCCCCCTTGTCCCGGTGCTGATATCTTGAGTAGGGTCTGAGTATTTTCTTCATCTCTCTCTCTCTCTCTCTCTCTTTCTCTCTTCATGTTTCTTCCCCCTTTAAGATTGTATAGGTGCTTTTCTATACTCTTTGCTTCCATTTGGCATTTTCTTTCACTTGTATCAAAGTCAGAGCGGAACATGTCATGACGATGTATCCTTCACCCCTAGCCGGCAAAGGTACTCTAATGTCTTTCTACAATTCCATCTCCGCAAAACACCCCAGAGGCTGCTCAGTGTTTAGTTTCTTGGCAGCATCCGTGCTGCTCAACGAGTTTGTGACAATAGCAACATTGCGTTGCTGGAAGCTCTCCTCTTTCACCCTCTCGTACAGTCATGACCCACGTACCTGTTTTCACCACTTCGTAATTTCTTCAATACCTACGTGTTTCCCCACGGCAGTTTGTGCAACAATGCAAACCGTACGCAACTACAATATAAAGCCCTTGAACGGTACAGCGCGCTATACAGCTGCTCACGAGCAATATATAGAGAAAATCCCTGTTAACAGCATCTTGCACGATGCAGCGATTTTTCAATCAACGCTGTGTAGTTGCGTTTTTTTCTTGCCCAAAAACAACAATAATACATCTCTCTACACATTGTCAGGCCCGCCTTTGTTTCAGGGAGCCCGACAAAGCAATGCCCAGTCATAGAGCTGTTGAATATCTCATACAGAGATTCTTTGTTCCCCCACACTGTCTCCACCTGTTCATGTTGCTCGTGCGCACGACCCATTTTCCTGCTGTGCCTCGTGCTCTATATACTGGTAATTCAATAACATCTCCCATTCACTACAATATACTGTCCTGGAGTGTACGGAAAGCTACCATCACCTTCCGCTGTTCACCAACGCGGTCCCCTTGACACACAAAGACCTGCACACTCTTCCCCAAATAAATACAAGCATACTTTTCGACAATCTCTCTACACACCAACCCAGCAGTCCAGCGCCTTCCGTCAGAAGATTCACTCTTCAACTAGACTGCCCCGTACTACCGCCCATCCATTACATTAGCCCCCACATTGCCCATTACCGCCATGAATTCACTCGCTGAAATGGCACGCAGCACGGCGAGCAACATCCGTCGCGTTATCCAAGAAAAGGCCCAGATCCAGATCGACGAGGTTCGTTTGAAGCTGGAGACACACGTGCGCATCCTGAAGCAATCCGTTCAGCCAACCGTACCGTACATTGTCGTCACCGGTTTGGACAAGGTTCCATCCAGCTTCAAGCGCTTGCGGCTGCCAAAGCAGGCCCGGGAATCTGTCAAGCAATCGGTCCCCTCCATCTTCGCTACCGAAATCGGCAGGGAGGTACGATCATGCTTCAAGCGCACAGTTAGACGTGGGAAACCTGTCGGTTCCCTGGGCCGTGTCGAGAAGTGGAATCGTGACGAGCGGAGCCAAAAGCGACTTGCTTTGTGGCTCACCCGTCAGAGGAAGATTGAGGATGTCGAACGCCGGAGGTCTGAAGAGGGCCATAGGAAGTGGCTTACCAAGGAGAAGCAAGAGCCGGAGCTTGGTAAGCAGTACGCTGCATGGCTTGAGAAGCAGGAGGCGATCAAGCAAAGTCGGTCTCTACACGTCAAGCCGTCTTCAGAGCCCGCTCAGGATGTGCCAGCTTATGAAGAAAGTCACGAGGAGCGTCGGAAGTTTATTGACCATAGACTTGCCGCTATTCTGGGTCCAGAGCGCATGAAGACGCCTGCGCTACTTCCTTCTGGCCATAACCCCATGGAACTAGTCATTGCTCAGCACAACGAGTACATGTACCAGCAGAACGTGCTCAATCAGTGGGAGTCCCACAAGGCTGAGCAACGTCGCCAGGCAGAGGAGGCTGAAGCTACTCGGCAACAGATCCAAGGCCAAGTGAAGTACTACCGAGATCGGTACATTTTGCGGTTGGAGAAGCTTGTTTCGTTCGGTACTCCCCTCGCCAGGGGCATCGATCACTTCGAGGCTGTTATGCTGCCTTTGGATGAGTGGGAGGCGGCAAGCATCGTCCACGTCCTCACCTGGCAAATCCTCAACCCCATCCAGGACTTGCTCAACGACTGTGCCAAGGAAATCCCACTGGAACATGTTGGCGCCCAGGAGTTGAAGAACGCCTGGCCCATGGAGCGGATGGAGGACCTACTCACGTTTCTCCAGCACCAGTACTATCTACCGGGGGAGATTATCGACATGGGAATGCGCCTTGACGCCGCTCTCAAGGCTGTCTACAACCCAACTCCATTTGTTGACCCTCTGGCTCCAAAGCCGATACCGGTGCTTGGTCTTTCTCCAACTCCTGGCAGTGGCTTCGCCAACCTTCTAGCGGGAACCGCCGACAACGCCAGCGAAGCCGCCAAACCACCCACTGGCGCAATTTCCGCATCTCCAGGCAGCGGCTTGAGCAAGTTACTTGCAGCCACTGCAGAGAAGCTGTCGGGTGGCCAATCAGCAGACTCCGGCACCCCGCAAGCAGCTGCCAGTGCCCAGGTGGCAGACAGCCCCCAACGCACCGCCGTCCTAACGCACGTGAACACAAACCACATCAACCTCATGGACGAGGCGGGAGACCTGATCAATCGAAAAGATGGCAAGGTTTCGGCCAACCACCGCCGACAGGTCGAGTCGCTGTTCAAGCAGCTTCTTGATGACGCTGATGGCTGCGAGCACATCTTGGAACGCAACGAGGGCACGACTTATAGGTCGCAAGTGAAGTTGTGCAAGGATGCGCTGGATGGCTTGTCGCTTCCTCAGACCAAGATTCCAGCCAACAAGAACCTCCGCAAGCAGTGCGATGAGGTCATGCGGCTTTGGAAGTAGGGTGGTCAGCGGCGTTGGGAAGTCACCATTTTGCAAAATGGCGAGTGTGGTGTGGTCGTCGTGAGCAGGAAGGGGATTTCTCATGGTGCATAGTTTTCTAGTTGCTTTTCTTTTCAGTTGACCTGAGTGTTTTGGCTTTGTGAAAATTATGTGTGTGTGTGTGTGTGTGTGGGAGTGCGCAAGGTAGCTTTGATAAAATTGTGTTATATTGAGTATTTACTCTCACTCTATGCAATGAACGGAAGTTTTTTTTTTCAACATCAGGATCACATCTCCTTAATCAGAGCACTTCAAGCCTATCTAATCCATCTATTCTGCATGCGCGCTGATTGTAATAAAGGGTTGGCTTAAGAAATACCTGCCACAGGGTCCAAAACACACTGCCCAGCCGGAGATCTACGAATAATTATATGCAATAGATTGATGATACGGTCAGAGTACCATGATGGCAAATTAGTTGTAAAATGGCATCAACCAGCGGACTTAGCCTAGAGTCATAATCTGCGCAAATGGACGCCCTCTCGATTCCCGGCCACGTTAGAGTGTGGCAACGGATCAGTCGGCCGTAAGCACGATACTGTTTGAGACGACCGCCGAGCAGCGTGGCGTTCGGCGGGAATGGGTTTACCGCCAAGTGTCATCAAAGCATGATTTGTGCGGATCGTAGCGGATCTTGGTAGACGATAGTGAAGCGGAATCCTAAATGTTCACTCAAAGCACTAACCCTCTGCATTTACCAGCACAAGAATTTCTCATCACTTGGCTAACATGTTTTTGTTTTGGACATGAGAGAGTATGATGAAAGAAGATTTCATTTCACCATGTAGGGTAATGGCTCGTATAGTCAAGGGGTATCTAATCATGTCTCTTCTCGGGCAACTCGAAACTCGAAACTTCCAATCCCCTATGCACAACAGCCAGTAGGCCCAGCCGCACCGATTGAAGAACGTCTCTCCTCCTTTTCGCCGGCCGAAGTATACGGTATCCTAACCACCAACCAGTCGCATAGAAACTTGCCGAGAACGGCGCCCAGAACGACCGAGATGAAGATGTAGCCGTTGAAGTGCATGATGAGCAACATGACAATGTATGCCAGGCCAAGCGTGAGTCCGTGGATGGCAGAGCGGATGAATTGTTGTAGTGCGCTCGCGCGAAAAGTTGCATGCTGGGTTCCTAGCGTTGTGGTGGGCCCGTCGCAGCAGTTGGAGGGCGCAGCAGCAGCCAGGGCAGCTTGTTGCGCACGGAGTTGGCGTTGGAACTGGCGGAGGAGAAACGCGTCGTATTCATGGCTGACGCGACGCAGGAATTCGAGACAGACGACAAGAAGGCCGGCGCCGATGCAGCTCGCGGCCATCATGGCGTTGTTGGTGATGTGCCATGACGAGGAGAGGAAGCAGGCGTCGTTGACCCGCCAGTTCCACAGCATCTAGGAAACTGTAAGTGTTTTGCCGTCTCGGGAGAAGAACAGAGACGGGTGTGCTGCATACCTCTGTCACGCATGTGCTGTTCCCGCCCATGCCCTCCATTCCTGTCATGGAATGCATGATGAATTGCTTGGGTGGCTGTAGCTCTTGCGCGCACGCTGTTGACTGTGACGAAGCTTGGCTCCACGTCTATTGTGATCCGGATGATGGAGAAAAGACAAGGCGGCAGGGAATATTGGGGTACAAATGCTCTTGA